>Ga0187892_10000873_pt1 | contig 75086 bp, 67 predicted proteins | sample MA1701073metaG_FD_139345 | JGI IMG/M metagenome (GOLD analysis project Ga0187892, IMG submission 139345) | Bio-ooze microbial communities from a basaltic lava cave in the Kipuka Kanohina Cave System on the Island of Hawaii, USA - MA170107-3 metaG ...
AGGACCGCGAGCCCCAGGGGCGCGATCACGCGGGCGATCACGCGTGAACGGTATCACGGCGCGGCGCCGCGGCGCGCCATGAGCTGCAGGATCGCGTCGCGGTTCGACCAGGAGAAGCACTTCGCGGCGGCCTCGCGCCAGGGCAGCCAGAGGCTCGCCCCGTGCTCGCCGGGCGCGAGCGTCACCGCCCGGCGGGCGCCGACGTCGAGGCTGAAGACGTGCTCCGTGTTGTGCGTCGTCCCCGGTGCGAAGCGATGCCGCCACTGGGCGTAGATCTCGAAGGTATACGCGAGATGCCAGGGCACGAGATCGCCGGCGCGCGCCTCGATCCCGGTCTCTTCCGCCACCTCGCGCCGCGCCGCCTGCGCGAGCGGCTCGTCGGCGCGCTCGAGCGAGCCGGTGACCGACTGCCAGTAGCCGGGGCGGCCGGCGCGCTCGAGCAGCAGCACGTCGAGCGCCGGCGTATGCACTACGACCAGCACCGAGACCGGGACCTTGGTGTTCAGCGCTTCGCTTCCTTGTAGAGCGGCGCCAGCGCCGGCGCGCCGCCGATGAACACGGCGAAGAACGGTCGTCCGCGCTCGGCCCAGTACGCTGCCGCGGCGGCGAGCACGTCGGCGAAGACCCCCTGGTCGTCCGCGGGCAGCACGGCGGCGTTCTCGATGAGGAGGACGTGGCCTTCGGCCTTCGTCCAGGACAGGTCGGTCAGGCAGTCCTCGAGCGCATCCCAGTTGCCGCCGAACCACTGCGGGAACTCGAGCGCGCCCGCGACCCGCTCGAGCAGCGCCGCCTTTGCGTGCGCGCCTTCGAGGGTGATTCGCGTCACCCTGAGGCCGCTGCCGCGCGCTGCCTCGACGATGTCGTCGGCCCGCGCGGCGCGATAGACGCCCGAGCGCGCGGCGTCGCGCAGTCGCAGGAGAAGTTTCGCAGTCACTCGAGAACGCGACGGAAGCTGCGGTAATGGTCTTCGGTGTAGAACAGCTCGCCCGCGCGGCCTGCCACGATGCGGCGCGCGCCGCGGTCGCGCGCGCCGGGCGTGCGCACGGTGTATTCGCGATAGTACCCGGGCTCGCGCCGGGGCAGCAGGCCCTCGCGGTTGCCGAAGGTCGCCCCGTCCCTCTCGAACGGAAAAGGCCCGCCCTTGCGGATGAGGGCGATCGTCTCGCGCGCCTCCGGCGGCAGCGCGCCCGCCTCGACCTCGGCCGCGCCGGAGAACGCCGCGGCGCCCGCCGCGAGGCAGAGCGCTGCGAGGAGCGCGGCGCCGCGCATCAAGCACCGGACTTGTCCCTCAGTCGCAGGCCGAGCTCGCGCAACTGCTTCTCGTCCACCGGGCTCGGCGCCTGCGTCAGCAGGCACTGCGCGCGCTGCGTCTTCGGGAAGGCGATCACGTCGCGAATCGAATCCATTCCCGCCATCAGGGCGACCATGCGGTCGAAGCCGAAGGCGATGCCGCCGTGCGGCGGCGCGCCGTACTGCAGGTTGTCGAGCAGGAACCCGAATCTCGCGCGCGCCTCCGCGGACGAGATGCCGAGCGCCCGGAACACCTTCTCCTGGACTTCGGCGCGGTGGATCCGCACCGAGCCGCCCCCCAGCTCCCAGCCATTCAGCACCATGTCGTAGCCCTTGGAGAGCGCGCGGCCCGGGTCGGTCGCGAGCAGGTCCTCGTGACCGTCCTTGGGGCTAGTGAACGGATGGTGCATCGACGCCCAGCGCTTCTCTTCCTCGTTCCACTCGAACAGCGGGAAGTCCACCACCCAGAGCGGGCGCCAGCCGCTGACCGCGAGGCCCTTGTCGTGGCCGAGCCTGGAGCGCAAGGCGCCGAGCGCGTCGTTCACGGTCCGCGCCCGGTCGGCGCCGAAGAAGACGAGGTCGCCATCCTCCGCACGCGTGCGCTCGAGGACCGCCGCGAGCACCTCGCGCGGCAGGAACTTGACGATCGGCGACTGCAGGCCTTCGGGGATCCTCGAGCGGTCGTTCACCTTGATCCAGGCGAGCCCCTTGGCGCCGTAGATCCCGACGAACTGGGTGTAGTCGTCGATCTCCTTCCTGGAAAGGTCTGCTTTCGGCACGCGCAGGGCGGCGACGCGGCCGCCGGGCAGGTCGGCCGCGGCCCGGAACAGCTTGAACTCGACCGCCCTCATGAGGTCGGTCAGCTCGGTCAGCTCGAGCGGCACGCGCAGGTCGGGCTTGTCGGTGCCGAAGCGCGCCACTGCCTCGGCATAGGCGAGGCGCGCAAAGGGCTCGGGCAACTCCGCGCCCAGCACGTCGCGGAACACCGCACGCACCAGCCCCTCCATCAGGTGCTGGATGGCGCGCTCGTCGAGGAACGAGGTCTCGACGTCGATCTGGGTGAACTCGGGCTGGCGGTCGGCGCGCGAGTCCTCGTCGCGGAAGCACTTGACGATCTGGTAGTAGCGGTCGAAGCCGGCCACCATGAGCAGCTGCTTGAAGAGCTGCGGCGACTGCGGCAGGGCGTAGAACGCGCCCGGACTCAGCCGCGCCGGCACCAGGTAATCGCGCGCACCCTCGGGCGTGGAGCGCGTCAGCACCGGAGTCTCGATGTCGATGAAGCCGTGCGCGTCCAGGTACTTGCGCACCGCCATGGCCGCGCGGTAGCGCAGGCGCAGGTTGCGCTGCATCGGCTCGCGCCGCAGGTCGATCACGCGGTGCGTGAGGCGGGTGTTCTCCGAGAGGTTGTCGTCGTCGAGCTGGAAGGGCGGCGGCGCGGCGCCGTTGAGCACTTCCACCGCATGCGCGAGCACCTCGACCTCGCCCGAGCGCAGGTTCGGGTTCGTCGAGCCCTCGGGGCGGCGGCGCACCGCGCCGGTGACTTTGAGCACGAACTCGGCGCGCACCCGGTCGGCGGCGGCGAATGCCTCCGGCCGGTCCGGATTGCACACCACCTGCGCCAGGCCCTCGCGGTCGCGCAGGTCGATGAAGATCACGCCGCCATGGTCCCGCCTGCGATGCGCCCAGCCGGCGAGCGTGACCGTGCGGCCGATCAGGGCTGCGGACAGCTCGCCGCAGTAATGCGTGCGCATGGGGCGTCCCTCAGGTCGGCGCCGGCCGGCCGTTCCTGCCGGGCTTCGCGTTCCTGCCGTTCTGACCGGGCGGCACCACCCCCATCGAGATGATGTACTTCAGGGCCTCGTCCACGCTCATGTCGAGCTCGATCACGTCGGCGCGCCGCACCAGGACGAAGTAGCCGCCGGTCGGGTTCGGGGTGGTCGGCACGTAGACCGCAAGGAATTCGCCTTTCAGATGATTGACCACGTCGCCGCCCGGCATGCCGGTGAGAAAAGCGATCGTCCACATGCCGTCGCGCGGCCACTGCACCAGCAGCGCCTTGCGGAACGCATGCCCGCTCGAGGAAAACAGCGTGTCCGAGATCTGCTTGACGCTCGAGTAGATCGAGTTCACCACCGGGATGCGGTGCAGGATCTCGTGCCACAGGTGCACCAGACGGGCGCCGAAGAAGTTGGTCGCGAACACCCCGGTGAGGAACACGATCACGAGCGTCATCACCACGCCCATGCCGGGAACGTGAAAGCCGAGCCAGTTCTCGGTGCGGAACTCCGGCGGCAGCAGCAGCAGCGTCTGGTCGAGCACGTCGACCACCAGCTTCAGGACCCAGATCGTGATGACGAGCGGGATCCAGATCAGCAGCCCGGTGATGAGGTACTTTCGCATAGGTCGGAAACGGAAGGCCCTGGCGCCGCGCGCGCCACGGGCGCGCCTGCGGACCGTTCGCGCGAACCGCCCGGCCCGCCCGCGCGAGCCTCAGCGCAGCGTGAGCGCCGGGAAGCTCACTGCGCCGACGCCGGGGCCGCCTCGGTCTTTTTCTCGCTGTTCGCTTCGGTCTTGCCCTCGGCCTCGGCTTCGGCCTTCGCTTCGGTCGCGGCCCCGGGCTTCTTCGCGGCGGGCTTGGCGCCGCTGTTCTTGAAATCGGTCGCGTACCAGCCCGAGCCCTTGAGCTGGAAGCCGGCGGCGGACACCAGCTTGCGCAGCGTGTCCTTGGCGCAGGAGGGGCAGACCGTCAGCGCCGGCTCGCTCACCTTTTGCAGGACTTCGTTCTCGAAGCCGCAGTCCGAGCAGCGGTACTCGTAGATCGGCATGGCGTGGCGTGCGCGTCCTCAGGTCGCGGAATGATATCGCAATGCAGCGACTACGTCACTGATTTTGGGCCGGATTTCGCCGCTTCAAGACCCCTTCTAGAACGGGATGTCGTCCTCCATGTCATCGAACTTGCCGGCAGGCTTCTTCGCCGCGCCCGCTCCCGCGCCCGCCTTTGCCGGCGCCTCGCCCTTCGCCGGCGCGCCCGGCTCCGTGCGCGGCTCACCGGCCCCCGCGCGCGAGCCGAGCATCTGCATGACGTCGGCCATGATCTCCGTGGTGTAGCGGTCGTTGCCTTCCTTGTCCTGCCATTTGCGCGTGCGGATGCGGCCTTCGACATAGACCTGCGAGCCCTTCTTCAGGTACTCGCCCGCGATCTCCGCCAGGCGGCCGCGGAAGACCACGCGGTGCCACTCGGTGTCCTCCTTTTTCTCGCCGCTCGCCTTGTCGGTCCAGGTGAAGGTGGTGGCCACCGAGACGTTGGTGATCGCGGCGCCGTCGGGCATGTAGCGCGTCTCGGGGTCGCGCCCCAGGTTTCCCACGATGATCGCCTTGTTGACCGATGCCATGACTGACCCCTTTCCGGCTCGTTACTGTATAGATATACAACGCCTAGCCGCGCGCCCGGTTGACCGCGCCAATGCGCGCAGGCGCCCGCATGCCGGCCGCGAGCACCAGCCATGCGACCGAGAACGCGGCGCAGCCGCCGAACAGCGCCGCGTTTCCCCAGTGCTTCGCCACCCAGCCCCCGGCGAGCCCGCCGAAGAAGAGACCCAGGGTCTGCGTGGTGTTGTAGACGCCGATCGCGGCGCCGCGCGCGTGCGCCGGCGCGATGCGCGAAACGAGCGAAGGCAGCAGGGCTTCCAGCACGTTGAAGGCGACAAAGAATGCGAGCAGCAGGACCGCGAGCGCTCCCAGGTGCGCGCCGCTCAGGGCGAGCCCGGCCTGCACCACGAGCAGCAGCGCGACCGAGCCCACCAGCACCGGGCGTGGGCGATTGCGCCGGTCCGCGTACAGGATGGGGGGCAGCATGATCGCGAAGGAAACGAGCAGCGCCGGAAGGTAGAGCTTCCAGTGCGCCGCGAGCGCGAGCCCTGCCTCGACGATCAGCGTGGGCAGCACCACGAACATCGCCATCTGCGCCAGGTGCAGCGTGAAGATACCGAAATTGAGCCGCAGCAGCTCGGGCTGCAGCGCGTCGGCGAGCGATCCCGGGCGCGGCGCGGCATGCACGCGGGGCGGCGCGTCGGGCACGAGCGCTGCAACGAGCCAGATCGCGGCAAGCGAAAGAGCGCCGATCAGGGCGAACAGGCCCGCCATCCCGATCGAGCGGTACAGCGCCGGCGCGGCGACCAGCGAAAGCGCGAAGCTCGCGCCGATCATCGAGCCGATCATCGCCATCACCTTGGTGCGCTGCCCCTCGCTCGTCAGGTCCGCCGCGAGCGCGACCACCACCGAGGAGATCGCGCCCGCGCCCTGCAGCGAGCGGCCCGCGATCGCGGTCCAGATGTCGTCGGCCGCCGCGGCAAGGAAGCTGCCAGCGGCGAAGATCACCAGGCCCGTGTGGATCACGGGCTTGCGGCCCCAGCGGTCGGAAGCCATGCCGAACGGGATCTGCAGGATGGCCTGAGTGAGGCCGTAGGCGCCGAGCGCGATACCGACCAGCGTCAGGTCGTCGCCGCCGGCGTAGCGCGCGGCGTGCACCGCGAACACCGGCAGGATCAGGAACAGGCCCAGCATGCGCAGGCCGAACACTGCGGCGAGGCTCGCGCCCGCGCGCAACTCGGTCGGGCTCATCGGCGACGCGTTCAAGCGGGGGCGCTGGGCGGGAGAAGCAAACGCGCTATAGTAACAAGTTTACTTTGCCCGGCTTTCCGAGCGATGGACGGCATCCGCATCCGCGGCGCGCGCACCCACAACCTGAGGAACCTCAACCTCGATCTGCCGCGCCAGAAGCTCGTGGTGATCACCGGGATCTCGGGCTCGGGCAAGTCCTCGCTCGCCTTCGACACGCTCTACGCCGAGGGACAGCGACGCTACGTCGAGTCGCTCTCGGCCTACGCGCGCCAGTTCCTCGAGCTGATGGAGAAGCCCGAGGTCGACCTGATCGAGGGCCTGTCGCCGGCGCTCGCGATCGAGCAGAAGGCGGCGAGCCACAACCCGCGCTCCACGGTCGGCACGGTCACGGAGATCCACGACTACCTGCGGCTGCTCTACGCGCGCGTCGGCACCCCTTACTGTCCCGAGCACGGCATCGCGCTCGAGGCACAGACCGTGGCGCAGATGGTGGACCAGGTGCTCGCCCTTCCCCAGGACACGCGCCTCGTGCTGCTCGCGCCGGTGGTCGCCGGGCGCAAGGGCGAGCAGGCGGAACTCTTCGAGCAGCTGCGCGCCCAGGGCTTCACCCGCGTGCGCGTCGACGGCACGCTGCACGAGCTCGAGGCCGCGCCGCGCCTGGCGAAGCACGTGAAGCACACCGTGGCAGTGGTGATCGACCGGCTGCGCGTGCGTGCCGACTTGAAGCAGCGCCTCGCCGAATCCTTCGAGACCGCGCTGCGCCATGCCGGCGGGCGCGCGCTCGCGCTCGAGGCGGACAGCGGGCGCGAGCATCTGTTCTCGGCGCGCTTCGCCTGCCCCGCCTGCGACTACGCGCTCGCCGAGCTCGAGCCGCGCCTGTTCTCGTTCAACAATCCGATGGGCGCCTGCCCCAAGTGCGACGGGCTGGGCTCGATCGAGTTCTTCGACCCGAAGCGCGTGGTCGCGCACCCGGGGCTGTCGCTCGCCTCGGGGGCGATCAAGGGCTGGGACCGCCGCAACCACTTCTACTACTCGATGCTGCGGTCGCTCAGCGCGCACTTCGGCTTCGACGTCGAGGCGCCGTGGGAGGCGCTCGACGACATGGTGCAGCAGCTGATCCTGCACGGCTCCGGCAAGGAAAGAATCGCCTTTCAGTACCCCACCGAGCGCGGCCGCACCCAGGTGCGCGAGCATGCCTTCGAGGGCGTGATCCCGAACCTCGAGCGCCGCTACCGCGAGACCGACTCGATCGTGGTGCGCGAGGAGCTCGCCAAGCTGCGCGCGACGCGTCCCTGCCCCGAATGCGGCGGCACGCGCCTGAGGCGCGAGGCGCGCCACGTGCGTATCGCCGGGCAGGCGATCTACGAGGTCTCGCACTGGCCGCTCGGCGCGGCGCTCGAGTTCTTCCGCGCGCTCGCGCTCCCCGGCGCGCGCGCCCAGATCGCCGCGCGCATCGTGCGCGAGATCGCGAACCGGCTCGAGTTCCTGGTCGACGTCGGGCTCGACTACCTGTCGCTCGAGCGCTCCGCGGGCACGCTCTCGGGCGGCGAGGCGCAGCGCATCCGCCTCGCCTCGCAGATCGGCTCGGGCCTCACCGGGGTGATGTACGTGCTCGACGAGCCCTCGATCGGCCTGCACCAGCGCGACAACGCGCGCCTGATCGCCACGCTCAAGCGCCTGCGCGACCTCGGCAACAGCGTGATCGTGGTCGAGCACGACGAGGAGGCGATCCGCGCCGCCGACCACGTCGTCGACATGGGTCCCGGCGCGGGCCGCGCCGGCGGCGGGGTGGTGGCCGAGGGGCCGCCCGAGGCGGTGATCGCCAGTGAGTCCTCGCTCACCGGGCGTTATCTCTCCGGCTCGCTGCACATCGAGGTACCGCGGCGCCGCAACCGGCCGGGCCCGCGCCGGCTCGTGCTGCGGGGCGCGAGCGCCAACAACCTCAAGCAGGTAACGCTCGAGCTGCCGGTGGGGCTGTTCGTGTGCGTCACCGGGGTTTCGGGCTCGGGCAAGTCGACCCTGGTCAACGACACGTTGTATGTGGCGGTCGCGCGCCACCTGTACGGCTCGGCGCTCGAGCCGGCGCCGCACGAGTCGATCGCCGGCCTCGAGCACTTCGAGAAGGTGGTGAGCGTCGACCAGAGCCCGATCGGGCGCACGCCGCGCTCGAACCCGGCGACCTACACGGGGCTGTTCACCCCGATCCGCGAGCTCTTCGCCGGCGTGCCCGAGGCGCGCGCGCGCGGCTACGATCCCGGGCGCTTCTCCTTCAACGTCAAGGGCGGGCGCTGCGAGGCCTGCCAGGGCGATGGCGTGACGCGCGTCGAGATGCATTTCCTGCCGGACATCTACGTCGTGTGCGACGTCTGCCAGGGCCGGCGCTACAACCGCGAGACGCTGGAGATCAAATACAAAGGGAAGAGCATCCACGAGGTGCTGCAGATGACGGCGAGCGAGGCGCGCGAGTTCTTCGCCGCGGTGCCGGCGATCGCGCGCAAGCTCGAGACGCTCGCCGAGGTCGGCCTCGCCTACATCCAGATCGGCCAGAGCGCCACCACGCTCTCGGGCGGCGAGGCGCAGCGCGTCAAGCTCTCGCTCGAGCTCTCGCGGCGCGAGACCGGCCGCACCCTGTACATCCTGGACGAGCCGACCACGGGCCTGCACTTCCACGACAACCAGATGCTGCTCGGCGTGCTGCACCGGCTGCGCGACGCGGGCAACACCGTGCTCGTGATCGAGCACAACCTCGACGTCATCAAGACCGCCGACTGGGTGATCGACCTCGGCCCGGAGGGCGGCGATGCCGGCGGCCGCATCGTCGCCGAGGGCACCCCGGAGCAGGTGGCGGCTCACACGGAGAGCCACACCGGGCGCTGCCTGAAGCGAGTCCTTGGCGCGCCCGCCGGCGAGCCCCGCCGCCGGGTGGCTTGACAAATACGAACGTTCGTGCTAATTTTCGCCCCGTGACCCAACCGGAAAAGCAGACCAAGGGCGAGCGCACGCGCGCCGCGATCCTCGAGGAGGCGCTCAAGATCGTCAGCAAGTCGGGCCTCGACGGGCTCACGATCGGCACCCTCGCCCGCGCAACGCTCAAGTCGAAGAGCGGCCTGTTCGCGCACTTCGGCTCGCGCGAGGACCTGCTGCTCGCCGTGCTCCGGTACGGCCAGGAGGAGTTCACCGAGGTAGTGCTCAAGCCCGCGCTCGCCAAGCCGCGCGGCGTGCCACGGCTCAAGGCCATGTTCGTCAACTGGCTCGACTGGACCGAGTCGGCCGAGCTGCCCGGCGGCTGCCCGATGATCGGCGGCGCGGCCGAGTTCGACGACAAGCCCGGCCCGGTGCGCGACATGCTCGCGGCCGGCCAGCGCGCCTGGATCGACACGCTCAGGCGCGCCACGCGCCAGGCGATCGAGGAAGACCAGCTCGCTCCCGAGACCGACCCCGACCAGATCTCGTTCGAGATGTTCGGCATCGCGCTGGTGGTGCACCATCACCGGCGCCTGCTCGGCTACCAGAAAGCGCGCGACCGCGCGCTCGCCGCGCTCGACGCACTGCTCGAGCGCCACCGCATCCCCGACGCGCCGCGCCCCGCGCTGCGCGCCGCTTCCCGCTAGAGAAAGGACCTCGCCATGCAAATCACGCTTCCCCGTCCGGCTCAAATAAGCACGAACGTTCGTTTTGCACTACACGCGCTCGCCAACGGCATCGCCCTGCGCGCCTCGGCTCTGTTTACGCCGGTGCTCGCGGGCGCCTGGGCCGAGCGCATGTTCCTGACGCCGCCGCGCCCGCGCCAGGAGCCGAGTGCGTTCTTCGACTTCCTCGACGCGCGCTCGAGCTTTGTCGTGCACCGCGGCCGGTACATCGCGAGCTGGCGCTGGGGCCCGGTCGATGCGCCCGCAGTGCTGCTCGTGCACGGTTGGGGCGGGCGCGCCTCGCAGATGCGCGGATTCGTCGCGCCCCTGCTCGCCGCGGGCTATCGCGTCGTCGCCTACGACCAGCCGGCGCACGGGCTCTCGGAGGGGCGGCTCACCGGCCTGCCGGACTTCGCCCGCGTGCTCGGGGCGGTCGCGCGTCACCACGGCGGCGTGCGCGCGGTGATCGCGCACTCGCTCGGCGCCGCGGCGGCGGCGGTCGCGGTCGCCCACGGGCTGCACGTCGAGCGCGCGGTGCTGGTCGGCACGCCTTCGGATTTCGTCGACTACACGCGCCGCTTCGCGCGCTGGCACTGGATGCCGGAGCGCGTGCGCCGGATCATGCAATCGGCCATCGAGGAGCGTTTCGGCGTGCGCATGGCCGACCTCGAGATCGAGCGGCTCGCGCCGCAGCTGCGAATTCCCGCGCTGCTCATCCACGACCGCCGCGACCCGGTGTCGCCGTGGAAGCAGGGCGCGGGGATCGCGCGCGCCTGGTCCGGGGCGAGGCTGCTCACGACCGAGGGGCTTGGCCACGGCCGGATCCTCGAGAGCGACGAGGCGCAGCGCTCTGCGGTGGACTTCATCACCGGCCGCTCCGCAGTCGCGGCGCCGGCCCTTCCCACGCTGCCGAACCCCGCACCCCTGTACTGAGGAGAGCACGAGTGAATGCACCTGTCATGCCGCGCAGCTTCGCCATCACCTGGGAGGATCCGGAGCGCCTCGTGCAGGCTGCCCGTACGATGCCCGCAATCGAGTTCCTGCGCGCGATCCGCGACGGCCGGCTGCCGCCGCCGCCGATCGCCGAGCTGCTCGGCATGCGGCTCGCCGAGGTCGAGCCCGGGCACGCGGTGTTCGAGCTGACTCCCGCCGAGCAGCACTACAACCCGATCGGCGTGGTGCACGGCGGAATCGCCGCCACGATGCTCGACTCGGCGATGGCGTGCGCGGTGCAGGCGCAGCTTGCGCCGGGCGCGGGCTTCACCACGCTCGAGATCAAAGTCAACATGGTGCGGGCGATCGTGCTCAAGACCGGCACGATTCGCGCGATCGGCAGGATCGTGCACGGCGGCAATCGCATCGCGACCGCTGAGGGCAGGCTCGAGGACGCCGAGGGCAAGCTCTACGCCCATGGCACCACGACCTGCATCGTGCTGGGTTCCTAGCGCTCTCCGGCCGTCTTGCGCCACGCCTCGAGCGCGGCGCGGTACCTCTCCATTTCCTCGGCGTAGCGGTCGAAGACGCAGGGCGTGCAGCCCTTGCCGCAGCATTCTTCCGGCAGCGGCTCGCGCGGCGGCGAAGGCGGCCGGGCAGGCCGCAGCGCGCGTCGCTGCCGCGCGCGTCTCACGCCGGCACCAGGGCGGGCGCAGGCTCGCCCGCGCCGCTCCAGGCGAGCCGCCGCTCATGCAGCGGCGCGAGGCTCGCGCGGTGGCCGATCGAGACGAAGGTGGTTTGCGGCAGCCGCTCGCGCAGCAGGCGATAGAGCTCGGCCTGCGCCTCCTCCTGCAGCGACGCGGTCGCCTCGTCGAGGAAGAGCCAATCCGGGCGGTTGAGCAGCGCGCGCGCGAACGCGACACGCTGCTGCTCGCCACCGGAGAGCACCTGCGCCCAGTTCTCCTCGCGCGCAAGCTGCCCCGCAAGCTGCGGCAGGCCCACCGCACGCAGCGCTTCGGCCGCCTCCTCGTCCGGGATTCGCGCCGCTTCCTCCGGGTAGCACACCGTGTGCTTGAGCGAGCCGATCGGCAGGTACGCCTTCTGGGGTAGGAACAGGAGCTTCGCGCCCTTGGGCAGCGCGATCCTTCCCCTCCAGTACGGCCAGATGCCGGCGAGCGCGCGGAATAGTGTCGATTTCCCGGCGCCCGAAGGCCCGGTGATCAGCACCGGCTCGCCCTTCTTCAGCACGATCGAGGTTGGCGCGAGCAGTGGCTTGCCCTGCGGCAGCGCAAGCGCGACGTCCTCGAGGGCGAGCGTCGCGGGAGCCTCCCCTTCGACGCGGTCGCCGTCCAGCCGCTCGGCCTCGGCGCGCGCCTGGGCGAGAGCCTGGGTGAAGCCGGTGAGGCGATCGACTGTCGCCTTCCAGACCGCGAAGCTGGTGTAGGCGTTGATGAACCAGGAGAGCGCCCCCTGCACCTGGCCGAACGCCGAGGCGACCTGGAACAGCTCGCCGAGCGGCACCTTGCCGGAGAAGAAGCGCGGCGCCGCCACCACGAACGGGAAGATGATCGCCACCTGGGCGTAGAACGAGGTGAACCAGGTGAGCTGCTTCTGCTTCAGCATGATGCCCCACCAGTTCGTGATCACGTTGGCGAAGCGCGCGCGAAAGTTGGCCAGCTCGCCCGCCTCGCCCTTGTAGAGCGCCACGCCCTCGGCGTTCTCGCGCAGCCGCACCAGCGCGAAGCGGAAGTCGGCTTCGAAGCGCTGCTGGTTGAAGTCGAGCATGATGAGGGGCTTGCCGATCAAGTGCGTGAGCCAGGTGCCGACGATGGCGTAGGCCAGCGCGACCCAGACCATGTAGCCGGGAATCTCGATCCCGGCCACTTCGAGCGCCCCCGAGAGGGTCCAGAGGATGGCGACGAACGAGGCGAGCGTCACCACCGCGGAGAGCAGCCCGAGCGAGAGCGACAGCGTCAGGTCGACGAAGATGCGCAGGTCCTCGGCGATCCGCTGGTCGGGGTTGTCGGTGCCGCGGTCGAGGAGCTGCAGCCGGTAGTAGGCGCGGTCCTTGAGCCAGTCGCCGAGGTACTTCCCGGTGAGCCAGGTGCGCCACTCGATCAGCAGCATCTGCTGGAAGTACAGCCGGTAGACCGCGGTGATGATGAAGATCACCGCGAGCAGCGTGAACTTGCCGAGCTGGCGGTAGAACTCGCCCTGGTCGCGCGTCTCGAACGTGGTGTAGAAGTCGCGGTTCCAGGTGTTGAACTGGACCTCGATCCACACGATCGTCAGCGCGAGGCCCACCACGGTCGCCAGGAGGACGAGCCCCGTGCGGCGCTCCTCGGAGACCCAGTAGGGGCGGGTCAGGGCCCAGAGGGTTGAAAAAAAGCGCTTCTTCGCCATGGCGGACCTTTTCGCGGGCAGACTTGCCGCGGGCAGTTTACAGAACCGCCGACGCGGCGCGAGAATCGGCCGCATGCACCCCGGCAAGGTTTTCCGCTTCGGGCCCACCCCGGAGCGCGCGGCAAATCACCTGTTCGTCTTCCTGCACGCCAGCGGCGCCAACGCCCGCTCGATGATCCCGGCGGCGTTCAAGTACCAGGCGAGGTTCCCGAGCGCAGCGCTGGTGGTGCCGAGCGGCTTCTCGCTCTACCGCAGCGAGCCGGAAAGCCAGCAGTGGTTCTCGACCAAGGGCCTGAACGACGACAACCGCGCCGAGCGCGTCGCCGCGGTCGTGCCGAGGATCGAGGCGCTGGTGCGCCGCGAGCAGACCAACTACCGCATGCCGCGCGAGCGCACGGTGCTGATCGGCTACGCGCAGGGGGGAATGGTCGCGCTGGAGACCGTGAAGACGGTGCCCGCGCTTGCCGGCGCGGTGGTCGCCTACTCGGCGCGCTTCGCGCGCCTGCCGCGGCTCGGCTCACGCATCGACGCCCGCATCCATCTCGTGCACGGCGGCTACGACTCGGTGGTCTCGCGCGTGCACGCCGAGCGCGCCGCGCGCGTGCTCGCCGGGCTGCACGTGCCGGTGACGCTGGACATCATCGAGGACCTCGGCCACGCGCTGACGCACGAAGCCATCTGCCGCGGCTCGCTGCGTCTGCTGCAGGGAATCTACGAGCGGCGGCGCGCGACGCTGCACTAGTTACCGCAACGCCGATGCCCCCTCGCGGCGTTGCTGCGCGAGCAGTTCACCGATGCGTTCCGCCGGCTGCGGCTTGCAGAACAGGTAGCCCTGGAACGCGTCGCAGCCGTGCGCGCGCAGATATTCCCGCTGCTCGGCGGTTTCGACGCCCTCCGCCAGCGCTTTCAGGCCCAGCAGTTTGGCGAGATGGATCACGGTATTGACGATCGCGGGTTTGTCGGAGCCGCCGCGGATGGCCTGTACGAAGGATTGGTCGATCTTGAGCACGTGCACCGGGAAGCGCTGCAAGTAAGCGAGGGATGAGTAACCCGTTCCGAAATCGTCGATCGCGATCTGCACGCCGACCCGGTTCAACTCCGTCAGGGTCGTGATCGCTCTCTCGGCGTGCTTCATCACGATGCCTTCCGTGATCTCGATCTCGAGGCACGCAGCGGGCAGGCCGGTTTCGCGCAGGATCTCGCCGATCCGCTGCGCCAGCTTCTTCTGGCGGAACTGCCGCGGCGACAGGTTGACCGCCACGCGCAGCGGTCCGAGTCCCGCGTCCAGCCATGACTTGCACTGCCGGCAGGCTTCGCGCAGCACCCAGTCGCCGATCGGCACGATGAGGCCCATCTCCTCGGCGACCGGAATGAATTGGCCCGGCGGCACCGGGCCCAGCTCCGCGTCGTTCCAGCGCAACAAGGCCTCGACGCCGAAGATGCCGCCGCCCGCCAGCCCGACCTGCGGCTGGTAATGCAGCGCGAACTCGCCGCGCTCCAGCGCGCGGTGCAACCGCAGCCGCACATCGGCTTGGCGTTCCGTAAGCGCGCCCATTTCCGTCGCGAAAAACTGGAAGTTGTTGCGGCCTTCCTGCTTCGCTTGATACATCGCGATATCGGCGTTTTTGAGCAGGGTATCGGCGTCATGATCGTCGAGCGGATAGACCGTGATGCCGATGCTCGTCGAAAGATGCAGTTCCTGGCCCGCCACCTCGGCCTGCTCGGCGAACGCGCCGATGATTTTGCGCGCCACGGCGGCGACCTCGTCGGCCTGGTGGACGTCCTCGAGCAGCACTGTGAACTCGTCGCCGCCCAGCCGCGCCACGGTATCGGTCGAACGCAGGCAGGACTGTACCCGGCGCGCCGTTTCCTTCAGCACCTCGTCGCCCACGGCATGGCCGAGGCTGTCGTTGATCTCCTTGAACCGGTCCAGGTCGAGGAACATCACCGCGAGCAGCGTCTGCCCGCGGTCGGCGCGCGCCATCGCCTGGCGCATGCGGTCGTGGAGCAGCGCGCGGTTGGGCAGCCCAGTCAGCGTGTCGTAATGCGCAAGCTGGTCGAGCCGCGCTTCGCTGGCGCGCAGTTGCTGCTCGGCCTCGACCCTTGCAGTGACGTTTTTTGCCACGCCGCGATAGCCCTTGAAGCGGCCGTCCTGGTCGAGCACGGGCTCGCCGCTCACGCTCATGTAGCGCAAGGTTCCGTCGTTCATGCGCCGCTGCATGAGCAGGTCGCGGAACGGCTCGTGCCGCTCGAGCTGCGCGCGGTGCTGCGACCAGTCGCCGTCCATGGGCCCGAGGTCGGGAATCTCCCAGCGCGCCTTGCCGAGATAGACGGACGGCTCGCCGTCGCGCGACATCGCCGCCGCGCCGGGGCCGGAGAGCACACTGAAGCGGAACTGGTCGTCCTGCTCCCAGTACCAGTCGGAGGAAAGCACCGTCAGACTGCGGAACCGCGCCTCGCTCTCGCGCAGCGCTTTGGCGGCGGCGGCGCGCTCGGTGACGTCGCGCACCGTGCCGGTGAACGCCGGAGGATTGGAGCCCGGAATGAGGCTGATCGTCAGTTCCGCCTCGAAGCGGCTGCCGTCCGCGCGCAGCGCGGGCAGCTCGAGCCTGCGCCCGAGGATCTTCGCCTCCCCGGTGGCGAGATAGCGGCGCAATCCCTCGCGGTGCCGCTCGCGCAGCTCGGGCGGCACGATCAGCTCCGCCATCACCCTGCCGATCGCCTGCGCGCCTGTGTAACCGAAGCAGCGTTCGGCGGCCGGGTTGAACTCGACGATGCGGCCCTGGTGGTCCATCGTGAGAATGGCGTCGAGCGATGCCCCGAGGATCGCGCCCTTGCGCGCCTCGCTCTCGCGCAGCGCCTCCCCGGTCTGCTTCAGCTCAGTGATGTCGGCGACCGAGCCGACTACCCGTACTGCGCCGCCTTTGCCGTCACGAAGCACCATACCGCGCTGCCGCGCCCAGCGCAACGCGCCGTCGCGCGCGCGGTAACGGTAATCGAGCGAGAACCGCGTGCTCTCGCCCTTGAGGTGTGCCTTATACGCCGCGATGTAGACCGGGAGATCGTCAGGGTGGATGAGACGCCGCCAGTCCGCCGTCGTCCGCAACAGGTCTCGCGAGACGTCCAGCACCTCGTAGATCCGATCGGAGTAATAGATCGCGTCGGTCGCAACGTCGTAGTCGTACACGCCCTCGTTGATAGCGCGCATTGCAGTGTCGTAGCGCTCCTCGCTCTTTTTGAGCGCGCGTTCGGAACGCACGCGCTGGGTGACATCGGTGTAGAGGGAGACGAAGCCGCCGCCCGGAGTGGGCAGGCCGCGGATCTCCAGCACCGTGCCGTCGGGCCGCTCGCGCTCGAAGCGGTGCGCCTCGAAGCGGCGCGCGAGTTCCATGCGCGTGCGCACCTGCTCCTCGACGTCGCCCGGCCCGTAGTCGCCGCGCCCGGCGTTGTACCGGAAAAAGGCCTCGAGAGGCGTCCCCGGCCGGCAGAGCGACTCCGGCAAGTCGAGCAGTTCGCGAAACCGCCGGTTCATGCCCACGACCCGCAGGTCCGCATCCATGATGCTGACCCCTTGATCCATGTGCTCGATCGTGTTCTCGAGCGCCTCGATCCGCTCGCGCAGGGCGCCCTGCGCCGCGGTCCGGCCGCGCCGATCGCCGGCCCCCACCAAGACCTGGGGCTTGCGGCGGCGCCCAGCGAGGGTGGTCTGGCGGAGAGAGTGTTTGGTTTTCATCTCTCGTATGACAAGGTGCCCGCCAGACTCGTTCGGGGGGTTTTTCAACAGCCTGCTACAGCTTGCTCCTCACGCGGCAGCCACGCAATAGCCGGGCTCGCCGGCGACGCCGGCAAAGCATGGCAACGATTGTCATGGCGCGCGACGCCGCGCGACGCTGCACTGACGCGCGCAGCCGCAGCTACGCACGTTTCCTCTTCAGCTTCTCGACCTCGGCGCAGGTCGCGGTCCAGACCTCGTTGCCCGGGACCACGATCATCGTCTCGGGCCTGTAGATCGGGAACGGATAGTCGGGCGAGTCCCACACCTCGCCGACGTAGGAAGGCGCATCGAGCTGGTTGGAGCAGTCGCGGAAGGCGAGCTTGCCGCGGCAGGTGTTGATGGTCGCTCCCTTGAGCGCCCTGATGATCGCGGCGGTCTCGATCGACCCGGCCTTCTTCGCCGCCTGGTCGAGTCCGTTCAGCGCGTCGTAATGCATGCAGGCCCAGTCGTCCGGGTACGCGTCCGGACCGAACGCCTCGCGGTCGCGCCGGACGTAGCGCTGCATCATCGGTTCCCTGAGATGCGCGAAGAACGGGCAGCGCGCGAGCCCGATCAGGCCGCGCGGCAAGGTCTTGCGCTGGTTTTTCAGCTCGGTCACGGAGATCAACCCGCCCGGGTACGGCACGGTGTTGAACAGGGCGAGCTGGTGCGCCTGCTGCATGAAGAGCTCGTGGTCCTTGCCCGCGATCGCCCCGAACAGGAAGCTCGGCTTCGCGGCCTGGATGGCGTTGATCGCGGATGCGAAGTTCGTCTCGCCGAGCTTGACCCAGATCTGGCGCACTTCCTTCAGATCGGGCGCCGCTTTCGCGAGCGCGCTGGTGAAGCCGCGATGCGTATCGCGGCCCCATTCGTAGTCCTGTCCGAGCGAAACGAAGCTCTTCCAGTCGTTCTTCTTCGCGAACCGCGCCACCGCCCGCACCGCCGCGCCCGACTGCATGTTGCTGTCGGGGCAGAACTGGTAGGTGTAGGGGGTGTAGTTGTCCTGCGTGATCCGGGAACTGTTCGAGGTCGCCGCGAAGTGCAGCGTCCTGTGCTCGTGGATCACCTCCTGCACCGCCAGCGCCACCCCGCTCGAGTAGGTGCCGAAGATGGCGCTCACCCGGTCGTTGGCGATCAGGGACGCCGCCGCCCGCGCGCCCACCTCGGGCCGCGTTTCGTCGTCGCGCACGATGAGCTGCACCGGATGCCGCCCAAGCAGCCCTCCCCGGTCGTTGATCTCCTTCGCCAGCAGCGGCAGCCCGCGGATCGCGTGCGACATATAGGTCGCGCCGGTCCCGGTGGACGAGAGCAGCAGTCCGATCCGGTACGGGACCCCCGCCTGCGCGCGAACTGGTCGCGGCACGAGGGCAAGCGCGCCGCTGGCGAGCGGCGTGAGGACGAAGTCCCGCCTGCTCACTTTCAGCGTCTCGAGCCAGCCGTGGTATTTCTGCACGCTCATATGCCGTGACATGGGGGCCTCCTACCGGGCCGGCGCGGCAAACGGCGCACCGGCACGCGCCTCGTCGCGCGATTCGAAGATGTGCGGAGCGAGCCCGCGCCCGGCCAGCGCATCGCCGAGCTTCATGCGCATGAACGCGCTGGTCGTGTAGCGCGCGACCCGACGGTAATACCGCTCGCTCAGGTCCTTGACCATCGCCGCGTAGTCGCCGACCAGGTCCTCGTCGAGGCTGAAGCCGTCGTAATTGACGATCACGTCCACTTTCTTGCCGATCTTCGCGCAGCGACGCTCGGCCGCGGCGCGGATTTCCTCAATGTCCTTGCGCGAAGCCACGCGCAGGTTCTCGAAGTTGTAGAACAGCGTCTCACTGGCCGCGTCGTATCGGATCCGATCCTCTAGGCCGATCCCGAGCAGCCGGTCCTTCAGCCCCATCGGCGGCTGCAGGAAGATGGCGGAATTCATTTCAGCAGGACTGCGCAGCTGCGGCCGGAAATCCATGTGCGCGAGGATGTCGCGCTCCACGTCCATTCCCGGTGCGACCTCGGTGAGCTCGATCCCTTCGGCGCCGAGCTTGAACACGCAGCGCTCGGTGACGTAGAGCACCTGCGTGCCGGTTTTCCCCGCCTGCGCGGCACTGAAGGTGACCTGTTCCACCTTCTTCACGAATTTGCGCGCGCGCCCCTCGTTCGCGATCCGCAGCTTTCCGGCCTCCACCGCGACCTTGAGCCCGCCCGCGGTGAACGTGCCGACGAACACGACCTGCTTCGCGTTCTGCGTGATATTGATGAAGCCGCCCGCGCCCGCGAGCCTGGGGCCGAAGCGGCTGACGTTGATGTTGCCCTCGGCGTCGCATTCGGCGAGCCCCAGCACCGCGAGATCGAGTCCCCCGCCGTCGTAGTAATCGAACTGCTGGTTCATGTCGATGATCGCATCGGGGTTCACCGCCGCGCCGAAATCGAGCCCGCTCGCCGGGACGCCGCCGATGACTCCGGGCTCGGCCGTGAGCGTCATGTACTTGAGGATCCGTTCCTCGTTCGCGACCGCGGCCACGCCCTCGGGCATGCCGATGCCGAGGTTGACCACCGCGTTCGGCACCAGCTCGAAGGCCGCGCGCCGGGCGATGAGCTTGCGCTCGTCGAGCTTCATCGGCGCCAGCGCGTCAAGCGGCACGCGGATTTCGGACGAGTAGGCCGGGTTGTAGGCCGAGCCGAAGGTCTGGACGTGGTACTCCGGGCGCGCGACGACCACGCAGTCCACCATGATCCCCGGCACCGTCACGCGCCGCGGGTTGAGGCTGCCGTGCTCGGCGATGCGCTCGACCTGCGCGACCACGAAGCCTCCCGAGTTCCTCGCCGCCATCGCGATGGCGAGCGTGTCCTGGGTGAGCGTCTCGCGATCCATGACGATGTTGCCCTCGGGATCGGCAGTCGTGCCGCGGATGAAGGCCACGTTCACGCGCGGCGCCCGGTAATAGAGCAGCTCCTCGCCGCCGAGCCGGATCACTTCGACCAGGTCCTCGGCAGTTCGAGAGTTGATCTTGCCGCCCTCCAGGCGCGGGTCCACGAATGTGCCGAGCCCCACTCTGGAAGCCGTCCCCGGAAGCCGCTGGGCGACGTCGCGCCACATGTGCGAGATCACACCGAGCGGCAGGTTGTAAGCCTCGACCTTGCCATCCAGTGCGAGCTTTCCGATTCTCGGCACGAGTCCGAAATGCCCGCCGATCACGCGCTTCAGCATCCCTTCGATGCCGAGGCAGTTCAGGCCGCGCTCCCCACCGTCGCCGGGCCCGCCGCCGAAAACCAGCGTCAGCTCGCGCGGTTCCCCGGCGCGCCGGAACCGCTCGGCGAGCGCGAGCGCGAGCTCTTCGGGCACGCCGTTCGTCCCGAAGCCCGAGCACGCCAGCGTGTCGCCGTCCCGGACGATGGCGACCGCTTCCTGCACCGATACGATCTTGTTCCGCATCCGTCCGCTACTGCGCCGTCCAGCCGCCATCCACCGGCAGCGCCGCGCCGCGGATCTGGGCGGCGGCGTCCGAGCACAGGAACAGCGCGAGCGCGCCGATCTGCTCGGGCGTGGCGAACTCCTGCGAGGGCTGCTTTTCCGACAGCAGCTTCATTTTCGCCGCCTCGGGACTGAGCTTGTCGCGCCTGGCGATCGCATCGATCTGCTGCTGCACGAGCGGGGTCAGCACCCAGCCGGGGCAGATGGCGTTGCAGGTGATCGCGGTCGTCGCCGTCTCGAGCGCGACCACCTTGGTGAGCCCGATTACCCCGTGCTTTGCCGCGACGTAGGCCGCCTTGCCGGCGGAAGCGACCAGGCCGTGCGCCGAGGCCACGTTGATGATGCGGCCCCAGCCGCGCTTCTTCATCTGGGGCAGCACGGCGCGGATGGCGTGGAAATTCGAGGACAGATTGATCGCGATGACCGCGTCCCAGCGCTCGGGCGGGAAGCCCTCGATCGGATCCACGTGCTGGATCCCGGCGTTGTTGACCAGGATGTCCACGCTGCGAAGCGCCTTGCCGGCATAGCGCACCATCTCCTGCACCTCCTCTACCTTCGAGATGTCCGCCCCGCTGAAGATCACCCGGACCTCGTGGCGCTTCTCCATCGAGCTCACCAGCTTCTGGATCGCAGCCGGCTCGCCGAAGCCGTTCAGGACGATGTCGGCGCCCTCGGCCGCGAGCGCCTGGGCGATGCCGAGCCCGATGCCGCTGGTCGAGCCGGTGACGATCGCCGCCCGCCCTCGCAGCGCGCCGCCGGCGGAAGTGCGCTTTGCCGCAGGTTTCTGGCCCGTTTCGGCTTGCATGGTTCGGTCGGCAGGCTCTCGCCGGAGGCGCTCAATGCGCCTTGCCGAGGTAGGCTTCGCGGATCTTCGGGTTGGCGAGCAATTCCTTCCCGCTTCCCTCCATCGTGATGCGCCCGGTCTCGAGCACGTAGCCGCGGTCGGCGACCGCGAGCGCCTGGTTCGCCATCTGCTCGACCAGCAGGATCGTCATCCCGCGCTCCCTGACCGCGCGGATCACGCCGAAGATGTCGCGCACGATGAGGGGCGCCAGGCCGAGCGAGGGCTCGTCGAGCAGCAGGAGCTTCGGCTTGCTCATGAGCGCGCGCGCCATGGCGAGCATCTGCTGCTCTCCCCCCGACATCGTGCCGGCGGGCTGATCCTGGCGCTCCTTGAGTCGCGGAAAGATTCCGAACTGCTCCTCGACCTCTCGCTCCAACGCCTCGGGCTTCGCGTCGCGGTGGTAGGCACCGAGCATCAGGTTGTCGCGCACGCTCTGGTCGGGGAACACCTGCCGGCCCTCGGGCGATTGCGCGATGCCGAGCGGCACGCGGTGGTGCGCCGGCATGCGCGTGATCTCCGCGCCCTCGAACACGATCTGGCCCCCGGCCACCGGTTCCAGGCCCGAGATCGCCTTCATCAGCGTGCTCTTGCCGGCGCCGTTGCCGCCGATCATGGTGACGACCTCGCCCTGCCTGACCTCAAGCGAGATGCCCTTGAGCGCGTCGATCGCGCCGTAGTTCACTTTCAGGTCCTTGACGTTCAGCACGTTTCACCTCACGCGACGGCGGGACGCGGCTGCACGGCGGGAGCGGCGGGCTCTTCGCTTTCCTCGCCGAGATAGGCGGCGATCACCTTCGGGTTGGCCTGCACCTGCGCCGGCGCGCCCTCGGCGATCTTCGCGCCGTAGTCGAGCACGATGACGTGGTCCGAAATCGCCATCACGAGGTCCATGTGGTGCTCGATCAGCAGCACCGTGATGCCCTTGTCGCGGACGCGCGCGATCACCCCGATCAGCTCGTGCGTCTCCTGCGGATTGAGCCCCGCGGCCGGCTCGTCGAGCAGCAGCAGTTTGGGGTGGGTGGCGAGCGCCCGCGCCATCTCGAGCCGGCGTTGCAGCCCGTAAGGCAGGCTTCCCGCGATCTCGTTCGCCTTGTCGAGCAGACCGAGGAAATCGAGGATGCGCAACGCTTCCTCGCGCGCCTCCCGTTCCTGCCGGCTGGCCGAGCGCAGTCCGAGCATGCAGGGCCAGAACCCGACATCCATGTGCGGGTGCTGGCCGAGCAGGACGTTGTCGAGCACGGTCATGTCGGCGAAGAGCTTGAGGTTCTGGAACGTGCGCCCGATGCCGAGCCGGCAGATCTGGTTTGACACGAGCTCCGTGATGTCCGCGCCGTTGAAGACGATCGTGCCGCGGTCGGGCGGCACGATGCCCGAGAGGATATTGAGCAGCGTCGTCTTGCCGGCGCCGTTCGGTCCGATCAGCGAGTGCACGTGCCCGGTCCTGATGGCGATGCTTACGTCATTGGTCGGCACCACCCCGCCGTAGGCCTTGTAGAGGCCCTTCGCTTCGAGCAGCGGCGCTTCCTTGTGCAACAGCTCGCTGCGCTGCAGCTGCCACTCGGCGACCGCGGTCGGCACCGGCGGGCGCTCGTGGAGCCTGGGGAATATCTTCCGGCCGATGCCGCGCAGCGCGCCTGCGAGGCCGTCCGGCATCGCGTAGAGCGCGAACAGGAGCAACGCACCGTAGACGAAATGCTGCAGGTGAGGCCAGCGCGCGAGGAACGCGTCCACCATCGTGAGCACGATTGCGCCGAGCAGCGGGCCGTAGATCGAACCGCCGCCGCCGAACAGCACCACCAGCAGGAAGAAGATCGAAAGCCCGAACGTGATGAAGTCGGAGTTGATGTACTGGTTCTGCTGCGCGACCAGCGCCCCAGCGAGTCCGCAGGTCACGGCGCTGACGATGAACGCGATCACCTTGAAGCGGTAGACGCTCACGCCTACGCTCTCGGCCGCGACCTCTGCGGTGTGCACGGCAAGGAAAGCGCGCCCGTACTTGCCCGAGAGGAGCGAACGCATCAGCAGGTGCGTGATCAGGCCAAGCAGGAACACGAACAGCACCCAGTCGCGCATCGCGAACGGCTCCGCGCCGAGCCTGAGGGGCAGCACGCTGTGAATGCCGGCTTGCCCGCCGAACACGTCGCTCCACTCGGTGGCGATCTTCTCGATCACGATCCCGAACCCGATCGTCACCATCGCGAGCGAAGGCCCCTTGACTCGCAGCGAAGGCAAGGCGATCACGATGCCGAAGACTCCCGCGACCACTCCGGCGGCGAAGAACGCGACCCAGGGGTTCCACCCGAGCTTCGCGGTGAGCAGCGCCGCGGTGTAGGCGCCGGCGGCGTACAGCCCGGCATGGCCCAGCGACTTCTGCCCCGCGTAGCCGACGAGCACGTTGAAACCGGCTGCGGCGACGTAGTACACCCCGGCCAGGAACATGACCTTGAGATAGAACTCGTTGGAGACGGCGAACGGCAGCCCGAGCAGCAGCACCGCGACCGCGGGGAATGCGTAGAGGTGGGCGTTGCGGCTCATCACACCTTCTCCACGATCTTGCGGCCGAGCAGCCCCTCGGGCTTGAACACGAGCACGATGATGATGAGCACGAAGATGCTGATTTCGCGCAGCTCGGCGTGCCAGAGTCCGATCAGCGACTCGATCAGGCCCAGCATGAAGCCGCCGAGGATGCAGCCGCGCGGGTTGTCCAGCCCGCCGATGATCGCGGCCGAGAACGCCTTCAACGCGAGCACCAGCCCCATGAACACCGAGGCGGTGGTGACCGGCGCGATGAGCAGGCCGCCCAGCCCGGCGAGGCAGGAGCTGACGACGAAGGCGAGGATCACGATCGCCGGGACGTTGATCCCCATCAGCGCGGCGGCGTTCTTGTTGTGCGCGACCGCGCGCACCGCCTTGCCGATCTTGGTCTTGCGCAGCACCAGGTCGAGCGCCACCATCACGACGATGCTGACGACAAAGATCAGGATTTCCTGCGGCAGAATTCCCGCCCCGGCGACGCGGATGACCTCGTTGCCGAGCGGCGAAGGGATCGCCAGGGGCGCAGGCCCCCAGATGCCGAGCGCGGTGTTCTGGATGATGATGCCGAAACCGATCGTGCTCATCACCCAGGCAAGGCCCGCCGCGCCGACAAACGGCCGCACCGCCGTGTAGTAGAGAAAGACGCCGAGAATGCCCAGCACGACCAGGATCGCGGCGAGCCCGGTCAGGTATTTGACGATGGTGACGTCCTCCGGCTGGAGCACGCCCGTATGCCCCTTGCCGGAGAGCACCAGCACCAGGGTCACGCCGATGAACGCCCCGGCGACCAGGAACTCCCCCTGCCCGAAGTTGAGGGTCTTGGTGGTGTTGTTGGTGATGTTGAAACCGAGCGCGACCAGCGCGTAAACGCCGCCGAGCGCAAGGCCGCTCAGGACCGCCTGCAGGATCGCTTCCATGCGCGCCTCCCCGGTGACGCGCGGGAGGGCGAGCGCCCTCCCGCGCGCTACGCGCGATTACTTCTTGAGGTCCGCCGCAGTGAGGCTCTTGGCGATCGCGTCCTCGAAATCCACCACCTTGCCGTCCTTCCACTTGGCGAGACGGAAGTCGGCGACGCCGAGTCCCTCGTGGTCGGTCTTGCTGAAGGGCTTGTTGTAGGTCTTGATGACGCCCTGCACGCCGTCGATCGCCTCGAGCGCGTCGCGGATCTTCTCGCCGTCGGTCGAACCCGCCTTCTTGATCGCCGCGGCGAGGATCATCATCGAGTCGTAGCCCTGCGCCGCGCAGACGAAGATCGGCAGGTTCTTTTCCTTCGCCAGGATCCTCGCGTTGAGCGCCTTGGCGCGCTCGTTGCTGGTCTCGGTCACCGAGGCCGCGAAGATCAGGTTCTCGGCGAGCTTCTTGCCGGCGATGTTGACGAACGGCGTCGCCAGGTTCGCCCAGGAGCCGACCGTCACCGGGAAGAAGTTCATCTTCTCCATGCTCTTCATGAGGTTCGCGTTGGCGTCCGCAAGCGCATACACGATCAGCACGTCGGCCCCGGAGGTCTTGACTTTGGAGAGCTGCGAGGTCATGTCGGTGTCCTTGGGCTGGAACTTCTCGTTCGCCACAGGGGTAACACCGTGCAGCTTGAGGATCTCCGTCGCGTCCTTGACGCCCCCCTGGCCGTAGCCGGTCGAGTCGGCGATGAGTGCGATCTTCTTGCTCTTCGAGGCCTTGACCGCGTAGGCGGCGAGCAGCGCGATCTGCTCGCGGTCCACCATCGAGACGCGGAAGATGTAGTTCTTCGCCTCTTTCTCGTAACGCCTGGTGATCTCAGTCGCGGTGGCGACATGCGAGATCACCGGGATCTTTTTTTGCTGCGGCAGGTGCAGCCACGCGAGCGCGTTGCCGGAGTTGGTCGGCCCGATGACCGCGACCACTTTCTCGCTGTCGATCAGCTCGTTCATGTTCTGGATGGATTTGGGCGGCTGCCCGGTGTCGTCGCGGTTGACGAGCACGATCTTGCGCCCAAGAACCCCACCGGCCTTGTTGATGTCCTCGACCGCGGCTTCGACCCCGTAACGGCCCGAAAGGCCGTGCTCGGCGGCGCCGCCGCCGGACTGGTCCGAGTTGTAGCCGATCTTGATGTCCTGGGCGTTCGCCGGCGCTGCGGCGAGAGCCAATGGAAGCGCGGCAAGTGCAGCGACCAATACACGACGGGCGTAGTTCATCGATTCCTCCTCGGAAGAAACTCAACCCTTGCGACGCACGAGCCGTGCCTGTGGGTGCCAACTCGTTGAGGCGAAGAAGAAAACTTCAGCCGCCGGCCGCTTTTTCGCGGCGTGGGCCGACAACTTTTTGTCAGGTTTCCCGGACAGGCAGGGCGCGGAGGACGCGCCAAGCTATTGAAGCGGAAAGAAGTGCGGGAGTTGTGCGGGAGGCAGGCGCCGTCCGGTTATCCGGACACCCGTCGCTCCCCCGGTGCCAGCCCGAGCTGCGCGATCTTCTCGTACAACGTTGCGCGCGACACGCCAAGCGCTTGCGCCGCAAGCGATTTGTTGCCGTGAGCCATCTGCAGCGCACCGAGAATCGCGGCACGTTCGGCTTCCGCCACCGCATGCGCGAGTACACGCGTCGAGGGTTGCGCAGGCGACTCGGTGCCGCCGAGCGTGGGCAGCACCGCGGCAAAATCCTTCAGCTCCAGGCGCCGTCGCTCGGAAAGCATGACGGCTTTTTCGATCACGTTGCGAAGCTCCCGGATGTTCCCGGGCCAGGGATAGGTCGCGAGCGCCGCCTGCGCCGCGGCGGAGATCTCGCGCTGCGGCATGCCGGTGCGCTCGGCGATCTGGGCCAGCACCAGCTCGCACAGCGCATCCAGGTCCTGCAACCGCTCGCGCAGCGGCGGAAGCTTGATCAACAGGACGTTGAGGCGGTAATACAGATCGGAACGGAAGCGGCCCAGCTTCACCAGCTCTTCCAGCTCCTGGCTGGTGGCGGTGATCACGCGCACGTCCACCCTGACCACCTTGTTCGAGCCGAGCGCCTCGATCTCCTGCTCCTGCAGCGCGCGCAGCAGCTTCGCCTGCACTGCCATCGGCATGTCGCCGACCTCGTCGAGGAACAGCGTGCCGCCGTCGGCGAGCTTGAACTTGCCGTCGCGTCCCTTGCGATCGGCTCCGGTGTAGGCGCCGGCCGCCGCGCCGAAAAACTCCGCTTCCATGAGCGTCTCGGGAACTGCCGCCACGTTCATCGCGATGAACGGCATCCCGGCGCGCGGCGAGGCGGCGTGGATCGCGTGGGCCAGCAGCTCCTTCCCGGTCCCGGTTTCCCCTACCAGGAGCACCGTGGCATCGAGCTGCGCCGCGCGGCGCGCCTGGCGCTTCAGCTCCACGCACGCCGGGCTCGATCCGACTACGCTGGCGAACGTATAGCGCGCGCGCCTGCCTTCCGCGATGCGCCGCTGCGCGCTGGTGAGCTCGGACTGGAGCTGCGCGAACTTTCCGACCAGGGGCTTCAGGTACTGCAGGCGGTCGTACAGGACGAAGCCGATCGCGCCGATCACCTGGCCGCGCTCGTCGTTCAGCGGCATGCGCGTGACCACGAACTGCTCCTCGCCGAACTCCATGATGTCGAGCAGGATCGGCTCGCCGGTCTGCACCACCTGGCGCATCAGGCTGTTGGGGATGACGTCCTCGACGTCGCGGCCGAGCGCCGCTTCCACCGACTCCAGGCCGAGCTTGCGCGCGTACTTGTCGTTCATCCAGACGATGCGCGCCTGCTGGTCCACCGCGATGGCTCCCTCGCACAGGCTGTCCAGGCGCTCGAACAGGGTCCGCATGGCGAACCGCCGAACCTCGTCGGCGCCGTTGAGAAAGCGCTCCTCCAGCTTCATCCTTTCCTCCCGCACCCGGAACTCGAATGTTACTCCCGGCGAACGTCCGGAAATTGGGGAGCGGGCAGCCCCGGCCGGCGCGACGGGGCGGCCGGGGATGCACGCTCCCAAAACGCCGGGTCCCCGCCTGCGCGGGGACGACATATTCAGGAGGCCAGCTCCGCAACGTCCTTGAAGAGTTCCAGCGCCTCGGGATTCGCCAAAGCGTCGGTATTGGCGACCGGCATGCCGTGGACCACGGCCTTCACCGCGAGCTCGACCACCTTGCCGTTCTTGGTGCGCGGGATGTCGGGGACCTGCACGATCCGCGCCGGCACGTGGCGCGGCGTGGCGCTGGCACGGATGCGGCTGCGGATCTTTTCTTCCAACTCCTTGCCGAGCGTGAAGCCGGGGCGGAGCTTGACGAACAGCACCACGCGCGTGTCGGTCGGCTTGTCGGGCGGCCAGAGCTGCCCCACCGCGACCGACTCCTCGACCTCGTCGATCTTCTCCACCTGGCGGTAGATCTCCGCGGTGCCGATGCGCACGCCGCCGGGGTTGAGCGTCGCGTCCGAGCGCCCGTAGACGATCATCGTGCCGCGCTCGGTGAGCTCGCACCAGTCGCCGTGGCACCAGACGTCGGGGTACTTGGCGAAGTACGCGGCGTGGTAGCGCTCGTCGCCGCGGTCGTTCCAGAACCCGAGCGGCATCGAGGGAAAGGGCTTGGTGCAGACGAGCTCGCCCTTCTGGCCGACGATCGGGCTGCCCGCCTCGTCGAAGACGTCGACCGCGATGCCGAGCGAGCGGCATTGCAGCTCGCCGCGGTACACCGGGAGCACCGGATTGGCGTCGGCGAACGCCGCCATGATGTCGGTGCCGCCGGAGATGGAGGACAGGCACACGTCCTGCTTGATGCTCGCGTACACGTAGTCGTAGCTCTCGGGCACGAGCGGCGAGCCGGTCGAGAGGATCACGCGCAGCGCCGACAGATCGTGCGTCTCGGCGGGCGCGAGGCCGCGCTTCTCCAGCCCGTCGATGAACTTGGCCGAGCAGCCGAAGTGCGTGCAGCGCTCCTTGTCCGCGTAGTCGAACAGGATCCGCCCGCCGCGCTCGAGCGGCGAGCCGTCGTAGAGCATGACGCTCGCCTCCGCGCAGAGCGAGCCGATCAGCAGATTCCAGATCACCCAGTTGGTGGTGCTGTGGAAGAAGAAGCGGTCGCCCGGCCGCACGTCGAACTGCAGCTTGAAGGTCTTCAGGTGCTGCAGGATCGTGCCGCCCGCGCCGTGCACGATGCATTTCGGCGAGCCGGTGGTGCCGGAGGTGAACAGGATGTACACGGGGTGGTCGAACGGCAGCTGCGCATAGGCGATGCCGCCGGGCGCGTAGCGCCGCAGCCATTCCTCGAGTGCCACTGCCTTCGGGACGTCGCCGATCTCGGGGCGCGGGCGCAGGTGCGGCACCACCACGACCTTGCGCAGGCTCGGCAGCTTCTCGGCGATCTCGGCGACGCGCTCGAGCGAGTCGTGCTCGCGCCCGCCGTAGCGGTAGCCGTCGGCGCAGAACAGGACCTTCGGCTCGATCTGCCCGAAGCGGTCGAGCACGCCCTCGACCCCGAAGTCGGGGGAGCACGAGGACCAGACGATGCCGTGCGAGAGCGCGGCGAGCGCGAGCATCGCCGTTTCCGGCAGGTTGGGAACGAACGCGGCGGCGCGGTCGCCGGCGCGTAGCCCCAGCGCGGCGAGCGCCTGCGCGGCGCGCGAGACGCCGCTTGTCAGGTCCGAGTAGCTCACGCGGCGCCTGAAGCCGGTCTCGTCCCAGAACACGAGCGCGTCGCCGCGGTCGCCGCGCCGCAGCAGGTTCTCGGCGAAATTGAGCCGCGCCTCGGGGAACCACTTCGCCCCCGGCATCTTCTCGCCGTCCACGAGGACCGTCGTGCCCTTTTTCGCCGCGATCAGGCCGCACCAGTCCCAGACCTCGCCCCAGAAGACCTCGGGGTTGTCGACCGTCCAGCGGTAGAAGTCGGGGTAGTTGTTGAACTCGAGGCGGAACTTGCGCACGCAGTGGCGCGCGAACTGCGTGATCTGCGCCTCCTCGATCGCGCGCTCGCTCGGCTCCCAGATCTTTTCAGGCGCCGATGATTCGCGCATGCCGGATTGTATTATGGTCCGCACACCGATTACCTCCCGGGGAGTGCTCCTGCCATGAGTTCCATATCCGGCGCCGAGGCGATGGTCCGCATGCTGCAGCTGTACGGCGTCAAGCATATTTTCGGGCTGTGCGGCGACACGAGCCTGCCGCTGTACGACGCGCTCTGCCGGCTCGACCACGGCATGCAGCACATCCTGACCCGCGACGAGCGCTCCGCCGCGTACATGGCCGACGGCTATGCGCGCGTGAGCGGCCGGGTCGGCGTCTGCGAAGGTCCCTCGGGCGGGGGTGCGACCTATATCCTGCCGGGCCTCGTGGAGGCGAGCGAAAGCTCGGTGCCGGTGCTGGGAATCACGACCGACGTCTCGACCACCTCGCGCGGACGCTATGCGCTCACCGCGCTCGACCAGGAGGCGCTGTTCCGCCCGCTCACCAAGTGCAACGAGGTCATCGATCGCGCCGACCAGCTGCCGCAAGCGGTGCGCCGCGCGTTTCGCGCCATGACCACCGGCAGGCCGGGCGCCGCGCACCTCGGGCTGCCCTTCGACGTGCAGAACGATCCGGTCCCGGAGGAGGCCCTCTGGGGCCAGCCGGAGCACGCCGCCTGTCCCGCGTGGCGCCCCGGCCCGGATCCGCAGGCGGTCGAGCGGGCCGCGGCCGCGCTGCTCGCCGCGCGCGCTCCGGTCATCGTGTGCGGCGGCGGCGTGGTGATCGCGGGCGCCGCGCCGGAGCTGGATCGCCTGGCGCGGATGCTGGACGCGCCGGTGGCGACGACGATCAGCGGCCAGGGCAGCCTCGGCGAGGAGCATGCGCTGTGCCTGGGCGTCGTCGGCAGCAACGGCGGCACGCCGCCGACGCGCGAGGTGCTGGCGGCCGCCGACCTGGTGCTGTTCATCGGCTGCCGCGCCGGATCGGTGACCACCGAGCGCTGGCGCTTCCCGCGCCCGGGCGTGCGGGTGGTCCACATCGACATCGACCCGATGGCGATCGGCGCGAACTATCCGACCGAGGTCGGCGTGGTTTCGGACGCGAAGCTCGCGCTCGCGGCGCTGGCGCAGGAGCTGGCAGGCCGCGGCGGCTCCCGGCCCGGCGGCGGCGCGGCCCGCGTGCGCGAGGCCAAGGCGCGCAAGCTCGCCGCCTACCGCGCGCTTGCGGAGCAGCTGTCGGCGCCGCTCCTGCCGGAGCGGATCGTGGCCGAGCTGCAGCGGCTGTTGCCGCGCGACGCGGTGCTGGTGTGCGACCCCGGCACGCCCTGCCCCTACTTCTCGGCCTATTACGAGTTCCTCGAGCCCGGGCGGCACTTCATCTCCAACCGCGCGCACGGCGCGCTCGGCTACGCCATGTCGGCCGCGGTCGGCGCGCATTTCGGCCGGCCGGGCGCGAGGATCGTCGCCGTGATGGGCGACGGCAGCTTCGGCTTTACCGCCGGGGAGCTCGAGACCATCGTGCGGCTGCGCGTGCCGGTGCTGATGGTGGTGATCTCGAACGGCACCTACGGCTGGATCAAGGCCGGTCAGAAAGCCGGCTTCGAGGGCCGCTATTTCGCGGTCGACTTCGACCGCACCGACCATGCGCGCGTGGCCGAGGCGTTCGGGGTCAGGGCGTGGCGCGTCGAGTCCGCCGAGGGCCTCGGGCCGGCGCTCGCCGCCGCCGCGGCGCACGGCGGGCCGGCGCTCGTGGACATCGTCGCGCAGCCGCTGCACGAGGCGCGCGCCCCCGTGAGCGAGTGGGTGGCCTGACGGATCTGCGTGCCGCGATCCGCGACCGGCACCGCGTCGCGGAGGCCGACGCGGTCGCGGCGCTCGTTGCGCTCCAGCCCGGGGGCGCCGTGGCGGGCAGGATCGACGCGCTCGCGCTCGAGCTCGCGCGGCGCGTGCGCGCCAGCCCGCCGGCGGCGCTGTCCGCCGAGTCGTTCCTGCGCAGCTACGGCCTGTCGACGCGCGAGGGCGTGGCGCTGATGTGCGTCGCCGAGGCGCTGCTGCGCATTCCCGATCCCGAGACCGCCGACGCGCTGCTGCGCGACAAGCTCGCTTCCGGCAGCTGGAGCAGCGCGAGCGCGACCGACTGGGCGCTGCTGCTCACCGGCACCCTCGCGCGCTGGCACGACGCGGAGGACGGGAACTTCTCCACCATGAAGCACCTGGTCGCGCGCCTCGGCGAGCCGGTGATCCGCGCCGCCGTGCGCCAGGCGATGCGGATCCTCGCCGGCCAGTTCGTGCTTGCCGAGTCGATCGAGGCCGCGGTAGCGCGCGCCGCCGAGCGCGCGCGCTACCGCTTCTCGTTCGACATGCTCGGCGAGGCGGCGCGCACGGTCGAGGACGCGGCGCACTATCTCGACGCCTACGCGAACGCCCTGCGCACGGTGCGCTCCGGCGACGGCGTCTCGATCAAGCTCTCGGCGCTGCACCCGCGCTTCGAGGAGGCAAAGCGCGAGCGCGTGTTCCGCGAGCTGCTGCCCAGGGTGCGGGGGCTCGCGGAGCTCGCTGCCCGGCGCGGCGTCGGCCTCACGCTCGACGCCGAGGAATCCGAGCGGCTCGAGCTGACGCTCGATCTGTTCGAGAGCCTGAGCCGCGATTTCGCGCTCGCCCTGGCGGTGCAGGCGTACCAGAGGCGCGCGCTCGCGGTATGCGAGTGGCTCGCGGCGCTCGGCCGGCCGCTCGGCGTGCGGCTGGTGAAGGGCGCCTACTGGGACGGAGAGGTGAAACGCGCGCAGCAGCTCGGCATGCCCGACTACCCGGTGTTCACGCGCAAGGAGGCGACCGACGTGTCGTATGTCGCCTGCGCGGCGACGCTGCTCGCGGCGCCCGCCGCAGTTTTCCCGGCGTTCGCCACGCACAACTGCCGCACCGTGGCGACGATCCTCGAGATCGCGGGCGACCGGGCGTTCGAGTTCCAGAAGCTCTTCGGCATGGGCGATGCGCTCTACGACGCGGTGCTGGAGGACGAGCGCCTTCGGTGCCGCGTCTACGCGCCGATCGGCAGCTTCACCGACCTCCTGCCCTACCTCGTGCGGCGCCTGCTCGAGAACGGCGCCAACACCTCGTTCGTGCACCAGATCGCCGACCCGGATGTGCCGCTGGAAGCGCTGGTCGCGGATCCGCTCGCCGCGCTGCCGCAGCCGTATGCGCTGCATCCGCGCATCCCCCTGCCGCGCGATCTCTATCCGGACCGCAGGAACTCGCTCGGCCTGGACCTGTCGCGCCGGGACACGCTCGTGCTGCTGCGCGAGCGCATCGACGCCGACCGCACGAGCGCAGCGCTCGCGCCGGTCGAGGAAACCAGCCCGCAGGCGCTCGCTGCGCTCGTGGCGCGCTCGGCGGCTGCTTTCGAGCGCTGGTCGCACGTGCCGGCGGGCGAGCGCGCAGCGCGGCTCGAGCGCGCCGCCGACCTGCTCGAGGAGCACATGCTGGAGCTCGTCTCGCTGATCGTGCGCGAGGGCGGGCGGACCTGCAACGACGCGGTCTCCGAGGTGCGCGAGGCCGCGGATTTCTGCCGCTACTACGCGGTCGAGGCGCGGGCGGCATTCGGCGCGCCGCGCGTGCTCGCGGGCCCCGCGGGAGAGCGCAACGAGCTGCGCCTGCACGGCCGCGGCGTGTTCGCCTGCATCAGCCCGTGGAATTTCCCGCTCGCGATCTTCACCGGGCAGGCCGCAGCCGCGCTCGCCGCCGGCAACACCGTCATCGCCAAGCCCGCCGAGCAGACGCCGCGCATCGGCCTGCGCGCGATCGAGCTGCTGCGCGCCGCCGGCATGCCGCGCGACGCGCTCGCCTGCGCGATCGGCGGCGGCGAATCCGTCGGCGCCGCGCTGGTCGCCGAGCCGCGCATCGCCGGGGTCGCGTTCACCGGCTCGGTCGAGACGGCCCGGCGCATCAACGAGGCCCTGGCGCGGCGCGCTGGCCCGATCGTGCCGCTCATCGCCGAGACCGGCGGCGTCAACGCGATGATCGTCGATGCCTCCGCCCTTCCCGAGCAGGTGGTGGACGATGTCGTGGTCTCCGCCTTCCAGAGCGCCGGGCAGCGCTGCTCCGCGCAGCGGATCCTCTTTGTCGACGAGGGCTGCGCGCGGCGCGTGCTGCGGCTGCTCTCCGGCGCGCTGGCCGAGCTCAAGGTCGGCGACCCTGCCGAGCCCGACACCGACGTCGGGCCCGTCATCGACGCGCCCTCGCGCGAGGCGCTGCTCGCGCACGTCGCGAAGCTGCGCGGCATCGCGAGGCTCATCGGCGAAGCCGCCGCGCCGGCGAGCGGAAACTATGTCGCCCCGGTCGCGTTCGAGCTGGCGCTCGACGAGCTGCCCCGGGTCGAGGTGTTCGGGCCGATCCTTCACGTCTGCGCCTACCGCCGCGCGGAGCTCGGGCGCGTCCTGCGATGGCTGCGGGACACGGGCTTCGGCCTGACCCTCGGCGTGCACAGCCGCATCCAGAGCTTCGTCGACGCGGTGGTAGAGGCGGCGCACGTCGGCAATATCTACGTCAACCGCAGCATGATCGGCGCGGTGGTCGGCGTGCAGCCCTTTGGCGGCGAAGGCCTTTCCGGCACCGGGCCGAAGGCCGGCGGCCCGCACACCCTGCTCCGGTTCGCGACCGAGAGGACGCTGACCGTCAATACCGCGGCGCTCGGCGGCGTCACGGAGCTTCTCGCCGCCGACCCGGTTTTGGAGCATGATTCCGGGGACCGCCGCAGCGCCTCCCCCGCATGGAAGCCAAGTACCGCGAGAAAGACACCGGGCTGATCGATCGCGTCGCCGCGCTCGCGCGGGGCCGTCTCCAGGGCGCGCAGGCCGATCTCGCCGAGGCGTTCGCGCGCCTGTACTACGCCGGCGTCGACCCGGTCGAGCTCGCCGCGCGCGCGCCCGAGGACCTCGTCGGCGCCGCCGCCAGCCACCTCGCGCACGGCCGGCGCTACGAGGGAGGCGCGCCACGCGTGCGCGTCTACAACCCCCGCTTCGAGGAGCACGGCTGGCAGAGCACCCACACCGTGGTCGAGATCGTGAACGACGACATGCCGTTCCTCGTCGACTCGGTCGGGATGGAGGCCAACCGCCAGGGCTACACGCTGCACCTGGTGATCCATCCGGTCATGCGCGCCGAGCGCGACGCCAAGGGCAACCTCGTCGCGGCGGCGGCGCCCGCCGCGTCGAAGGGCGGCCGGCTCGAGTCCTTCATCCACCTGCAGCTCGACCGCCAGACCGATCGGGCGCGCCTCAAAGAGCTCGAGGAAGGGATCGTGCGCGTGCTGGCGGATGTGCGCGCCGCGGTCGAGGACTGGAAGCCGATGCAGGAGAAGCTGCACGCCCTGATCGCGGAGCTGAAGGACTCGCCGCCGCCGCTCGCGCCCGAGGAGGTGGGCGAGGCACGCATGTTCCTCGAGTGGCTGCTCGATCACCATTTCACGCTGCTCGGGTACCGCGACTACGACCTGGTGGTCCGCGAACAGGAGGACGCGCTGCGCATCGTCCCCGGCTCGGGCCTCGGCATCCTGCGCGAGCGCCCCGGCGCAACGACGGTTTCGGCGAGCTTCGCGACCCTCCCCCCCGAGGCGCGCGCGCGCGCGCGGGTGCCCGAGCTCTTGGTGCTGTCCAAGGCCAATTCGCGCTCGACGGTCCACCGCCCGGGGTACCTCGACTACGTCGGAGTGAAGCGCATCGACGCGCAGGGCAAGGTGACCGGGGAGCGGCGCCTTCTCGGCCTGTACACGCATACCGCCTACCGCGCCAACCCCGGCGAGGTGCCGGTCCTGCGGCGCAAGATCGCGCACGTGATCGAGCGCGCCGGCTTCCTACACGCGAGCCACAGCGGCAAGGCCCTGCAATCGATCCTCGAGACGTACCCGCGCGACGAGCTGATGCAGATCGAGGCCGACGGGATCTTCGAGCACGCGATCGCGATCCTGCAGCTCGGCGAGCGCCAGCGCGTGCGGCTGCTGGTGCGCCGCGACCTCTACGGGCGCTTCGTCGCCTGCCTCGTGTTCGTGCCGCGGGACAAGTACAACACCGAGCTGCGCCAGCGCTTCCAGAAGATCCTGCGCAAGGCCTTCAAGGGCGCTTCCAGCGAATTCACCGTCAGCCTCTCCGAGGGGGCGCTCGCGCGCATCCTGATCGTCGTGCGGGTGAAGCCCGGGGTGGTCCCGCCGCAGATCGAGGCGGGGGCGCTCGAGGCGAAGCTCGTCGATGCCACGCGCCGCTGGGAGGACGATTTGTACGACATGCTGCTCGAGCGCATGGGAGAGGAACGGGCCAATCGCGTGTTCGGCGCCTACGGCCGGGCGTTCCCCGCCAGCTACCGCGACGACAACACCGTGCGCGCGGCGCTGGTCGACCTGGAGATCATGGGCGCGCTCGGCCCGGCGCCCGCGCTCGGCATGAACCTGTACCGGCCGCTCGACGCCGAGCCCGGCACGCTGCGCTTCAAGCTCTACCGCAGCGGCGCGCCGATCGCGCTCTCCGACAGCCTGCCGATGCTCGAGAACCTGGGCGTGCGGGTGCTCGACGAGCGGCCCTACGAGATCGAGCCCGCGAGCGGCGATCGGCTGCGGATCGTCGATTTCGGCCTCGCGCTTGCCGCCGAGGCCGAGCCCGCGCTTGAGCGCGTGCGGCCGCTGTTTCACGACGCCTTCGAGGCGATGTGGAGCGGGCGCGTCGAGTCCGACGGCCTCAACCGGTTGGTGCTCGGCGCCGAGCTCTCGGCGCGCGAGATCGCGATCCTGCGCGCCTACTCGCGCTACCTGCGCCAGGCCGCGTTCACCTTCAGCCAGTCCTATATCCAGCAGACGCTCAGCGCGCACCCGGCGATCGCGCGCCTGCTGGTGGAGCTGTTCGCCGCGCGCTTCGACCCGCAGCGCGCCTCCGCGCAAGCCGAGGACGCGCTCGCCAAGAAGATCGAGGCCGCGCTCGACGAGGTGCCAAGCCTCGACGAGGACCGGATCCTGCGCCGCTTCCTGGCGCTCATCCGGGCGACGCTGCGCACGAACTGCTACCAGCCCGACGGCAACGGCAACGCGAAGCCCTACCTCTCGTTCAAGTTCGACCCGAAGCGCGTCCCCGAGCTGCCCGAGCCGCGGCCGATGTTCGAGATCTTCGTGTACTCGCCGCGCGTGGAGGGAGTGCACTTGCGCGGCGGGCGCGTCGCGCGCGGGGGGCTGCGCTGGTCGGACCGCATGGAGGACTTCCGCACCGAGGTGCTCGGCCTGATGAAGGCGCAGATGGTGAAGAACGTGGTCATCGTGCCGGTGGGCTCGAAGGGCGGCTTCGTCCTGAAGCAGCCGCCCGCGGGCGGCGACCGCGAGGCGCTGATGAAGGAAGGCGTCGAGTGCTATCGCACGTTCCTGCGCGGGTTGCTCGACGTCAGCGACAACCTCGCAGGCGGCAAGGCGGTGCCGCCGGCCGCGGTGGTGCGCAAGGACGGCGACGACCCCTACCTGGTGGTGGCCGCCGACAAGGGTACCGCGACCTTCTCCGACATCGCCAACGGCATCGCCAGGGACTATGGCTTCTGGCTGGGCGACGCGTTCGCCTCCGGCGGCTCGGTGGGCTACGACCACAAGGGCATGGGCATCACCGCGCGCGGCGCCTGGGAGTCGGTGAAGCGCCACTTCCGCGAGGCGGGCGTGGACACGCAGACGACGGACTTCACCGTCGCCGGCATCGGCGACATGTCGGGCGACGTGTTCGGCAACGGCATGCTGCTGTCGCGCCACATCCGGCTCGTTGCCGCGTTCGACCACCGCCACATCTTCATCGACCCGGATCCCGACGCCGCCCGGAGCTTCGCCGAGCGCGAGCGCATGTTCAAGCTGCCGCGCTCCTCCTGGGCCGACTACGACGCCAAGCTCATCTCGAAAGGCGGCGGCGTCTGGCCGCGCAGTGCCAAGTCGATCCCGCTCTCGGCCGAGGCGCGCCGCGCGCTCGGCATCGAGGCGACGGCCCTGGCACCCGGCGAGCTGGTGAGCGCGATCCTCAAGGCGCCGGTAGACCTGCTGTACAACGGCGGCATCGGCACCTACGTCAAGTCGAGCGCGCAATCGCACGCCGAGGTCGGCGATCGCGCCAACGACGCGGTGCGGGTGAACGGCAAGGACCTGCGCTGCAAGGTGCTCGCCGAGGGCGGCAACCTCGGCATGACGCAGCTCGGCCGCATCGAGTACGCGCTCGCCGGCGGGCGCCTGTACACCGATGCAATCGACAACTCGGCCGGCGTCGACTGCTCCGACCACGAGGTCAACATCAAGATCCTGCTGGATGCGGCGGTGCGCGAGGGCGAGCTCACCGAGAAGCAGCGCAACCGGCTGCTCGCCGAGATGACCGACGAGGTCGCGGCGCTGGTGCTGCGCGACAACTACTTCCAGACGCAGAGCATCTCGCTCGCGGGGCTGCTGGCGCCGCAGCTGCTCGAGCAGCAGGCGCGCTTCATCCGCGCGCTGGAGCGCGCCGGCAAGCTCAACCGCGCGCTCGAGTACCTGCCCTCGGACGAGGAGATCGCCGAGCGCAAGACGGCGAGGATCGGGCTCACGGCCCCGGAGCGCGCGGTGCTGCTCGCTTACGCCAAGATCACGCTGTACGACGATCTGCTCGAGTCCGACATCCCGGAAGAGCCCTACATCGCCAGCGCGCTCGAGCGCTATTTCCCCAAGCCGCTGCGCGAGCGCTTCCGCAAGTACATCCGCGCCCACGCGCTCAGGCGCGAAATCGTCGCCACGCACGTCGCCAACAGCATGGTCAACCGCGTCGGCAGCACGTTCGTGCACCGCATGCGCGAGGAGACCGGCGCCGGCGTCGGCGAGATCGTGCGCGCCTACGTCGTCACGCGCGAGGTGTTCGGCCTGGTGCCGTACTGGGAGAGCGTCGAGACGCTCGACAACAAGGTTGCCGACCGCGTCCAGTCGGATCTCGTGCTGGAGGCCGGGCGCCTGATCGTTCGCGCCACGCTCTGGTTCCTGCGCAACCGCCAGCACCTTGTCGACGTCGGCGGCTCGATCGCGCGCTTCCGGCCGGCGATCGAGGGCGTCGCGCGGCTCATGCCCGGCGCGCTCGCCGACGGGGAGCAGCAGGGCCTGCGCGCGCTCGAGGAGCGCCTTGCGAAGGCGGGCGTTCCGGCCGTGCTCGCGGCGCAGGGGGCGCGCTTCGATGCGCTCTATGCCGCGCTCGACATCGCCGAGGTGGCGGCCGCGCTCGGCCGCGAGGTGGAGGAAGTCGCGCGCGCGCATTTCGCCATCGGCGGCAGGCTCGAGTTCCCCTGGCTGCGCACGCGCATCGCCCGGCTCGCCGCCGACAGCCATTGGCAGGCGCTCGCCAGGGCGGCGCTGCGCGACGACCTTGCGGGCATGCAGCGCCAGCTCGCCGCGGACGCGCTGCGCGGCGCACAGGGCGGCTCCGACACGGCGCAGCGCATCGAGGCCTGGGAGAGCTCGAACCGCGCGCTGTTCGAGCGCTTCCGCCAGGTGCTCGCCGACCTGCGCTCGGCCGAGTCGCCCGACCTCGCCATGATGTCGGTAGCGATGCGCGAGCTGCGCAACCTCGCCTCGCACGGCTAGCCCTTTGAACCTCCTGTCTGCTGCACGGTGCGCGGGCGTACTGCTCGCGCTCGCTGCGCCGCCTGCCGCGGCGCAGGCGCAGAGCGCGCCCGAGGCGGCGAGCGGTTTTCAGGAAAATCGCGCGGTCCAGGCGCAGCGCTTCATGATCGCGACCGCGAACCCGCACGCGACCCGGGCCGGGCTCGAGGCGCTCGACGCAGGCGGCAGCGCTCTCGATGCTGCGATCGCCGCCCAGATCGTGCTGAATCTCGTCGAGCCCCAGTCTTCCGGGATCGGCGGCGGCGCCTTCCTGCTCTACTGGGATGCGGCCGCGCGACGCATCGCCGTCTACGATGGCCGCGAGACCGCGCCGGCGGCGGCAAGGCCCGGGCGCTTCCTCGGCGCCGACGGCAGGCCGCTGCCCTTCCTCGAGGCGGTCAACTCGGGCGCCTCGGTCGGCGTGCCGGGGCTGCTGCGCGCGCTCGAGCTCGCGCACGCGCGTCACGGGCGCCTGCCCTGGAGCCGGCTCTTCGGGCGCGCGATCCGGCTCGCCGAGGACGGGTTCGCAGTCTCGCCGCGCCTGCACACGCTCGTCAGATCCGATCGTGCCCTCGCCCGCGAGCCCGCCGCGCGCGCCTACTTCCACCTGCCGGACGGCAGCCCCCTGCCGGTCGGCCACCTGTTGAAGAACGCGGACTTCGCCGCGGTGCTGCGCCGGATCGCAAGCGACGGGCCGGAAGCGTTCTACGGCGGTGAGATCGCCCGCGACGTGGTCGCCGCAGTGCGCTCGCACGCGCGGCCCGGCGACCTCGCGCTCGAGGATCTCGCGGGCTACCGCGCGCTCGAGCGCGAGGCGGTCTGCGGCAGCTACCGTGCGCACCGCGTCTGCGGCATGCCGCCACCCTCCTCGGGCGGGACCACGGTGCTCGCGATCCTGGGGATTCTGGAGCACTTCCCGATGTCGGAGATGCGCCCCGGATCGGCTGCGGCCGTGCACCTGTTCTCGGAGGCGGGGCGCCTGGCGTACGCCGACCGCGACCACTACATCGGCGACCCGGATTTCGTCGCCGTGCCCACCGCGGGCCTGGTCGAGCCGGCCTACCTGCGGGCGCGCTCGGCCCTGATCCGCCCGGAGCGCAGCATGGGCACGGCGCAGCCGGGCGCGCCCGCCGGGGCGCACGCGGCGCGCGGCGCGGATGCGACGCTCGAGCCCGCCGGAACGAGCCATATCTCGGTGGTGGACGCCCAGGGCAACGCGCTCGCGATGACCACCACGATCGAATCGCAGTTCGGCAGCAGGATCCTGGTGCGCGGCTTCCTGCTCAACAACCAGCTCACCGACTTCTCGTTGGCGCCCGCAGCCGCGGGGCGGCCGATCGCCAACCGGGTCGAGCCGGGCAAACGGCCGCGCAGCTCGATGGCGCCGACGCTCGTCTTCCGCCCTGACGGGGCGCTGCGCATGACGCTCGGCTCGCCCGGCGGCAGCGCGATCATCAACTACGTGGCCAAGGCGCTCGTCGGCGTGCTCGACTGGAAGCTCGACATCCAGGAAGCGATCTCGCTGCCGAACATGGGCAGCCGCAACCGGGCGACGGAAATCGAGAAAGGCAGCGCGCTCGAGGGCGTCGCGGCCGCGCTCATGGCGCTAGGCCACCCAGTCGCGGCGATCGAGCTGACGAGCGGCCTGCAGGGCATCGAGCGCACGCCGCAAGGCCTCGTCGGCGGTGCCGACCCGCGGCGCGAAGGCCTGGCGCTGGGGCGCTAGGCCGCTTCGACAAGCGCGTGCGGCCTGATTAGACTCCGGGAGCGATGATCGCGATCCGCGACGTGAGCAAGTGGTACGGCCGCGACCAGGTGCTCGACGGCTGCTCCGCCGAGGTGGGCCGCGGCGAGGTGGTCGTGGTGTGCGGCCCCTCCGGCAGCGGCAAGTCCACTCTCATCCAGTGTGTCAACGGCCTGGAGCCCTTCCAGAAGGGGGAGATCCTGGTCGACGGCGTGCCGGTGCGTGACGCGAAGACGGACCTGCCGCGGCTGCGCTCGCGCATCGGCATGGTGTTCCAGCACTTCGAGCTCTTCCCCCATCTCACCGTGACCGGCAACCTCGCGCTCGCCCAGACTCTGGTGCTGAACCGCACGCCCGAGGCGGCGCGCGAGAAAGGCCTCGGGCTGCTGGACCGCGTCGGCCTGCTCGCGCATCAGGACAAGTATCCCGCGCAACTCTCGGGCGGCCAGCAGCAGCGCGTGGCGATCGCGCGCGCGCTCTCGATGGACCCGATCGCGATGCTGTTCGACGAGCCGACCTCGGCGCTCGATCCGGAGATGATCAACGAGGTGCTCGACGTGATGGTCGAGCTCGCCCAGGAAGGCATGACCATGATGGTGGTCACGCACGAGATGAGCTTCGCCAAGAAGGTCGCGCACCGCGTGCTGTTCATGGACGCGGGCAAGATCGTCGAGGACGCCGCCAAGGAGGAGTTCTTCGGCACGCCGCGCTCGGAGCGCGCGCAGCTCTTCCTCTCCAAGATCCTGCAGCACTGAGGGCCCCGCCTGAAACCGCGGGGGCAGGCGCGTCAGCCGGGCGCGCAGCAGGCGTTGCCGACGCCCGCGGCAGCGGCGCGCTTGTCCTCGCCGAACACCGGCGCTCCTTCGAGCGTGTGGAAGGTCTCCCAGGCCACGCCCTGCGGGTCGAGCACCCAGTACTTGTCGGCCTTCGCGTAGCAGCAGCTCGCGCCCTTCTGGTCGAGCGCCGCGACGTCGGCGGCCGCGATCCGCTGGCGCATCTCGGCGAGCTCGGCGTCGCTGTCCACCTGGATTCCCAGGTGGTTGACCCCGGGGGCGCGCCCGCGCTGCGAGATGGCGAAGTTCAGGCGCGGATCCTCGAGCATCCATTTGGCGTAGTCCTTCTTCACCACGCTCGGCTCGCGGCCGAACACGGCCGCGTAGAAGCGGATGCTCTTTGGCAGGTCCTACACGGAAACGTGCATGTGAAACCGGAAACATAGGCCGCAAAGCAAGCCGCCGCGGTCAGCGCGGCGGGAGCACCTTTTGCAGCATCGCCTCGGGGATGCGGTACTCGGGATGGCGCCGGCGGAACTCGGCGAGCGCCCTGTCCGCCTCCTCGTGGCGTCCCTGCCGGCGCAGCTCGGCGATGCGCTCGAGCTGGCGCTCCGGGGTGTCGGCGGCCTCCTCGGCGATCCTTCCGGCGACGCCCGCGCTCGCGCGCGACGGCTCAGCAACGGGAGGCGGAGCCGCCGGCGCCCCAGCCGGCGCCGGCGCCGGCTTGGCCGCGACCGCCGGCCCGGGATCGGGTGTGAATCGTCTCGACTCGATCGCAGGCTTGGACGGCTCGACGCCGACCACCGCGCCGCGCTGCGCCGCACCCGGGCGCGCGACCAGCGGCCGCTCCGGCTCGCGGGCGGCCTGCCTAGCCCGGTCCGGTTCCGCGACGACGGCCTTGTCCTGCGCCGGCGCGGCGGGCGACGCCGGGTGGGGCTCGTCGCGCATTGCCTGCGGCGCCGCCACATCCGGCCGCTCGCGCTCGACCTGGAGCGTGACCGAGACCGCGAGGACGATCACCGCGGCGGCGGCGAGCGGAAAATACCAGCGCCGGCGCCCGGCGGGTGCGACGAGCGGCGCGGGGCGCGCGCCGGCCTCGCGCCGCGCTGCGGCGAGGATCGCTTCATCGAGCTCGCGCGGCGGCGCCTCGCGTGCGAGCTCCGCGTAGCGCGCGCTGACCTTCGGATCGCGGCCTTCTTCAGTCATCTCCGACCGCCTTTTTCAGCTTGGCGAGCGCGTAGCGCAGCCGGCTCTTCGCCGCCTCCTCGTTCGCCCCGGTCGCGTGCGCGATCTCGGCGACGCTCATCCCGCCTTCCTCCCGCAGCAGGAACGCTTCGCGCTGCGCGGGCGGCAGCGCCTCGAGCGCGCGCGCGAAGCGTGCCAGCCGCTCGCGACCTTCGAGGGCGCGCTCCGGCTCGCTGCCGGGGGCGGCTGCGGGCTCGATGCCGGGGTTCTCGCCGGGATCCTCGGCATCCAGCGACACGAGCGAGAGCCCGCGCCGGCGCCAGTGGTCCACCATGCGGTTGTGCGCGATGGTGTAGAGCCAGGTGCGGAAGCGCGCCTGCGGCTCGTAGCGCGCGCGGGACTCGACCACTCTCATCCAGACCTCCTGGTAGAGCTCCTCCGCGAGCGCGCGCTCGCGGATGCTGCGCAGCACGAAGCGGTAAAGCGGCCCCTTGTGCCTCGCATAGAGCCGCTCGAAGGCCGCGGCGTCGCCGTCCCGGTACGCAAGCATGAGCTCTTCGTCGCTGACCTCCATTCCCTCCCAGTGTAGACCCGGGCGCGCGGCCCGCTAGCAGCCGTAAGGCGAGGGAACGAACGGCTGCGCCTGCGGATCGGGCAAGAAGCCCGGGAATGGATGGGGATGCGGCCGCAGCGGCCGCGGCTCGCGGATCACGCCGCGGGCGACGAGGTTGGGGTGGCTGTCGTAGTAGACCATCACCATCTCCGCGGACTCGCTGCTCGCGCGCTCGAAGCTCACGTAGTGCGCGTGCGAGGTCTTGATGCGCCCGGCGCCGCGGCGGAGTCCGCGCCAGGCGCGGCGCGGGACGCAGCCCGGGCCGCCGATCACGCCGACTTCATCTCCGACCCTCCTTTCGCTCCATGGAGGGTGAAACGAAGCCGGGGTCGGTTCGGGTTAAGTCAGCCGATGTTGATGGCGCCGCCCCCGTCCACGGGCAGGGCGGCGCCGGTGATGAAGCCGGCCTCGTCCGAGGAGAGGAGCAGCGCCGCGTCGGCCGCGTCCCAGGCGCTGCCCATGCGGTGGCGCAGCGGCACGCGAGCGTCGCTTCCCTGGTGACGTCCGCCTCGAAGGCGAAGCAGGACGCCTTTCCTGCCGCGGCGACGGTCTCCCCGGCAGAGGCGAGATCGCGATCCACCGCCATCACCCGCGCGCTTTCCTGCGCGAAGCGGATCACGGTGGCGCGGCCGTTGCCGATCCCCTCGCCCGGGCTCTGCCCGGCGCCGGGCACGATCGCGGTCTTGCCTTCGAGCCGTGGCAAGGGACCGCGACCTTCAGCCGGGCTTGCGCCTGGCGAGCGCCGCGGCGCGCACGCCCGCGAGCGTCGCGGCAGGCGTGATCGCCTCCGGATCGATCCTCAGCTCGATGAGCGCCGGCTTCCCCGCCGCTTTGGCTCGCCCAAAAGCCGGAACGAAGTCCGCGGTCTTCTCCACGATCTCGCCATGGCCGCCGAAGGCGCGCGCGTAGGCCGCGAAATCGGGGTTGCGCAGCTCGGTGCCCACGACGCGGCCCGGGTATTCGCGCTCCTGGTGCATGCGGATCGTGCCGTACATGCCGTTGTTCACGACAAGGACGACGATCGCGGCCCCGTACTGCACCGCGGTCGCGAACTCCTGGCCGTTCATGAGGAAGTCGCCGTCGCCGCACACGGCGATCACGGTCCGCTGCGGCTGCGCGATCTTCGCGGCCACCGCGGCCGGAAGCCCGTAGCCCATCGAGCCGTTGGTCGGCCCGAGCTGGGTGCGGAATCCCTTGTAGCGGAAGAAACGGTGCACCCAGCTCGCGAAGTTGCCGGCGCCGCCCGCGATGATCGCGTCCTGCGGCAGGTGCGCGGAGAGCCATTGCACGACCTCGGCGTACTGCAGCTCGCCCGGGATCGGCTGCGGCGCCGTCCATGCGAGGTAGTCGGCGCGCGCCGCCTCGGTCCAGGCACGCCACTTCGAACCGTCGAGCCGCACGCCGGCAAGCGCGTCGGCGAACTGCGGCATTCCGGAGTGGACCGGCAGCGCGGGCCGGTACACCCGCCCTAGATCCTCGGCGCCAGCCTGAACGTGGATCAGCGTCTGCCTGGGCACCGGCGCCTCGAGCAGCCCGTACCCGCCCGTGGTCATCTCGTCCAGGCGCGCGCCGATCGCGAGCAGCACGTCGGCCTCTTTCACGCGCTGGGCCAGCTTCGGGTTCGGGCCGATGCCGACATCGCCGGCGTACGAGGGGCTGCGGCTGTCGAGGAGATCCTGGCAGCGGAACGAGTTGCCGGCCGGCAGCCCGCTCGCTTCGAGCCAGCGCCGCAGCGCCTCGCAAGTCGCCGCATCCCACCCGCCGCCGCCGAGCAGCACGAACGGGCGCGACGCCCCGGCGAGCAGGCGCTCGAGCTCGCGCATCGCCTCGGGCGAGGGCGCTGCGCCCGCCCGGCGATAGCGCGGCACGTCTGCGACTGCCGCCTCCGCGAACAGCATGTCCTCGGGCAATGCGAGCACCACCGGTCCGGGCCGGCCGGCGGTCGCGGCGTGAAACGCGTGGCTGACGTACTCGGGGATGCGCTCGGCGCGGTCGATCTGCCCGACCCACTTCGCGAGCTGGCCGTACATGCGCCGGTAGTCGATCTCCTGGAACGCCTCGCGCTCGGCGAATTCGTTCGGCACCTGGCCGATGAACACGATCATCGGCGTCGAGTCCTGCCGCGCCGTGTGCACGCCGATCGCGCCGTTGGTCGCGCCGGGACCGCGCGTGACGAACAGGATCCCGGGCTCGCCGCTGAGCTTGCCGTAGGCCTCGGCCATGTAGGCGGCGCCGCCCTCCTGCCGGCAGATCACGAAATCGAGCCTGCCGCGCAGGTCGTGCAGGCCGTCCAGCAGCGGCAGGAAGCTCTCGCCCGGGACGCCGAAGGCGAGCCGCGCCCCGTGCCCGACGAGGGCGTCGGCGAGAATCCGTCCGCCGTGGCGCGTGCGCAGGTCCGGCTTCAGGCCGTCACCCTCTCGAACGCCCCGCGCAGGGCGGCGCTGCATTCCGCCACCGCCGCGTGCGCGCTGTCGAGCACGCCGCCGAAGAGCAGCAAGCCGTGCACCATGTCCGGGTACTCGCGGTAGGCGACTTCGACGCCCTCGCGCTCGAGGCGCTCGGCGTGGGCCCGGCCCTCGTCCAGGAGCGGGTCGAACCCTGCCGTGAGCACGAGCGCAGGCGGCAGGCCGGCGTGGCAGAGCGGGAGCTGCGAGCGCGCAACGCGCTCGAGCAACTGCACGACCTGCGGATGCGGCGCGGCCACAGCGCCTACTTCACCGCCGCCAGCATCTTCTTCAGGCGCTCGACGAAGAAGGGCGCGCACTTGTGGATCCTCGTCTCCTGCGTGATCATCAGCGGGCGAATCTTCGGCACGTACGCCTGCCATTCGGGATCGGCCTGCAGCGCGGCGCGCATCTTCTCGCGCTGCAGGAGGTCGTCGTAAGCCCACATGTGCGTGACCAGATTCTGCGTTCCCACTTCCGTGACGTAATACCCCACCATGTGCGGCAGGTGCTTCAGCTGCACCTTCATGCCGCGCTCCTCGTAGTGCCTGAAGTATTCCGGCACCTTGCCGGGATGCAGCACGTACATGCGCTCTTCGACGTACATCGCGGGGATCCTCCTGGGAGCCTTCGATTATAGTATCGGGCATGAGCGCGCAACGCGCTGCATCCACCGACGACATCAACACCCTGCGCCGCATTCTCAAGCAGAGCCGCGTGCTCGCGATCGTGGGAGTCTCGGCCAACTGGTACCGGCCGAGCCACTTCGCGGCGAAGTACATGATCGAGCACGGCTACCGCGTGATCCCGGTCAACCCGCAGTACCGGGAGGTGCTCGGCGAGAAGTGCTACGCCTCGCTGCGCGACATCCCGGAGAAGGTCGATCTCGTGGACGTGTTCCGCAAGTCGGAAGACGTGATGCCGATCGCCGAGGACGCGATCGCGATCGGCGCCAAGGTGCTCTGGCAGCAGCTCGGGGTGAAGAACGCGGCCGCGGCGGCAAAGGCGCGCGCGGCGGGCCTGGAAACGGTCATGGACCGGTGCGTCAAGATCGAGCACGGGCGCCTGTTCGGCGGACTCAACTGGGTGGGGGTTAACACGCGTGTCATATCCGCCAAGCGGCCGCGCTGGCTCGCCTACTAGCCTGGCGGATGCGGAGCATCCGCCCTACTAGCAGGAATCGGACACAGAGATTAAGCTTCCGCCATGGCACGGCCGATCAGGGTGTTCGACGGGCGCTTCGGGCGCCTGCAGCTGCTTGAGACGGGGGGCGACGACGCTCCCCAGGCCAGCCCCGAGCCCCAGGTTGTCGTCAAGCACGATGGCGCCGATGCGGTGCTCGCCGTCGGCGGCGAGCGGCTCGCGCTCACCCGTGAAGGGCTCTACTTTCTCAATCCGGGCACGACCCGCCAGGTGCTGGGCGATGCGGCGGCCGGTACGACCCAGCTGCTCGCGTTCCAGACCTCGATCGACTGGCTGCGCGGGCGTTTTCCGGCGGCTTTCGGCTTCGATAAGGGTCCGTTTCCGGGCGTGCGCGAGACGATCACACCGCGGATTCGCCAGCTCGCGGACGCACTCGCGGTGGAAGTCCGCAACGACCAGTTCCTGTCTCACGACCGGCTCGAGTTCATGCTGCAGGAGCTGATGCTCTCGATCGTCGAGACCTACCTGGCACGGCGCCAGGCGGGCGCGCGGCTGTGGCGCGGCTCGCCGTTCGCCGACACGCGCATCCGCAGGGCGCTCGCGCTGCTGCGCGCGCGCCCCAATAAAGAGCTCAGCATGGACCAGCTCGCGAACCGGGTGGGGCTCTCGCGCTCGCGGTTCTACGACCTGTTCCACCTGAGCACCGGCCGCTCGCCGCGCGCCTACCTCGACATGCTGTGCATCGAGTCGGCGATCGCCAAGCTCGCCTCGGGCAGCGCCAAGATCGCCGAGGTCTCGGCCGAGCTGGGCTTCTCGGCGCAGAGCAACTTCACGCGCTTCTTCCAGCACCGCGTCGGCATCCCGCCCTCCGAGTACCGGCGCGCCGCGACCAAGCCTCCCGCCGACCGCGAGTAGCGCCGCCCGGAGAGGCGCGGCACGGGGCTTGCAGGCTTCGCGCATGGACCGCCGTCTATACGATGAGATGCGCAGCGCAGACGGCGAGGTGCGGCCGCATTTCCGGGCGCTCGCCGACTGGCTCGCCGAAACGCCGGCCGAGCGCGTCGCCGAGAAGCGGCGCGAGGCGGACCTGCTGTTTCACCGCGTCGGGATCACGTTCGCCGTCTACGGCGACCAGTCCGGCGCCGAGCGGCTGATCCCTTTCGACACCATCCCGCGCATCATCCCGAAGGCCGAGTGGAGCGAGATCGAGCGCGGCCTGCGGCAGCGCGTCGCCTCCCTCAACCGCTTCCTGCACGACATCTATCACGCCCAGGAAATCCTCAGGGCGGGCGTCATCCCCGCCGAGCAGGTGCTCACCAACGACGCCTATCAGGTGGCGATGCTGGGTCTCGATCTGCCGAACAACGTCTATTCGCACATCGCGGGCATCGACCTGGTGCGCGACGGCGAGGGCAAGTACTACGTGCTGGAGGACAACCTGCGCACGCCTTCCGGCGTGTCCTACATGCTCGAGGACCGCAAGATGATGATGCGCCTGTTCCCGGAGCTGTTCGCGCGGCAGAAGGTGTACCCGGTCGAGCACTACCCCGCGCTGCTGCTGGAGACGCTGCGCGCCGCGGCACCACCGCGCGCGCGGGACCCCGTGGTCGCCGTCCTCACCCCGGGCCAGCACAACAGCGCGTACTTCGAGCACGCGTTTCTCGCGCAGCAGATGGGCGTGGAGCTGGTCGAGGGGCCGGACCTGTTCGTCAAGGATGCCTCCGTCTACATGCGCACCACGGGCGGTCGCCAGCGGGTCGACGTCATCTACCGGCGCATCGACGATGCCTTTCTCGATCCGCTCGCTTTCCGCGCCGATTCGCTGCTCGGCGTGCCCGGCCTGCTCTCGGCCTACCGCGCCGGCAACGTCGCGCTCGCCAACGCGATCGGCACCGGCGTGGCGGACGACAAGTCCACCTACCCGTACGTTCCGGAGATGATCCGCTACTACCTCGGCGAGGAGCCGATTCTCGCCAACGTGCCGACCTGGCAGTGCAAGCGCCCGGAGGACCTCGAGTACGTGATGGACCACCTCGCCGAGCTGGTCGTGAAGGAGGTGCAGGGATCGGGCGGCTACGGGATGCTGGTCGGCCCGGCCGCGGCCAGGCAGGAGATCGAGGCCTACCGCGTCCGGCTGCAGGCCAACCCGGTCAATTTCATCGCGCAGCCGACGCTCTCGCTCTCCACCTGCCCGACGTTCGTCGAGCAGGGCATCGCGCCGCGCCACGTCGACCTGCGACCGTTCGTGCTCTCGGGCCGCGAAACGCGGCTCGTGCCGGGGGGGCTGACGCGCGTCGCGCTCGAGGACGGATCGCTGGTGGTCAACTCCTCGCAGGGCGGCGGCACCAAGGACACCTGGGTCGTCGACTGATGCTGTCGCGCGTCGCCGACCGCATCTTCTGGATGAGCCGCCAGATGGAGCGCGCCGAGAACATGGCGCGCATCCTGGGCGTGACCTCGAACCTGGTGCTGTTCGAGCAGAAGGACCTCACGCGCCAGAACCTGCTCGCGCCGCTCACCATCACCGGCAGCTCGGAGGCGTTTTTCGCGCTGCATTCCGAGCTCGGCCTCGAAGCGCTGGTCGATTTCTTGGCGCTCGACGAGAAGAACCCGGGCTCGATCTACTCCTGCCTCAAATGGGCGCGCGAGAACGCGCATGCCGTGCGCTGGCAGATCACCTCCGAGATGTGGGAAACGCTGAACGCGACCTGGCTGGAAATGCGCGCGATGCGCCGCGGCGAGCTCGCCGGCGCCGGCGCGACCCGGTTCTTCGACTGGGTCAAGGACCGCTCGCACCTGTTCCGGGGCGTGACCTACGGCACGATCGTGCGCGGCGAGGCGTTCAACTTCTCGCGCCTCGGCACCTTCCTCGAGCGCGCCGACAACACCGCGCGCATCCTCGACGTGAAGTACCACATCCTGCTGCCCTCGGTCGCGGACGTGGGCGGCGCGCTCGACTATTACCAGTGGACCGCGCTGCTCAGGTCGGTGTCGTCGTTCGAAACCTACCGCGCCCTGTACCGCGACCAGATCTTCCCCATCAAGGTCGCGGAGCTGCTCATCCTGGAGCGGCGCATGCCGCGCTCGCTCGCCGCCTGCCTCGAGCAGATCACGCAGGCGATGGACCGCATCCGGGGCCAGAGCGACCAGGCCGCGAAGCGCCTCGCCGGCGAGCTGCATGCGCGCCTGACGCACGCCGACATCGAGGAGATCTTCCAGCACGGGCTGCACGAGTACCTCACGGACTGCCTCGCGGACATCAACGAGCTCGGCAGCCGCGTGCAGCGCGCCTACCTGGGGGCGGTATGAGACTCGCGGTGGACCATGCGACGCGCTACGCCTACGAGTCGCCGGTGCGCTTCTCGACGCAGTACCTGCGCCTCACGCCGCACGACAGCACGCGCCAGAAGGTGCTCGAGTGGAAGCTCGAGGCGCCGCGCCGGCCGACGCGCACCCTCGACGGCTACGGCAACGTGCTGCACGTGCTGACGCTCGACAAGCCGGTCTCGGAGATCGTGATCCGCGCGCTCGGCGTGGTCGAGACGCGCTCCGGCCCGGACGAGGGCCCCGACCCGGTGCCGCTCTCGCCGCTCGTCTTCACGCGCGGCACCGCGCTGACGCGCGCCGACGAGGCGCTGGCGGCTTTCGCCGAGCGCCACCGGCGCCGCGCTGGCTCCGGCGCGGGCCTGCGCGATCTCGCCGCCGCGATCCTGAGGAAGATGCCTTTCAACCCGGGCGACACGCACGTGTCCTCGAGCGCCGCAGAGGCTTTCGCCACCGGCTCGGGCGTCTGCCAGGACCATGCCCACGTCTTCATCGCCTGCTGCCGCGTGCTCGGCATCCCGGCGCGCTACGTGTCGGGCTACGTCTACTCGCCGGGGCACGACGGCGCGCACATCTCGAGCCATGCCTGGGCGGAGGCCTGGGTGGTGGACCGCTGGCTGAGCTTCGACATCGCCAACGACGCCCCCGCCGGGGAGGACCACATCAAGATCGCGATCGGCGCCGACTACTCCGAGGCCTGCCCGATCCGCGGCGTGCGCACCGGCGGCGGCCGGGAATCGATGAGCGCGCTCGCTCAGGTGGCGCAGCAGCAGTAGCAGCGTAAGGTAACATCGCGCCCCATGACGTATTGCGTGGCCGCGGCGATCAGCGCCGGCATCGTGTTCGCCTCGGACTCGCGCACCAACGCCGGCGTCGACCAGATCGCGGTGTTCAGCAAGATGAACGTGTTCGAGGCGCCCGGCGAGCGCGTCATCGTGCTGCTCTCGGCGGGCAACCTCGCCATGACGCAGAGCGTGCTCTCGCTGCTGCGCCTGCGCTCGCGGGATGCGGGCAGCGTGCTCGGCGCGGCCTCGCTCTACGACGTCGCCGCGCTGGTGGGCGAGACCACACGCGAGGTCAGCGCGCGCGACGGCGCCACGCTCGCGCAGCAGAAAATCGACGCCAGCTGCAACTTCATCGTCGGCGGCCAGGTGAAGGGAGAGGCGCCGCGGCTGTTCCATGTCTACCCGCAGGGCAATTTCATCGAGGCGACGCGCGACACCAACTACTTCCAGATCGGCGAGACCAAGTACGGCAAGCCGATCATCGACCGGGTGGTGAAGTTCGACACCCCGATGAAGGAAGTCGCCAAGTGCCTGCTGGTGTCGTTCGACTCGACCATGCGCTCCAACCTCTCGGTCGGGCTGCCGATCGATCTGCTCGCCTACGAAAAGGACGCGCTGCGCGTGACGCTCAGGCGGCGCTTCGGCGAGGACGATGCCTACTTCCGCAGCATCAGCCAGGTCTGGTCCGCGGGCCTGCGCAAGGCGTTCGCCGAGGTGCCGGACGTGAGCTGGACCTGAGGCATGGCCGACCGCAAGTTCGGCTTCGAGACGCTCTGCCTGCACGCCGGCCAGATCCCGGACCCGGCGACCGGCGCGCGCGCCGCGCCGATCTACCAGACCACCTCGTTCGTGTTCGACTCCGCGGACCACGCCGCGAGCCTCTTTAACTTGCAGACCTTCGGCAACGTCTATTCGCGCATCTCCAACCCGACGGTGGCGGTGTTCGAGGAGAGGATGGCCGCGCTCGAGAACGCGCGCGCGGCGCTCGGCTGCGCCACCGGGCAGGCCGCCGAGGTCACCGCGATCCTCACGCTCGCGCACGGCGGCGACCACATCGTCTCGGCCGCGACGCTGTACGGCGGCACGCACACTCTGCTGCACGTCAACCTCGCCAAGCTCGGCGTCGAGACCACCTTCGTCGACCCGGACGACCCGGAGAACTTCCGCCGCGCCATCCGCCCGAACACGAAGCTCGTCTACGCCGAGACGCTCGGCAACCCGCTCATCAACATCGTGGACATCGAGGCGCTCGCCGGCATCGCGCGCGAGGCCGGCGTGCCGCTGGTGCTCGACAACACGGTGCCTTCGCCGTACCTCTGCCGGCCGTGCGACTGGGGCGCCGACATCGTGGTGCACTCGGCGACCAAGTACATCGGCGGGCACGGCACCACCATGGGCGGGGTCATCGTCGAATCGGGGAAGTTCAACTGGGGCAACGGCAAGTTCCCCGAGTTCACCTCGCCCTCGCCCGGCTACCACGGCGTCATCTTCCACGAGACCTTCGGCGACTTCGGCTACACCATGAAGGCGCGCATGGAGGTCATGCGCACCTTCGGCCCGGCGCTCTCGCCGCTCAACGCCTGGCTCCTGCTGCAGGGGCTCGAAACGCTCCCGGTGCGCATGGACCGGCACTGCGCGAACACGCTGGCGGTGGCGAGGTTCCTCAAGGACCACTCGCGGGTCGCGTGGGTCAACTATCCCGGGCTGCCGGGCGACAAGTACCACGCGCTGGCGCAGAAGTACATGCCGAAGGGCGCCTCCGGCCTGCTCAATTTCGGCGTCAAGGGCGGCGCGAGAGCCGGCGAGCAATTCATCGAGGCGGCGCAGTTCATGAGCCACCTCGCCAATATCGGCGACGCCAAGACCCTCATCATCCACCCGGCCTCGACCACGCACCGCCAGATGAGCGACGAGGACCAGCTCAAGGCGGGCGTCACGCCCGACATGATCCGCATGTCGGTGGGGATCGAGTCGCTCGACGACATCCTGTGGGACATCGACCAGGCGCTGCAGGAGGCGGCGAAGGCATGATGTCGTATCAAATCGTGGAGCACGGCAAACCCTTGCAGCGCGTGCTGAAGGAAACGCCGAAGCCGCAGGGCACCGAGGTGCTGGTGCGCATCACGCGCTCGGGCGTGTGCCATTCCGACCTGCACATCTGGGACGGCTATTTCGACTGGGGCGGGGGCAAGCGCTTCTACGTCAAGGAGCGCGGCTGCGTGCCGCCTTTCACCATGGGCCACGAGCCTTTCGGCGTGATCGAGGCGCTCGGGCCGCGGGCCAAGGGCGCCCGGGTCGGCCAGAAGCGCATCGTCTTCCCCTGGATCGGCTGCGGCGCTTGCCCGGTGTGCAGGGACGGGCAGGACAATTACTGCATGCAGGCGCGTTTCCTCGGCGTGATGAAGCCCGGGGCTTACTCGACGCACGTGCTGGTGCCGCACCCGAGATACCTGGTGGACCCGGGCGGAGTGGACGAGGGGTTCGCCGCGACGCTCGCCTGCTCGGGCCTCACCGCCTACAGCGCGGTGGGCAAGCTGCCGAAGCTCAACGCGCGCGACTGGGTCGCGGTGCTCGGCTGCGGCGGCCTCGGGCTGATCGCGCTCTCGATCCTCAAGGCGAAAGGCGTGCGCCAGGTCATCGCCTGCGACGTGGACCAGGGCAAGCTCGCGGCGGCAGTGAAGCTCGGCGCCAGGAAGACGCTCGATACGCGCGGCGCGGATGCGCCGCAGCGGCTCGCCGGGCTCGCCGGGGGCTACCTCGCCGCGGCGATCGACTTCGTCGGCATGCCGGCGACGCACGCCGTCGCCTACCCGGCGCTCAGGAAGGGCGGGCGCTACATCCTGTGCGGGCTCTTCGGCGGCGAGATCGCGCTGCCGATGCCGCCGATCGCGCAGCGTGCGGTCGCCGTGATGGGCTCCTACGTGGGAAATCTCCGGGAGCTGCGAGAGGTCGTCGCGCTGGCCCGCAGGGGCAGGATCAGGCCGACGCCCGTGACGACGCGGCCGGCAGCCGAGGTGAACGCAGTGCTGGAAGAGCTGAAGGCCGGCCGAGTGCTCGGCCGCGCGGTGCTCGATTTCGAGACTGTCAGTTGAGCTTGTAGGACACCCGCCGCTCTCTGCACCGCCTCCGCCTTCGCCTTGTTCTCCGGGATGAAGAAGAAGTCGCCCTGAGGCCCTGGTCCTCGACCTCGTCTTCGCGCTCGATATCGGCATTCACCGGGATCATGTAATTGCGGCCACGCACCTGCATGCCGTGCCCGGCGTAGAAGAACAACCCCACGCCGCCGCGCGCGAGCTCGTCGCCGAACGTACGCATTGCGCGGCGCATGCTGATGACCGTCGCATCCTCCAGCAGCGTGACGCTGAAGCCGGTTTCGGTGAGCACCTTCGCCATGGCGCGCGCATCGCGCACCGGGTTCCTAAGCGGCGCGGTCTTGTAGGCGCTGTTGCCGATCACCAGCGCCACGCGCCGCTCGCCGCCCGGGGCGGGCTTCGCCGCGGCAAGCGTTTGCAGCTTCTCTGCCGAGACCGGGTAAGCGAGTCCGGCGGCGACAAGGAAGATTGCTGCGACCCGGCGCGAAGCGGACTTCACAGAATTCGGTAGGAAACGAGCTCCGCCTCGCGGTCCGCGCCGCGCCAGTCGCCGCCGACGCTGCGCCAGCTCGCCTTGACGTAGCGCTTCACCTCGGGCGCGTACCAGAACGTCGCCTTGCGCAGCGCGCGGAACCGGTAGCGCGCGGTCGGCTTGCTCGCCGTCACGTTCTGGTCCACCTCGATGCGCAGCGTGTCGAAGCTGCCCGCGGCGACCGTGATCCGCTCGGCGGCAGCAACCCGCGCCTCGAACGTGCAGACCCAGTTCGGGTTGTCGCTGCACGGACCGAGCCGGCGGAAAGGCACCTCGCGCCAGGCGTCGCCCGGCGCAACGTGCTCGAACACCGGCAGGTAGGGCGCGAAGGCGAATACGTTGGCGCTGCCGCCGCTGAAAAGATAGGCGCCGGGCTCGTGGGCCTGCTCGACCACGCGGCCGTTCGGCAGGCGGCGAGTCTCGACGATGCGCGCCGGGGCTACCGACTTCACTTCGAAGCGGGCCTCGACGCGGGCATCCGGATCGCGCGTGCCCCAGCTCTGGTAGACCCAGTGGCTGCCCGGTCGCGGCGGCTGCACAGCGGGTGTCGCGGCGTGCGGGCGCATGATCGTCCTGGGTGCTTCGACCGTGGCGCAGCCCGCGAGCAGCGCGGTCACGAGTGCGACCCAGCGGCGTGCCGGACCGGTCATGACCTCAGTTCAACTTGTAGGAAACGAGCTCGGCTTCAACGTCCGGTCCTCGCCAGCCACCGTCCAGGAGCTTGAAGCTCGCCTTGACGTGGCGCTTGACCTCGGGCGAGTACCAGAACGTCGCCAAGCGCGTCGATCTCCAACGCCCGCTGCCGAGGCCGCCAATGACAAGTTGCTCGATCTCGATGCGCAGGGTGTCGAAGCTGCCGGCCTTGACGGTGACCTTTTCCTGCGCCGCGACTTTCACGTTGAAGCTGCAGGCGTAGGCGGGATTGTCGCTGCAGTCGCCGAGCCCCTGGAAGGGGACGTTGCGCCAGGAGTCGCCCACCTTGACCGTCTGCTGCGCCAGCAGGAACGGCGAGAAGTTGTAGGCGTTTGCGTTCCCGAACCCGACGATGTAGATGCCGGGCGCGTAGGCCCATTCCCCCGTGCTGCCGTCCCGGCCGCGGCGCGTCTCGAGGATGGTGTCGCCCAGCACCGCCTTCAACTCGATCGTTATGCCGCCTCTGCGCTCGGGGGCCTTGGTCTGCCAGTTCTCGTAGACCCACTGGTCGCCTTCCTTGGGCGTGTACGGGTTGCCCGCCGCTGCCGCGACGACCGTCGGCGCGATTGACGCAACCTGGAGCGCTGGCTGGGGCTTCTGCGCAGCGAGCGCCTCGCGCTCGGCCTTCTGCTTCGCCTCCAGCTCGGCGCGCTGCCGCGCCTCGACTTCGGCCCTCAGACGCGCCTCCTGCTCCGCCTTCTGGCGCGCGGCGAGCTCGGCCTTCTGCTTCGCCTCGAGCTCGGCCCGCTGTTGCGCTTCGGCGTCAGCCCTCAGGCGCGCCTCCTGCTCTGCTTTCTGGCGCGCCGCAAGCTCCGCTTTCTGCTTCGCTTCGAGCTCGGCGACGCGCCTTGCCTCTTCCTCGGCGCGGCGCCGCGCCTCGGCCTCGGCCTGCTGGCGCGCGGCGACATCCGCCAGGCGCTTCGCGTCGGCTTCCGCCTTGAGCCGCGCCTCTTCCGCCGCTCTGCGGCGCGCCTCGAGCTCGGCCCGCTGTTGCGCTTCGAGCTCCGCACGCTGCCGCGCCTCGGCCTCGGCCCTGAGGCGCGTCTCCTCCGCCGCCCTGCGCCGGGCTTCGAGCTCGGCGCGCTGCTGCGCTTCCAGCTCCGCGCGCCGCTTCGCCTCGAGCTCGGCGCGCTGGCGCGCCTCCTGCTCCGCGCGCTGCCGCGCGGCGAGCTCCTCTTTCTGCTTCGCTTCCAGCGCGGCCTGCTGTCTGGCCGCCTCGGCCTGCGCCGCCGCATCGGGGGCCGGCGCCGCCGCCTGCGCCTGCGTGCGCTTCCGGATCTCGTCCTCCATCTCCGCCTTCTGCTTGGCGAGCAGCTGCTCGACGAGCTTCTTCATCTCCGCCTGCAGCGCGGTGCGCTCCTCGGCCGCCTTCTTCTGCAGCTCGGCGCGCTCCTTCGCGGCGCGGTCCTCGGCCTGCTTCACCGCGTCGGTCACCGCCCGGTCGATCGCCGCTCTCTGCACCGCCTCCGCCTTCGCCTTGTCCTCCGGGATGAAGAAGAAGTCGCCCTTGAGGGACGAGCTCTCCCAGGGGATCTGCCGGTCGCCAGTCTCCTTCGTGACGCCGATGCGCACCTGCTTGAAGAGCTGCTCGACGGGCAGCCCAGGGGTGCGGATCGCAGACAGCAGGTGCTTGGTGTACAGCCCGTTCTCCCCGTCCCCATCGGCCGCCACCGACCCGGGAGCAGTGGCAAAGGAGATCAGCGTCCCGGAGGGCGCGTCCATCTGCGCCAGGCCCGCCGCAGCAGAGCGGAAGCTCCTCTGGAACGGGTTGTTGCGGCAGGCGTCCAGGATCATCACGTTGAGGGTGTTGCGGGCGGTGTCCATCTTGGAAAGCACCAGGTTCGCATCCACCGCCTGGTCCTCGACCTCGTCCTCGCGCTCGATGTCGGCGTTGGTGGGGATGAGGAAGTTCTTGCCGCGCACCTGCATGCCGTGCCCGGCGTAGAAGAACAGCCCCACCCCGCCGCGCGCCAGCTCGTCGCCGAAGGTGCGGATCGCGCGCCGCATGCCGGCCTGGGTCGCATCCTCCATCAGCGTCACCGAGAAGCCCGTCTCGGTGAGCACCTTGGCCATCGCGCGCGCATCGCGCACCGGGTTCCGAAGCGGGGCGGTCTTGTAGGCGCTATTGCCGATCACCAGCGCCACGCGCCGCTCGCCGCCTGGTGCGGGCTTGGCCGCGGCGAGCGTCTGTACCTTCTCCGCCGCCACCGGGTACGCAAGCCCGGCAGCCAGCAGGAAGGCGGCGGCGAGACGGCGCGGACCGCGATTCACAGATGCGCGACCGATGCGGTGGCTCGAACGGGACCAAAACATCGCTGCTTCAGCTGCAGGAAAACGAGGTCAACGTCAAGGTTGTACCAGAGCGAGGAGCTCTCCCACGGGATCTGCTTGTCCCCGGTCTCGCGGGTGACGCCGATGCGGACCTGCTTGAAGAACTGCTCGACCGGCAGCCCGGGGGTGCGGATCGCGGTAAGAAGATGCTTCGTGTACACACCGTTCTCGCCCGCGCCGTCGGCGGCGACCGAACCCGGGGCGAAACTTGCGTCCACGCCCTGGTCCTCGACCTCGTCCTCGCGCTGGATGTCGGCGTTCACGGGCACCAGGTAGTTGCGTCCCCGGATTTGCATGCCGTGCCCGGCGAAGAAAAAGAGCCCCACCCCGCCGCGCGCGATCTCGTCGCCGAACTCGCGCACCGCACGCCGCATCCCCGAGCGCGTCGCATCCTCCATGAGCGTCGCGCCGAACCCGGTCTCGGACAAAGCCCGCGCCATCGCGCGCGCGTCGTTCACCGGGTTCCTGAGCGACGCAGTCCTGTAGGCGCTGTTGCCGATGACGAGCGCCACGCGCCGCTCGCCGCCGGGGGCGAGCTTGGCTGCGGCCAGAGTCTGGACCTTCTCGGAGAGCGCCGGCTGCGCCGCGAGGGCAAGCAGGCCGGCGCAGGCGCCCAGAAGCGCTCGTGCAAACCACTTCGGCCACTGCGAAATCACGCCCATGTCCCCCCCGGAGCAGGGCTTGGCTGCGCCTAGAATATACGCCTCAGCCATAAGCGAAAAAGCGAACCCGGTCACATGGGGAAGGCGCAGCCTGCTACACCTGTTGCGGCGCACAAGGGGATTCCTGCCAAGTCGTTCACGTGGGACCTGCCCTATGCCTGGCCGCGCAAGCCGTTGCTGGCGAGGAACGTGGTCGCAACCTCGCAGCCGCTCGCCGCGCAGGCGGGGGTTGCGATGCTCGCCGCCGGCGGTAGCGCGGTGGACGCGGCGCTCGCTGCCGCGATCACGCTCGCGCTGGTCGAGCCGGTCTCGAACGGGATCGGCTCCGACGCCTTCGCGATCGTCTGGGACGGCAGCAAGCTCCACGGCCTGAACGCCTCCGGCCGCTCGCCCGCGGGCTGGACGCCGGATTTCTTCGGCGGCGCGACGAAGATGCCCGCGCGCGGCTGGAACACGGTGACCGTGCCGGGCTGCGTCTCGGCCTGGCGCATGCTTTCGGAGCGCTTCGGCAAGCTGCCGTTCGAGCACCTGTTCGAGCCGGCGATCCGCTACGGGCGCGAAGGCTTCCTCGTCTCGCCCACGATCGCCGGGCAGTGGGCGGCGCAGGCCGCGGAGCTCAAGACGCAGCCCGGCTTCGCGGAGGCGTTCCTGCCTGGCGGCCGGGCGCCCGCGCCGGGCGAGCTGTTCAGGTTCCCGGATCACGCCGCGACGCTCGAGAGAATCGCCGCGACCAAGGGCGAGGCGTTCTACCGCGGCGAGCTCGCCGGGAAGCTCGAGGCGCATGCCAGGCAGCACGGCGCGGCGATGCGCGTCTCGGACCTCGCCGCGCATGCGTCCGACTGGATCGCGCCGCTCGAGATCGACTACCGCGGCTACACGCTGCACGAGCTGCCGCCGAACGGCCAGGGGATCGTGGCGCTCGTCGCGCTCGGCATCCTGCGCGAATTCGACGTCGCGAGCCTGCCCGTGGACTCGGCCGAGAGCCTCCACCTGCAGATCGAGGCGCTGAAGCTCGCGTTCGCCGACGCGCTCGCCTATGTCGCCGACCTCGATCACATGCCGTTCGCGCCGAAGCAGATGCTCGATGCGGGGTACCTGAAGCAGCGCGCAAGGCTTATCGACCTGAAGCGCGCGCAGCCCTTCGCCGCCGGCAAGCCGCCCAGGGGCGGCACGGTGTACCTCACCGCGGCGGATGCCTCGGGGATGATGGTCTCGATGATCCAGTCGAACTTCATGGGGTTCGGCTCCGGCGTGGTCGTCCCGGGCACGGGGATCTCGCTGCAGAACCGCGGCGGGACGTTCGTCATGACCGGGGGCCATCCGAACCGCGTCGGGCCGCGCAAGCGCCCCTTCCAGACGATCATTCCGGGGTTCGTGACCAAGAGCGGCAAGCCCGTGATGAGCTTCGGCGTGATGGGCGGCACGATGCAGCCGCAGGGGCACGTGCAGGTGATGGTGCGCATCGCCGACTACGGGCAGAACCCGCAGGCCGCCTGCGACGGGCCGCGCTTTCGCTGGGTGCAGGGGCTGGACGTGAGCGTCGAGGACCGCATGGACCCCGCAGTCGTGGCGGAGCTCGAGCGCCGCGGCCACCGCATCGTCACCGTGGACGACTACAACCAGTTCGGCAGCTGCCAGGCGATCTGGAAGCTCGAGGACGGCTATCTCGCCGCGAGCGACCCGCGGCGCGACGGCCAGGCGGCAGGGTTCTAGGGGGGGCGATGCTGAAGCTCTGGGGGCGGAGGAACTCGGTCAACGTGAAGAAGGCGCTCTGGTGCCTCGAGGAGCTGGGCCTGCCGTACGAGCGCGTGGACGCCGGCAGGGAGTTCGGCGTCGTCGACACGCCCGCGTACCGCAAGCTGAATCCGAACGGCCTCGTGCCGACGCTCGAGGAGAACGGCTTCGTGCTGTGGGAGTCGCACTCGATCATCCGCTATCTCGCGGCGAAGCACGGCGCCGGCAGGCTCTGGCCGACGGACGCGCGCGTGCGCGCCATCGCCAACCAGTGGATGGACTGGGCGTTCACCTTCCAGGCGGCGTTCCGCGCCGTGTTCTGGAACCTGGTGCGCACGCCACCCGAGAAGCGCGACCTGAAGGCGGTCGAAGAGGGGCGCAAGGCATCGGCGGAGCTTCTCGGCCGTCTCGAAGGGTCCCTGGCCGGAAAGCAGTACGTGGCGGGCGACTTCTCCATGGGCGACATCCCGATCGGCTGCCACGTGCAGCTCTGGATGCGTCTGCCGATCGAGCGCCCGAAGCACCCCAACCTCGAGGGCTGGTTCGCGCGCCTGTGCGAGCGGCCCGCCTACCGCAAGATCGTCGACATCACGCCGACGTGAAGCCGCTCGAGGGCAAGGTCGCCATCGTCACCGGGGCGGCGAGCGGCATCGGCCTCGCCTGCGCCGAGCGGCTCGCCGCGGACGGCGCCAGGGTAGTGCTCGCCGACGTGAACGAAAAGGCGGGCGCGGAGCAGGCGGCGCGCCTGGGCGGCCGTTTCGTCGCCGCGGACCTCACGCAGCGCGCAGGCTGCAGGAAGCTCGTGGACGAAACGCTGCGCGCGCTGGGCACGGTGCACATCGTCGTCAACAACGCCGGCTTCCAGCACGTCGCGCCAATCGAGGAATTCCCCGAGGATCAGTGGGAGCGGATGATCGGCTTGATGCTCACCGCGCCCTTCCTGCTCACGCGCTATGCCTGGCCGGCGATGAAGAAGCAGAAATGGGGCCGCGTCGTCAACATCGCCTCGATCCACGCGCTGGTCGCCTCGCCCTTCAAGGCGGGCTACGTCTCCGCCAAGCACGGCATGATCGGCCTCACGCGCACCGCGGCGCTGGAAGGCGGCGAGTCCGGCATCACGGTGAACGCGATCTGTCCGGCCTACGTTCGCACGCCGCTCGTCGACAGCCAGATCGCGGACCAGGCGAAGGCGAACAAGCTCTCGCCCGAGGAGGTGATTCGCAAGATCATGCTCGAGCCGGCGGCGGTGAAGCGCCTGATCGAGCCCGAGGAGGTGGCCGCGTTCGTCGCCTACCTGTGCGGCGACGCGGCCGGGGTCATCACCGGCGCAGCGTTGACAATGGACCTCGGTTGGACGGCTCGCTAGCCGCGAGCTGCTTGACCCTGGCGTAGAAGCGCTCGAGGTCGCCACCCTGCTCGGCGAGCAGCCGCTCGAACGCGGGCACGAGCTGCGTGTAGGTGGCGAAAGAGGCGAGCAGCGCGTTGTTCGGCTCCGGCTCGAGCAGCCGGTCGAACCCCGCGTAGCCTCCCCAGCCCTTCTTCAGGGCAAGGTAGCTCTCCTTCAGTGCCTCGAGCTCCCGGCGCTTGCGCTCGCGCAGCGCCTCGGGAGCGAGGCGCTGCGCGTAGAGGCGCGCCAGGCGCTGACGCGCCACCTCGAGCAGGCGCACGAACTCCTCGCTGCGCTGCTGCCCCTCGAGCCAGGTGCGCAGCTCCGCTTCGCGGCCGGAGGCCGCAAGCCAGCGGCGCACGCCCGCGCGCTCCACGGCGACGGCGAAGGACTCGTTGAAGGTCGAGTCGTCCTTCACGTACACGACCTGGTGCGCGAGCTCATGGAACACGAGCCGCGCGAACTCCGCCTCCGGATAGCGGATGAAGGTCGACAGCAGCGGATCGGCGAAGCGGCCCAGCGTCGAATACGCCGGCACGCCGTAGACGAAGACATCGTTGCCCTGCGCGCGCAGGTCCTGCGCGTGACGTTCGGCATCCTCGCGGGCAAAAAACCCGCGATACGTGACGCAGCCGGCCACGGGAAAACAGGAGCGCGCCGGCTCGAGGGAGAACTCGGGTGCTGCGACCACGTTCCAGACCGCGTACGGGCGGCCCAGGTCCGCGTAGCTGCGGTAGCTCGCATTGTCCGGCAGCTTCAGCTCGCGGCTCGCGAAGTCGCGGATGGAACGCGCCAGCGCAAGCCGCTCGCGCAGCGGCTGCGGGATGCCGGGATCGGCAAGCACCTTCGCCACAGGCTCCGCCCGCGACATCAGATCGAGGTGCCCGCTGATCGCCTGTGAGTAGTAGGCGATCGTTCCGCAGCCGGCAAGCGCAGCCGCCGCCGCAATCGCCAGGAGCCATGCCGCGACGGCGCTAAGCCGCATCGTGCCGGAAGCACCCGGTGCGAAGGAACGTCTCGACGTGCGCGGCGACCCGCGCCGAGACAAGCATCGCGCTGTGGCTCACCCGCACCACAACCCGCTCGGCCATGCCCTCCACCGTCGTTTCTTCGATGGTGACCACGCCGTCATTCCGGCCGGGAAGCTTGCCGACCATGCGGCCGAGACCGACCGGCAGGGTCCCGGCGACCACGCCGAGCGCTTCCGGCCGCGCCCAGCGCGCGACGCGGTTGCGCGCCAGTGCCTCGATGCTCTCGCCGAGCAGCCAGCGGCCGGGCGCGTGGCGCGCAAGGCGCTCGGCCGAGGCACAGCCGCTCGCGGGCGTGCCGAGCAGCACGACGCGCCCCGCCTGGATCGCGCGGTCGGCGTCGAGCGCCGCGAGCACCACCAGGCCGCCCAGGCTGTGGCCGACGAAATGCGCCGGGCCGATCTCGCGCGCAAGCCGCGCCAGGCGCTCGGCGTGCGCCTCGAGACGGCGCGTACGGCCGCCGTAGCTGAAGGTGTGGCAGCGCAGCCCCGAGCGCGCGAGCCGCGCCGCGAGCGGCCGCATCACCAACCCCGGCACCCAGAGGCCGTGCGCGAGGATCGCGTCAGGCATGCCCAGCCGATTCTAGCGGCACGCTACGGCGCGGCTGCGCGGCGAGCGGCCAGCAGCCAGCCGCCCACCAGCAGCGCCGGGACGCCGAACGCCGCGTAGGCGACCGCGTAGCTCCCGGCGACCGCAAGCGCCGCGTTGAACGCGGGCGGAGTCACCACCACGCCGAGGAAGGTGAAAAAGAGGCACCCGCCGGTCGCCTGGCTCACCTGCTCCCGCGGAACGATGCGCGCAACCTCGGCGAGGAAGACGCCGTTCCAGCCCACGGCCGTCGCGCCGAAGACCGCTGCGAACGCAAAGAGCAGCGGTGCCGGCCAGCCGGGGCCGGCCGCGAGCGCGGCGATCGCCGAGGCCCCCATGCCGATGCCGAGCAGGCCGAGCATCGTGCGCCGCGTGACGGCGCGGTCGGCGATCGCCCCCCAGGCGACGCGACCGGCGACGCTCGCAATCTGCGAGACCGCCATGACCAGGCCGGCGAATACGAGCGTCAGCGCGAAGCTCTCGGTGAGAAACGTGACGAGATAGGTGACCAAAGTGATCTGCACCCCCCCGTAGACGAACGAGGTCACCGCCATCGCGCGCAGCGTGCGCGTGCGCAGCACCAGGCCGACGGGCGCGAAGGCCGATGCGAGCGATACCGGCGCGGCAGGGTTGAGGCCGCGGTCATAGCGGCCACGCGCGGCCCCGATCAGCGCGGCGAGCACGATGCAGGCGAGACCGATCGCGATCGTGCTCCACTGCCACCCCATGCCGAGCACCATCGCGGGAACGAGCGCCCCGGCGAGCACCCCGCCGGCGGGAACGCCGGTCTGCTTGATCGCGAACGTGAGGGAGAACATGGCAGGCGGCGCGGCGCGCACCAGGATCGCCGAGCTTGCGGGCGTCGTCGGACCGTAGCCCAGGCCGACGACGAACGCTCCCGCGAGGACGAGCGCCGGCGATGCGCTCGCGGCAAGCGCCAGGCCCGCCAGGCAGAGCGCGAGCCCCGCCTGCGAGACGCGGATCGGCCCGAAGCGATGCACCCAGCCGCCCGCGGCGGCCGAGCCGATCATGCTGCCGAGGTAGGCGGTCGCGATGTAGTAGCCGACCGCCGAAGGCGGGAAGCCGAGCGCAGGGCCGGCCACCGGGGCCATCACCGGCGCGCTGTAGATCGCGAACGCGACCAGGGTCTGCACCGCGAGGGTGACGGCGAGCGGCAGCGCGATCCCGCCCTCGCCCCTCATCGCTCGATCCTCAATCCCCGCCCCTCGATCCTCGATCCCGGATCCTCAGTCCTGGCCTTTCACCGCCTTCAGCAGCCGCCGCGCCTGGAAGACGATCGGGTAGTCGATCATCTGCCCGTCCACCTGGATCGCGGCTTCGCCCCTTGCCTCGGCCGCGCCGAAGGCGGCGACGATGCGCTCGGCGCGCGCGATCTCCTCGACCGTCGGCGCGTAACCCTCGTTCGCCACCGGCACCTGGTCGGGGTGGATGCAGAGGCGGCCCTGGAACCCCATGCGGCGGCTGCGCTCGACCGCGCGCTGGAAGCCGGCCGCGTCCTTGAAGTGAAACCACGGGCTGTCCACGGGACTCTCCAGGCCGGCATGCCGCGAGGCGAGCACGACCCGCGCGCGCGCATGGATCAGCTCCGGCTCGTCGTGCGTCGGCGCGAGGCCGAGGTCGTGGCTGTAGTCGCCGGCGCCGAAAGCAACGCGGTTCACTCGCCAGGCGCCCGCGTAAGGCCGCAGGCTCCGCGCCTGCAGGATGCGGTCGATGCGCGTGACGCCCGCGGCGGTCTCGAAGAGCGGCATGAGGTCGATCGACCCGGGAGGCAGGCCGCGCTCGCGCTCGAGGTTCGCGAGCACCCAGTCGACCGCGTGCAGATCCGCCGCGCTCTCGGTCTTGGGCAGCACAATGCCGTCCACCCCCTTGCCGATCACCTCGGTGAGATCGCGGAAGCAGTACGGCGTGCCGATCGCGTTGACGCGCACGTACCCCCTGCACTTGCGCGGACGGGCGAGCGCCTCGGCCACCGGCTTGCGCGCCGCCACCTTCTCTGACACCGCGACCGCATCCTCGAGATCGAGGATCACGGCGTCGGCGCCGAGCGCAAAGGCCTTGTCCACCTTGCGCGGCTGGTTGCCCGGTGCGAAGAGAAAGGTCCTGTTCAGGGGCATCGCGCGCTCCTCGGGAGGTTAGCGCAGGAGCTTGCGCTCCTCCCATTTCTGGTACGGCAGCTGCCACTGCGCGGTGGCGAGCGCTCCCGGCCACACGATCTCGCGCCGGCCCTTCAGGATCTGCACGAGCAGGGGCTTCGCCGCGACCTGCGCGCCGTTGCGGTCCACGCGGTAGGGACCGAGGGGCGTCTCGATCTCGAGCTCGGCGAGAGCCGAGCGCAGCTTGTCCTGGTCGAGCGATTTCGCGCGGCGCACCGCTTCCTCGAGGATCTTCGCCGCGGCGTAGCTCTCGGCGGCGAGGTGGCTCGGCTCCGCGGACCACTTGCGCGCGAACGCCCGCGCGAACTCCGCGTTGCCGCGGGTCGCGGCCCTGCGCTCGTAGGGGGAGATCCCGATCGCGAACTCGGCGTCCTGGCCGACCAGCGCGAGAAAGCCCGGATCGGCTGCGCCCTGCGCCACGAACAGCGCCGGCGCGTAGCCGAGCTTGCGGAAGGTCTTCACCATCTCCGCGGCGTCCTGCACCAGGCCGAAGGCGATCCATGCCTGCGTCCCGGCGCTGCGCGCGCGCGCCACCTGCGGCGCGTACTCGGTCGTCCCGGCGCCGTAGATCTCGATCTCGCCCGCGTCCAGCCCAAGCCGGCTGGCTTCGCCGCGTGCCCGCGTGGCCATCTCGCGCGCCACGGGATCGTTGCGAGCGAGCAGCAGCACCCGCTTCAGCCCCAGGCTGCGCGCCGCCTCGAGCGCGCCCGCGCCATACTCGGCGTGCGGAGCGGGGACCTGGAAGACGTAGCGGTAGCTGGCCTTGTGGACGGCGCGTGCCGCCCCGGTCGCGTTCACCAGCACGCGCCGGCCGCGCTCGGCGACCGCCGCGGCGCCGAGCGACGCGGCCGAGCCGAAGGGCCCCACCAGCAGCTCCGCGCGATGGGTGTGCAGGAGCTCCTCGTAGAGCTTCCCGGCTGCAGCGGCCTCCGACCGGTCATCCAGGAGCTGCAGCTCGACGCGCCGGCCAAGGAGCCCGCCTGCCCCGTTCACCTCCTCCTGCCACAGGATCAAGCCCTTGCGCAGGTCGGCGGCGAGGTCCGCGAGGATCCCCGACTGCGGCATGGCGGCGCCCACCACGACCGGCGACTGCGGGCGCGCGCAAGGCGCGGCGAGCAACCCCAGCGCGAGGGCCAGCGCGAGGGCTGGCCGCGCGGCGCTAGTAGGCGATTTTGTCATCGACCGCGTGGCCGCGCATCGGGATCAGCACCGAGCGCTCGAACGTGAGGAACACCGTGCCGTCCGCCTTGCGGCCGGAGGTGCGCACCGTGACGATGCCGTGGTGCGGGCGCGAGCCCGATTCGCGCTTGCCGATCACCTCGGACTCGGCATAGATGGTGTCGCCGACGAACACCGGCGCGGTGAGGCGCACCTTGTCCCAGCCGAGGTTGGCGACCGTCTTCTGGCTGACGTCGGCGACGCTCATGCCGGTCACCATCGAGAGCGTGAGACAGGAGTTGACCAGCGGCTTGCCGAACTCCGTGCCCTTGCCGTACTCGCGGTCGAAGTGCAGCGGGTGCTGGTTCATGGTGAGGAGCGTGAACCAGGTGTTGTCGCTCTCGGTGATGGTGCGGCCCGGCCGGTGCTCGTACACGTCGCCGACCTCGAAGTCCTCGTAGTAGCGCCCAGCGGACTCCCGGTAGCGCCTGGGTCCTACTTCCTTTGCTCTCACGACCATAAGAAAATCCCGCTGTGAAGCTGCAAGATCAGATGGCCGACATTGTAGGCGCGGCCCACGTCCTTACCGCCGGACAAGATACCAAACCCTATCTCACGGACTGGCGCAAGCAGTATCGCGGCCGCGCCGAGTGCGTCGTGCGCCCCGCGAGCACGCGCGAAGTCGCCGAGGTGGTGCGCACCTGCGCCGGCGCGGGCGTGGCGATTGTGCCGCAGGGCGGCAACACCGGGCTCTCGGGCGGCTCGGTGCCGAGCGGCGCGCGGCGCGAGATCGTGCTCTCGCTAGGGCGCATGAACCGGATCCGCGCCCTCGACGCGCTCAACGACACCATCACGGTCGAGGCAGGCTGCGTGCTCGCCAACATCCGGCGGGCGGCAGACGAAGCCGGCAGGATGTTCGCGCTTTCGCTTGCCGCAGAGGGCAGCTGCCAGATCGGCGGCAATCTTTCGACCAACGCGGGCGGGGTCAACGTGCTGCGGTACGGCAACGCGCGCGAGCAGGTGCTCGGACTCGAGGTGGTGCTGCCCGACGGGCGTGTGTGGGACGGCCTGCGGGCGCTGCGCAAGGACAACACCGGCTACGACCTGAAGCAGCTCTTCATCGGCGCGGAAGGCACCCTCGGCGTGATCACGGCCGCGGTGCTGCGCCTGCAGCCGCGCCCGGAGGCGACGGCGGTCGCCTGGATCGCCGTCGAGTCACCGCATCGGGCGGTCGAGCTGCTCGCGCTGCTGCGCGAGCAGGCCGGAGACCGTGTCACCGCGTTCGAGCTGATTTCGCGGCGCTGCCTCGAAGCGGTGCTCGCGCATGCGCGTGATACGCGCGACCCGCTCGGGGCGCCGCATTCCTGGTACGTGCTCGCCGAGGTCTCGGACAGCGGCTCGTTCGGGGCGCTCGCCGCCCGGCTCGAGGGAGCGCTCGCGCGCGGCGCCGAGAGCGGCGCGGTGCTCGATGCGACCATCGCCCAGAGCCATCTGCAGGCCGCGGCGCTCTGGCGGCTGCGTGAGTCGGTATCGGAGGCGCAGTTCTCCAACGTCAAGCACGACATCTCGGTCTCGCTCTCGCGCATCCCGGAGCTGATCGAGCGCGCGAGCGCCGCCCTCGAAGCGGCTTTCCCGGGCGTCGCGCTCTACTGCTTCGGCCACGTCGGCGACGGCAACCTGCACTTCAACGTCGGCGACGCGTCCCTCCTCGCGCAGCGCGCGGAGGTCAACCGAATCGTCTACGACGCCGTCGCCGCCCTCGGCGGCTCGATCTCCGCGGAGCACGGGCTCGGCCAGCTCAAGCGCGAAGAGGCCTGGCGCCGCCGCGACCCGCTCGAGCTCGAGCTGATGCGCGCGGTGAAGCGCGCGCTCGACCCGCAGGGGCTGATGAACCCTGGAAAGGTCCTGTAGGGCGGATGCTTCGCATCCGCCGGTAGCGCGGCGGCAGCGAAGCTGCCGCCCTACCGACGCACGAAGACGAGCGGCACCGTGCGCCCGGCGCGCGCCAGCTCCCCTTCGATCCTGGCGCCAGCCGCCCGGCCCCGGAACGCGAGGCCGTCCGCCGAGAAGGCGATCGCCGTCCCTTCGAGCTTCGCTTCGCGCACCGCGAGCGCACGGCCGTCCGCCCGCGCCTCGACCTCGATCTCCTGGAAGTTCTGCCGGATGCGCAGCCGCAGATCACCGCCCTGCCACTCGCCGCGCACGCTCGCCGGCACGACCCAGAGGAAGATGATGCTCTCCTCCGCCTGGTTGGGCTGCGGGCGGGCGAGGCGCACCTTCTCGCTGCGGTCCGGCTTCCAGCCCTTGATCGGAAAGGCGTGCGTCACGATGCGCGCGCCCGGCTGCATCTCCTCGAGCAGCTTGGGCTGCAGCCGGTCGATCAGCCACGGAAGCAGAAAGATCGTGACGACGGTCGCGCGCGAGACGTCGGTGACCATCACGTCGCGCTCCTCGAACGCGACGCGCGCGGCCACGCCTTCGCGGCGCGCGTTTTCGCGCGAGAGCGCGACGAGTTTCGCGTCGATGTCCACGCCGAGGCCGCGCGCGCCGAAGCGCTTCGCGGCCGCGATCACGATGCGACCGTCGCCCGAGCCGAGATCGATGACGAAGTCCTCGGTCCCGGTGCCGGCGAGCGCGAGCATGCGCTCGACGACCTCGTCCGGCGTCGTGATGAAAGGCGCCTGCTGGCGCGGCTCCTGCGCCGCCGCGATCGTGGCAACGAGCAGGAATACAGCAGGGGCGACTCGCATGGGGGCGCGATTATGGCACGCGCAAAAAGAAAAGCCCGGCCGAGGCCGGGCACTGGTACGCGGCGGCGCTGCTCGCGGACTACTTGTCCTTCTTCGGCTTCTTCTTGCCCTTCGTCTTGCCCTTCGCCTTGGTCTTGCCTTTCCCGGGCTGCGGATCGGCCTTGGCAGGGGCGGGCGCGGCGGGTTTGGCTTCAGGGGCCTTCGCCGGGGCCAGGGCTGGAGTCGCCGGGGTCGCGGGCTTGGCGGGCTGGGCCTGCGCGTAGACGGTGGCCGCGAACGCCGCGGCGAGCAGCGTCACCAGGATCTTCTGCGTGAGCATCTCCGTTTCTCCTATGGGTAGTCGCGGTTCAAGAGGGAACCACAGCCTGCAACGCGCGGCGGGCCAATCGGTTGACCCAGCGTGTTCCTATCCGGGGCCGAGCAGGGCCTTGCGGAAGCGGTCCTTGAGAACGGCCCCCTCGCGCGGCGGCAGCACGAGCGGCAGCTGCTCCGCGGCAACCTTGATCTGGACCAGCACCGGTCCCGGTTCCTCGAGGAGCGCGCGGCGCGCGGGCTCGAGCTCGGCAGCGGTCCGCACGATCCTGGCCGCACGGAAGCGGCAGGCGAGCGCGACCGCCGCGAGATCGACGCCGCTCGCGGTGTGGGTCGGCTGCATCCCGGTCTCGCCGTAGCGCTCGTTGTCGATCACCGCGATCGCGAGATTCGCCAGTTGCTGTACCGCGATCGTCGCAAGGCCGCCGAGCCCCATGAGCATCTCGCCGTCGCCGGTGATGACGAGCACACGGCGCGAGGGCCGCGCGAGCGCCAGCCCGAGCCCCACCATGGCGGCGTTTCCCATTCCTCCCCAGAGCGGGAAGGTGAGCGGCGAATCTCCCGCCGCGGTGCAGTCCCACGCGGCCGAGCCCAGGCCCGCGACCACGAGCAGCGTCGAGCGCGCTTCGAGCAGCCTCGCAACGACCTGCCTGCGGCGCAGCGCCCCGCTCATCGCGCCGGTTTCACTTCCCTGCCGGCTCATCGAAGCTCTTGACGCCGATCACCTGCTGCGCGATCAGCACCGCGACCGCCGCACTTTGGTCGAACGCGCGTCGCGCCCCGGCCGCAACCGCAGGCGCGATCTCCTCCGCCCGGGCCGCGGCGCGCACTTCGACGCCCATCGCCGCGAGCACCGCGGGCGTCGCCCGCCCCATGGGAAGCTGCCAGGGATTGGTCTCGCCGGCTTCGCCGCGCATCGTCACGACCATGAGCAGCGGAAAACGGCACTCGGCCACCATGCCGAGGGCGTTGATGCAGTTGCCGACACCGCTCGATTGCATCAAGAGCGCGCTGCGCATGCCCCCGAGCCAGGCTCCCGCTGCGATGCCGATCCCCTCCTCTTCAGTGCTCAGGACGACGGCGCGCTGTGCGGGGTCGGCGTGGCAGAGCTCGATCAGCCGGGTATGGCCTGCGTCGGGAACGTAGGCGACCAGCTTCACGCCGGCGCCCTGCAGCGCGGCGTAGACCTGCTGGGGCCAAGCTTCCGCGATCCGGGTCACCGCACGGTCACCGCGACGCGCTGAATCGAGTTGTTGCCGAAGCCGGTCGCATCCCACACCGGCTCGTGCGGCTGCACGCTGCCCGCGTCATCGGTCGCGCGGCACGCAAGCTCGTGCTCGCCGGGCTCGGCGGTCCAGCGCGCGCGCCATCCCTGCCAGGCATGCGCATGCGCGGCAGGCTCGAGTTCCGCTTCGCGCCAGGCTCCGTCGACGCCGAATTCCACGCGCCGCACCGGCGCCGCCCCCGACCATGCGCGCCCCCGAATTTCGACCTCTCCCCCCGCGACAAAGCGGTGGCGCGCATAGAAATCCGGGATCCCGGGGGGCACCATGAGCGAATTGACGCGCATGTACGCGCAGGGCGCGCCTTTCTCGCCGGGCGCGGCGCGAAAGTGGTAGCTGAGCGCCTGCTGCACGCCGTCGAAGGCGTGGTCGATCGCCTCGATGCGCGCGAGCCACTTGACGCTCGCCATGCCGTACCAGCGGGGCACGACCAGCCGGAGCGGCGCGCCATGCTGCGGCGGAAGCGGCTGCCCGTTCATCTCCCAGGCGAGCAGCACCTCCTCGCGCTGCGCCTCCTGGGGCGCGAGGCTGCGGGCGAAGTCGTGCTCGATGCCGCGGTCGATGCCGCGGTCGGCGCCGCGAAAGACGATTTCCCTTGCCGAGCCCTCGAGCCCGGCCGCGCGCAGGACCTCCGCGAGCGGCACGCCGGTCCAGTCCGCTGTCGAAACGCCCTCCTCGAGCCACGGCACGGAAGGGTAGCGCGGCGAGAACTGGCCGCGGCCGTTGCCGGCGCACTCCATGGTCACGCGCACCGTCTTCCTGCGCATGCACCGCAGCTCCTCGAGCGAGAGCGCCGACGGTCGCGCAAAGAGTCCGCCCATCTCGAGCCGCCAGCTTTCCGGGTCGGCGGTCGGGATGTCGAAATGCGCGAGGACGTAGTGCAGCCCGGCCGGCGTCCGGTCGTAGCGCAGCGCCTCGAGCGGCATGCCGCTGTTGCGCGCCGCGAGCGCAAGCTCCTCGCGGGTGTAGCGGCCGACGATCGGCGGCCTGCGCTTCGGCGTGTGCAGGACTCTCTCTCCTCGCCGCGGATTCTATAATGCGACGCCAATGGATCTGCCCGTGTTCCTCGAGCGCCTGCCGCGCGGCGACCTGTGGGTGTTCGGCTACGGCTCGCTCATGTGGTCGCCGGGCTTCCGCTACGAGGAGAAGTCGCCGGGCCTGGTGCACGGCTACCACCGCGCGCTGTGCATCCTTTCCAGCCGCTACCGCGGCACGCCCGCCAGGCCCGGCCTGGTCGTCGGCCTGTGCCGCGGCGGCTCGTGCTGGGGCATGGCGTTCCGCGTGCCGGCGGCGCGCGTGCGACGCGTGCTCGGGGCGCTCTGGCTGCGCGAGATGGTGAACCGGGTCTATGTGCCGACGCTGGTCGCGGCAGCGCTTGAGCACGGCAAGCGCGTGCGCGCGCTCGCCTTCGTCGCCGACACGGCGCACCGCCAGTTCGTGCGCGAGCTTGACCTGCACGGCCGCGCACAGCTCGTGGCGCAGGGGGTCGGGATGCGCGGGCGCTGCGTCGACTATATCCGCAGCACGATCCGGCGCATGCAGGAGATCGGCGTGCGCGATCCGCACCTGGAGCGCATCCTGCTCACGGCGGATGCGCTCTGCAACGGCGCCGCGGCGCCGAACTAGCCGCTCATGACCGCGGAGCTCTGGCCGGCGCGGCTGCACCACCTGCGCCGCGACAGCCCCGACCCGGAGCGGCTGGCGCGCTTCTACGGCGAGCTGCTGGGCGACCGGGTGACGCGCCTGCCCGGCGGCGAATGGCTGGTCGAAGGCCGTGACCGGGTGCTGCTGACGGGCGAGGGAGCGCGCGGCGCGGTCCCTTTCTTCGCGCTCGCGATGCCGGATGCGGCGAAGCTCGCCGACTATCGCGCACGGCTCGCCGCGCTCGGTCTCGCGATCGAGCCCTCGCCCACGCCGCTCTTCGGCGAGGGCGCATTCGCAGTGCGGGATCCGGACGGCCGGCGCGTCGTCTTCGGTCTGCCCATTGCCGGGCACGGCGCGGATACCGGGCTCGCCGCACGCCTGCAGCACTTCGTCTGTGCGAGCACGCGGATCGAGGAAGTGCTGCCCTTCTATCGCGATGCGCTCGGCATGGCCGAATCAGATCGCGTGCTCGAAGGCACCGAGCTCGCCGCCGTGTTCCTGCGCTCCGACCCCGAGCACCACAGCTTTGCCGCGTTCCGCGCGCCGGCGTCGCGCGCCGATCACCACTGCTACGAGACGGGCAGCTGGAACGACATCCGCGACTGGGGCGACCGCATGGCAAGCCTGCGCATCCCGCTCTGGTGGGGCCCCGGCCGCCACGGCCCGGGCAACAACCTGTTCTTCATGGTCGAGGATCCGGACGGCCACAAGGTCGAGTTCTCGGCCGAGCTCGAGCACTTGCCGCGCGGCGCGGCGTTCCGCACATGGCCGCACGAGCAGCGCACGCTCAATCTCTGGGGTGCGGCCTGGATGCGGAGCTGATCGCGCTCGCCATGCGCGCGAGCGCCTCGGCGAGGCGCGCGCGCTGGGTGCCGAAGTTGAGCCGCACGAAGCGCGCAGCGCCGAACTGGGCGCCGGGCGAGAGCGCGACGCCCGCCCCCAGAAAGTGCCGGCACGGGTCCGCCACCCCAAGGCCCGAGCAGTCGATCCAGGCGAGGTAGGTCGCCTCGACGTGGGCGAGCGCAAGGCCCGGCATGCGTGCGACCTCGCGCTCGACGAGGTCGCGGTTGCCGCGCAAGTACTCGAGCTGCGCCTCGAGCCACTCGCCGCAGTCGCGCCAGGCGGCGAGCGCCGCCTCGTAGCCGAACACCGATGCGTCGGGCACCGTGGCATGGTGGTCCGACGAGAACGCCCGGCGCATTTCGGCGTCCTCGATGATCGCGAAGGCGCAGCCGGCGCCGGGAATGCCGAAGGCCTTGTTGGGCGAGACGAGCGTCACGCTGCGCCGCGACATCTCCCGCGAAAGGCCCGCGATCGGCACGTGCGGCTTGCCCCGATCGAGCAGCAGGTCGGCGTGGATCTCGTCCGAGCAGACGATAAGCTCGTGGCGCAGGGCGAGCTCGACCAGGCGCTCGAGCTCGTCGGCGCGGAAGATCGTGCCGCCCGGGTTCTGCGGATTGCACAGGTAGAGCAGGCGCGACTCCGGCCGCACCGCCGAAGCCAGGCGATCCCCATCGAACACCCAGCGGCCCTCGGACAGCACCAGCGGAACGTCGGTGTGCGCGCGCGGCGCGTGCGCCGCCGCGCGCTTGAAATGGTGGTAGATCGGGGTCGGCACGAGCAGGTGCTCGTCCGCGCGCACGAGGTGCCTCGCAGCCAGATGCAGTCCCGGCACGACGCCGGGGATGAATACGACCCAGTCCGGCTCGACCCGCCAGCCGTAGAGTCGGCGCATACGTTCGAGCAGAAGGTCACGCAGCACCCCGGGCGGCGAGGTGTAGCCGAGCACGCCGTGCTCCAGCCGCGCGCGCAGCGCGCCGAGCACCGCGGGAGGGACGCGGAAGTCCGTGTCCGCGACCCAGAGCGGGATCACGTCGCCCGGATAGCAGTCCCAGCGCATGCTCCAGGTGCCGGCGCGGTTTACCGGCGAATCGAAATCGAACGCCATGCCGAATTCTCACACGCGCGAGCTGCAGCGCGCCTGGCACGAAAAGAAACGCCGGGCGGACCCGGCGTCGAGGTTCGCCGCGGCGCGAAGCGCTACTTCCTGCCTTTCGCCGCCGGCTTGGGCTTCAGATCGTCTTTTTCGAGCGCGTCGCCCCCCTTCTCCTCCTCTTCATCCTTCTCCGCGGCCTCCTCCATCGCCTCCTCCGGCTCGGCCTCGAGCACGTTCATGCTGTCGTCCACTTCCTCGGTCTTGACCGCGCGCGATTCCGCCTGCAGCTGCTCCGGGAACGAGGTCGCGATCGCGGGAAAGATGACGAGCAGCGCGATCGCGATCACCTGCAGGATCATGAACTCGAACATGCCCTTGTAGATCGTCGCGAGCGACCATTCCTTCACCACCTGGCGCAGGTAGTACGCGGACATGGCGACCGGCGGCGAGAGGAACGCGGTCTGCAGCGTCACCGCGACGAGCGCGCCGAACCAGATCATGACCATCTCGAGCGGGATGCCGAGGGACTCGCCGAGCGTGGGCTTGAGCGCCTCCATCACGGGATAGAAGATCGGCAGGAACACCAGGATGATCGCGGGCCACTCGAACGGCCAGCCGAGCAGGAAGATCAGCACGATCACGACGACCAGCATCGCGACCGGCGGCAGCGGCAGCGAGAGCATGGCCTCGGTGATCCAGTTCGCCGTTCCCATGCGGGCGAACACGGCGCCGAAGATGTTGGAGGTCACCGCGAGGAACAGCACCATGCTGGCGGTCGCGGTGGTGGCGAGCACGGCGCGC
>Ga0187892_10000874_pt1 | contig 75004 bp, 54 predicted proteins | sample MA1701073metaG_FD_139345 | JGI IMG/M metagenome (GOLD analysis project Ga0187892, IMG submission 139345) | Bio-ooze microbial communities from a basaltic lava cave in the Kipuka Kanohina Cave System on the Island of Hawaii, USA - MA170107-3 metaG ...
GTTGTTGCCGTCGTCGCACTGCTCCTGCGGGTCCAGGATGCCGTCGCCGCAGATCTCGAGCGTGCAGTCCCCACGGCAGCCGTCGCCCGCCGCGTTGTTGCCGTCGTCGCACTGCTCCTGCGGATCCAGGATGCCGTCGCCGCAGACCTCGAGCGTGCAGTTCCCACGGCAGCCGTCGCCCGCCGCGTTGTTGCCGTCGTCGCATTCCTCGCCCGGGTCCAGCGTGCCGTCGCCGCATTGCGCGGGAAGCTCGAAGATGATGTTGTCGGTTGCGCCGGATCCATTGAGGACGACTGTCATTTTCTGCACGGACGACACCGGAGGATTGAACACGATGATCGCCACGCCATTGTCACCCGTTTTTGGCAGGGGAACGCTGGTTTGTCCGCCGCCGGCGAGATCGAACACTACGTTGGCCGCGGGCTCGCTCGCGTCGACGTCGATGATGGTCAGCCCGTGAATCGTCACCGGCCCCACGGCCGAGAAGTCCAGTTGGATCTTCGCTCCGATCGCGGACACGTCATCGGGGTCGTCGATCAAGCCGTCGCCGTTCGAATCCACGAGATCCTCGGCGACGATGATGATCTCGAACAGAGCCGTCTTGTTCTCGAACGGCATGCCGGCCTTGCCGCCGTTGCCGATGCCGGGCCCGCCGAAGTCGTGGTTGGGGGATCCGAGATCGCTGTCGCCTCCGGTGCGGTGCGCGGAGTCGAAGATCACCGCCGCGTTGGGGTTACCGGGAAAGAGCGGGTTTGTACCCTTGACTGCGACCGGGCCGCCGCCCGCGCTGCCGAACACCGTCGAGACGACGGTGCCCGGCGCCAGCCCCTGGAAGTCGATCACTTCCGGCGCAGCCCAGCCAGAGGACCACGCCAGGAACGCGAGCACACCGACGAGAACTCGAGCGCGCCTCATACCACGCATGGCAGTTCCCCCACATTTCCCCGTGCCAGGTCGAGCTAGAGCTTTCCAAACGCCGGAAACGTACGGAGAGGTGGGGCCGGATACCAGGGAATCTTGTTGCCGATCGGAGTTCCGCGAAGGACGGAAACCCAGACAGACTATAGAGCTTTCCGCCACCCTTTCCCGTGAAACCCGACCGCTGAAGTAGGAGTGGACGGCCGGGCGCCGGATTCAGTCCGACTCGCGCGGCGGCGGGCCGACCAGGTAGGAGCCCAAGGCCAGGTTGTCCAGTCGCCCCCGGTTCCAGGCGCGGATGGCGTCGCCCGGCGTGCACACGATCGGCTCCTCGTGCATGTTGAAGCTGGTGTTGACGACGACCGGCACCCCCGAGATCTCGTGGTACTTGGCGATGATGCGGTGGAAGCTGGGGTTCGCGGCCTCGTCGACCAGCTGGGGTCGCGCGGTGCCGTCGACGTGCACGACCGCCGGGCAGCGTTCCCTCATCCATTCCGTGCAATCGGCGGTGATCGTCATGAAGCGCGCCGAGCGAGCCGACGCCGGATTCCAGTGGAACAGCTGCCGCTCGTGACCCGCGAGGCAGGCTGGCGCGAAGGGCATGAACTCCGTCCGGTTGAGCCGCTTGTTGAGCCAGGTGTTGACGCTGCGGTCGCTCGTGCGGTACAGGAGCGTGCGATTGCCCAGAGCGCGGGGCCCGTACTCCATCGCGCCGTTGAAGCGCGCGACGACTTTTCCCTCGTGCACCAGACGGGCTACGGTCGTCTCGATGTCCGGCAGCTTCCGGTAGGGAAAGCCCGACTCGTCCAGCGCCTTCTCGATCTCGGCGTCCCCGAACGAGCCGCCGAGGTAGACGTGCTCGAGCGCCGAGCCTTCCTCGAGCGGTCCCTTGGCTCCGGGCAGCTTCATGTATTCCGCGTAGGCCGCGCCGGCCGCCAGTCCCCCGTCCCCCATCGCGGGAAACACGAACGCTCCCTCGCAGCCGGGCAGGTCCGCGATGCGCTGGTTCAACAGCACGTTGCCGAAAACGCCTCCCGACAGGCAGACCTTGCGCTTGCCGGACTCCTCCATCCAGTGGCGGACGTACGCGACGCCCACGTGCTCCAAGTGCTGCTGAATGCTGGCGGCGAGGTCTTGGTGCTCCCACTCCTCGGGCAGCAGGTTGCGCAGGGCGCTGACCGCCGTGCGGTAGAACAGCTTGCCCTTGTTACGGATCTGGCCGGCCTCGAAATCGACGAGCTTGGCGAACATCGCGCGGTAGATCGGCTCGCCGCTGGCGGCCAACCCCGTGATCTTGCCCTCGTGGATCGAAGCCCGGAAGCCACACAGATGGGTCACGTAGGCGTAGTAGTTGCCGATCGAATCGAAGCTGTCCAGCTTGTTGAGCAGTCGGTGGCCGTGCTGGTCCGCCGCGTAGACGTGGGAGGAGCAGCCGTCGCCGCCGCCATCCAGGGAGATCGAGACCGCGTCCTCGAACCCGGAGCACCAGAAAGCCGCGATCGCGTGGCACAGGTGGTGATCGTGGTAACCGATGGGCGCCGTAACCCCCAGTTCCGCGAGCAGTCGCCGCACCCCTGTCTTGCGGCGGCCGAGCGTCATCCTCTTGATGTGGCGGTAGGCCCCTCGGGCGACACGCGAGTTCCCCAGGGGCTTGGCCAGCGCCGAGGAGATCTCGTCGCGGATCCGCGCGACCGCCGTCTCCTCCTGGAACCAACCCTTGTTGGCCCGCGGCAGCGGCCGGAAGCTCTCGGCGTGGGCTGCCACGGCCACGCGATCGACTTCGGCGCCCCGCCTGCCGGAGATGCGCAGGACTTCCTGAACGGACAGGGTGGGGAAGCCGATCGACATCTTCATGCGGTTGAGCCGCTCTTCGTTGACCGCCGCCACCAGACGGCCGTCCACCAACAGCACCGCGCCGGCGTCATCGCCGTCCGTGATCCCGAGTATGACGCTCACAGTTGGTTCAACTCTTGCTGGAAAGGCCCGCGGGGGCGCTACCCGAAATGACGAAGGCAACGGTGGTGTCGACGAGGGCGCGGGTCAAGCCGCGCGGATGGAAGATCCAGCCGCCCGCTTCGACCGTGCCGAAGTCGTGGTCGCGACTGTCCAGGAAATGCAGGGCGGTTCCCGTTCGTGCCGCCGCGGTCGCGCGGATCGAGTCGCGATCCTCGGCAGGCACCTGCCAGCCCTGCAGGACGAGCAGGAATTCCGGGGCCACAGGGTCGCCGGGGGCCTGCGGATCGAGATCGCGGTAGAGCAGCCGAACGCTCTCGCGATCGACGATACCGCCGCGCAGCGTCCCGCGCAGCTTGCGCGTGTACTCGTCGAGGGCCGGGGCCGGTGGCTCGACCGCCCGCTGGCGCACGTGCAGGCCCGGCTCGACCGCCACCGCGCGCCAGCCCTCGCGCGGTGCGAAGCGCAAGGCGAGGTTCGCGCCCAGCGAGTGTCCGACCACGGCCCGGGGAATACCGGCCGGCGCCCGCAGCCCCAGCGCCGTCGCGCCGCGCTCGACGTCGAGCTGCAGGTCGAGGGCCGTCACGGCCCGCCCGGCGGGCGCAGGCTCCGACCCGCCGAAGCCGCGCAGGTTCAGGGCCAGAACGAAGCATCCGGCGTCGGCCATCGCACGCGAGAGCAGCCGATACAGGGGGGCCCGCGAGCCCGCGGCCCGGTTGCCGTGCAGCAGCAGGACCGCGGCGCGCCCCGGCCCTCCGGCGCGGGGCTCGTAGATCTCCGCGGCCAGGCGCGGTCCCTCGCCCCCGATCCATTCGAGCCGATCGGGCTCGGCCCGTCGGACGCGCAGCTCGAGCAACCCGCCCTCGGGCAGGGTGCGGGTCCAGATCTTGGCCAGGAGTTCGCGCTCGAGCCAGATCCCTGAGGCGGCGGCCAACAGAACCAGGGCACCGATCACGATCCTGCGCCGGCGCTTCAAGAGGAGGGCCTCCGGCCCAGCGCCACGAGGTACAGCGCCCGCTCGACGTCGCGGTCCGAGACCGCGAAGGCCTCTGGCGGGACTCGGTCGACCCGCACGCCGGTGATCCAGCTACGCACGCGGTGCCGCCAGGCCGCCGGGATGCGGTGCTTCACCTCGAGCTGCATCAGCAGCCACTCGACGCCGCGGGCCGAGCGGTTGTTCATGTAGCGCTCGAAGGTCCGGTCGAAGCCCTGCCCCAACAGCGTGATCCCCTCGAACCATCGTCCCAACTCCTCCCGGAAATCCGTGGCGTCGAACTCGCGGAAATGGTTGCGGTTGAGCGGGTTCTCCGCGGTGCCGAAGCTGTGCACGCGGTTGACCGTGGCGCAAATGAAAAGCCCTCCGGGGCGCAGCACCCGTCTGGCCTCGTCGAGAAACGGCCGGTGCTCGCGGAGATGCTCCAACAACTCGTCGGCGACGACCACGTCGAAGCTGCCATCGGCGAAGCCCAGGCGGTTCGCGTCCATCACGATGAAGTCGAGCCCCGGGGCGCCGTACTGCGCGCGGCCGTAGTGCAAGAGCTTGTCCTTCAGGTCGATGCCCACCGCGCGCTTCGCGGCGCCCGCGAGCCGTTGCGTTCCGAAACCGGTGCCGCAGCCGGCGTCCAGCACGGCCGCGCCCGCCACGCGGCTGGCGGCAAAGTCGTAAAAGGCCCGGTGAATCGAGACCATGTAGCGGCTGCTGACTCGACCCTCGGCAACCAGGAAGTCGATCTCGGGGTAGGCGACAATGAGATCGTCAGGCGTCAGGCTGGGCACGTTTCGCCTCCCCTGCCGGAGTCGCGTAGAACGGGTTGACGAGACCGCCGATCAACGCAAAGACCGTGGAGACCAAGAGCGCCAGCACGGCGAAGGCCCCGGCACGCTCGGCCGGAGCGCCGGTGGCCAAGAGCAAGCCGACGAGAACGCCTTCACGGACCCCCAGTCCGTTCAACGACACCGGTATCATCGAGGCCAGGACCGAGGCCGGGACGATCAAGAAGAACAGCACGGTCGGGGTCTCGAGCCCCACGGCCCGGGCGCAGGCGACGTGGAACAACACGGCGATGACCTGCAGCGCGAGCGAATTGGCCACGATCCACGCGCGCGGCGTGCCGGGGTGGCGGAAGAGCTCGAGCGCGCGGATCAACCCGGCCGCCTGGCACGCGAGCCTCTCGTGGAAACGCTCGGCCCGTCGCAGTACACGGGGCCAGCCGCTCCAGGCGAAGGCCCAGGCCCCGGCGGCGACGATCGACCCACCGAGCACGGTGACGGCTGCCAGGAGTTCGGTGGGCCAGGGCGACGAACCCAGGGCCCAGGCCACGGTCGCCGCGGCCGCGGCCAGCGCGGCCAGAGCGATCGCTCCCAGCGCGCGCTCGACCAGGAGCACGGCGTAGCTCGCCAGCAACCCCTCCCGCCCCCGGGATGCGTGGAAGCCGCGGACCAGATCGCCGCCCACCGACGTCGGCAGGAAGCTGTTGAAGAAGAGACCGATCAACACGAGGGCCAGTAACTCCAGAAAGCCCCGCTCGAGTCCGTTGGCCCGCAGGACGGCCTGCCACCTCAGCGTCCACACGACCTTGGCCGCCAGCTGTGCGGCGAAGGCCAGGGCCAGCGCGCCCCACACGGGATCGGAGAGCGACCCGAGCACTCGTGCGGGATCGAGACGCTGCACGACGAAGGCCAGGAGAGCCAGACCCAGCGCGGCGCGCGCCGCCGCAACGATGGCACGCTTCCGACCCCGGCCCGCCGTCGGCGGGGGCGGACGGTCGACGCTCACGACGGACTCCCTCGGCTGAAGCGCCGGCACCGCGCCTCCACCATTTTTCCACGCGGATGGCGGGTCATCTTAGCCGCAACCCGGAAGACCCTCCAACCGTCGTGGATTGAACACATTGGAAGCTCGCGGCCCCGGCCGGGCCAGGCCGGGCCCGCCCCGTCCGCACGAAGAAACCTTGACTTCCCGGCAGGCGTCGGTAGATCTAGAACATGCGTCCTGCTGGCACCTCTCGCAAAGGAAAGGTCAGATGACGCGCGTGCCCTCACCCCGCCGCATCGTGGCGCTCGGAGGCGGCACGGGCCTGCCCAACGTCCTTCGAGGTCTGCGCTTCCTGCTCGAGCGGGACGAACTCGAGGACCTCGTCGCCGTCGTGACCATGACCGACGACGGTGGCAGCTCGGGCCGCCTGCGCCGCAGCCGCGGGCTGCCCCCGCCGGGAGACCTGCGGAATTGCCTCGTCGCGCTGGCCGCCGAGGAAGACCTGATGGCGCGGCTGTTCCAGCACCGCTACGGCGGCACCGAGGAGCTGGGCGGCCATGCGGTGGGAAACCTGATCCTGGCCGCACTGGCCGAGCAGACCGGTTCCTTTCTCAAGGCGGTCGAACTCTCGAGCCGCGTCCTGCGCGTCGCGGGGCGCATCCTCCCCGCGACGCTCGACAGCGTCAGCCTCGCGGCCACGATGGAGGACGGCTCTTGCATCGTCGGCGAGTCGCAGATCACCTCCTGCGCGAAGCGCATCCGGCGCGTGGAGCTGGAACCCGCCCCGGCGCTGCCCACGCCGGGCGTGCTCGAGGCCATCCGCGACGCCGACATCGTCGTTCTCGGCCCGGGAAGCCTCTACACCAGCGTCGTGCCGCACCTCCTGGTCCACGGCATCGCGGACGCGCTCCGCGAGACCCGCGCCGTCGTGGTGCTGGTCGCGAACCTGGTCAGCGAGCCCGAGGAGGCGGACGGGCTGGATGCGGCGGCTCAGCTTCAAGTCGTCGAGCAGCACGCGGGAGGTGAGTTCGCCGATGCGGTGCTATTGCACGACGGTCCGATCGATGCCGACACGCTGGCCCGCTACGAGGCCGAGGGCTGCCATCCGCTGGCCTGGCCCGCGCTCGCCGGCTCGGGGGTCCGCGTGCACCGCAGGAATCTCGTGGCCTGCGGGCACAAGATCCGCCACGATCCCCGGGCCACCGCCGAGGCGCTGGTCCAAGTCTGGCGGGAGACGCTGGCGCTCCGCCAGCCGGAGACGCGGGGACGCCGAGCTTCGACGCACGGTGCCTGAAGCTCGCCCCAGTTTCAGCGAAGCCCTGGGGCGCGCCGGACTGACGCCGGCTGCCGCGCGGCGAGTTCGTGCGGGGCGTTTACGGCGATGTGCGCCCCAGCTCCCAGCGCTCGACGATGGGCGCGTTCTGCGCCGTCCTGCGCACGAGGATGGCGACGAACTCGTCGACGAAGACCACGGCCCACTCGGGATCGCGAGCGCGGCGTCCGAGGAAAGTCTCCGCGCCCGGCGGCGCGAAGTCCCTGGCGTACACGATGGTGTTGAAACCGGTCCGGGCCTGCTCCCGGCGCCAGATCTCTTCGTCCGTCTGCATCGGCAGGAGCACCTCGCGCAAGAACGAGGCGGGATAGGCCTCCGGCCGGTTGTCCACGAACACCCGCTCCTTGGGATACAGGCCGAAGATCAGGAACCCGCCGACGTCGAAGTTGTTGAAGATGGGGCCACGCAGCCCTTGGCCATTGAAGAACTCGAGCGAGCGCAGCGCCCCAGCTCGAAGCCCCAACCCCGTCAGTCCGTGCTGGTGGCGCCAGTAGCCGGGTTGCGCCGCGTAGCCGGCGAGCGCCAGGCCGGCCAGCGCCAGCGGCAGCCGCGCCCCGGAGAGCGCCCGCCCCAGGCTCCCGCGGAGCGGAGCGAGCAGGACGGCGCCCACGGGGATCGAGAAATACCCGAAGAGCGCGAGATTGCGCGCGGCGAAGAGCGGAGCCGCCAGCACGAAGAGGGCCAAGAGCAGCAGCGCGATCGGCGGCCACTCCCGCCTCGTCCATGCTCTGCGGAGGGCCCAGCCGGCGCCGGCGACGAGCAACGCGGCGGACAGCACGAAGGATTCCGTGAAGGGAAACTCCGGGCGCCGCATGAGCGTCAAGAGCGGCCGGTTCTCCACGACCTGGTAGCCGTAGTCCTGCAGGATCACGAACGGCTGAACCAGGCCGCGCAGGCCCGCCGGATTCAGCAGGGATGCGACGACGGCCGCAATGCCCGTGACGCCCAGCGCCGCCGCTCGGGGCCGGTGGGTCGATCGCGCGCCGGCCGGCCCCCAACCTGCGCGCGCGGCCTCCTCGATCAGGAACGCCGCCACCAGCACGAACCCCAGGAAGAAATAGACGTGGGCGTTGACCCACAGCACCTGAATCAGCGGAATGCAGGCGAGCCAGCGCGGAGCGCAGCGCCCCTGCCGGTGCTGCCACAGCAGCAGTAGTTGCGCCGTGGCGCAGAGGTAGCTCGCGTGCTCCGGGCGCACCTCGGACCGGCTGGCCACGAGCGGTAGCGCGACCATCGTCAGGAGCAGCGCCAGCGGCGTCCCCGCCTCCCTGCGCGCGATCCACAGCAAGGGCAACAGGGTGCACAGCCCGACCAGGACCTGGAGCAGCGACAGCCCCACGAAGCCGGTGAACTCGTAGACCAGCGCGAAGACGACGCCGCTGAGCCAGTGGTGGTTGACGAACGGAAACTGCGGGAAGGTATAGGAGAAGAGATTCGTTTGCGCCACCTCGTGCTGGCGCAGGACCACCTGTCCGTTGACGATGTGCCGGCCCAGGTCCGAGGTGGGCAAGGACAACAGCTGGGCCCGGGTGTAGACGAAGAGCAGCAGCAGTAGGGCCGCCGCAGCCCATTGCCACCCGCGATCCCGCTCCGTCGGCGCTGACACCGCACGAGCATATCGCACGGTCCGCGCTCCGGCGCTCGTCTATTTCAGGGACTTGCCGGCTTCGAGCCAGCGCTCGCAGTCGATCGCCGCCTTGCAGCCGGCCCCCGCCGCGGTCACGGCCTGGCGATAGACGTGGTCGTGCACGTCGCCGGCCACGAACACCCCAGCGATCCCGCTCTGCGCCCCCGCACCGACCCGCAGGTAGCCCTGTCCGTCCATCTCGAGCACGCCCCGGAACAGGGCGGTGTTGGGCTCGTGGCCGATGGCCACGAAGAAGCCGCCGCAGGGCCGCTCGGCGACCTCGCCGTTCGCGATGTCGCGGACGCGCACCGCGGACACCTTGGTGCCGTCGCCCAGCACCTCCTCGATGACGCTGTTCCACAGCACTTCGATCTTCTCGTGCGCGAGCGCGCGGTCGGCCATGATCTTCGATGCGCGCAGCTTGTCGCGCCGATGCACGAGCGTGACCCGCGAGCCGAAGCGGGTCAAGAACAGCGCCTCCTCCATCGCCGTATCGCCTCCGCCCACGACGACGATCTCCTGCCCGCGGAAGAAGAACCCGTCGCAGGTGGCGCAGTAGGAAACGCCGTGACCCGCGTACTTTTTCTCGCCGGGGATCTCCAGGGTCCGCGGCGACGCCCCGCTGGCCACGATCACGGCCTGGGCCTCGATCCGCTCGGCCTCGGTCCAGATCTGGAACGGCCGGCGGGAGAAATCGACGCGGGTCACGTCTCCGGCGACGAACGAACTGCCGAAGCGCGCGGCCTGCTTCTTGAACAGCTCCATCAGCTCCGGGCCCTGGACGCCGTCGGGGAAGCCGGGATAGTTCTCGACGTCCGTGGTGTTCATCAACTGGCCGCCGGCGCTCAGTCCCTCCACGACCAGCGGAGCCAGGTTGGCCCGCGCGCAGTAGATCGCCGCCGTCAGGCCGGCGGGCCCCGAACCGAGGATGACGACATCGTGGACGCTCAACGCGGGCCATCCTTGGCGCCGTCCCCCGCGAGCGGCAGCACGACGCGTAGCACCCTGGATGGTATCAGAATCATGCGTTCGGAGGTCGACACCACCGGGTCACCCCGATCCGGATCGGCGTCGCAGGACGACTCCGGGCTGCCGGACCTCGGGGAGGTCACGCAGCCGAGTCTCCGATTCGCGCTCGATCGACGTCGGCCTCGGCGGTTGACCGGGTGCGCCACCGAGGATAGCCTCCGAAGGTTGCTCGGTGGAGTCCATGCGAAGGATGGGGTTGAAGCGTCTAGTCCTGCTGACGGTGAGCCTCGGCCTCGCGCTGGTCATCGCCGAGGCGGCGCTCCGCCTGTTTGGCGTGAGCCCTGAACTCTTGTACCGGCCCGATCCGTGGATCGGTTGGGGCCACTATGCCGACAACCGATTCCGATTCACCACGGAAGGTCAGACGGTCGATGTGGCGATCAACTCCAAGGGGTTGCGCGACATCGAACACGCCTACGAGAAACCGCCGGGAAAGTCGCGCATTCTCGTCCTGGGCGACTCGTTCATGGAGGCGCTGCAGGTCCCGCTGGAGCAGGCTTTCTCGCGGGCCCTCGAGCGAGAGCTGCGTGAGGTAGGACGCGACGTGAACGTGATCAACGCGGGCACGAGCGGCTACGGAACCGACAACGAGTTGTTGTTCTACCGCCATGAGGGTCGCCGTTACGAACCCGACCTCGTACTCCTGGCGTTCTGCCTGTACAACGACGTTCGCAACAACTGGCACGAGCTCGAACGGATCGAGGTCGGTGGCCCGCGCAAGCCGCATTTCACGCTCGGCAGCCATGGACTCGTGCCGGTCGCCTACCCGTTCGATCGACCCGAAACAATGACGGTACGTGTCAAACTCTGGCTGAATCGGAACGTCCGGTCGTACGCCCTGGTGCGCATCCTGCGCGACGAACTACGTCATCGTCGTGTCGTGGCCGAAGCGGGAATGCCTTTGGACTTCAGCATCTATCGCGCCGCTCCGCCGCCTGACTGGGAGACGGCCTGGAAGGTGACCGAGGCGTTGCTGGCGCGCCTTCGCGATGAGGTCGGCGCCGACGGCAGCGAACTGTGGGTGATGCCGATCCCGAGCCTGGTGCAAGTCGACTCCGAGGCATGGAGCGAGGCCCGAGAGCGATATCCTGAGCTGCTGGAAGGCCCGTGGGACCTCGAGGCCCCCAACCGGCGTCTGACGGAGATCCTGGATCGGCTGGCGATCCCGTCGGTCGAGTTGCTCGCCACCTTCAGAGACGTAGCGAAGCAGGAGGCGCCGGCTCTCTACCTGCGCTCCGACGAGCACTGGACGGCGGCCGGCCACTTGCTGGCGGCGAGGCTGACGCGAGATGCACTGGTGCGCTGAGCGCGCTCCCAGCCACGACTCGCGAGCGCGAACGAGCGAGGCCGGCACACCCCTCACGCGCCCGCCGGAGCCCCTCTGCGCTTTGCTATGATTCTGCGTCGACGGGCGGCGCGAGGCCATGGCCGAGAAGCAAGGAAACCCTGACGCGGACAGCGGCGCGAAGCTGCCGCGTCCGGCCGCGCCTCAGTCGACCCCGGACGGTCTGCCTTGCCCCGCGGATCTCGCAGGCTTCGCCGAGGGGGTCCATTCGCGACTGTACGACCTGCTGGGAGCGCACCCGCTGACCGTGGGCGCAGTCGAGGGTGCGCGCTTCGCCGTCTGGGCGCCGGCCGCACGACGCGTGTCCGTCATCGGCGACTTCAACGGCTGGCAGGCGGGGCGGAACGTCCTCGAGCCCTGCGGGCGGACCGGCGTGTGGGTCGGCCAGGTGCCCGGCATCCGTCCCGGCGCGCTGTACAAGTACCACGTCGAATCGCGGTTCGGCGGTTACGCGGTGGACAAGTCCGATCCCTTGGCCTTCCGCTGTCAGACTCCGCCCGAAACCGCTTCGGTGCTGTGGCCCTTGGACTACGACTGGCGGGACGCGGACTGGATGGCAGCGCGCCGCGAGCGCCAGGGCCCCTCGGCGCCGATGTCGATCTACGAGCTGCACCTGGGCTCCTGGAAGCGATCGCAGGGCCGGCCGCTCGAATATCGCAGCCTGGCCGCGGAGCTCGTGCCCTACCTGGCCCGCATGCAGTTCACGCACGTGCAGTTCCTGCCGCCCAAGGAGCACCCGTTCTACGGCTCGTGGGGCTACCAGACCACCGGCTACTTCGCGGCCACCAATCGCTACGGCAGCCCTCAAGACCTGATGTACCTGATCGACGAGCTGCACCGGAGTGGCTTCGGAGTGATCTTCGATTGGGTCGCCGCGCACTTTCCGACCGACGAGCACGGGCTGATCTTCTTCGACGGCACGCACCTCTTCGAGCACGCCGACCCCCGCCTGGGCCATCACCCCGACTGGAACAGCGCGATCTTCAACTACGGCAGCGGCCACGTGCGCAGCTTCCTGACGAGCAGTGCCCTGTTCTGGCTCGAGCGCTACCACGTGGACGGACTGCGCGTCGACGCCGTGGCCTCGATGCTGTACCGCGACTATTCGCGCAAGGCGGGCGAGTGGATCCCCAACGCCCAGGGCGGGCGCGAGAACCTCGAGGCCATCACGCTCTTGCGCGGCCTGAACGACGCGGTCCACGGGCGTTTCCCCGACGCGCGGACGATCGCCGAGGAATCCACGATCTGGCCCGGCGTTTCGCGCCCCACCGGCGCCGGCGGGCTGGGGTTCGACATGAAGTGGGACATGGGCTGGATGCACGACACGCTCGAATACCTGCGGCAGGATCCGATCCACCGCCCCTCGCACCACCAGAAGCTCACGTTCCGCATGCTCTACGCCTTCAGCGAGAACTTCGTGCTGCCGATGTCCCACGACGAGGTGGTTCACGGCAAGGGGTCGCTGATCGGCAAGATGCCCGGCGACACCTGGCAGAAGTTCGCCACCTTGCGCGCGCTCTACGGCTACATGTATGCCCAGCCCGGCAAGAAGCTGCTGTTCATGGGTTCGGAGCTGGGGCAGTGGCGGGAATGGGACCACGAACGCGAGCTGGACTGGGACTTGTTGCGCCTGCCGCTGCACGCGGGACTGCAGCGCTGGGTCGAGGACTTGAACCGCGCTTACCGCGACCGGCGGGCCCTGCACGAGACGGACTTCTCGGCCGAAGGATTCCAGTGGGTCGACTGCGGCGACGTCGACCAGAGCGTCATCAGCTTCCTGCGTCGTGGCCGGCGCGAGAACGACTTGCTGCTCGCCATCTGCAATTTCACGCCGATCCCGCGCCACACCTACCGCGTCGGCGTGCCGCGGCTCGGCCGCTGGTGCGAGCTGCTCAACAGCGACGCCACGCACTACGGCGGCAGCGGCCTGGGCAATCTGGGCGCGACCGACGCCGTGTCGATCCGCTACCACGGTCAGGAATACTCGGTCCTGTTGACCCTGCCGCCACTCTCCGTCCTGCTGCTCGTGCCTGCGGCTTCGCCGAGCGCGCCGCTGCTGTGACGTGGGGCAGGGACAGCCCGTGCCGCCGGCGGGCGACGCGCGGCTCGACGCGGCGGACTCGATCATGCCCCTGGCGAGCCGGCTCCGCCGCCGAAGACGCCGGGCGGGGCTCAGGGCTCAGAGGTTGGCGATGACGGCCGAAGCGTACTCGGAGCAGCGGACTTCCTTGGCCCCCGCCAGCTGCCGCGCCAGGTCGTAGGTCACGGTCTTCTGCCGGATCGTCCGTTCGATGCCGCGCACCACGCTCTCCGCCGCGGCCTGCCAGCCCAGGTGCTCGAGCATCATGGCGCCGGAGAGCAGCAGCGAGCTCGGGTTGACCTTGTCCTGGCCGGCGTACTTGGGCGCCGTGCCGTGGGTGGCCTCGAAGAACGCGATCTCGTCGGACATGTTGGCGCCGGGGGCCAGCCCCAGTCCGCCGACCTGCGCGGCGCAGGCATCGGACAGGTAGTCGCCGTTCAGATTCGGCGTGGCCAGCACCGAGTATTCGCGCGGGCGCAGCAGGACCTGCTGGAACATCGAATCCGCGATGCGGTCCTTGATCACTACCTTGCCCGCTGGCGCCCGGCCCTCGTGCCTGGAGTACACGAGCTCCTCGGTGATCGTGGCCTCGCCGAACTCCTCGGCGGCGACTGCGTAGCCCCAGTCCCTGAACGCGCCCTCGGTGTACTTCATGATGTTGCCCTTGTGCACCAAGGTCACGCTCGCTCGACCGCGCTCGATCGCGTAGCGGATGGCCTTGCCCACCAGACGCTTCGAGCCGAAAGGCGACATCGGCTTCAAGCCCACGCCGGAGTCGGAGCGGACCTGCTTGCCCAGCTCCGCTGCCAGGAAATCGACGAGCTTCCGCGCTTCGGGGCTGCCCGACTTCCACTCGATGCCCGCGTACACGTCCTCGGTGTTTTCCCGGAAGATCACCACGTCGAGGTCCCCCGGCCGAGTCACGGGCGAGGGCACGCCCTCGAAGTAGCGCACGGGCCGCACGCAGGCGAACAGCTCGAGGATCTGGCGCAAGGCGACGTTCAAGCTGCGGATGCCGCCGCCCACGGGCGTGGTCAGCGGGCCCTTGATCGCGACCTTGAAATCCCGGGCGGCCTGGACCGTGCCCTCGGGCAGCCACTCGCCGAAGCGCTCGTTCGCCTTCTCGCCCGCGAACACCTCGTACCAGACGATGCCCTTCCGGCCACCGAAAGCTTTCTGCACGGCGGCCTCGAGCACGCGCTGCGTGGCGGCCCAGATGTCGGGGCCGATGCCGTCACCCTCGATGAACGGGATGATCGGCCGGTCGGGAACGATCGGGCGGCCGCGCTCGATGCGCACGGCCTGGCCCGCGGGCGGCGCCGGGAATGCTACGGATGACAACGCCGATCCTCCCCTGCTCTCGATCGACCCGGGGCGGAACGTATCACCGGCCGCGAAACCATGTCAATGTCGAGCGGGGTAGGCCGTCGATCAGTATTGGACGAGCGAGCCCTCGCATTTGGCACGGCGGATGGCGATGCGCGACGCCCAGAGCCCCGCGGGAAGCAGCACGAGCGTCAGGACCCCCAGGATCAGCAGCGCCTCCCGCAGCTCCGAGAAGCTCTGGCCCTGCAGCAGCGAACCGCGGACGACCTTGAGCGACCAGGCCATGGGCACGAACTTGGCGGCCGGCTGGACCCACTGCGGAAGCTGCTCGATCGGAAAGAAGACCGACCCGAAGAAGGTGGTCAGCCCGCTGAGCAAGAAGTTGATCGGGTCACCGCGCTTGAAGTAGAGAATGAAGGCTGCGGACAGAATACCCACGCCCGCCGAGGACAGCAGCGTCAGGGCCACGCCGAGGAGCAGCGCGGGCCAGCTCACGACGTGCAGCCGCACGTCGAAGACGAGCGTGGCGAAGCCCAGGTAGAGCAGGATCCTGAAGGCCCCGTAGGTGAAATCCCAGGCGGCCGAGGCGAAGATGACGAAGTGCGTGTGGGTCGGCGTGACCAGCATGGCCTCGAGCGTTCCCAGCATCTGCTCCCCGCGGATCTTCTGGGCGAAAGCGTAGAGCGCCGTCGAGAAGTAACTCAGGAAGGCCAGCCCGATCAGCAGGTAGTCGAAGGGTGGGATCCCGTTCAGCCCCTCGGCCTGGGGATCCATCATCTTGGTCATGAAGAAGAATGCCAGAAGCGAGAAGAACATCCCGAAGAGCTGCAGCACGAAGGCCAGGCGATAGGAGACGAGCGATAGGAAGTCGCGACGGATGAAGGCCCACAGCTTCGCCGCCAGTCGGAGTACGCGGCTCATGCCGGATCCTGCTCCGCTTGGAGGATCCGTCCGAAGGCCGCCTCGAGGTCCGGGGCCTCGCGATCGCAGGCGCGCACGCGTATTCCGGCATCGAACAAGCCCCGCAGCAGCTCCTCGAAGCCGGTGCCGTCGTCCAGCCGCACGGTGAGCTTGCGCCGGCCGCCCTCCACCGCGTCGGACAGCACCGTGAAGGGACCCGCGACCGGCCCGGTCGCCAGGTCGATCTCCAGCGCGAACCGCTCGCCCTCCAGGCCCCAGCGCCGCACCTGGTCGACGGTGCCCACTTGCCGCACGCGGCCTCCGGCCAGGATGGCGACGCGATCCGACAGCTCCTCGGCTTCGTGCAGGTTGTGCGTGGCGAGCAGGATCGTCTTGTGGTCCCGCTCCTTCAACTGCTCCTGCACGAAACGGCGCAGCGCGAGCGACGCCGCCGGGTCGAGGCTGCGCGTGGGCTCGTCCATGAACAGGATCGGCGGGTCGTGCAGCAGCGCCCGCGCGATGGCGACGCGTTGCTTCATGCCCGACGAGTACCCGGAGAACGGGCGGTCCGCCGACTCGAGCATGTCCACCCGCTCGAGCAGCTCGTCGATGCGCGCGCCGATCCGGGGACCCTCGACGTTGTACAGCCGGGCAAAGAAGCGCAAGTTCTCGCGCGCCGAGAGCCGCCAGTAGAACGAGCGCTCGTCCGAATTCACGAGGCCGATCAGCGGCTTCACCCGGTTCTCCCGGACGGTATCGATCCCCCGCACCCTGGCGTAGCCCTCGTCGGGGAAGATCAGGCAGGAGAAGATCTTGAGCAGCGTGGTCTTGCCGGCACCGTTGGGTCCCAGGAGTCCGAGGATCTCGCCCTCTTGCATCTCGAGATCGACTCCGCTCAGCGCCAGCACGCGCTCGCTCTTGCGAAACGGATGGCGGACCAACTCGCCGATCGACCGTTTCTTGGCGAACTGCTTGCGGATGCCTCGGGCTTCGATGGCCGGGGTCACCGGGCGAGCCCTCCGCACCGAGCGCTCGATATCACGAGCAGGAGGCGGGGGCTATTCGAGCGCGGCCAGGGCCGCGTCGTAGTCGGGCTCGTTCGCGATCTCCGGCACGAGTTCCGCGTGCAGCACTTTGTTCTGCTCGTCGAGCGTCAGCACTGCGCGGGCCGAGATACCCGCCAGCGGACCGTCGGTGATCAGGGTCCCGTAGTCCTTGGCGAAATTGCGGGAGCGCATCATCGACAGCGGGATCACGCCCGTCAGCCCCTCGGTCGTACAGAAACGTTTCTGCGCGAAGGGCAGGTCGGCCGAGATCACGAGCACGACCGTGTTCGGCTTGCCCGCCGCCTTCTCGTTGAACTTGCGCGCGGAGGTGGCGCAGGTGGGCGTGTCCAGGCTGGGTACGACGTTCAGGATCTTGCGCTGGCCCTGGTAGGTGGCCAGAGAAACGTCGCCCAGGTCCGCGCCGACGAGCCGGAAATCCGGCGCCGGCTGGCCCACCGCGGGCAGCTCGCCATACGTTCGAACCGGTTTGCCCTTCAGCGTCACTTGCGCCATGACTCACCTCGTCGTCCGTGACCCCGAGATCGTTGGTCCTGCCGGGACACAGAGGGTAGCATGAGACGCGAATGATCGAGGCCTGGCAGCCGCCCCGCGGATCGCCCCTCCCGGTCCTGGTCCTGGCCCTGGGAGCCTCGCTCGCGGTGAGCGCCGACAGCGCACCGGCTCCCCTCCCGCAGGGTGCGAGCCAGGCTCCCGGCGCGCGCAGCATCCGTGGCCAGGTCACCGACGCAGCCGGACAGCCGATCCCCGGGGCCACCGTGCGGCTGCTGCTCCAGGGCCTCTCCGCGCTCGAGCGCGAGATGCGCTTCGATTCCTGGCTCGACCCGCTCGTGCTGCGGACCGACGACAAGGGGCTGTTCGAGACCGCAGGCTTGACCGGCACGGCTTTCGTCGTCCGGGTGGAGTCGCCCGGAAGCGCGGCGGAGACCGTCCTAGGCATCCCTCCCGGCGCCTGGCTGAGCCTGCGCCTGCGGCGCGGCCACGAACTGCGCGGGGTGGTCGCCGAGGCCGTCCGCGGGCGCCGCGTGGCCGGCGCGACGCTCTTGGCCTGCGACGACCCCGGCCTGGCCTTCGGCTTCGAAGCCTGCGCCGAGGCGCGGAGCGGCGAGGACGGCACGTTCGCCTTCGCCAGCCTGCCGACCGGCATCGTCCGGCTGCGGGCCCAGGGCTCCGGCTACGCGGTGTCGCGGGTCGAGGCCGTCCCGCTGCCGCTGGCTGCCGGGGCCCCGCCGCCGACGTTGACCCTGCGCCCCGGCTCCCGGGTCGCGGGACGGGTCGTCGACGAGCGCGGCGAGCCCGTGGCGGGGGCGCGGGTCTGGGGTCGGCCCGCTGCGGGGAGCTTCGACGATCTCGCGGAGAGCGCTCGCGAGTGGCCGACGCACACGGGCGGCGACGGCCGCTTCGTGCTCGCGGGCGTGCCCGCGGGAGAGGCCTGGACCCCCTTCGCCTTCCGCGCGGATCGCGACGTGGGGCGCGGGGCGCCCCTCGACATCGCGGCCGGCGCCGAGGTCCCGGAGGTCGAGATCCTGCTTCCGGCCCCGCCGATACTGGCGCTGAGCTTCCTGGACTCGGCCGGCGGCCAGCCGCCCCGCCAGGTCGAACTCCTCTGTTTCCGGGAGCCGGCCGCTGCGGACCGAGCCTTCGCCAAGTGCGTCGAGCCCGGACGAATCCAGGACGAGGGCGGCGGACGCTTCACGGTCCGCTTTCCGGAGAGCGGGACCCGCGACCTGCTGATCGCTCCCGAGGGCTTCTCCGAGGTGCGGCGCGACGGAGTCGTGCTCGAACCCGGCCGCCGGTTGGACCTCGGAGCGCTCCCGGTCCAGGCCGGCCTCGCCATCGCCGGCCGCGTCACCGACCCCCAGGCCGAGCCCGTCCCCGGCGCGACCGTGGAGGCCTCGTGGGACGCGGACGGCTGGCGCCGCTCCCGGCGAGTCGCGACCGATGCCTCCGGCCAGTTCCGCGCCGCCGGACTGGGTCAATCGCCCGTGACGCTCTCCGCCTCGGCGCCGGGGTTCGAGACCGCTTCCCTGGCCCCGGTGCAGCCGGGCGCGACGGATCTGGCGCTGGTGCTCGCTCGCCTGGGTGCCCTCGCCGGGAGGGTCCGGCTCGAGGAAGGCGGCGCCCCCGAGGCCTTCGTCATCGTCACGCACCGCGAGGCCGAGTCGGTCCCGGCGACGGGCGCGCTCGGTTTCCCCCGCGAGGACCCGTTCTCGACCGGCGACGGCAGCTACCGCATCGACGCGCTGCCGCCCGGGCGCTACACGGTCGAAGCCCGCGCCCCCGGTCGGGTCGCGGCCCGCCGCTCGGACGTGCGGGTGGACCGCGGACAGCTCGCGGAGGTCCCGACGATCGAACTCGGCGAGGGGCTCGCCGTGGCGGGGCGCGTGCTGAGCGCCGGCGACGAGACACCGATCCTGGGCGCGGAGGTGAGCGCGCGCCCGCAAGAGCTGGGGCCGGCAGGCTCCCCCGCGCAGGGCCGGCAGGCCGCGGCCTCAGGAGACGATGGGCGCTTCCGCATCGGCGGGCTGGCCGCGGGTCCGTATTGGGTGCGGGCACGCCACGCCGAGTTCGCCCCGGCCGAGCAGCGGGTCGAGATCGGAGAGGAAGAGGATTCGGCGGGGATCGTGTTCATGCTCTCCCGGGGCGGCTCGCTCAGCGGGACCGCGCGCGACGGCGCGGGCGATCCGGCTGCGGGACGGCGGATCCTGATCAGCTCCGGGCTCGTGGGGCACGAGGTCTCCTTCGCCACGACGGACCGCGCGGGCCGCTACGAGCTGGACCGCCTGCCACCCGGCAGCTACGTGGCCACGCTGCTGCGGGCCGATGGAAGCGCGCTGGGCGCCGTCCGCGGCAACGTCGTGATCCGCGAGGGCGAGGTCGCCCTGCTCGACCTCGTGGAATCCGCCCCGATCACGCTCACCGGCACGGTGTACCGCGACGGCGAGCCCGTGGGCGGAGCGTGGATGTTCTTCTCGAAGACCGTCAACCTGTCCGACTTCAAGTCGTCGAAAAGCGACGCCTCCGGCCGCTACGAGGTCGGCCTCGACGAGCCCGGGAACTACCGCGTGCTGCTCACGCTCACGGACGGAACCGGGGCCGGCAGCTCGAGCGCCGAGATCGCGGTGGCCGACGAGCCATTCCCGGTCAGGGACATCCATTTGGGCGGCGATGGCGTGAGCGGGACGGTTTCCGACGAGGACGGCCGGGCGCTGTCCGGGGCCGTCGTCGCGGCGACGCCCGAGGGCGGAGACTCCCCCGAGCGCGCGGCGCTGCTGGTGGCGGAGAGCGGGGCCGACGGCCGCTACTCGATCGGCCTCGGCCCGGGCGTCTATCGCCTGACGGCCACGGCCCCCGGCTTCGAGGTCGGAATCGTCCAGCCCGTCACGCTCGACGGCCGCGGCGTCACGGTCGATTTCCGGCTGGAGGCCGGCGGCGAGCTGCGGGGTCGGCTGCTCGACGAGCTGGGCCGCGGAATCGCGGGCGCCGCGGTCCTGGTCGCCCCGGCGGGCTCGACCGACTCCTGGGGCACCGGTGCTTCGACCTGCCCCACCGACATCAACGGAGCCTTCCGCGTCACGCTGCCCGGCGCGGGGGCGCTCGACGTCACGGCGATCGCCGGCGGCTGGGCGGCGGTCCGACTGCTCGGCGTCGTGCCGGGCGCCTCGAGCGAAGAGCTGATCCTGCGGGCCGGTCGGGGCGGCGCGCTGCACATCCGCGCCGGCGACGCCTCCGGCTTGCCGCGCGCGGGCGTGGTCCCGGCGGTGCGGGCGATCCCAGCCTTCCTGGGCAGCGACCTCGTTCGCCTGATCGCCCCGCCCGCGCCGACCGACGGCGCGGGGCTGACGGTGCTCGAGCACCTCGCGCCGGGCCTGTACGAAGTCTCGATTCCGGGCTACGCGACGGCACCGCGGCAAGCGCGGGTCGAGGAGGGCTCGCCGACCCTGGTCGGGATCGAGCTTCCCTGAACGGCTGCCGAACGACTCCGCGGCGGCCCTCCTCCCGCGGTCTCTGCCAGCCGTGACCGGTGCTGGTTCGCTTCGAAACCTCGGGCCCGGGGCACGGCCGGCCCGCGATCGTTCCGGCTGCTCGCGCGCGGACCTCCGCTGAGCGTGCGCCCCGTCAGGGAGAACGGGGCCCACGCCCGGAGGGCCCCGCGAGCCGAGGTTTCGAAGCGAACCGTGACCCCGTGACCGCCGGACTTGGTCGAGCGCCGTCCAGCGTCCATAATGAGGGGGCCCTTGGCCGATCGGACCCGGGAGTCTCGCATGTCGATGGAAATCGCCGCCGCGCCCGCCCTGACCATGCTCTCCGAAGAGGAGACATTGTTCCGCGACGCCGTGCGCGACTTCGCCGAGGGCGAGATCCGACCGCGGATCCACGCCATGGAACAGGCGAAGCGCCATGATGACGAGCTGATCAAGAGCCTGTTCGACATGGGCCTGATGGGCATCGACGTGCCCGAGACCCTCGGCGGAGCGGGAGGGAACTTCTTCCAGGTGATCCTGGCGGTCGAGGAGCTGTCGAAAGTCGATGCCTCGGTGGGCGTGCTCGTCGACGTCCAGAACACCCTGTTCAACAACGCGATCCAGCGCTGGGGCACCGACGAGCAGCAGCAGACCTACCTGCGCCGCTCGTGTTCGGACACAGTCGTGGCCTATGCGCTGTCGGAAGCCGGGTCGGGCTCGGATGCTTTCGGACTGGCCTGCCGTGCCGAGCGCGACGGAGACGGGTATCGGCTCGACGGGCACAAGCTCTGGATCACGAACGCCGGCGAGGCCGGCGTCTTCCTGATCTTCGCCACGGTCGACCCCGCACTGGGCTACAAGGGCATCACGGCCTTCCTCGTGGAGCGGGGCGATCCGGGCTTCGCCGTCGGCAAGCGCGAGAGCAAGCTCGGCATCCGGGCCTCGAGCACCTGCGAGCTGATCCTGGACCACTGCCGAGTGCCGAACGGCCGCGTTCTGGGCGAGGTCGGCCGCGGCTACAAGATCGCCATCGAGACGCTCAACGAGGGGCGCATCGGCATCGGGGCCCAGATGATCGGCGTGGCCGCCGGCGCGCTGGCCGCCGCAACCCGCTACACGAAGGAGCGCGAGCAGTTCGGCAAGAAGATCTGCGAGTTCCAGGCGGTGCAGCACCAGCTGGCCCGCTGCGCGACCCAGCTCGAGGCGGCCAAGCTCTTGGTCTACAACGCGGCGCGGCTGCGCGATGCCGGCCGGCCCTTCATCCGCGAGGCGGCGATGGCCAAGCTGCATTCGAGCGAGGCCGCGGAGTACGTGACCTCCGCCGCGGTCGAGCTGTTCGGCGGCTACGGCTACACCACCGAGTACCCGGTCGAGAAATACTACCGCGACGCCAAGATCGGCAAGATCTACGAAGGCACCTCGTTCATGCAGCTGGGCACGATCGCGAAACTGCTGCTGAACGAGTGACGGGTGCGCGACCTGCTCCTCAGGGCATGCCGGCGCCAGAGCGTCGAACGCACGCCGATCTGGCTGATGCGCCAGGCGGGTCGCAGCCTGCCCGAGTACCGCGCGCTTCGCGAGCGCACCGCTTTCGTCACCCTGTGCCGCACGCCCGAGCTGGCCGCGCAGGTCACGCTGCAGCCGGTGGAGCGGCTGGGGGTCGACGCGGCGATCCTGTTTTCGGACATCCTGGTCCCGGCCGAATGCCTGGGGCTGCGTGTGGACTTCAACCCGGGTCCCGTGGTCGAGACCCCCCTCCGCACCACGGCGGAGATCGCCCGTCTGCACGCCAGGCCCGCCGAGGAAGCCGTTCCGTTCGTGTTCGAGACGGTGCGGATCGTGCGCCGCGCGCTGGACGGCGGCGTGCCGCTCATCGGCTTCGCCGGGGCGCCGTTCACGCTCTGCGCCTACCTCGTCGAAGGCCGGGGGTCGCGGGGCTTTTCCGCCTTCAAGACCCTGCTCTACGGCGACCCCGCGGCCGCGCACCGTCTGCTGGACGTGGTCACCACGGTCACCCTGGACTACCTCGAGGCGCAGGTGCGTGCCGGGGCCCAGGCCGTGCAACTCTTCGACACCTGGGCCGGCCTCCTCGATCGCGGGACCTTCCGCGAGTTCGCCTTGCGCTACGCGCGGCGCGTGCTCGAGCGCCTCGCCGGCTCGGGAGTGCCGCGGATCTACTTCGCCCTGAACGGCGCCCACCTTCTCGAGGACATCGGCGATTGCGGCGCCGACGCGGTGGGGGTCGACTGGCGCGTGGACATCCGCGAGGCTTCCCGCCGCCTGGGCGGCCGCTTCGCGCTGCAGGGCAACCTCGACCCGGCTCAGCTGCTCGCGCCGCCCGCGCTGATCGAGCAACGGGCCGTCGAGCTCCTGGTGCGCGGACGCGAGCTTCCCGGCCACGTCTTCAACCTGGGCCACGGCGTGCTGCCCGAGACCCCCGTCGAGCACGTGCAGTCGCTGGTCGAGGCCGTCAAGCGCCACGGCGCGCGCTGAGGCCTCCGTGGGACCGCGCGTGGTCGTCGTGGGAGCCGGAATCGCCGGCCTGGCCGTGACCTACGAGATCCTGGAGCGGGCCGAGCGCCTGGCCGCTCCCCTCGACCTGCGTTGCCTCGAAGCCAGCGGTCGCAGCGGTGGCAACATCCGCACCTCGCAGGAGCAGGGCTTCCTTTGCGAGTGGGGAGCGACGGGCTTTCCGGACGACGCGCCGGCGACCGTGACGCTCGTGCGTCGCCTGGGGCTCGAGGGCCGCCTGGTCCAGGCGCGGGCCGAGGCGGCGCGGCGTTTCGTCTTCCGCGCGGGGAAGCTGCGCGAGCTGCCGCTCGGGCCGTGGAAGCTCGTCAGCTCGCAGGTGCTCTCCCCGCTGGGAACGCTGCGCCTGCTCTGCGAGCCGCTGATCCCGCGCCGGCGCTCGCCGGAGAGCGAGACGGTTCACGGCTTTGCCGCCCGGCGCATCGGGCCCCGGGCGGCCGACGTGCTGGTCGACGCCATGGTCAGCGGAGTCTACGCGGGCGATGCGCGGGCCCTGGAGCTCGAGACCGCCTTTCCGAGCCTGCACGAGATGGAGCGGCAGCACGGGAGCCTGTTCCGCGCCCTGCTGGCCCGCCGCAAGCTGGCGCGGGCCGGCGGCCCGCCGCTCGGCGGACCCGCCGGACCTGCCGGAAGGCTGACCTCGTTTGCGGACGGGATGCAGGAGCTCGTGCAAGCCGTGGCCCGCCCGCTGGGCCCGCGCCTGGTCCTCGACACGCCCGTCCTGCGCCTCTCCGACATGGGCAGTCGCGGCTTCCGCGTGCACGTTCGCGAAGGCGCCCCGCTCGACGTGGACGCGGTGGTGCTGGCCTGCCCGGCCTGGCAGGCCGGGCCGATCGTCCGCGCCATGGACGGTGAGCTGGCGCGGGCCCTGGACCACATTCCCTCGGCCGGCGTGGCCGTCGTGCACCTGGGTTACCGCCGCGACGCGATCGGTCCCCACCCCGACGGCTTCGGCTTCCTGGTGCCGCGCGGCCAGGGGCCGCGGATCCTCGGCGCCCTGTGGCCCGCGAGCATCTTCGCGGGACGCGCGCCCGAGGACAGCCTGCTGCTGACCGTGATGGCCGGAGGGGCCCGCGACCCGGCGTTCGCCGCGCTGACCGACGCGCAGATGCTGGACGTGGTGCGCGCGGACCTGCGGGCGATCTCCGGCATTCGGGCCGATCCGTCTCACGTCCGGATCGTCCGCCACGCGCGGGGCATCCCGCAGTACACGATCGGGCACCGGCGGCGGCTGGCGCTGATCGATCGGCGGCTGGCCGGGCTGCCGGGGCTGTGGCTCGCCGGGAATTCGTTGCGCGGAGTGTCGATCAACTCGTGCGTCGCGGACGCCCCCGTCGTCGCCGAAGCCGTGCTGGAGTTCCTCGCCGCCCGCTCCACGGCCACGACCCCTTGAATCGACCGGGCCGGGGCGGCCCGGCCGTAGCCGGGGAGGTGCGCTAGTCTGGATCGGGCGGGCCCGGCCGCCCGGCGGGAGGGAAACAGATGGTCGCACTCGCCGACGAGGTCGTCTTCGTGACCGGGGCCAGCAGCGGGATCGGACTGGCCTGCGCTCGGGCTTTCGCACGGGAGCGGGCCAGGCTGCTGCTCGCCGCGCGCCGGCTCGAGCGGCTCGTGGCGTTCGAGCGCGAATTGCTCGACCTGGGCAGTCCGGCGGTCAGGAGCGCCGAGCTCGACGTGCGCGACGAGCGCGCCGTCTCGGCCACGCTGGCGGGGCTGCCGGACGACTGGAAAGGCGTCGAGGTGCTGGTGAACAACGCCGGCCTCAGCCGCGGGATGGCGCCGCTGCAGGAGGGGCGGCTCCTCGACTGGGACGAGATGATCGACACCAACGTCAAGGGGCTGCTGCACGTGGATCGGGCCGTCGTGCCGCTGATGGTGGCCCGCGGCCGCGGGACCGTCGTTCACATCGGATCGATCGCGGGGCGCCAGACCTATCCGGGGGGCACCGTCTACTGCGCGACAAAATCCGCCGTGCGCGCCTTGACGGACGGCCTGCGCCTGGACCTCCTGGGCACCGGCGTCCGGGTGACCTCGGTCGACCCCGGCCTGGTCGACACCGAGTTCAGCGAGGTGCGCTTCCGTGGAGACGCTGCGCGCGCGTCCGCGGTCTATCGCGGGCTGCGGCCGCTCTCGGCCGAGGACGTGGCCGAGGTGGTCGTGTTTGCGGCGACACGCCCGCCCCACGTCGATCTGGCCGAGGTGCTGCTCTTGCCCACCGATCAGGCATCCGCGATCCACCTGCACCGGCGCGGATAGAGGCCAGGGTGCCCCGCGCACGAACGGCGCTCCTCGCCGCGGCCGCCGCCGGACTGGCGAGCGCCGGGCCGGCGGCGCGCGCCACGCAAGACCCACGTCCCAGCGCGATCGTGGAGCAGGCGGAAAGCCGGCTGGCGCAGGTCGACGTCGCCGTGCGCGGGCCCCTCGAGATCGCCGGGGATCTCGGCGCCCCGGATTTCCGGCTCAAGGTCCACACCCGGCGCATCGAGCAGTTCGGGGTCGATCGGCAGTGCGGTCCGCGCAGCGCCGCAGAAACCGAGGGCCAGGCGCCGGCGCGGCCCGCGCTGATCTATGTCTTCTACTTCGATCAGCCGCACCTGACTCTGGCGGGCCGAGCGCGCGCGCTCGATATCGCCCGCGAGCTGCTGCCGCGGCTGCTCACGGGCGATGCGCGGGGCATGATCGTGTCGAACGGGCGGCGCCTCGCGGTGATCGAGGACTCGACCGCCGATCCCGCGCGACTGCTGGCGGGCCTGGGGCGCCTCGAGGAAGATCGGACGCACTGGGATTCCTACGCCACCGAAGAAGAGTCCCGCGTGGCGCTCGTGACCCAGACCCTGAACGACGACGATAGCGTCTACCGCGCGGTCGCCACCGCGCGAAGCCTGCAGCGCGAGGAGCATGCGCGCGCCGACACGAGCTTGCGCCGGCTGGCGATCTTGCTCACCCGGCTGTCGCAGATCGAGGCCCCCAAGGCCATCGTGTACTTCGCCGACACCCTGCGGCAAAACCCGGGTGAACACTACGTCAGCTTCTTCGGGCCCCAGCACCAGAGCATCTCCGCCGTGGGAAATATCGGCTCGTCGGCCTTCGCCGCGGGCTCGGCTTTCGACCTGGTGCTCAACGCCGCTACGGCCCAGGGCATCCGTTTCTATTCCGTCAACGCCGAGGGGCTGGTCACGCCCGTCGACCGCGCCCATCTCGACTCCTGGGCGTTGACGCGGGCCAACACCGTGCCGTCGTCGTCCCGCGTACGGTTCCGCGACGCCCAGAACACGCTGGCCAACATGGCGGCCGAGACCGGCGGCCAGGCCTTCGTGCGCGGCGAGACGGTGGCCCGCATGGCCCAGAGCATCGCCGCGGATGCCGGCTGTCGCTACACCTTGAGCTTCGATCCGACCGGGCTGCCCGAAGACCAGCCGCTCAGGGTGATCGTCGAACTGCTGCGCGAGGGCGTTCAAGCCTCGTCACGCGGGAGAATCGTGCTCGTGAGCGCGGCGGCGCGCCTCTCCGCCCGCCTGTTGAGCGCCTTCGCGCTCGGTGAAGCGTCCGCGACGGACTTCGGCTTGCGGACCGGCCTCGTGCCCACGAGCTTCGCGGACGGGAGTTACGCGGCGCTACTCCAGATCATCGTTCCCGGCACGTTGATCCCGGCCGCGAGCTGGCAACTCGGGGCCACGCTGATCGAACGGGATCGGGTCCTCGCGGAGGTATCAGGCACGCTGGCGCCGAGTGATCCCGGGGTCCCGCTGGTGCTCGAGCGCGAGATCACGTTCGGTCCCGGCCCGCACGAGATCGTCGCCGTGGCTCACGAAGCCAGGTCGGACACGCTGCTCTCGGACCACCTGCAGGTCGCCTGGCCCGATCCGAACGAGCGGTCCGCGACCTGCGGACCCCTGGCCCTCTTGCAACCCGCCGCGGGGATCTTCGTGCGCCAGGACGCCCGGCGCACCAGCGGATCGTTGGCCCGCTCCGCCGACGAGCCGATCGACGCCGCTCTGCCCACCGCGCTGATGGCGCTCGTCTGCCGTGGCCGGAACAACAAGGGCCCGCTCCGCGTCGAGCGCTCGCTCGTGGGCCAGTCGTCGGTGGAGTTTCCCCTGCTCGAGTTCGACCCCGCCGGCGATCGCTGCGTGCAAGTGCGCGATCTGATCCCGGCCGGCAGCCTGGTCCCGGGGAGCTACCGCTACGTGATCCGCGTCCTGTCCCGGGGCGCCGTGGCCGACGAAGCGACGCGCGCTTTCGTCACGCTTCCGCAGGAGGACTGAGCGATGACGAGTCCGCCGCGCGGCGCAGACCGCCGGCCCAACGGGCTCGCCGGCCAGACCAGCCCCTACCTCTTGCAGCACCTGTACAACCCCGTGGACTGGCAGCCCTGGGGCGCGGCGGCCCTCGCTCGCTCGCGTGACGAAGACAAGCCGATCTTCCTCTCGATCGGCTACGCCGCCTGCCACTGGTGTCACGTCATGGAGCGGGAGTCATTCGAGAACCCCGTGATCGCGGGCCTGCTCAATGCACACTTCGTCCCGATCAAGGTCGATCGCGAGGAGCGTCCGGACCTCGACGAGATCTACATGAAAGCGGTCCAGCTGCTGACGGGCCAGGGTGGGTGGCCGCTCAGCGTCTTCCTCACGCCGGAGCTCTGTCCCTTCCTGGGCGGCACGTACTTCCCGCCGGACGATCGCCACGGCCGCCCGGGCTTCGCCGCGTTACTCGAGGGTGTTGCGAGGGCCTGGGTCGCATCCCGCTCCGCAGTCGACCGCACCGCCGAGCAGCTGAGCCGGGAGCTGGAGCGCATCGACGCCGCTCCGGCCCGGGCCGCGGGCGCGGACCGGCCGGGGCTGCGGGAATCGGCCCGGGCCGCCGCCGAGCTGGCCCGCAGGTTCGATCCGAGGTGGGGTGGATTCGGCGGCGCGCCCAAGTTCCCGCCCGACGGTGGATTGGCGCTGCTGCTGCGCGAGCATGTCCGGCGCGGCGAGCGGGTGCCGCTCGAGATGGCCGAGCGCACGCTCGACGCCATGGCGCTCGGCGGGATGTACGATCATTTCGGGGGCGGCTTCGCCCGCTACAGCGTCGACGAACGATGGCTCGTGCCGCACTTCGAGAAGATGCTGTACAACCAGGCGTTGCTCGTCCCGCTCTACGCCGACGGCTGGCTCGTGACGGGCAAGCCGCTCTACAGGCGGGTGGTCTCGCAGACGCTCGAATTCGTCCGCCGCGAGCTGACCGACGCCGGCGGTGGCTTCTACTCCTCGCTCGACGCCGACAGCGCGGGCGAGGAGGGGCTGTTCTACGTCTGGACTCCGGACGAGATCGACGAGGTTCTGGGTCCCGCTGCGGGCTCTCTCGTGCGCGATCTTTACGACCTGAGCCTGGCCCCCAACTTCGAAGGCCGCAGCATTCCCAACCTGCTCGGGGGCTCGCTCGCCGAGCGAGCCGCGGAGCGCGGGATCACCGAGGAAGAGCTGGATCTCCGCCTGGATCCGCTGCGTGCGCGCCTGCTCGAGGCGCGCGGCCGCCGCGACCGACCGGCGACGGACGACAAGATCCTGACCGCCTGGAACGGGCTGATGATCAGCGCCTGCTGTCGTGCGTTCCAGACCTTCGGCAGCTCGGACGCACTCGCGATGGGACGTGGCGCCGCCGCGTTCGTGCTCGAGAAGCTGGTCCGGAAGGGTCGGCTGCTCGCCTCCCATCGGGCGGGCCAGTCCCGGCTCAACGCCTATCTCGACGACCACGCCTTCCTCGCGCGCGGGCTGCTCGACCTCTACGAATCCGACTTCGACCCGCGCTGGCTCCTGGCGGCCGAGGGCCTCGCCGAGACGATGGTGGCTCACTTCGAGGACCGCGACGCTGGAGGCTTCTTCTTCACGTCGGACGACCACGAGCCGCTGCTGACCCGCTCCCGTAGCCTGCACGACGGCGCGCTGCCGGCCGGGGCGGGAGTCGGCGCGGAGCTGCTGTTGCGGCTCGCGGTGCATCTCGACCGAGCCGATTTTCGCCGCGTGGCCGAGCGGACCCTCGCCGCCGGCCAACCGCTCGTCTCGCGCGTGCCTGCGGCGTATCCCTCCCTGCTCTTGGCTGCCGAGCTGGCCGAAGCGCCGCCGCTCGAGGTGGCGCTGGTCGGCCCGGCGGAGCAGGCTGCATCGCGCGAATTCTTGCGGGTCGTACGGGGCCGCCTTCGTTTGAGCCCCGTCGTGCAGCTCGGGGAGCCGTCCGCCGCGGACGGCCGGCTGGCGCTGCTGCGCGGCAAGTCGGCGCTCGAGGGCCGACCGACGGCCTACGTCTGCCAGAACTACGCCTGCCAGTCACCGGTCACGGATGCGGCCAGCCTCGCCCTCCGGCTCGGCGACCCCGACATCCCGCACCGCGGCCCGGCCGAGTCCTAGCCCTGGAGCGGCCGGGCCCAGTTGCCCGGCGACAGCGGGATCCCGCCGGGCCGGGGCGTCAGGGCCTCGGCGAGGGCCTCGACGCAATCGGCGTCGAAGGCCCGGTTCTTCTGGTCGCGCAGCCGACCGAGGGCCGTCGCGCCATCCAGCCGTTCACCGAGCAAGCTGCTCGTCATCGCGTCGTAGGCCTCCGCGACCGCCAGCGCCTGGGCGGCGCGGGGCACGGCGGCCGCTTCCTTGCCGTAGTAACCCCGACCGTCGGGACGCTCGTGATGGTAGTGCACGACGCGCGCGATCTGCTCGTCCGAGTCGAGCGCGCGCAGGATGGCGGCGCCCCGCGCCGGGTGGGTGCGGATCAAGCGCCGCTGCTGGTCTTCGAGCGGCCGCCGCTGGTGCAGCATCTCCAGCGGCAGAGCGACCTTGCCGATGTCGTGCAGCATGGCGGCGCGGAGCAGCTCCGCCGTTTCCTGCTCGCCCATTTCGAGCCCCTCCGCGATCATCGCCGAGAAAGAGGTCACCCGCTCCGCGTGTCCCGGCGCGAAGGCGTCTCGCCGATCGGCCCACTCCGCCACGCGCGCCGCGACCTCGAGGTACGGCCCGTCGGGGCGCGCTTCCCGCGGCAGCCGCGAGCTGACCCACGACGAGAGGCGCTTGCGCAGCGCGCCCCAGCCGCCCACCGGCGCGACATCCGGATCCGGGGTGCGGCAGACGATGCGCCGCACCCGGACCAGCGCGTCGACCCGGGCCAGCAACTCGTCACTCATGAACGGGCTGGCCAGACGATCCACCAGCCGCCCCGTGAGTTCGGGCTCGTTCAGGAAATCGACCTCCTGCTGCACGAACAAGAGCGGCGGCCCGAAGCGCCGCTCGCCGGAGGAGCGGTCACCGGCCACGGCCAGCACCCCTTCGGTCTGACCCACGGCCGCCACGACCACGTCCGGCCGCAACCGCGCTTCGTGGTCGCACCATCCGTCGAGTGAGCGCAGCCAGGTGACGGCATGACCGTCGTGGACCAGCAATTCCCTGAGACCCGCCGCGCGCAGGCGGTCGGGACCCAGCAGCAGCAGGCGTGCCATGCGACCCCTCCTGCCCCGAATATAGCCCGCCCGGCGCGACTGTCACGCGATGCGGCAAGGGAACTGTCGGCCCGATTACGTTTTTGACTCGCGGCGCATCAACTGCTGGCCGACGTGTAACGCCCGAGCGAGCGCAGCCAGGCCAGCCGCGCGGCCAGCGCGAAGAGCGCCGCGCCGCCGAGCGCCAGCGCCAGGGTGGTGAGCGAGAGTCGGCCGAGCAACGCCAGGGCCGGATAGGTCGTCATCAAGGCCAGTGGAATGACGAAGGTGAAGAGGAAGCTCACGACCCCGCGGAAGAAGGATGCCGGCCAGCGCGCTGCGTCGAAGATCGAGCTGAAGAGATGCGTCAAGTTGTCGACGCGGACCACGTAGAATGCGGCGCTGACGGTGAGGATCCACAGCGAGTACAAGAGCAGGGTCGATGCGGCCAGCAACAGCAGGGACGCCAGCACGCCTGCGAGGGACGGCGGATGCCCGATGAGCCAGAACGCCTGGACGAAGACGACGGCCGCCGTCAGGGCGTTCGTGGCGCGCCAGGGCTCGAAGCGCGCGGTCGACACCAGGAACTGCGCGTCGGCCGGCTTGAGCAGGACGAAGTCCAGCGTGCCGCGGCGGATGTGCTCGACCACGCTGGCGAGGCTGGGGTTGATCGCGCCCTCCAGGATCGCCTGCAGCAGCACGAACCAGCCCGCGACGAGCAGGGCCTCGCCGTAGGTCCAACCGGCGACCGACTCCCGCTCGCGAAAGACGATGAACAGCGGCACGAGCGCGGTCAGCGCCCAACAGATCTCGAGCAGACCCTCGGTGAGGAAGTCGGCGCGGTACTGCATCAGGACCAAGGTCGAGGCCCGGACCTGCACGCCGAGCAGGCGGATGTAGCGCAGCACGGCTCATCCGCCGAAGGCGGCGAAGCGCCGCAAGCCCCGGCGCCAGACCCCGGCGGCCGTCCCCGACAGCACGCCGACGAAGATCCACTGTCGGCCGACGAGGCCGAGCGCCGCGGGCAGGTCGTGAGCCGAGGTGAGCAGTTCGACGGGGAGCCCGATCTGGTAGCGGAACGGCAGCCATTCGGCGACCCAGCGCAGTGCCGGAGGGAACAGCTCCACCGGCACGAGGTAGCCGCTGAAGACGAAGAACAGCGCCAGCCACAGCTCCATGATCTGCCGGCTGCTCTCCATGAAGAACGCGAGGCAGCCGATGGCGAAGCTGGCCAGAAAGCTGATCAGCCAGCTCCCGACCAGCGCCATGAGCCACACGAGCCAGAGCGCGGGCGTAGGCGGGAGGAGTTGCGGACCCACGATCCACAATGCCAGCGCCGCGACGGGGAGGCTCACCGCCGCCCGCAGCGGAATCACGGCCAGCGCCTCGACGACGAATGCCAGGAACGGGTGCAGCGGTCGCAGCAGGCGCATCGACAGGGTCCCCTGGCGGATCTCGTGGTTCAGCTGCCAGGAGATCCACGAGCCGGTGAGCTGGCGTACGATGAACGTGGCCAGGAAGTAGGCCGTGAACTCGCGCGGGCCGAAGCGCCCGACCGGCGCGTCGCGGGCGACCGCGCTCCACAGCGCGAGCATGATCAGCGGCATCGTGGTGGACAGCACCCAGATCAAGAGCTCGGCGCGATAGGCCACGGCGTCCGCGAAGGACACGCGGAACAGCGCCGGTAGCGCCCGCGCCACGCGCCTCGCGCTCACGGCGCGGAGAGTTCCGGGCCCGCCCCGCACTCGGCCCGACTCCTGGCGAACAGCTCGCCCATCACCTCTTCGAGCGGCGCGTTCTCGATCGTCAGGTCGACGACGGGCAGCGAGGCCAGGGCCCGCGCGACCGTGGCCGCCAGCGCCCGCTGATCCACTTGCAGCACGGCCTCCGCGACATCGTGCCGCACCAGCTGGCCCAGCGGCGCGAGTGCCGCGCTCGGTACGGCCCGCGCCAAGTGCAGCACCACCCGTTTTTCGGGCCGGATCCGGCGGGCCAACTCCGCCAGACCCCCGTCATAGGACAGCCGGCCGCGATCGATGACGATGACTCGCGGACAGAGCGCGGCGACATCGTCCATGTAGTGGCTCGTCAGCAGGACCGTGGCCCCGTTCTCCTCGCTATAGGACTTGATGAACTTGCGCATCGCTGCCTGCATCGAGACGTCGAGGCCGATCGTCGGCTCGTCGAGGAACAGGATTGCCGGCCGGTGCACCAGCGCCGCGGCAAGCTCGCAGCGCATCCGTTCGCCCAGGGACAGCTGGCGCGTGGGCCGGCTGGGCAGATCGCCCAGCTCCAACAGCTCGGTCAGCTCGGCCATCGTCGCGCGGAAGCGGGGTCGGGGCACGTCGTAGATCGCCCGGTTCAGCTCGAACGTCTCCGCCGGCGGCAGGTCCCACAACAGCTGCTGCTTCTGCCCCATGACCAGCATGATCTTTTCCAGGAAGGCGTTCTCCCGTCGCTGTGGCAGGTGACCGTCCACACGCAGGCTTCCGGCGCTCGGGTGCAACAGCCCGGCCAGGAGCTTGAGCGTCGTGGTCTTGCCCGCGCCGTTCGGTCCCAGAAAACCCACCCGCTCGCCGCGGCCGATCTCGAAGTCGAGACCGTCGACCGCCTTGACCGTCGTGTAGTTGCGCCGGAACAGCGAGCGCGCCGCGGCTCGCAGGCCCGGCGGGCGTTTGTGCACGCGGAAGTGCTTGGCCAGCCCCGCTGCGGAGATCATCGGGAGACGGTACTACGAAACGCGACCGCTGTCGGCGAGCGCGTGCGCGGCCAATTCCATTTCCGCCTTCCCGCAGCCCACGCGGCGGGCGACGATCAGGGTGATGTCGTCGTCCGGCTCTTCCGCGGGGCACCACTCGCCGACCGCCTGCAGCACCGCCGCCACGATGTGCTCCGCCGGATCGCCGCGCCGCGCGACGAGCAGCCGGGCCAGGCGTGCCTCCCCGAACTCCTCGTCGTCGGCCCCCCGGGCCTCGGTGATCCCGTCGCTGTAGATCGCGATGGCGTCCCCGGGCTCCAGCCTTGCGGCGTGTTCGGCGTAGCCCAGCTCGGGCAGGACGCCGAGGACCGTGCCGACCGCCGCCAGCGTCTCGACCTCGCCCGAGGCGCGGACCACGATGGCGGGATTGTGCCCCGCGCTGCAATAGCGGGTGTCGCCGGTCCGCGGGTCGATCACGCAGATGAACAACGTGATGAACCGGTTGGCCGGGCACTTGGCGGCCATCGAGCGGTCGAGGCGCGACATCAAGGCGTCGAGAGGCAGGGATTCCTCGGTCAGCAACTGGACGCGAGCCTGAAGATTGCTCATCAGCAGCGCCGCGGCCATGCCCTTGCCGGCCACGTCGCCCAGCACGAGCGCCAGGCGTCCGTCGGCATAGGGGATGAAATCGTAGTAGTCCCCGCCGACGGTGAGGCAAGGCGCGTTGTGCCCGGCCAGGTCCAACCCGGGGACGACCGGCGGCGTCAGGGGCAGGATGCCGCGCTGGATCTCGGCCGCCTGCTGCAGATCGCGATTGCGACTCTGGTCCTGGCGCCGCAGCTCCAAGTGTCGCTCGTGGTCGATGCGAATCGCGGCCACGTTGGCCAGCACGGTGAGCAGGCTCAGGTCGTTGGCCGTGAATTCGCGCATGAACCGGCTGGTGTCGACGTAGATCAGACCGATCACCTCGTTCTCCGTCTGCAGCGGGACCGCCATCAGCGAGTGGATCTGCTGCTGGCTGATGCTCTGCTGCGCGAGCAGTGCCGCCTCGCGGCGGGTGTCGCGCACCAGCAGGGACTCCTTGGCCTCGAGCACGCGGTCCCGGACCGTGGTGCTGATGCGGAACCCCTCTCCGTGGGTCGCGCGCGGCACGAGCTTGCCGCGCTCCAGCGTCATCAGCACTCCGCGCTCGGCCTTCACGGTCTCGATGGCCTGGCTCAGGATCAGCGCGAACAACTCCTCGAGCGATTGCTGGCCGGCCAGCTCGCGTCCCGCCCGGATCAGCGCCCGCACGACGGGCAGCCTGAACTGGCGGGCCGCGTCGATCTCGCCCGTACCCCCGGAATCGAGTGCGGGGTCGGCGCCCTCATCCGACAGCAAGCCCTCGAGGCTCGCCATGACCGTCGCGGACGCGTGCAGCTCGGGGCTCCCGCCGGGGACGAAGACGACGCTCGTCTTTTCTTCGGTCGGCGCATCCAGGTAACTGATCGTCAACTGTCCGACGACCAACCGATCGCCCGGACTGAGCGCGTGGCGGGCGGTCAGCCGCACGCCGTTGAGGATCGTGCCGTTCTTGCTGCCCAGATCGGTGACGGACCACTGCTCCCCCTCCCGCTCGAGCAGCAGGTGCTTGCGCGAGAGGCTCGCGTCGTCCGGGTAGCTCAGGTCGTTGTCGTGGGCCCGGCCCAACGACAGAACGTCCCCTGTCAGCGGCACGCGGCGGATTCGGTTGTCGGGCGTACGGATGTGAAGGTCGCGGATCATGCCGACTGCGCAGCGCGCCCCTTGGTCACTCCCGGGCGACATCCCAGACCTCGCGGCCGACGAGGTCCCACGGCAGACGCCCTTCGTCGCAATGGTCTGGATCCGCCGAGAAGTGCCGGTCGGTGAAGTAGACGATGCTCGCCGCCCGCTCGCCGAGATTGCGACAGCCATGGGCCACGCCCGGTGGGATGCGGACCAGGAGCGCCCGGCCGTCGCCGAGCACCGTGCGCAACCGCGCGTCTTCGGTCGGGGACCCCTCGCGGACGTCGACGAGCACCAGCAGCAGGCGGTCTTCCGGGCGCACGAACCACAGGTCGGTCTGCGCCCGGTGGACATGGAAGGCCTTGATCGCTCCCGGCTGCACGGCGGAGTAGTTGACCTGCGCGGCCTCGAACCCGGCGAATCCCGAGGCCGCGCCACGCTCGAGGCGCAGCAGCTCGACGAGCGACCCGCCCTCGTCGTTGAACCGCCGCAGCTCGAAGATCTCGACGCCATCGATCGCGGCGCATTCCCCGTATTCCTGGAGCCGGAACAGCGGCCTGACCTGGGAGCTGAGCTTCACGAAATCGACTCCCGAGCAACGGAACCAGCAGCTTACACCATTCGGCGCGAACCGCGGGCTGGGCAGCGGTTCACGCGGGACCGGCCCGGATCGCTCAGCGCTCGAGGTAGGTGTAGCCGTCCAGCCGGGCCTTGTAGTCCTGGAGCAGCGTCGCGGCCTCGGCCTGATCCAGGGCGCCCTCGGCCACCCGGGAGCGCAGGGCGCCATCGATGCGCTCGACCAGCTCGTCCTCGTGGAAGCCGTACTGGCCCAGCGCGTCGCGGGCGTTCTCGCCCCGCCGCACGTTGCGCACGACCGTGTTGCCGCGGGGATCGAGGATCACCTCCGCCTCGTGCACGCGTCCGAACAGGTTGTGCAGGTCGCCCATGGTGTCCTGATAGGCTCCCACCAGGGCAAAGGCCAGGTAGTACGGCTCGTTCTCGCGCAACTCGTGCACCTCGAGGGCGTCCTTGATGTCCTTCAAGTCGATGAACTTCTCCACCGAGCCGTCGGAGTCGCAGGTGATGTCCACGAGCTTGGCCAGACGCGTGGGCCGCTCGTTCAGCCGGTGCACCGGCACGACCGGAAACAACTGGTCGAGCGCCCAGTGATCGGGCAGCGACTGGAACACGGAAAAGTTGCAGATGTAGCGGTCGTGCAGCTTCGACTCGAGCTCCAGGAACTCGTCGGCCTGGTGCTTGGCCGACCGCGAATGGCGCACCGCCTTGCCTGCGATGTTCCAGAACAGGCCCTCGCCCTTGGCCCGGTCTTCGAGGCTCAGCATCCCCAGGTTGAACAACGAGTACATCTGGTCCCGGTATTCCAGGGCGTCGTGGTAGAACTCGCGGAAGTTCTTGACGTTGATCGAGCGTTCGACCTCCGCCAGATCGGCCACGACCTGCGCCTCGCGTCCGTTGAGCGCGGGCGGCTCGCCGTCGACACCGGAAATCGAGGCCTTCACGTCGGTCACGAACAGGGAGTGATAGGCCACGAGCATCCGCCCGGACTCGCAGATGATCGCCGGCGGAGGGACGTGCTCCTGGTCGCACACTTCCTTGACGCCGAACACGACGTCGTTGGCGTATTCCTGCACCGAATAGTTGACCGAGGCGTCCGAGGACGTCTTGGATCCGTCGTAGTCCACGCCGAGGCCTCCGCCGACGTCGAGGAAGCGGATCGGCACTCCCTGCTTGCGCAGCTTGGCGTAGATCCGGCCCGCCTCGCGCACCGCGTTCTTCACCTTGCGGATCTCGGTGATCTGGCTGCCCACGTGGAAGTGCAAGAGCGCCACGTTGTCGCTCAGCCCGGCCCGCGCCAGCCGATCCACGGCGTCCAGGAGCTGGCGCGTGGTCAGGCCGAACTTGGAGGCGAAGCCGCCGGATTTCTCCCACAGACCGGAGCCCCGGGCCTGCAAGCGGATGCGGAGGCCGAACAGGGGCAGGGTCGGGTAGCTCGAGGCCATGGCCAGCACGGAGTCCAGCTCGAACGGCTTCTCGATGACCACGATGACCCGCTTGCCCATCCGGCTGGCCAGCGCCGCGACGGACAGGTACTCCGCGTCCTTGAAGCCGTTGCAGACGATCAGCGCCTCCGGGGCGGTCTCCATCGCCGCGGCCGCCATCAGTTCCGGCCGGCTGCCGACCTCGAGGCCCAGGCCGTGCTTCCAGCCGCTGGCCAACAGCCCGTCGACCACCGCGCGCTGCTGGTTGACCTTGACGGGGTAGACGGGCAGGAAGGGCTCGGGGTAGCGGAACTCCTCGATGGCCTTGGAAAAAGAGCCCGCGAGCTGGCCGATCTGCTCGGCCAAAAGCTGCGGAAATCGCAGCAGGATCGGGGTGTGGACCCCGCGCGCGCCCAGCTTCTGCACGACGTCCAAGACGTCGATGCTCCGCCCGGACTCGCGCGTCGGGGTGACGGTCAGCCGCCCGTCGTCGCGGATCGCCAGGTAACCGTTGCCCCAGGCCTCGAGCCCGTACAACTCGGAGGCCTTCTCGGCCGTGAACAGGTCCGTTGCGGTCAAGTGCATTACGCAGCCTCCGCCGGGAGCGGCCGATCCACCGGCCCGGCCTGAGGTCGCCCGTCGGGATCGTCCCGACGTCGACCGTGGGCCGCATGGCGCCAGGATTATAGGGCATGCTTCCCCGCCGCAACAGGTGCGCGTGTCCAAGTCGCGACGCGGGATCGTCGTCCGCGCGACCGCGCGCCGATCAGCGGCCCGACTTGCTATAATCCGGCCGTCAAGCGGTCTGGCGCGCTTGCCCGCTGCCATCGGAGCCTGCGTCCAATGTCGACCCGCCGCGTCGTACTCCTCGCCCTGCTGACCCTCGGCGCTTCGGGGGGCGCCGCGCTCGTCGCTTCGGGAGACGGCCCGTGTCCCAGCGTGGTCCTGCTGACCGTGGACACCCTGCGGGTCGACCGCATGTCGGTCTACGGCTACGAGCGGACCACCTCCCCCCATCTCGATCGCCTGCTGCGCACGGGCGCGCTCTTCACCGAGGCCCGCACCGTCGAGCCGCTGACCGGGCCGGCCCTCTGCGCGATGCTGACCTCGCTCCATCCCCACGAGAGCGGCGCCACGCGCAACGGCCTGCGCATGCGCCCGGGGATGCCCTCCCTGCCCAAGCTGCTGCGGGAGCAGGGTTACCGGACGGCGGCCGTCGTCAGCAACTGGACGCTGCGGGACAAGATGACCGGGCTCGCCGAGCATTTCGACGAGTACGACGAGCTGCTCCTGCAAAAACGCTGGTTCGGACTGGTCAGCTCCGAGGCCGGCGCCGACGACGTCACCGCGGCCGCGGAAGACTGGCTCGAACTGCACGCCGCGGAGGCCCGGCACCGGCCGTTCTTCTTGTGGGTCCACTACATCGATCCCCACGCTCCCTACGAAAGGCAGCGCGCGCACCTCGAACAGCTCGGCCTCGGCGCGAAGCGCCGCCACTTGTCGAAATCCGACCGCTACGACAGCGAGATCGCCCACACCGACCGCTCGATCGGCGAGCTTTTGGAGCGGCTGGGCGAGCTGGGGCTGACCGAGAACACGTTGATCGCGTTTACCTCGGACCACGGCGAGAGCCTGGGCGAGCACGACTACTGGGGCCACGGTCGTCACCTGTACGAGACGACCCTGCGCATCCCGATGGCCCTGGTCTGGCCCGGGCGGATCGAGGCGCAGGTCGTGGACGCCGCGGCGCTGAACCTCGACCTGTCCTCGACGATCGCCGGCCTGCTCGGCCTCGCCCCCCCGGCGGGGTTCAGGGGCTTCGATTGGACCGGGGTGCTCGCCGGCAAGCCGGCGCCTGCCAGCCGGGTCACGCAGCACCAGGCCCATCGCGGCGCGGTGCTGTCGCGCCCCGACTCGGACGTGGCCCGGGCCGAGGGTCTCTTGGAGCTCGCCGTCGTTTCCGACGGGATCAAGGAGATCGTGCGGCCCAAGAGCGGCCAACGCTGGCTGTTCGACCTGGCGGCCGACCCCTTGGAGCTGACCAATCTGGCCGGAACCCGCTCCGACCCCGGCGCGGGGTTGAGCCTGTGGATGGAGATCGTCGACAACGGCTTGCGCCAGTCCGACGATCTGCCACCCGAGCCGCTCGACGAGGAGACGATCGAGCAGCTCCGCGCGCTGGGCTACACGGAGTGACCGCCCCGCGTCAGGCCGGCGACTTCCGCGGGGGCTCCGCCAGGGCCTGCCGCACGATGCGCTTGGCGTCCTCGGGGAAATCCGAGCCGACGATCCACTCCAGGTAGCCGCGGTCCTCGCGCGCCACCTGGCTGACCGGCCGCCCCTGGTGCTTGCCGAAGGCGAATACGACCTCGTCCCGCCGGCGCACGAACTTGCCCGACTCGTCGACGGCGTCGGAGCTCGGCCGGGTCCAGGCATCGAGGCCCTCGACCGACCGCGGCAGGTCGGGGTAGCACTCGAGCTGGGCTTCGAGAACCTCGAACGCCGCCAGGAGGTCGGCCTCCGCCCCGTGCGCCCCCTCGTGCTCCCGCCCCAGGTAGAAGCGCACGGCCGCGGACAGGTTCCGCGGCTCCTTGCGGTGGAACAGCGTCATGGCGTCGACGACGCGCCGGCGCTCGAGCCCCAGCTCGCAACCGCAGTCACGGAATTCGCGATCCAGTAGCGGCAGGTCGAAGCGGCGCACGTTGAAGCCGGCGAAATCCGCTCCTTCGAGCAGCTCGAACAGCCCCCGGGCGATGCGCCGGAACGGCGGCTCGTCCCGCACGTCCTCGTCCGTGATCCCATGGATCGCCGTGGCCTCGGCCGGAATCGGCCGCTCGGGGTTGATGCGCCGGGTGCGGCTGACCCGGCTGCCGTCGGGCTCCAGGCGCAGCAGGGCGATCTCCACGATCCGATCGCGGGCCGGGTCGACCCCGGTCGTTTCGAGGTCGAAGAAGACGAGCGGTCGCTCGAGCCGCAAGTGGCGCACGGCACGTCCCCCTCGGGCCGGAACGCTCGGTCGCGCCGCCCGTCTGCCCGACCCTTGGTCACCGGGCGGGTTCTTCGCTAGATTACACCTCGCCGATGCAGACGACTCCCGAGAGTTCGCCGGATCGCCAGCAGATCTACGTGCGCCCGGCGCCGGAACTCGAGATCCCGGAATCGTACTCCCGGTTGCGGGACATCGTCTACAACCTGTGGTGGACCTGGTCGCCCGAGGCCCACCGCCTGTTCGGCGGTCTCGCCCCCTCGACCTGGCGCCACTACCGCAACCCGATCGACGTGCTGCTCGACCTGGGCGCCGAGCGCTGGCGCGACCTGCAGGACGACGACTCGTTCGCCGAGGCCTACCACAGGATCGTCGGGCAATTCGACGCCTACGTCTCGCCGGCCCGCCCGACCTGGTTCGAGCGGCGCTACCCCGGCTACCGCGGCGGGCCGATCGTCTACTTCTGCACCGAGTACGGCTGGCACGAGTGCCTGCAGACCTACTCCGGCGGGCTCGGCGTTTTGGCCGGCGATCACACCAAGTCCGCCAGCGACCTGGGTCTGCCCTTCGTCGGCGTGGGCTTGATGTACAAGCACGGGTACTTCCGGCAGAGCATCGACGCCGAGGGCTACCAGCAGCACCTCTACCCCGACTACGACCTGCACCGGCTGCCGCTGTTGCCGGTCGTCGACGGCGGCGGCCGCGACCTGCACGTGAGCGTCCCCTTTCCAGGCCGCACGATCCACCTGCGCGTCTGGCGCGCCCTCGTGGGCCGCATCTCCGTGCTGTTGCTCGATTCGGATCTGCCGATCAACCATCCGGCGGACCGACCGATCACTTCCGTGCTGTACGTGCGCGGGCGGGAGATGCGGCTGTGTCAGGAGATCGTGCTGGGCCTGGGCGGGGTCGGCGCCCTCGCGGCCCTGGGCATCGAGCCGGCCATCTGGCACATCAACGAAGGCCACTCGGCGCTGCTGGCGATCGAGCGGCTGCGCCGAGCCCTGGAGCGCGACCCGCGGCCGCTCGAGGCTGCGCTGCGCGAGGTCGCCTCGAACATGGTGTTCACGACCCACACCCCGGTGCCGGCGGGCAACGAAGCCTTCGACGCGCCGCTCGTCCGCAAGTACCTGACGCCTTGGGCCGAGGGCAGCGGCCTGGGCATCGACGCGCTGCTCGCGCTGGGCCAGCCCGAGGGCGGCGGCGACTCCTTCAACCTGACGGCGCTGGCCCTGCGCACCTGCGCGCGGTCCAACGGCGTCAGCCGGATGCACGGCAAGGTCGCCGGCGAGTTGTGGGCCACGCTGGTCGCGTCCGCCGGCCTGCGACCGATCGAGCACGTGACGAACGGAGTGCACCCGGCCAGCTGGGTCGGCCCGGCGATCGGCGAGCTGCTCGCCCGCCGGATCGGCGACGGCCTGGACCAGCGGGAGCTCGAGCAGGGCTTCGCGGAGGCGGTCCTGGCTCTGCCGGATCACGAGCTGTGGGCCGCGCACCTGGCGCAGAAGCGGAGCCTGATCGCGCTGTTGCGCACGCGCATCCTCGAGCAGTTCGCGCGGCACGGCCGTGGGCCGGATGAACTACGCGAAGTGGATCGGCTGTTGGACCCCGACGCGCTCACGATCGGCTTCGCGCGCCGCTTCGCCACTTACAAGCGGGCCGACCTCGTGCTGCGCGATGAAGAACGGCTGAAGCGGCTCGTGACCGCCGCCGGCCGGCCGGTGCAGTTGATCTTCGCGGGCAAGGCCCATCCGGCGGACCGGCCGGGCCAGGACCTGATCCGACGCATCTACCAGGCGTCGTGCTCGCCCGAGCTGCGCCAGCACCTGGTCTTCGTGGAGAGCTACGACATCCGCATCGCGCGCCACCTCGTGCAGGGCGTGGACCTGTGGCTGAACACGCCGCGCCGACCTCTCGAGGCCAGCGGCACGAGCGGGATGAAGGCAGCGGTCAACGGCGTGCTGAACTGCAGCATCCTCGACGGGTGGTGGTTCGAAGGCCACGACCCGGCGCACGGCTGGGCCGTCGGCTCGGCCGAGCCCCAACCCGACGAGGCCAAGCAGGACCAGGAAGATGCCGACGCCCTCTATCGGGTGCTCGTCGACGAGATCGTCCCCGCGTACTACGAGCGGAGCCAGCACGGGCTCCCGGCAGCCTGGCTCGGGCGCATGAAGCAGTCGATCGCGACGCTCACGCCGCGGTTCAGCAGCGCCCGGATGGTTCGCGAGTACGTGGAACGCTTCTACCTCGCGGCGGACGGGGCGGCGGACGGCGCCGTCAGCCCGGACCCCTCGCGGTGACGCGCCGCGCCGGCGAGGTCGCATGGAGGCGGCGGTCGGAATCGAACCGACGATGAAGGTTTTGCAGACCTCTGCCTTACCACTTGGCTACGCCGCCCGCGCCGACGGCCATATATAGCGCTTCGTCGAATACCGGTCAATCGCGGGCGGTCTGGCGTGGGGCGCGGGAGCGCGGTCCGGAACCGGGACGCTCAGCGCGCGGCGGCGGCACGTGCGATCTGGCAGCGCACGGCGTCGGCCAGCGCCTCGAGCGTGAACGGCTTGGCCAGGACTCCGGCGCCACAGTGGGCCAGCCGTTCGACGACCTCGGCGTCCAGGTGGCTTCCCGTGATCACGAGCGTGCTGCGCGCCAGCTCCGGCCGGCGGGCGGCGAGCTCTTCGAGCCAGCCCAGGCCCGATCGACCCGGCATCCCGAGGTCCAGCGTCACGCCGTCGAGCGGCTGGCGCTCGACGATCTCCATCGCGGCTTCGGCGTCGTGCGCCTCGAGGCAAGAATTGCCGAGCGCCTCCAGCGCCCGACACAGCATCTCCGCCACGTGAGCCTCGTCCTCGACTACCAGGATTCGCATCGTCTGGGCCGCTCCCTTGGGGTATATATAGGCGTCGGCGCGGCCGGGGCCACCCGCGACCTCCGCTGGGTGGGCCGGGCCGCGCGAGGCGGGGTGGACGGCATGAGTGACAAGCTGGCGCCGGGCTTCCTGATCGCCCTGCCCTTGCTCACGGACGAGAATTTCCGCCACTCGGTCGTGCTGTTGCTCAGGCAGGACCGCGAGGGAGCCATGGGCGTGGTCATCAACCGCGAGAGCCGGCTGTTGCTCAAGGAGCTGTGCGAGGACCACGCCATCCCCTACGCGGGAGCGAGCGGCAAGCGCGTGCGCAGCGGCGGGCCGGTCCAACCCGAGCACGGTCTCGTGCTCTACGGCAACGAGCACTCCGACCCCGAGGGCGAGCCGGTCGTCGACGGGCTCAACGTCAGCGCCTCGCGCGAGGCGCTGGCCCGCCTGTGCAGCCTGGAGCGCGGGCGCTTCCAGTGCTACGCCGGTTACGCCGGCTGGGGACCGGGTCAACTCGAGCGGGAGATCGAGGCCGGTGCCTGGCTCGTCTCCCGCGCCGACCCGCTCTTGGTGTTCGAGACCCGCCCCCGGGACGTCTGGGCCGAGAGCTTGCGCCTGATCGGCATCGACCCCGTGGCGCTCGTCGCGGGGGGCGGTGGCGAAGCCTAGCCGCCTTCAGGGCAGGAACCGCTCCGTGTGCTTCAGCTTCGCGGGCAGGTACTCGTCGATCACGTAGTTGAGTCCCCAGCGCGCGAGCGACTGCTGCTCCGCGCGCACTCCCATCTTCAGCAGCTGGTTCATGGCCGCGGCCCACGGCTTGTGGTGCTTGAAGAACGGATCGTTCTTCAGCGCGTCCTTGGCACGCTTGATGTCGACCTCCTTGAGCGGGTGGGTCGGCAGCTTGTAGTCCACGATGTCCTGCGGCGTCACGCCGAGGAACGAAGCCTGCGGCACGCAGAAGAACTGGTTGATGTGCGCGGCGTTGCCCGAGCCGACCTTGAGCGTGCGATAGATGTTGGAGATGCCGTAGGGATCGCAGTCGACGAAGGCGTAGACCGGCAGACGGCACTGGTCGGACAGCATGCGCACGAAACGACGCGTGGAGCGGGTCGGCACGCCGGCTGTCGAGACCAGGATGCAGTGGGCCTTGCGCCAGAACTTGTGGCTCTGCAGCCGCTGGAACATGCCCCCGGTCTCTACGCACAGCACGAACTTGGCTTTGGTCTCGAACGTCAGGTGCTCGACGAGGGACGGGATCGAGTAGGCTCCCGAGCCGAAACGAGTGCAGTCGATCCGCTCGGTCTGGCGGCTCTCGAGGTCGGTGTCGTGAACGATCAGTTCCCCGGCCACGGCCCCGCCGTGCTCGTCGGGGATGTAGCGCAGCTGCTCCCGGCTCACGCCCTGGATCGAGAACATGGCCTCGATGTCGTCCATCACGGTATCCGACTCGCCCTGCTCGTCGAAGTGCGCGTCCCCCCAGTTCTTCGACTGGTAGTAGGCGTCCCGCTTGGTCGCGAAGTCGTTCGTCGACACGAGTTCCTTGGACAGCGACATCATCTTCAGGGTCTGGGCGAAGGTCTTGGCCGTGCCGACCGTCAGCGTCCGCACGGATTTCTCCTTGCCGATCTCGAAATAGCCGTTCTTCGGGGAATACTGGACGTTGCCCAGCGAGCGCACGGGAAAGACGACGTCGGGCTTGCGCAGCGCGTCGATGCGCCGCGAGACGCCGGCCGCGACATCGACGATCGCCTGCAGGGTGATCCGATCCTTCTGCGCCTTGTCGGCCTTGGGTGACTTCACGTGCCGCTCCTCCGGCCCCTCGGCCGCGAACGCGGATACCCTACCACGCGCGCCACCCTGCGTTACCATGAGCGCCGTGGCACGCCAACCCGGTTCCGCAACGCCGAGAAGAGCGCTGCTGCGCTGGCTGGGCTGGTACAGCGCCGCGAACGTGCCGGTCCTGATCGCCATCTCGCTGCGGAACCTCGCGGTGAGCCAGCCGCCCGAAGGTGGCGTGGCGCGGGCCTTCGGCGTGCTGATGTTCGTCGGGCACGCGGCGTTCATCGCCTGCCTGCCCGCGGCCCTCCTCGCTCCGCTGATCCTGCTGTGGCCCCGGCGCCGCCCGCTGCTGCTGCTCGGCGTGCTGACGGCGGTGCTGGTCTCCGGCACCGCCCTCGTCGACACGGTGATCTACCAGCAGTACCGGTTCCACCTCAATGCGGAGATCTTCAACCTGCTGTTCGGCGGCGCCGCGGGGGAGATCCTGGTCTTTTCTCCGGCGATGTACGGGCAGGCCGCCCTCCTGCTGCTCGCGATCGTCGGGGGGCAGGCGCTCGTGGCGCGCCTCGTCTGGGCCGGGGTTTGCCGGGGCCCCGCCCGGCCTGCCGGCCCGCTCGTGGCCACGCTCCTCGTCACGGCGTTCGTGGCCCAGACGGCGATCCATGCCTGGGCCGACGTCGCCGGCTACACGCCCGTCACGCGCCAGGGCCGCGTGCTCCTGGGCTACGTGCCGGTGACGGCCGAGAAGCTGTTGGGCAAGCTCGGCTTCGTCAGTCGGCGCGCCGACGCGCCGTTGCGCGCCCGCGACACGGCCACGAGCCTGAATTATCCCCTGCGCCCGCTGGATTGTGCCGGGTTCCCGTCCCGACCCAACATCCTGTTCGTGGTGATCGACGGCTGGCGCTGGGACGCGCTCGACCCGGCGGTGACTCCGAACATCGCCCGGCTGGCCCAGCGCAGCCTGCGCTTCACCGACCACTGGAGCGGCGGGAGCGCCACGCGAACCGGGATCTTCTCGCTGTTCTACGGCCTGCCCGGCACCTACTGGCACGCGGTGCTCGCCGAGCAGCGCGGCCCGCTCTTCATCGACGAGCTGTTGGCCCGCGGCTACGAGGTCTCGGCCTTCTCCAGCGCGAAGCTGATCAACCCGGAGTTCGACCGGACCGTCTTCGCCCGCGTGGAGAACTTGCGGCTGCGCTCGGATGGCTCGCGGCCCAGCGAGCGGGACGAAGACCTGACCCGCGACTTCCTCGAGTTCCTGGAGCGACGTTCCGCCGAGCGGCCGTTCTTCGGACTGCTGTTCTACGACGCGCCGCACGGGTACGACGTTCCCGACGACTTCCCGCAGCCGTTCCAGCCCAGTTGGGACAGGGTCGACTATCTGGACCTCTCGCCGGATTTCGACCCGCTGCCGTTTCACAACCGGTACCTGAACTGCGTGCACTTCGATGATGCCCTGGTGGGCCGAGTGCTCGAGGGGCTCGAGCGCAAGGGGCTCCTCGAGGACACGCTGATCCTGGTCACCGGGGACCACGGGCAGGAGTTCAACGAGAACGGGCTCAACTACTGGGGCCACGACGGCAATTTCTCGCGCTACCAGGTCGCCGTGCCGCTGGTGCTGTACTGGCCCGGCAGGGAGCCGGCCGTCCACCACCACCGCACCAGCCACTTCGATGTCGTGCCCACGCTGCTCGAGGAGCTGTTCGCGTGCACCAACGACCCCGGCGAGTACGGCGTCGGCCACCACCTGCTGCGGGCGGGGGGACGCGAGCTGTTGCTGCTCGCGAACTACACGGACTACGCCGTGGTCCAACCCGATCGCATCGTCGCCGTCTATCCCCACGGCGTCGAGATCCTGGACCCGCGCTACCGGCCGATCCCGGGCGCGACGCTCGACACGGGCGTGGCGCTCGAGGCTCTGCGCCTGCGCAGCCGTTTCTACCGCTAGCATGCGCCCGCGCCGCCCGCCGGAGACGGGTCTGACCTGCCCGCGGGGCAGCCCCTGCGGCTCTTCCGTCTCGAGACGAACCGCGAGGCTCGCCGAGCGCCGGAGGCCCGTGGCTATCCCTTGCTCTCACCCATGATGCGCTCGTGAGGTCCGGAGAGCCGCAGGCCCTGCCCGCGGCTGATCGCGATGATGACCTCGGCCTCCACGAGCGTCGCATTCCGGTAGAACGAGCGCTTGAACCTGAAGTAGACGGTGTGGCCGCCCAAGGGCTCGTATCCGACCTCGTGTGTGGTCTTGATGCTGCTCAACGGGAAGCCCGCCAGTTGCCGGCACTGCTCGTCGTCGAGCGAGAATCGCTTGCCGAACGCCTCCGTGTGGACGCTGCGCCAGCGATCCTCGCGAACCTGCGCCGTGAATGCCACGCGGCCCATCTCCGGCCGGTCGAGGCTGACGAGGTGGACCTCAGACCACGATAGGAACTCTTCTTCGGACGCCTGTGCGGCCGGGTTGACGAGCATCAACGCGCACAAGAAGAACGACCATCGCATGCGATCTCCGGACACGTCCTGGCCCTCCACGCATCGCCACGAGGCAGCCTTGCGGCTTCCTCGTGGCCTCATCGCGACGAGCGCTCTCTCTTGCCCGCCGTGTCTTTTCGGATCGATTGCGGCCCCTTCCCTGGCAAGGATGTGGCGGAGGCCGTCCGCCCTTCGCACGTGGCAGTCGAGTTCGTTTCCGCGCGCGGGTCGCTCGACGTCGAGGAACATCGGCCTCCCCTGCACGAACAGCCCGCAGGGTACCAGGGGCCCGAGGAAGCCCCGTTTGCAGCGTAGGCGTCTCAGACGTTCTGGAGGTATGCTGCGCGCCGTCTCTTCCCATCAACAGGAGCCTTCGATGAACCTGTTCAACCCCGTCGCCATCGCCCTGCTCGTCGCCACATCAGCCCTCGCCGCCCCGCCGCGGACCGTCATCGATCCGAGGAGCGAGGCTCAAAACAAGACCGAGCCGCCCTTCTCGGGTGCCGTGCGAGTAGGCGACACCTTGTACCTGTCGGGCCAGCTCGGCCTCGGGCCCGACCGCAAGCCGCCCGCCGACGTGGCCGCGGAAGCGAAGCTAGTGCTGGATGCGGTCAGAAACCAGCTGGCCCGCGCCGGCATGGACATGGACGACTTGGTCAGCGTCCAGGTCCATTGCTCCGATGTTCGCCATTACGACGCCTTCAATGCCGTCTACCGCACCTACTTCACCAAGGAGTTTCCGGCCCGGGCGTTTGTGGGCTCGGGGGGACTGCTCTTCGGCGCGCGTTTCGAAGTGGTCGGCGTGGCGGTAAAGCGCTGACCGCACTGGAGCGGACTCGCAGCCGCTGCTTCACGAGCCTCATGGAGCGGCGCTGGCGCCCGGCGGACTCGCGCTCGTCCTGGGTTTCCAGGAACAGCCGGAGCGCTCCTCGATGCGGGCCTTGCCGGCGGCTGCCCTCGATCTAGTCGGACGGGAACGAGTTGTACTCCTCGCGGACGCGGTAGACCGCGGCGGCGTCCAGCTTGCGAGGTTCGAGTGGGTTCCCGCTGGCCACCGCGCTCAGGTAACGCTCGAAGGTCGGCTGTGCCGCCGCGGCGATCCGCTGCGTCAACCGCTCGGCGCTGTCGCCCGCTTCGATCGGCACCGCTTGCTGCCAGAGCACCTCGCCGGCGTCGATTGCCGGCACGACGCGGTGCAGCGAAAAGCCGGTCGCGGTCTCGCCGTTTCGCAGGCACCAGTACGCCGGCACCGGTCCGCGGTAGTAGGGCAACAGCGACGGGTGGAAGTTGACCAGCGCCGCGAAGCGCTCGATCGTCCGCCGCTTGAAGATCTGATCGAAGCCCGCGACGATGCCGACGGTGCCGTCGAACCGCCGCGCGAGCGGCTTCGCGTTGACGTCGGCCTCGACCCGCACGGGCAGCCCCAGCTCCCGCCCCAGTTTCCAGCGCCGGCGCAGCGACCCGAGACGGCGACGCAGCCGACCGCCGCCCGTCCGCGGAGGATCGTGGGGTGCCGCCCGCCGGTCGGACAGGATCACGGTGATCGCGTGTCCGTGCCGGCGCGACCATTCCCGGGCGGTGCGAAGGAAGGGCTCGCCGTAGCTGCGGTTGCAGAACAGGTAGAGCATGCCGCCCGACCCTAGGCCTCCGCCGGGCCCGCTCGCAGCAAGCGGATGCGCAGGACCAAGTAGGCCCATTGCCGCCGGCTGAACGCCCAGGAGGCCGCGCCATAAACCGCTACACCCACGGCGACCGCGAGCGGCAGCCGGATCCGGGGCATCGTGGGCCATCCCGGGATGAGCGGCAGTGCCGACACCGCGGCGAACATCAGCAGCGAGGAGACGGCCGGGCCGCCGATGGTGCGATGGAACTCGGCCATCCCGAGCCCGATGATGCGGAACGCGATCCCGAGGCTGACGTAGAACAGAGCCAGCGACGCAGTGGCGTAGGCCACGGCAACGCCGAGGATGCCCCAGCGCAGCCCGATGATGAACGACGCGAGGATCACCGGGGTCGATACCAGATTGACCAGGAGCAGCTTCCGCGTCTTGCCGGTGCTGAGGTAGAGCGTGCCCACAGTCGTGCCCACGCTCTGCACCATGCCGAGCACGCAGAATACGCGCAGCACGTGCTCCATCGGCAGCCACTTCTCACCGAAGACGACCACGATGAAGTCGTGCGCAACGGCCAGCAGTCCCAGCATCATCGGGAAGGTGATCGCCGCGATCGTCCCCACCGATACCAGGTACGCTCGGCGGAACCGGCTCGGATCGCCCTGCAGGGTCGACAGCGTCGGGAACAGCACCTTGACCAAGACGCCGGAGACCTGGGCGAGCGGGTAGAGCATCATCCGGTAGGCCAAGGCGTAGTGACCGAGTGCGACCCCGCCGAGGGCCCGACCGATCAGCACGTTGTCGACGCTGCGCGTGGAATAGCCGAGCATCGACGAGCCCAGCACGCCAGCGCTGAAGGACAGCAGGGGTCGGATGCTGCGCCACGAGAATCCGAGCCCCGGCCACCACGAGGCCCAGACCGAGCTGAGCCCCAGCGTGACCGCATTGTCCACCACGACCTGCAACACCAGCGCCCAGACGCCGAGGCCGCTCCACGCAGCCGACGCGGCGACCGTCGCACCGCTCAAGGCGCCGATCAGGCGCGCCCGGGCGTCCGCACGGAAGTCCATCCGTTTGTGCAAGATGGCCCGCGGAACGGCGGTCATCGCGGACAGCACGAGACCGGCGCCCAACGCCCGCAGGACCGCGGCCACGCGCGGCTCCGCGTAGAACCCGGCGACGAGGGGCGCCGCGGACCACAACAGCGCCGCCGCGGCCAGTCCGATGGCACAGTTGGCCCAGAACGAGGAGACGAGTGCGGTCCGGTCCACGCGCGGCGACTGCACGATCGCCGCGCCGATGCCGAAGTCGGCGAACAGCTGGCCGACGACGACGAACACCATCGCCATGCTCAGCAGGCCGAAGTCCTCGGGCAGCAAGAGTCGCGCGAGCACGATCGAGGTCGGCACGCGGATCAACTGCTGCGCGAGCTGGCCCCCTCCGACCCAGGCCACTCCGCGCGCCGCGCTGCCGGCGAGGTCCTCTCTCACGTGCCGCTTTCCCCCAGGACGAGCCTCTTCAGTCCGAGGGCCCGACCCCAGAGCGGACTGAGCCAGTGCAGGGACCAGACCGGAACGCGTTCCGCACCCCAGCGCTCCTTGAACTCCTCGAGCGAGTCGATCCCCTTCGACGCGCCCATGTTGAAGTAACGGGCCCCGGCCGCGATCGCCTGGCCGACGGCGTGGGCGAACAGGCCATCCATGGCATGGTCCCGGTCCCGCATCGGGTCCCGGACGCCATGCCAGTAGAACCACTCGCGGGCGTCGCGAAAGATCAAGGCCGCCGCGAGCAGGCGCTCTCCGCCGAAGGCGCCCCACAGCGTCGCGGACGATCCCAGCTCCCGACCCAGCCGCTCGAACAGGGCCGCGGGGTACGGATCGATGTCCCGCTCGCGCGCCCACGGCCGGTAGATCGCGTCGTGCGCCGCGAATTCGGCGGAGGTCCTGAGGGCTCGCACCGCGATGCCGCTGCGCTCGGCGCGCCGAACCCAGCGACGGGTCGTGGCTTTGACGCGCTGCTCGAGCAGCTGGTCGAGGGACAGGTTCTCGAGCGGTAGCACGTGACTGTACGATTGCACCACGCCGTCAGCGTTCAGGCGCAGCTTGCTGCGAACGTGCTCGAGCTGCTGGCGGTCGTCGTAGCGAAAGCTCCAGGTCAAAGACAGCGTGCGAGAGCTCAGGCAACGAGCGAGCGCGCGATCGACGACCTCGGCGGTTCCGCCCCAGTACAGCCCGCGCGGACCCAGATGGTAGCGCCGCAGACCCAGCCGCCTGGATTCGGAGAAGACCAACCCGACCTCCGTCGCCGACGGCAGGGGCTCCCACTTCAGGCCGAAGGTCTCGGCCCAGATTCGCGAGAAGTCGGAGCGGGCGAACGCGGTTTGTGGCTGCAACATCATGCAAGCGACCGGGACCTAACATAATCCGGCCGGCAGAGCATGGGCAACTCGGCTAGACTGCCAGCCGGGAGAGTGAACCATGGACTTCCTGCTGACTCTTCACGGTGAGATGCGCTGGCTCGTCGCGCTGGTCGGCGTCGCCGCCTGCGCGCGCTACGCGACCGCCGTGCTGCGCGGGCTGGAGTTCGGCAAGCCCGACCGCGTGCTCAGCGCCACGTTCGTGGGGCTGATGGACCTGAACCTGCTGCTGGGGCTGATCCTGTTCTTCGGCTCCGAGACCGAGGACTTCGCGTCACGGGTCGAGCACCTGACGACGATGGTCCTGGCCGTGTTCGGTGCGCACGCCTTGTCGGTGATGGGACGCCGCGGCGACTCCCGACGGCGCTTCCGCGTGCACCTGATCGGCGTCCTCGTCGTGCTGGCCCTCGTCGCCGCCGGCGTCCTGCGCCTGCGCGGAGGCTGGTGATCCGGGACAGATCTATTTCCGACGGAGTCGGGTCCTGGGGCCGAAGGCAGCGCTCGCAACAGCGGATAGGCCAGCCGAGCACACCAAGCTCGCCGGGGGTCGAACCGCCCGTCCCGCGCGTTACTGGCAGGCCCCGCCATTCCCGGGCAGGCAAGGGGCCGGCCCGGCCGGGCGCGGCGTTCCCTGGCTCGTCGTGCCGAGCGACCCCTGGAAGAACTCGTTGCGCGGAGCCACCAGGAAGTACGACCGCGAGGGACCGATGCCCATCGGGAGAGTGATCGTCGTCATTCCTCCCGTGGAGCAGACCAGCGGCACGTGCCCGGCAAAGGCCCCGGTGAGCGAGCCCTGATAAAGGGTGTAGTCGGTGTCGCCCGGGGCGCACGAGCTGCCCCACTCGAGCTGGATCTCTCCACTCGACTTGTCGAGCAGCAGCATCGGCCCGGCCACCTCGGCCCCGTTCGGCACCGCACCCGGGCTGCTCACCGCCCCGTTCAGGTAGACCGCGGTGCCGGCACAGCGGCCGACCACGAGGTCGTTCCAGCCGTCGCCATCGATGTCGAACACGGCGACATCGTGCGTCCCCTTGAGCTCGCTGGCCGGGATCGAGGCCACCAGGCAGCTTGGCGGGTAGCCGTCACTGAGCTTGCAGCCTGAGCCCATCGTCTGCTCCTCGAGCGTCACGCTGCTGCCTGGAGCGCCGCCGAGGTTCCGGAAGATGTGCATGCGGCGGTCGCAGCCCGCGACCGAGAAATCCACGTCCGTGATCAGCACGTCCTGGAAGCCGTCGTTGTCCAGTTCTGCCACGATCGCGTTGCCGCCGAAGCCGTCGTCGCTCGCGGCGCCCCCGCTCCCGAAGTGGTTGTACTTGTACGAGAACACGAGAAAGTCAGCCATCCCGTCGCCGCCGTCCCCTTGGTTCAACAGGTAGCGGTCCAGACCGTCGTCGGCGACCACGAGATCCAGCCGGTCGTCGTTGTTCAGGTCGCCGTGGGCGGCGAAGTAGGCGGCGCCGGTATAGACGCTGTTGGACTTGTTGAACTGGCCGCCTCCGGCGTTGTAGGCGATGCCGACGTTCGCTTCATTCTGGCTGAGGATGTCGTTTTGACCGTCTTGATTGAACTTGTCGATGGCGCACGACAAGCCGTGGTGGCCCAAGGGAAATTTGGCCGCCTGTCCGATGAAACTCCCCGCGGTCGCGTCCACGAAGTAGCCGGGCTGCGACGCCCCCTGGTTGAGCAGCAGCTTGTCGCTGAAGTCGCCGGGGCAGCCCGGTTCGTCGTTATCGGAGAAATACAGGTCCGGGTAGCCGTCGCCCGAGACATCACCCGCGGCCGCCGCGGTGAAACAGGGGCTGAAGCCGCTCCGTCCGTCGCGGGTCAGCAGCGGGGGTATGCGCGCGTCCTCGAACTCGAAGCCGAGCCAGGCCTCTGTCGTGCAGGTCGTGGCAGCGCATCCGCCGACGCTGCAGCACTTGTTGTGGTAGACCCGCGGATAGGCGATGTGCTTGGGATCGTCGGGGCTCTTGCCCGTCGCCGTGACCAGGTCGAGCCAGCCGTCGAGGTCGACGTCGACCATGATGATGTCGCGGTCGTAGGTCGGTGTCTTGAAGCCCAGATCGCCTGCAATATCAGAGTCGGTGGCGAACTCGGCCGTGCGATCGGTCAGGGCGCCGAGTTCGTTGATGAACAGCACGTTGACCCGCTTGCCGGAACTGCGAACCGGCTCCTTGCGAGCGACGGCAAGGTCGATGTCGCCATCCTTGTCCACGTCACCCCAGGCGTAGGCCTTCTCCGCCGGGTCGTGGACGCCGAGTCCTGGCTCGACGACGAGACGCGTCTCGGTCTCGTCGAAGAACATCACCCACTGAGCCGAGGCCGACGGCGCGAAGACCAGGCCGGCGGCCAGGACGAGCGCAAGGCTCTGCAACTGCCGGCGAATCTGGTTCGAAAGGCCACCCCTCATCTCCCACCTCCTGGGCCTTCCTGCCCCGTGCACGGGCACGTCAGCCACGCTCAGGTCGGTCGATGAATCGCCCTCCCGTTCCTGGCCTGACTATACACCGAAACGCCCGCCGCCCCGCGGGGACTCTTGGGCCCGCAGACGAAAGATCACGGAATGCGAGGCGTGTCCCCCATTTCGGCGGTCCGAGACACGTCCGCCTGCTGCAACTCGTAGAGGGTGCGGTAGATTCCGCCGTCGAGGCGGATCAGCTCGTCGTGGCTTCCCTGCTCGGTCAGGCGGCCGCGGTGCAGCACGAGGATGCGATCCACCGCGCGCACGGTGGCCAGCCGGTGCGCGATGACGATCGAGGTTCTCCCGACGAGCATCTCGGCCAGCCCGGCCTGGATCCGCCGTTCGGTAGCGGGATCGACGGAGGCCGTCGCCTCGTCCAGCACCAGCACCGCGGGGTCGAAGGCCAGGGCCCGCGCGAAGGACAGGAGCTGCCTTTCCCCCATCGATAAGTTCGAGCCGCGCTCGCGCACTTCCTCGTCGTAACCCCGCGGCAGCCGCTCGATGAACGGCGCCGCCTGCGCCCGTCGCGCGGCGTCCCGCAGCCGTGCGTCGTCGACGCGTGCATCGGAGAGCGAGATGTTGCTGGCCACGGTCCCGGCGAACAGGAAGGGGTCCTGCAGCACGACGCCCATCGCGCGACGCAGCTCCTTCACGTCGTAGTCGCGGACATCGACCCCGTCCAGCAGCACCCTTCCACTCCCGACGTCGTAGAGGCGCGCCAACAGCCGGATCAGCGTCGATTTTCCCGAGCCGGTCCAGCCCACGATCCCGATCCGCTCCCCCGGACGAATCCGGAAGGAGACGTCGCGCAGCACCGGCTCGCCTTCGCGATAGGCGAAGCAGACGTTCTGGAACTCGATCTCGCCGCGCAGCCGTCCAAGGACCCGGCGCGGTTCGGCCGGCGCGGCCAGCCCCGCATCGGTGTCGAGCAGCTTGAAAATGCGCTCGGCGGAGGCCATCGCCGACTGCATCGTGGTGTAACGCTGCGCCAGCTCCTGCAGCGGGCGAAAGAACTTGCCCGCGTAGTCGATGAAGGCCACGAGCGTGCCGAAGGTCACGGCCCCGGCCAGGATGCGCCAGCCGCCGGCCCAGACCAGCGCCGCCAGGGTGATCGCGCCGACCAGCTCCGCCACGGCCGAGAATATCGACTCGTAGCGCACGCCGTCGATCTGGGTCTTGCGGTGATCGCGGTTGATCTCGCGGAACTGCTCCAACGCCTCGGGCTCGTGGACGAACAGCTGCACGACGCGCATGCCGGAGACGTTCTCCTGCAGGAAGGCGTTGAGACGGGCCACCAGCAGACGGATCCGCCGATAGGCCTCGCGCATCCGGGACCCGAGGGCCGACGTGACCAGCACCATCGGCGGCAGCACGGCGAAGGTGACGAGCGCGAGCCGCCAGTCCATCCAGACCAGGATGACGACGATGCCGGCCAGCTTGAGCAGGTCGGCCAGGATCAGCACCAGGCCGGAGGTGAACGCCTCGAGGATCGCCTCGACGTCGGTCGTGACGCGGGTCATCAGCCGCCCCACCGGGTTGCGGTCGAAGAAGGCCGCCGGCAGCCGCTGCAAGTGCGCGAAGGCCGCGTTGCGCAGGTCGAACACCACGTTCTGACCGGCCCGCTCCAGCACGTAGAGCTGCGCCCAGCGCAGCAGGAACTCCGCCGCCAGCGCGACCAAGAACCAGGCCGCCAGCCAGCCCAGTCCCGCGCTGTGCCCCGGGTTGATGTGGTCGTCGATGGCCAGCTTCACGAGATACGGCTGGATCAGTTGCGCCGCGCTGACCGCGAACAGCAGCAGCACGGACAGCGCCATCAGGGCGCCGTACGGCCGGGCGAAGCTCCACAACCGGCGCAGCAGCCGCGAGTCGTAGACCCGGCCCAGGGTGTCCTCGTCCTGGAAGGCCGCCGGGCGCGCGCGGGCAGGCCTCATCCCGTGAGCCGCTCTTCGAGCGCATGGCGCCGGAACAGGCGGGCGTAGACGCCGTCCTTCGCCAGGAGTTCGTCGTGCGTTCCCTGCTCGGCGATGCGGCCGCGGTCGAAGACGATGATGCGATCCATCCCCGCGAGCGAGGACAGGCGATGGCTGACCAGGATCAGCGTCCTCTCGCGGGTGCGCTGCCCCAGCGCGTCGAGGATCGTGCGCTCCGTGTCGGCGTCGACGCTGGACAGCGAATCGTCGAGGATCAGAAGCGGTCGCTGCACCAGCATCGCCCGCGCCAGCGTGGCCCGCTGCCGCTGCCCGCCCGAGAGCGTGTAGCCGCGTTCGCCGACCAGCGTGTCGAGCCCGTCGGGGAACGAGTCGAGGTCGTTCCGCAAGCCGGCCGTGGCCACCGCGTCGGACAGCTCCTGCTCCGTGGCCGCGGGACGTCCGAGCGAGATGTTCTCGCGCAGCGTACGCGAGAAAAGGAAGGACTCCTGCGGGACATAGCCGATATTGCGCCGCAGGCGCTGCAGAGGAACGTCGTTGATGTCGACGCCGCCGATGAAGATCGTGCCCGGCGGCACCGGGTAGAAGCGCGCCAGGAGGTTGGCCAGCGTCGACTTCCCGGAGCCGACCGGGCCCACGAGCGCCACGCGGCTGCCGCGTTCGATCGTAAGCTCGACATCCTGGAGCACGAGCGACGGCCCCGAGACTCCGGGACCCGCCGAGGGATAGGCGAAGCTCAGGCCCCGGATCTCGATCCGCCCCTCGAGCGGCTCGGCGGTCGCGGGGCCGCCGTCCCCGCCTCCGGTCACGTCCGGAGGCCGGGCCAGGATCTCGTCGATGCGCCGCATGGCCCCGGCGCCGCGCTGGATCGTGTTGATGATCCAGCCCAGCGCGATCGTCGGCCAGATCAGCAGCGCCAGGTAGGCGTTGAAGGCGACGAAGTCGGCGAAGTCGATGCGCCCCGCGATCACCGACCGTCCGCCGACGAACAGCACGATCAAGGTGCTCAGGCCCGAGAGCGCGCCGATCAGCGATAGCATCCCGCCGCGCAGCGTCGCCATCGACAGGTTGCGCTTGCGGTATTCGGCGCCCTGCTCGCGAAACGCCGAGATCTCCCGCTCCTCCTGGGCGAAGATCTTCACCTGCTGGATGCCGCCGATGTTCTCCTGAGCCCGGCTGGAGATCGAGGCCAGCTGCTCCTGGACCGCGATGGACCGCGAGTAGATGCGGCGGCTGAGCCGGTTGACCGCGACGAACAGCAGCGGGTAGATGGCGACGGAGACGAGCGTCAGCAGGACGTCGATGCGCAGCAGCAGCGCCAGGACCGCGACGTACACGATCAGCGTGTTCATCAAGTTCATCGCGCCGGGCCCGTACAGCGACTGGACCTGCGAGACGTCGTTGACCGCCCGCGACATGATGTCGCCGGTGCGGTGCGTGTCGTAGAAGCCGGGCCCGAGCCGCTGGAGCTGGGTGAAGAACGCGTCGCGGATGTCGTAGACGATCCGCCGGCTGGTGCCCAGGATGGCGAGCCGCGACCAGGTGCGCACGACCGCCTGCGCCAGCGCCACGGCCGCCATGGCCAGCCCGAAGCCGCCGACGACCCGCAGCCCGGCGCCCCGCTCCAGGGCGCGGATCGCATCGCGCAGCAGCCAGGGGATCCACAGGCTGAGCCCGTTGGTCCCCACGAGCAGCAGGAAGCCCAGCGCATACCGGGGTGCGTAGGGTCTGGCGAAATGGATCGCGCGTCGCAGCATCGCGTCAGCCCCCGGCGCGAGGCGAACTCGGCAGGACGCCCGCCGGGAAGATCACGCGCGACAGTCTAGCGACCGTCGAGCTCAGGGCCCACTCGCCCGACGTTCGATCTCGGCCAGACGCTGCCGCGCGACCCGGTTGCCGGGCCTCCGCTCGAGCACCACGCGATAGCAATCCCGGGCCTCGTCCAGGCGACCCAGCCGGTAGAGCGCGGACCCCAGATTCAGGAACGTCTCGAAGTAGGCGCCGTCGCTGTCCCGGATAGCCTCGGCGAAACGCGGGGCGGCGCGCGCCGCGTCGCCGCGCCAGTAGTGGAACAGTCCGAGGTAGAACGGCTCGCTGGGGAAGCGCTCGCGGCGGACGAGCCCCGAGAGCCAGCGCGCCAGCGCGCCGCGGCCCGGGTCCGCTCCCAGTTGCGGCACCGATCGGAGATCCAGCGTAGCGGCGGGCCCCAGCTCCGCCCGCGCGCCGGGATCGATGCGCTCGGGTGCCAACGTGCCCGTGCGCACGAAGACGACCGCCAGGGGATCGACGTAGGCCAGCGTCCAGCGCGGGTCGGCGCTCAAGCGGGCCAGCAGGCGCGGAGCAACGCCATAGGGGAAGACGCTCCAGCGGATGTCGTAGAGCGCCACGGCCGACTCGAGCGCGCCCGCGTCGGCCAGGATCCCGCGATACACGTCGAAGAACTCCTCGCCAATGACCTCCAGCCGTCCGTCGATGAACACCGGCTGCCCGCGCGACCAGATCAGGTAGCCGCCGAAGTTGAGGTGGTTGAGCACTCGGCCGTCGAGCCCGGCCCTCCCCGCGTAGTCTGCCGCCCCCACCGGCAGGCTCAGCTCGTTCCAGCCGATCCCGAAGCGGTCTTGCCGCCGGTGGGCGATGTAGTAGGCGTCGTGGTACACGCGCAGCGCGAGCAGCAGGCAGGCTGCGGCCAGGACAGCGCTCGCGAGGCGCGTGAGCCGCAGGCGCAGTGCGGGTCCGCAACCGAGCCCCGCCGCGATCCGTTCCAGGGACAAGCCCCAGGCCGTCGCCGGCAGGCAGGCCACCACGAGCAAGGGCATGTTGCGGACCATGCTCCAGGACAGGTAGGCGAACGGCAGCCACAGCAAGGCCGGCGCCCAGCGCCGGCGGCGCAAGAGCGGGATCAGCGCCACGAGGGCCAGGACGAACAGCAGCCGGAACGAGAAGATCGGCAGCCGGGGATAGAACGGGAACTGCTCGGACAGCCCCAGCTCGAACGGCGATCGGAATTCGCCGATCGTTTCGTTGAAGGGGTTGGCCTCCTCGAAGCGCGTCGCCAGGGTCAAGGGAAAGACGACTCCGCGCCAGCCGTACGGGTTGACAAGGGGCGCGATCAGCGAGGCCGCGCTCCAGCCCAGGAGCCGCCGGTCGAGCCGGCGGTCGCGCAGCGCGAGTCCGACGGCGAAACAACCGAGCGCGATCCAGCCCAGCGCGAACAGGCTGTGCATGTTGGCCCACAGCAGGAACAGCGGCGGCAGCAGCCAGAGCGGCGACAGCTTGCCCGCGGCGTGGCGATGCAAGAGGTGCAGCACGAGTGCGAGCAGCGCGTAGGACAGCAGTTCCGGGCGGACCTGGTAGCGCAGCTCCGCGGCCAGCCCGCCGAGCCCCAGCAACCACACCAGCGTTTGCGGCTCGGCGGGCCCCAGCCGCGCCGAGCGGTAGACGAGAAGCAACATGACGATGACGAGCGCGGCGTGAAACAGCACGAGCCCCGCCGCGCCGAAGCCGCGCTCCAGGAGGGCCAGCACGACCTGGTAGCCCCAGCTCGTGTCGACGTAGGCATGGTCGCTCACGGTGAACGTGAACGGGTCCGTCCCGGGCCAGCCCAGGCCGTCGAGGATGCGCCCGCCCGCGGCCAGGTGGAACCCCACGTCGCCGCTCGAAACGTCGCGCAGCGCCAGACAGGCCATCAGCACGAAGACCAGCGCGAGCGCGACCCGCGACGGCCCGTCCATCGGCGCGACGCGATCCGGCGGCGACTGCACCATCCGCGAACTCTACTCCAGGCCTTGCGGCGAGACGGGCTGCCCCGCGGATCCGGCCGGGCGTCCGCGGGCCGAGGCTTCGAGCCGAGCCACTGCCCGAGCGCCGCTGGTCCGGTGCGCAGGGTCGATTCTGGTAGAGTAAACCTTGTCGCGGTTCCGCGGACGGACCCGTCGCGAGGGGTTGATGGCGCAGCAGGAAAACGACCAGCCTGCGGCCCTGCTGCTGCACGCCGTGCGCAGCGTGCTGTCGCAGGTGGCGGCCCCGTCCCAGGTGCTGAAGACGATCCTGGGCCAGGCCGTGGCGCAGACCGGCGCCGACCGCGGGCTGTTCGCGGAGGTCACCCGCTCGGGGAAGCTCTCCTACCGCGTGCTCTACAAGTTCGACAAGGAGCGGCTGGAGGACCACGTCGGGCGCTTCAGCCGAAACGTCTTCGCCCAGGCGCTGGCCTCGGGCCAACCCGTGCGCGTCGAGAACGCGCTGGACGACCCGCGGTTCAGCGCCCAGGAATCGATCCAGGATCTGCGGCTGACCTCGATCCTGTGTCTGCCGATCCGGATCGGCAGCAAGGTCGCGGCACTCGTGCACCTCGAAAGCGACACCCCGGGGCATTTCAGAGAGCATCACGTGACCTTCCTGGAGTCGTTGAGCGGACTCGCCGCCACCGCGCTCGAGGCGTTGCAGGCCAGCGAGGGCATCCGCCGCGAGCGCGACGAGGCCCGCGAGTCCCAGAGCATGGCTCAACAGGAACTCGAGGAGAACCGCGAGGTCCTCGCCCGCGAATGGTCGTTCCGCCGCTTCGTCGGCAGGTCGGCGGTGGTGCGACAGCTCGAGGAGAGCGTGCACAAGGCGGCGGCCACCGACTTTCCCGTGCTGCTCCAGGGCGAGACCGGCACCGGGAAGAGCATCCTGGCCCGCGTGCTGCACCACGGCAGCCCGCGCTCCAAGCGCTCGTTCGTCACCGTCTTCTGCCCCTCGCTGGAAAAGGGCATGGTCGAGACGGAGCTGTTCGGACACAAGCGCGGCGCGTTCACGGGCGCCGTGGCCGACCGCACCGGCAAGATCCAGACCGCCGAGAAGGGCACGCTGTTCCTCGACGAGATCGGCGAGCTGCCGCTCGACATCCAACCCAAGCTGCTGCGGCTGCTGCAGGAGAAGGTCTACGAGCGCATCGGCGATCCCACCGAGCGGCCAACCGACGTGCGGGTCGTCACCGCCACGAACCGCGACCTGTCCGAGGAGGTCGCCAAGGGTCGCTTTCGCCGTGACCTGTTCGAGCGCCTCAACTTCGTGCCACTGCGCGTGCCCCCGCTGCGCGAGCGGCGCGAGGACATTCCGCTCCTGCTCGAGCACAGCCTCGAACAGTACGACGCCGGCCGCTGGATCGAGCTGAGTCCGGAGGCCTGCTCCTTCCTGACCACGCTCGATTTCGCCTGGCCGGGCAACGTGCGCCACCTGGAGCACCTGGCGGCCCGCCTGGCCATGGACAAGCCCCGCGATCCGGTGACGCCGGACCACCTGCGCCGCCTGCTGGACACCTCGACGGGCGAGGCCGAGGTCGAGAGCCCGGTGACCAGGAAGGCGGCGCTGGAGCTGGGTCTGCCCGCGCTGCTGGCTCAGGAGGAGAAGAAGTGGCTCCAGGAGGCGCTCAGCCTTCATCCGGAGTTGACGCGCGCCGATCTTGCGGCCAAGTTGAAGATCAGCGAGGCCGCGCTGTACAAGAAGCTGCGGATGTACGAACTCGGGCGGTGAACGCATCGGCGGGTGGGGCATCGCCCCACCCGCCTAGCCGCGAGCTCCCGGAAACGGCTCGCCTGTTTTGCCGTAGGAATAGCGAGGGACGTGCCAGCCGGGGTCCCCCGCCGGCGGTGTCTCGAACTCGATGCCTGTCAACCACTTGCGGGCCTCGGTGCTTGCGGAGGGTCCCGCCACGCTGCTGCGGGACTCCACGGGCGTCGAGAGCGGGTCGCCGGAACGACAGTCGGGGACTCAGCGCTTGCCGCGGCGGGCCGCGCGCTCCCAGGGCATGGGCCAGGTGTAGGGACTGAACGGCGTCTCGGCCTTGCTCTGCAGTTCCAGCTCGGAGACGACGAGCGCCGGCGAGACCGTCGAGACCGGGACGTAGCCCGACTCGGCCCCGCAGAAGGAGTTGTCGGCCTCCGAGCGGCGGCCGGCGGCCACGATGCTGTGGATCGCATTGAGCGGCGTGCCGACGAAATTCACGCCGCGGATCCATTCTTCCCGCCCGTCGGGGAAGATCTTGCTCGCCAGGTTGATCTCGCCCAGGAACGCCTGGAAGTTGTAGGCATCGGTCGCGGTCTCCCCGCTCGAGGCCTCGATGACACGGATCCCAAAGGGCGCCCGCTGTCGGCGAACCTCCTCGATCAGCCGCTGGCGCAACTCCCGATCCTCGAGCCCGCGATCGACCTCGACCAGCGTGACCCCCATGCGGCTGATCGGCCGCTGGTGATAGGCCGATCGGGCGTGCCCGGTCGAGCGGTGCCGCCGCGTGATGCCGGTGCGTGTGGCCATGAAGCGCTCGAGCTTGCCGCGGACCACGAGCGGCGTGTCGCGAGACTCGACTCCCTCGTCGTCGTAACGGTAGTGCCCGACGAGCGACCGCCCGTCCCAGCGCTCGAGCCGCGGGTTCTCCCGGACGGACAGGAACTCCGGCAGGATGCGCTGACCGACGGAGTCCCGAAACGTCTGCCCCTCGCCCTGGGCCAGCAGCCGGTTGCCCTCCAGGCGGTGCCCGACGGCTTCGTGCAGCAACAGGCCCGCGGGCACGGGGTCGAGCAACGCCGGTCCGCAGAAGGAGCGCAGCGTGGGAGCCTGGGCCAGCCGGCGCATCAGCTCCACGCGCCGCAGGATCTCGGTCTGGAATCGCTGCGGCCCGGGCAGCTCGCCGGGATCGGCGACCGTGTGCTTGAGGGTCCAGGGAATCGCGTCGCCTTGCCGCGTGAGCAGCCACATGTAGCACTCGACGGACCACACGGCGTGGCATTCGATGACCCGCGCACCCTCGGAACTGCCGAACACCCGGCAGACGTGGTCGGCCGCGAACTCGACGTGACCGTCCTTGATGTCGGGGAAGCGTTTCAAGAGCGCCGACGCGCGTTCCACATAGCGGGTCCAGCGCTCGACGTCCACTTCGGGGAAGGGCCTCCAGTCCAGGGCCACGACCGGCTCGCGCTTCTCGAAAGCGACGAGGCGGCGATCGGGGTTGCGGTAGGTCAGCTCACGGGATTTCTTGTCCCACAGCTCCTCGACCGCCTCGCGGTAGCGGGCGTCGGTCAGCCGCCACAGCCCGTGCCGGACTCCATCGTAGTCGTGATTGCCGAACGGCAGGTCCACGTAGCCGTAGGACTCTGCCTCCTTGTCGTTGTCGTGCAGGCCTCCGTCGTGGATCTGGTCGTACCCGTACGACCCCACCCGCACGTCGCCGAAGGCGTTGCGCGTCCGATCGCGAGTGGCGGCCTTGATCGCGCCGAAGGCGGCCCGCAGGCTGAAACGCTCCTCGTCCCGCAAGAGGTACGAGACGAAGTACGGGGGCGGGAACCCGGGAACGCGCGTCTGCCGCACCGCCCGGCGGGCCTCCTCGGCGGCGACCCGCGAAAGGGAGAGCGCCGAGGACCTGTCCATCACAGTCCGAGGATGTCGTCGATCGCCGCCAGCAAGCCGCGGATCTCCCATTCCTGCGTGTCGCCCATGTGCGCCAGGCGGAAGGTTTGCTCCTTGAGCTTGCCGTAGCCGTTCGAGATCTGAGCGCGCTGCCGTCCCAGCGCCTCGTTCAGCGCGGCGACCGAGATGCCGCGGGTGTTCTTGACGCAGGTCAGCGTCGGGGATTCGTAGCCCTCTTCGGCGAACATCGCGAAGTGGCGCCGCGTCCAATCTTGCACGATCCGGGCCAGCCGCGCGTGGCGCTCGAAGCGGCGCCCCGCGCCCTCTTCCAGGATCCGATCGAGCTGTGCGTCCAGGGCCTGCACCTGCGGAATGGCCGGTGTGGACGGCGTCATGCCCCGCTCGTCGTACTTGAGCATCTCCAGGAAATCGAAGTAGTAGCCCCGGTGCTCGATGCGCCGGGCCCGCTCCAGCGCCCGGGCCGAGACGCTGGCCACGGTCAGACCCGCGGGCAGCGCGAACGCCTTCTGCAGGCCGGCCAGGCAGACGTCGATGCCCAAGGCGTCGACGGGCGTGGGGACGCCGGCCATCGACGAGACCGCGTCGACCAGGAACATCACGTCCGGGTGGTTCCGCAGCACTTCGGCGATCTCGTCCAGCCGATTCATGACGCCGGTCGAGGTCTCGTTGTGCACGACCGCGATTGCGTCGTAGTCTCCGGCCGAGAGCTTGGCATCGATCATCTCCGCGGTCACCGCCCGGCCCCAGTCGACGGCCAAGGCATCGGCCTCCTTGCCGTTGGCCCGCGCGACCGCCAGCCAGCGCTCGGAGAACGCTCCCTGCGTGCAGCACAGGACGCGGCGCGCGACGCAGTTGCGAATGGCCGCCTCCCACACCCCGGTGGACGAGCAGGTGAAGAGGAACACGCGGTTCTCGCTCCCGAGCAGCGTGCGCAGCCGGGAAACCACTCTGCCGTACAGCTCGCTGAACTCGGCCGTGCGATGACCGATCTGCGGTCGGGCCAACGCGGTCAGGTTCTCGAACGTGACTTCGGTGGGGCCGGGTATGAACAGGCGCTTGTGTGACATCGACTCCTCGTGCGAGCGCGGCGTGCCGGCGGTTTGGGGTGTCAGCGGATCGGGTCTCTCAGCGCCGCCGCCGTGTTCCCCGCGGGGCCTCGGCTCAGGGCGCCGTCGATCCAGGCCAGGAGCGCGCGCGGGTCCTGGAATCCCTCGTGGCGCGCGATCACGCCGCCTTGGCCGTCGAGCAGCAACTGGACCGGGTAGCCATAGACCTCGTAACTCGCGGCGATCTCTTGATTCGCCGGGCCACGTCCCGCGTTCTCGTCGTCGACGACGACCTTCACCGGCACGAGTTCCTGCAGCCGCTCGGCGACATCCCCGGTGCGCCAGGTCTGGCGGGACATCTTGGTGCAGTACGGGCACCAGGTCGTGACGAAGGTGGCCAGCACGGGCTTGCCTTCGGCCCGCGCGCGCGCCAACCCCTCTTCGAAGTCGAGCCACTTCACGCTCCTGACCGTGGCCGAGGCCGGGAGGGAGCCGCTGGCCTCGCGGGGGCTCTCGACCACCAGCGGATTGGCGGCGAAGCCGAAGGCCGCGAGGCCGAGCGCGCTGGTGCCGGCGATCCAGCCGAGCGCGCCGAAACGGCTCGCTTCCGAGCGTCCCGCGCCGGCGGCGCCTCTCCGCGGATCGCCGGTCGCCGGGATGGCCAGGAACACGGCGGTGGCCAGCGCGCACAGCAGCAGCATGTGGTCGGATGCAGCCCCGCGCTCGCCGACGAGGCGAAATGCGACGACGGCCAGGAGCGCGGCGATCACGACCCCGCCCCAGCGGGCCCAGGCGCGTCGCAGCACGAGGCCGAGCGCCAGCGAGGCGCCCAACGACGCCAGCAGGATGCCGCCGATCTTGCCCGCGATCTCCGGCTGGATCACCCACCGCAGACCGATCGCGCCGCACAACACGCCGAAGACCAGCGCACCGAAGACCAGGCCGAACGGCATCGAATGGAACTCCTGCCAGATTGTCCGACGTACGGTGGGATCGGTATACCGCACTCGGCCGCGGCCTGCAACGGCTCGCGCCGGGCGCGGCCGGCCGGCGGCGCCCCGGCGTCGGCGCGCCCGCGCCGTGACCGTGCCGCGGCCGGGAAGTATCATTCGCGCGTGCTCCGCCCGCGACCCGCCCGCTCCAGCGCCGCCTCGAAATCGCCCCGCCCAGCCTGGCTGGCGCTGGCGGCCTGCGGGGTGGCGACCCCCGCCCTCGCGGCCGGGCTGCTCCCGCTCGGCGTGGAACTGCGCGCCCGGGCCTTCGTTCCGGGCGAGCCGCTGCGCATCGAAGTCACCGCGCCGGAGCCGCTGGCCCATGTCGAGGGTGCATTCCTGGGCCGGCATGTCTCGCTCGTTCGAGCCGCCGGCCAAGCTACCGGGGGCGAGCGCTGGTCGGGCTGGACCATGATTGCTCTCGACCAGCCGCCCGTGGTCGGGGTGCTCGAGATCCAGGGACGCAGCGCCGCGGGACGGCCGGTTGGCGCGACGCGCGCGGTGACCGTCGGAGCGGCCTCCTTCCCGCGCGAGACACTCTCCGTGGCCCCGAGCTACGTCGAGCCGCCGCCGGCCGTCGTCGCGCGGCTGGAGCGCGAACGGCGCAAGCTCGAGGCCGTGTACCGCAGCCGGCGCGCCGTTCCGCTACCGGAGCACGTCTTCCTCCGCCCCGTGCCGGGCGAGCTGACCTCCGTCTTCGGCACGGAGCGGATCTACAACGGCCAGCGGCGGTCGCCCCACCCCGGCATCGACCTCAGAGCCGCCAGCGGGACAGCGGTCCGCTGCTCGGGCGCGGGACGCGCCGTCCTGGCCGAGGAGCTGTACTACTCGGGCAACACGGTGATCGTCGACCACGGGGCGGGGTTGTTCACGATCTATGCCCACCTGTCGGTGATCTCGGTGAAAGAGGGGGCGGAGGTCTCCGCGGGCCAGCTCATCGGGTCGTCCGGCGCCACCGGTCGCGTCACCGGGCCCCATCTGCACTGGGGCGCCAAGCTCGGCGAGCTGCCGTTCGACCCGGAAGCGTTGTTGGACGAGCGTCTGTTCGCCGCCGGGCGCTGATCACCCGGGCATGCTGGCGAAGACGACGGTGCCTCGCGGATCGTTGCTCTTGATCCTGAGCGTGCCCCCGAACATGCGCGCGCGCTCCTCCATCCCCAGCACGCCGAAGGTGCGTGAGCCGGAGGCCTGGGCCTGCGTGATGCCGCGACCGTCGTCGCGGACTTCGAGGGCGACCTGCTCCGCGTGACGCGTGACGCGCACGGAGGCCCGCGTGGCGCCGGAGTGGCGAGCGATGTTGGTCAGCGCCTCCTGAAAGATCCGGAACATCGCCGTCGCCCGATCGCGGCCGAGCTCGATCACCTCCTCGGGCACGACGACGTCGCACGGGATCTCCGTGCGTTTCTCGAACTCCCGGGCCTGCCAGCGGATGGCCTCGACGAGACCCAGCTCGTCCAGGATCTGCGGCCGGAGATCGGCGGCGAGCCGCCGCATCGACGCGATCGTCCCGTCGATCATGGCCCCCAGCTCGGCCAGCCGCTCGCGCAGGTCCAGCCCCTCTCGGCCGGACAGTCGAGACAGGTAGGAGATCTCCAGCTTGAGCCCGGTCAGCGCCTGACCCAGCTCGTCGTGGATCTCCCGAGCGAAGTGGCTGCGCTCGGCCTCGCGCGCGGACTGCAGATGGGCCGCCAGCTCTCGCACCCGGCTCGCGCGCTCCTCCTGCCGCCTTTCGGTGATGTCGTGGCCGGTGGCGATCACGACGGGATCCCGGTTGCCCGGATCGGCCAGGCGGCTGAAGCTCCACAACAGCGTCCGCTCGGTGCCGTCGCGCGCCACGACCGGTGTCTCGAAACCCAGCGTCGCCTCACCGGCCAGGGCCCTGCGGATGTCGGCGGCCACCGCCATCCGGTACTCCTCGGGCAGGCACAGCTCGAGGAAATCGCGCTCGAGGGCGGCCGAGCGCTCGACGCCGAAGATCTGCTCGGCCCGCGGATTGAACTCACGGATGCGATGGTCGGCCGACAGGATGATCAGGCCGCTGGCGGTGGCCTCGACGATGGCCCGCAGGCGCGCCTCGCTCTCGCGCAGCACCCCCTCGGCCCAGCGGCGCTCGCTGATGTCGCGGAAGATCGCCACGCCGCCACGGGGCTCCCCGGCCCGGTCCTTGAGCGGAGTCGCCGTCACGCGAATGAACACGCCGTCCTGTCGCTTGAAGTTGCGCACGAACAGGTCGACGTCACGGGACGCCTGGCCCGCGATGGCGCGGGCCAGCGGCAACTGGGCCGCGGGGACCGGCGTTTTCATGTCGGGCTGATACAGACCGTAGACCTCGGGCCACTTCTCGGGCCCGGAGTCGATCAAGCCGAGGCCCAGGATCTGCTCGGCCGCGGGATTGATCATGACCAATCGACCCTGCTCGTCGGCGACCCCGACCCCGTCCCCCAGATTGTCCAGCACCGATTGCAGGATCTCGCGCTGCCGATCGAGCCGCTCGTTGGCCTCGCGCAAGTCCTGCGTCCGGGCCGCCACGAGTCGCTCCACCGCCCGGGTTCGGCCGGAAGAGACGTGGGCGTAGGCCGCGAGCATCGCGCCTGCCAGCATGCATGCGACGAACGCACCGTGCACCTTCCATGAACGGCGCGACGCGATGTACTCCGCGCTCGGCCGGGCCAGGACGGTCCAGGAGCGACCCGCCACGTCGAGCGCCTGGCGGTACTCGATCGTTCCGCCGTTGCCTGCGCTGGGCGCGAAGTCGGCGGGCTGCTCCCGATGTATCACGCGCCCGCCCGTCGCCAGGGGGCCGTCGAGCAGCGCGACATCGACGCCGCGGCCGCCGACTTGCGCGGCGCGGAACAGTTCTCGCACCTGGTAGACACCGACGACGAAGCCAACGGCGTCCGGGCTCGCTGCGCCGGCCCCCTCGTCGGGCTCGGAATGGACCGGAAGGAACACGAGGAACCCGAGGTCGCCGGCTCGACCCTGCACGAGATCGAGCGGCTCCGTCGCCTGCAGCCTCCGCGTCGCGAGCGCCCTTTCGAGCGCGGCCCGGCGGATCGGCTCGGATGCCAGGTCGTAACCCGACACCGTTTCGTTGCCAGCCAGCGGCTCGACGAAGTGGACCGGGTGGTACTCCGCGCGCTCGGTCGCGGGCACCATCCGGCCCCCAACGGCCTGCTCGCGGATACGGAAGTCCGCCTGGCCGGCCTGCCTCGCGGATTCCTCGAAGCCTGCCCGGTCGGCGCCGGCTACGCGCGGGACCCACTCGAGAGCGTAGAGGGCCGGATGGCGTCGAAGGGCCAGGGAGGCCACGACCCCGAAGCCTCGGCGGTCCAGCGTGCCCGTGGCGTCGTAGACGGCGGCCAGGGAGCGCAGGGCCTCGAGGCTCATGTCGACCTGAGCCTGCAGCGAGTGGGCGATCGCCTGGGCCTCGGCCTCAAAGTGCATGGCGATGCTGCGGGTCTCGTGCACGCGCAGCGACCACGACACGACCCCCGACAGAGCCAGGCTCGAGGCCATCACGACGAGCGTGACCCGCGTGCCCGACTTGCTCATTCCGTGCCCCGTCCGCCGCGACCGGCGCCCGCTGCCCATCCTACTCCGAACCGGGGCCGGCGAGGTCGGAGGTGCCGTGGAGTCCCTGGAGCTGATCGACCGGCGCCCGACTAGCGGCGCTCGGCGGCGTCGACCGCCTCGCGCAACGCGCGCAGCCTGGCTCCGCGCTCGCGCACGAAGCGCTCGATGCCCCCCAGGATGTGCCGCGGCGACAGGTGCGCCTCGTCGATGACCTCCTCGACCGAACCCCCGGTGCGCCAGCGGTCGTCCCAGTCCGAGGTCAGCGAGTATTCGGCCACGACGGGGTTCGCGATCCAGTCACGCGTGACGCGCAGCGAGCGGTTGCTGACGACCATCGCATCCCAGCGATCCGCCAGCGACGCGACGCGCTCCCGGTAGGCCGCGTCCTCGAGCCGGAACAGTTGCGGACTGATCGCCGCCACGACCTTGACGTTGAGCCCCGCTCGATCCAACTCGGGCAGGATCTTGACCAGATTCTCCGTCGTCGCCGTGCCCTGGACGAAAACCGTGCCGGCGGGCGGCTGGCCCTCCTTGAAGGCACGGATCACGTAGGCTCCGCGCGCGGCCTCGAAGTGCGAGTCCATCCCCAGCGCCGCTCGGTCGGGGATCTCGACCTTGGGGCGCGTCAGGTGCAGGGCGATGATCGGGGCCCGTTGCTTCAAGGCGGCGGCGAGCACGACCGGGACTTCGTTGTATTCCCAGGGGTGCAAGTCGATCACATGCCCGTCCGGGAACAGTTGCGTCACGCCCGGCGCGAACACGCCGAAGTGGGTCCGGGAATCCTCGGCCGTCTCCGGCCCCGAGTGGCCGGCGATCCAGATGACCTTGCCCACGCGGAGGTCGCAGTCCTGCGCCAGCTGGCTGAACAGTCGCATCGGCCCGTACTTCAGGTAGGAGAACGAGCCGTAGGTCGAGCACGCGGCCCAGAAACCGTTGAACTGCGTCAGAGGATCGTCGGCCAGGTTGACCGAGGCGATCCCCACCGAGATGCCGGCGTTCGTGAACTCGGTGATCTGCTGCGGCAGCAGGGCCCCGCGGGGGTTCTTGCGCCGCTCGTACCAGCCCCAGCCCTCGACACCCTCGAAATCCTTGGCGAAGCCGGCGATGTTGGTCGACTCGGCCAGGTCGGCCGAGCAGGCCAGGAACAGCGGCCTGCCGTACTCTTTCTTGGCAAAGGTGTTGACCCAGGCGGCCCACTTGGCCAGCGCGGCGCGGTTGGGCTCGGCGCTGCCCGGGGCGGCCCACATCGACTTCGGATAGTTGCGGAAGTCGTAGAGCCGCTGGTCCTCGAAGATCCTCGGAGTTCCGAGGTTGAAGGCCGGCGCCGTCGACGGCACCTCGCCCGCCAGCTCGACCAGCCTGTCCGAGACGTAGTCGATCAGCGCCGGGTCGCGCCGCAGCACGCTCAGCGCGACGTCGAGATTGTGCGCCGCCTGCGCGCGCCGCTCTCGAGGATCGCTCGGGGCCGGCTGGTCCACGCCTTGGAACTCCACCCCGTACTTGGCCATGAACTGCTTGCGCAGCGTCCAGAACGATTCGCTGTGCATCGGGTGCGGCGTGCCGTGCGACTTGTTGTCGTACTTGAGGTAGCCGCGCCCCTTGCGGGTCTTGAACCACGCCACCGACGGCACCCCGCGGGGATTCTCGCCGCGGCCGGCTTCGAGCACGGCCCGCGTGACGGGAGCCCATTCCGAGCCGTGCTCGGTCCCGCCGACGCGCCAGCCGTAGGGCTCGAACCAGGTCGTGGGCGTGCCGCACACCACGGACGAGATGGCGTTGTCGTCGATCCCGTAATCGTTCCAATCGACGAGGAACACCAGATTGTCCAGGCCGAGCCCCCAAGCGGAGTTGCGGGTCTCGTGGCTCGCGCCGGGCGTCAAGCCCCCCTCGCCCTCGACCACGAACACCTTCACCTCGCCGCAGCCCGCGTGCTTCAAGGCCAGCGCCTCTCCGGCCGCCGGAGGCATGCCGTGGCCGGAAGGGCCCGTGTTCCACTTGAGGAACAGCGTCTTGCCTTCCATCTCGGCGTGGCCGGGAAGGCCCTTGTTGCGCCGGAGCATCAGCAGGTCTTCCCAGGTCAGCGCGTACTTGCCCGCCGCGGGGAAGGCGAAGGCGGGATCCCCCGTGCGCCGGTGGCGCTCCCGCATGGCCTCGTTGAGCACGGCCAGGCAGGCGTAGACCAGGGGCACGGTGTGGCCGGCCGACAGCACGAACCGGTCGGCGAACGGACGCCACGGCCGCAGCACGTCCCAGCGCATCGCCCCGGACAGCATCGTGGCCAGCATCATGTGCACCTTGGAGCGCGACCCCCCGGGGTGCCCGCTCTGCCGGTAGTCGAGCATCTGGTCGATCATCTCGTCGACCAGGTCCTTCAGCACCTCCCAGCGCGAGAAGGATCGCTCGCACGCGGCGTACAACCGATCCACCCCCGTTGCGGTCGTGGGTTCCACGTCAGCCTCCTCCGGTCTCATTTCGCGCTATTGCGGAGGAAATCGGCCATGCGCGCGAGGCCGTCGTCGATGGCCTCGAACGACGAGGCGTAGGAGAAGCGCAGGTGCTCTCCGTCGCCCTCGACGCGCCGGCCGAAATGCGCGTCCGAGAGCACGGCCACGCCCGCCTCGTACAACAGCCTCTTGCGCAGCTCGTCGCTCGTGGCCGCCCCGACCCTGCGGCAGGCCTCGGTCACGTTGGGCCACACGTAGAACGCTCCGCCCGGGGTGAGGCAGCGGACACCGTCGATGCGGTTCAGCCCGGCGACGATCCTGTCCCGCCGCGCGAGAAAGACGTCCCGCATCTCGCGCGCCCTGGCCTGCGGTCCGTTCAAGGCCTCGAGCGCCGCGTACTGGTTGGGATGGGGCGGGCAAGAATCGGTATTCGTCACCCAGCGAGTGAACGACTGGGCCAGCGCGGCGTTCGCCGCGTACCCCACGCGCCAGCCGGTCATGGCGTAGGTCTTCGACGCCGAGTCCGCGATGATCGTTCTCTCGCGCATGCCGGCCACCGCCGCGATGCTCTGAAATCCGGCGTCGTAGACCAGCCCGGAGTAGACCTCGTCCGAGTAGACCCACAGATCCGCGAACGGAGCCACGATCTCGGCGATGGCCTCGAGGTCCGCCCGCGACAGCACGCTGCCGGTGGGATTGTGCGGGCTGCACAGAATCAACAGGCGCGTTCGCGAGTTGACGCGCTGCTTCAGCTCGTCCATGTCGAAGGTGAAACCCCGCTTTTCACGGAGGTCGATCGGCACCGGGACCGCCCCGCAGGCTTGCACCTGCGATTCGTAGATCGGAAAGCCGGGGTTGGGGTAGATCACTTCGTGACCGGCGCCGTAATCGGTGACGGACAGGATCGTGTAGCCGATGAATGGCTTGCCCCCGCACCCGCAAACCACCTCGTCGGGAGCGACCTCGACCCCGCGCGTGCGGGTGAAGTAGGCGGCGACCGCCTGGCGCAAGGCCGGGATGCCGGGCGACGGCGTGTAGCCGGTATGTCCGGCGTCGATCGCGGCCTTGGCCGCCTCCCGGATGTTGTCGGGCGTGACGAAGTCGGGCTGGCCGATACAGAAGGAAACGATATCCCGTCCCTCGGCTTGCAGTCGGTTGACCTCGCCGAGGACGACGAACGCGTTCTCCGTCCCCAGCTCTCGGACGCGCCTGGACAGGCTCAACATGCTCGACACTCCTGGAGTTCGGCGGACGCAGGAACAGGACGCGGGGATTCTATCCGGCGCCCGAGGTGGGCATCAAGGTCGATCGAGACGAGGCCGCTCCCCTGGGACGGAGCGCGGTCGGGTCAAGCCCGAGCCGGAGGGCTGGGCCAGGCGGGCCGCGCCGGCGGGCGAGGCGGAGGCGGACGCCACCCCGCCCGGGGCCCGGTCGGGCGGTCGATCTGCGGCTCGGGGATCCTGACCTCTAGCGTGACCGAACGCTTGGCGCGCACGACCACGATCGGAAACTCCCGCCCCTCCTGGTCCGCGAGGGCCCGGCGCAGATCGTCCACCGAAGCCACCGCCCTGCCTCCCACCGATACGATCAGGTCGCCCACGGCGATGCCCGAGCGCTCGGCCGGCGTTCCTCGCAGGACCTTGCTCACGAGCACGCCGGAGTCCTTGGTACCGCCGAAGTGCTCGCGCAGCTCGGGAGTGGTCTCGACGAGTTCGACTCCCAGCTTCGGCCGGCTCCACGGAAGGAGCAGCGGCGCCAGGGAATCACCGAGGTCCCGCCGCGGGATCTCGAGTGCGCGGGGGGCCTCGGAGCCCAGCCGCTCGCTCAGGCCGTTCAGCCGCTCGTGCAGGGCCCGCTCCCACTCTTTCCAGCGGTCGTCACGCCATTCCAGCTCGGCCTCGTCCAGGAGCGCCGGCCGCGCTCCGAGCACGACTCCCAATTCCAGCTTCCGGCCGTCACGGAGGATGCTCACGTTCACCCGGGCCCCGGCCTCCTGCTCGTGAAGCGCCTGCGACAGAGCCACGGGTCCGCGAATGACCCTGGCGTCGAACGCGACGACGATATCTTCCTCCGCGAGCCCCGCGCGGTCCGCGGGGGAGTCCGGGACCACGTGAGTGATGCGCGCGCCGCCGTGGTCGGTCTCCGCGGCCGAACGCACGCCGAGGTAGGCGCCGGGCCGCTGGCCTGCGGGCGCTTCGGCGGCTCGGGTCGAGGCGCTGCCGGCAGCGAGGCAGATCGAGACCACGCCGGCCGCGAACCAGCGTGGCCCGCCGACCCTCCCCGGCGCGAACGCGTCCATCCCGAACCCTCCCTCGTGCTCCCCTGACATCGTAGTACGACCGGCCGGGAGCGAAAGTCGACCGGATCGAAATGGTGCATAATCCGAGCCGCCCGTGGAGGTCCGGCCATGCACCGTAGTCTCGCCGCGCCGCTGGCCCTGTGCTTGTGCCTGGCCCAGGGCGCGCTGGGAGCCGACCGCAGCGAGGGACGGATGTTCGCCACGCGCTCGGTGATTCACGCCCGGAACGGGATGGTCGCGGCGGCCCACCCGCTCGCCGTGCAGATCGGCATCGACGTGCTGAAGGCCGGCGGCAACGCCATCGACGCGGCGATCGCGGTCAACGCCGCGCTCGGCTTCCTCGAGCCCGTGGCCTGCGGGATCGGCGGCGACCTGTTCGCCCTGGTGTGGATCGAATCCGAGGGCAAGCTGTACGGGCTGAACGCCTCGGGCCGCGCGCCCCGCGGACTGACCGCGGCCAAGGTGCCCGCGACCGAGGACGGCACGATCCCGTTGTACAGCCCTTACTCCTGGACCGTTCCGGGGACCGTCGACGGCTGGTTCGCCCTGCACGGCCGGTTCGGCCGCGTGCCGATGGCCCGGGTGCTGGCTCCCGCGATCCGCGCCGCCGAGGAGGGCGAGCCGGTACCCCAGGGCATCGCGGCAGCCTGGCAACGCGGCCAGCGGCTGTTCGGCGACAAGCCGGGTTTTGCAGGGGTGTTCCTGCCTTCCGGCGCGGCTCCGCGGGAGGGCGACCTGTTCCGCAATCCTGCGCTGGCGCGCGCCTATCGCGCGCTGGTCGAGCACGGGCGCGACGCGTTCTATCGGGGTGAGATCGCGCGGTCGATCGTGGCTTTCTCGATCGAGCACGGAGGCTTCTTCACGATGGAGGACCTGGCCGAGCACCGCTCGGGATGGGACGAACCGCTGTCGACGACGTATCGCGGTGTGACCGTCTACGAGCTGCCGCCGAACGGCCAGGGGCTCGCCGCCCTGCAGATGCTCGACATCCTGGAGGGTTACGACCTGCGGGCGATGGGGCGTGACTCGGCCGATTTCTGGCACACGCTGGTCGAGGCCAAGAAGCTGGCCTTCGAGGACCGCGCCCGCTACTACGCCGACCCCGCGTTCGCCGACGTGCCGGTCCAGGCGCTGCTGTCGAAGCAATACGCCAGGCGGCGGGCGGCGGCGATCGATCCGCGGCGCGCGGCAGAGCGCATCGAGGCCGGGCAACCCCGGCTGACCGAGGGCGACACCACCTACCTGGCCGTGGCCGATGCCGATGGCAACATGGTCTCGCTGATCCAGAGCAACTACACGGGGTTCGGCTCGGGCTACGTCCTGTCCGACTGGGGTTTCGGCCTGCAGGATCGCGGTGGACTGTTCAACCTGAACCCGGAGAGCGCCAACTACCTCGAGCCGGGCAAGCGGCCCTTCCACACCATCATCCCCGCCTTCGCCATGAAGGACGGCAGGCCCTGGCTCGCTTTCGGCGTCATGGGCGGCGACATGCAGCCGCAGGGCCAGGTGCAGATCCTGGTCAATCTGATCGACTTCGACATGAACCTCCAGGAGGCGGGTGACGCTCCTCGCTTCCACCATTCCGGCTCGTCCGAGCCCACGGGCACCCTCATGACGACCGGCGGCAGGTTGCACCTCGAGCGCGGAATTCCCGATGAGTTGCGCCGCGAGCTGGTGGCGCGCGGCCATCGCCTGGCGGACAGCGTGGGAACGTTCGGCGGGTATCAGGCCATCGCCCGCGATCGGCTCTCCGGAGTGCTTTCGGCCGCCTCGGACTCGAGGAAGGACGGGTGCGCGATGGGCTATTGAGCCGCAGTTCACGAACTCGACGCTACACGACGTCGAGTTCAACGGCGGCGCGTGGCGCCGTCCACCGCAACCGGTCGTTGGGTAGCGGTCCCGCCGCCCCTCTCCCATGCCTCGACGTCACCGGGTACGATCCGAAAGGATGGGTGCGACTGCGGATGGCGTAGTCGTGCAAGTCGACCGCGTAGTTCGGGATCTCGGACTGCCAGCTTCGCCAGCAGATGTCTCCACTCA
>Ga0187892_10000875_pt1 | contig 74939 bp, 70 predicted proteins | sample MA1701073metaG_FD_139345 | JGI IMG/M metagenome (GOLD analysis project Ga0187892, IMG submission 139345) | Bio-ooze microbial communities from a basaltic lava cave in the Kipuka Kanohina Cave System on the Island of Hawaii, USA - MA170107-3 metaG ...
CCGCCGGCGGATCCTCCAGGAAGTCGGGGGCGACGCTGATCGGGAAGGGCTTGACGTACGTCGTGCGCTGGCCGCGGACCACCGAGAAGTGCTCCCAGTCGATGAGCGCCTCGATCACGCGCTCGACCGTCTCCAGGAAGTTATTGCAGTGGTACTGGGTGTGGAAGCCGATGAGGTCCGCGCCCAGCATCCCCTCGAGGATCTCGCGCTGCCACGGGCAGATGCCGAAGGCCTCGAAGTTCGGCCAGGGGATGTGCCAGAAGATCGCGACCCGGGCGTCGGGCCGCTCGCCCTTGATCAGCGCCGGCAGCAGCGCGAAATGGTAATCCTGGATCAGCACCATGGGCGCTTCGGTGCCGTCGATCTCCTGGAGCACCGCGCGGGCGAACTTCCGGTTCACGTTCTGATAGTGCAGCCAGTCGTCCGGCTGAAACGAGGGCCGCGTGTGGACGATGTGGCAGAGCGGCCACAGCCCCTCGTTGGCGAACCCGTAATAGTAGCCGGCCTCTTCCGCGCGGGAGAGCCAGATCCGGCGCAGCGTGTAGCGCGGGTCGGCGGGGGGAACGCCCACGTGGTCCCGCTCGTCGACCACCTCGCGGTCGGCGTCGCCGCTGCCGTGCGCGACCCACACGCCGCCGCAGGCGCGCATCACCGGCTCCATGGCGGTGACGAGCCCGCTCGCGGGCGTCTGAGTCACGATCTGCCGGCCCTTCCAGACGTGACTGACCGGCTCGCGGTTGGAGACGACGATGAGCGGCCGGTCACCGAACCGCAGGCTGACGAACTGCTTGAGCCGCTCCTCGGTCCAGATGGACTCACCCCGCAGCCGGAGCGCGGCCTCGCGCTCCGCGGCGGCCCGGGCGCGGTCGAGGCTCTTGGCCAGACCCGAGACCTCGCGGGCCAGCGGGCCGAACAGGCTGGCGTCGGGCATCTCGGGCAGCGGCTCGGGCTTCCCGCTCTTGAGCGTCCGCGTCCACTGGGCCATCTGAGTCATCGGCCGGGTGACGCTGACCCGGACGATCACGAACGTGATCAGGGACACCACGGCGGCCAGGACCAGGAAGCGGACTGCGCTGCTCCGCCAGATCTGCCACTCGGCGCTCCGGAGGTGCGAGGCGTCCAGGAAGATCACGAGGGCGCCCGCCGGCTGGTCGTCGCGCTGGAGCGGCGTCGCGTAGACGTACGTCTTCTTCCCGCTCACGGTCCGGAACCCCTTGGTGACCGTGCCGGTGGTGATCGCATCAGTGACCTCGGGCACGGATTCCGGCGGCTGCGGGACCAGGGTCGGCGTGACCGCGATGGGCCCGGCGAACTGGTCGTAGACCGCGATTCCTCGGTACACGCGCGCGAACTTCTTGAGCACGCGCTCGATCGTGGCCGTCGAGCCCCGCGCGACGGCGGGCTCGACCGCTTCCTTCAGCCCCTCGCCCAGGAGGGTGGCCCGGCTTTCCAGCTCGGCTGTCAGCCGCTGCTGCTCCTCACCGATCCGGAACACGGCGAACCCGGCGAGGACCACCAGGATCGTGACCCAGATCGCGCCGACCAGCCGGAGCGTGAACTTCATCGAGACTCCTCCATCGCCGGCGCGGAGGCCATGCCCACCGCGTCCTCCCCGGCGCGCGTCCGCAGCTCGATCGTGCGGATGGGGAACGGGATCTCGATGCCCTCGGCGCGGAACCGCCGCAGGATCCGCTTGCGCAGCTGGTGCTGAGCCAGGTACTGATCCACGAAGCTGGCCACCTGGCAGACGAGGGTGAACTGCAGCGCCGAATCGCCGAAGCCAGGAATGAAGCGGACGACCGGGGCCGGTTCGGTCAAGAGTCCGGGAACCTCGGCGGCGGCCTGCGTCGCCTCCTCCACCAGGACGCGCTCCACCAGGTCGGGGTCGCTCGCATAGCTGACGCTGACGGGGACCAGGAGCGAGATCCGCGACTCCGGCAGATCGTAGTTGGTGATGGCGCTCTGGGCCAGCTTCGCGTTGGGCACGACGACGAGGGCGTTCGACAGCATGCGGACGCGCGTCGAGCGCCAGCCGATGTCCTCGACAAACCCCTCCACGCCGTCCTCGAGCTTCACGAAGTCGCCCACCCGGAAGGGTTTGTCGGCGAGCAGGTGCAGGCCCGCGAAGAGGTTCGACAGCGTGTCCTGGAGCGCCAGCGCGACGGCGAGCCCGCCGACGCCGAGCGCGGTGAGGATCGGCGCGATGGCGATGCCGGGGTGGTCGAGGAGGACGAGGGCGCCGATCACGAGGACGGCGGCCCGGGCGCTGGCTTTGGCCAGCCCGGTCACGCCGAGCCCCAACGTCCGCTGCTCGCCGAACCGGCTCACGAGCGCTGCCATGAGCGTGGCAACGCTTATCGTGACGGAGACGATGATCAGGACGTGGAGGAGCAGGTCCAGGCGCGCGGCGAGCCGGGGAGGCAGCATGGCTGCCTCGATCCCGCCCCACAGGCCGAGCACGACGCACCACAGGATCGACGGCACCACCAGGACCCGCCGCAGCAGCTCCATCGACTCTGAGCCGCCCCGGCGGACGAACGCGGCGAGCTGCGAGAGCAGCAGCGCCCGCAGCCCCAGCCCCACTGCCGCCAGGCCGAGTCCGACCAGGAGCGGCGTCAGCAGCGAGAGCTTCATGCGGTCGGCCCGCCCGGCGGCGCTGTCCTCGCGCGCGCGTGGTGGCGAGGGTCGCGCGACGGCGCGTCGAACGGCGTTCGCGTGCCGAGAATGAGTCTCACCGTGATCACTCGTTCAGAACTCGGACGCGCAGGCGGCGACGCGACGACTCCGGAGGTGTCGAACTCGACCGCAAGGGCATCGACGGGGCGCAGTCGGGAGCCGTTCGTCGCACGGGTAGTCCGACAGGCCGCTAGGATACCACCCGACCAGCGGGCCGTCACGCCGGGGAGGGGGCGTTCTCGTGGTATTCCGAGATGCGCTGCGGGGTCAGTCCCGCCGGGATTCTGAACCCGTGTCCGGGGTGGCGGGGAGATGCGAGGTGAGCGTGGGCTTGGCCGCGAAGGTCGCCGTGTACGTCTGCTCCCGGTTGGGTGTCGCGATAGTGTGCGTCGCTGCCCCGCGGTCGGACCACGCGCGGAAGACATACGTTCTGCCGGATCGGCTCTGGGGGGAGACGACACCAAGAGCTCGCTCCACTCCCACGACACTGAGGACGGACAGGGGAGTGGCCCGTGGCTGTGCGTCGAGCGTGATCCGCAGGCCCGAGGGCACCGTGGCGAACTGGAGGGTCACCGTGCGGGGCCGCACGTCGACGTGAGACGTATAGGTGAGGCCCCCGGAGTCGGTGAGGGTCAGACGAATCCGATACCAGACGTTCGCGTCGGTGTGCCCCGTCGTTGGAATCACGAACGAGCCGCTCCGGGAGCCCGCGGTGGGCGCGATGAACGGATGGGTGTGGCTGTCGTGGTGGAAGACGATCTCCCACGTGAAGGCGCTGGCCGGCAGCGATCCGTCCTCCGCGTCGGTGGCGGTGCCCGTATAGCTGATCCGGTCGCCGCCGCGGTAGCGCGTGCCCAGGGTGGGTGCGCTGATCCGGCCGAGGGGCGGCGTGTTCGAGGTCACGGTGAGCACCGCTCCATTGCTGGTGGCGCTGCCGTGCGCGTTCGTTACCACCGCCCGGAAGGTCGCGCGGTTATCCGCGATGGTCACCGCGGCGATCGTGTAGGTCGATCCCCTCGCGCCCGCGATGTCGTCGCCGTTCCGCTGCCACCGATAGCCGAGGGGCGCGGCGCCGGACGCGGTGACGCTGAAGCGGACCGGCCGTCCCAGCGGCACCGTCTGGCTCGCGGGCTGGCCCGTGATCGAGGGGACCTGGCTCGCGCTGTAGCTCACCCGGTACACGGCGCCGGTCGTGGAGCCGCTGCCCCGGGCGAGATAAAACAGACGTCCCCCGGCGTCCACCTTTAGATCCACCGGATGACTGATGCCGGCCGCGAATCCGCTGGCGGTGTCGGTGGCCGGGCGGTAGGCTTGGATCCAGCCGCCGCAGTAGTCGGCGAAGAAGTAGCGCCCGACGTAGGTGCTCGGGAAGCTCGCGGCGGCGGGGTCATAGAAGACGCCGCCGGTGATCGCGCAGCCACTGGTGGCGCTGCTTCCGTGGGCGTACGCGAACAGCGGGCTGCGGTGACCGGGCAGGGTTGTCTCGCCTTCGCTGTCGGGCCAGCCGTAGTTGGAGCCGGCGATTCCGTCGTTGATCTCCTCCCAGGTGCGCTGGCCGACGTCGTTGATAAACATCCGGCCGGTGCCCGGCTGGAACGCGAACGTGAAGGGGTTCCGGAGGCCGTAGGCCCAGATGGCGCGGAAGACGCCGCTCGCCGACGTGAAGAACGGATTGTCCGGGGGAACGGATCCGTCCGGGTTGATCCGGAGCATCTTGCCGAGGCGGCTCGACAGGCTCCGGGCGTTGGCGCCGTTCGCGTTATCGCCGACCGCAACGTAGAGCGTGCCGTCGGGCCCGAAGTGGATCGCGCCGCCGTTGTGATTGGTGGCGCTGCTCAGTGAGTCCAGCTCGAGCATCACGACCTCGCTGCCGGGCACGGCCACGTCGCCGTCGGCGGTGAAACGGCTCACGCGGTTGCGAAGCGGTGAGCTCCGGAAGGTGTAATACACGTACACGAAGCCGTTCGACGCGAAGTCCGGGTCGAGAGTCACCCCGAGGAGTCCTCGTTCTCCGACCGAGTCGACGACGCTCGTGAGGTTGAGGAACGACTGGGTCAGGAGCCCGCCGTTCTTGACGATGACCAGCCGCCCGCCCTGCTCGCAGACGAAGATCCGACCGTCAGGCGCGATCACCATCGCGGTCGGACTCGAGATGCCCCCGGCCACCAGCGACTCGGTGAAGCCGGACGGGAGGGTCGCGGCGCCCGTGGGGCAAGCGGGTCCGAGTACCGCGAGCACCATGGACAGCGAGGCACGGACGAGCCGTGAAGCGACGGTGCGCGTCATGAAAAGCCCTCCTGCAATGCGGTGACGGTTGAGCCCGGACGGCTGGCCGGGAGGTGTGTCGCTCGCATCTGTGATCTGCCACTTCCGCCTCGCCGGCGAGGCTGGGGCCGTTTCGACACGGCATTGGCCGTCGCGCATGACGATGCTGGATCGAGCGCTGCAACGGGGATGCCGGGAGCGTCAGGCTAGGTGCGGACCCACGGTCCGCGCCCGGGACACGCCTGGTTTACGCGGCCCTGACGACTCGGAACAGACAGCCCCATGGTCGATTTTCGGGATCCGCCGATCCGTCCGCGGGCGGGCGGTCGCGCTCACGGGGGGCATCGGACGTGTCGCGTCAGCGACATCCTCGGACGTCGCTGGACAAGAAACGTCCATGTCCACGGCCGCCGGCGTAGCGCGACCGTCCGAAGCGGGCCGTTGCGACTCGAGCGGCGAGCGACCTCGCCCCGGCTCGACCCCGCTTGGTGCGGAGGGCCGGGGCGGCGTAGGGTACGATCCGGCGTGAGATGACCGACCCGACCGCTGGCCTCACGCGCGTCGCTCGACAGCCGAGCGCGGTCCTCCGCGTGCCGGTGTCGACCTACCGCATCCAGCTCGGCCGGACGTTCACGTTCACCGATCTCCACGACCTGGTTCCCTATCTCGCCGACCTCGGGATCACCGATTGCTACCTGTCACCGTTCCTCCTCCCGTGCTCGGACGACTCGCATGGATATGACATCGCCGACCACAATCGGTTCAACTCGGCGCTCGGGACCGAGGCGGACTTCCGCGCGTGCGTGGACGCGCTCCGCGCGCACGGGCTGGGGGTGCTCGCCGACGTCGTCCCGAACCACATGGGGATCTCGGGGAGCCGGAACCGCTGGTGGCTCGACCTCCTCGAGAAGCTCAACGGACTCTTCGTCGACGGCGCCGGCCGGCGGGTGCTCGACGGCACCTACGCTCGGTTTGTCGGGACCAGGACTCGCTTCCGGGAGCTCGCCTACGAGACGCGACGGCTCATCATCGACTCCAGCATGTCCAGCGAGATCAATGTCCTCGGCCACCGCCTGGCCCGCATGTCGGAGCCGCAACGCTCGTCCCGCGACTTCACCGGCCCGAGCCTGGTCGAGGCACTGCGTGAGGTCATTGCCAGCTTCCCCGTGTACCGCACCTACGTGGGCGAGGAGCTGGATCTGGTGACGGACCGCGACCGGCGCTACATCGAGCAGGCGGTCTTCGCGGCGCGCCGCCAGAACCCGACGACGAACGTCTCGATCTTCCACTTCATCCGGGACCTGCTGTGCCTGCGCTTCCCGGACTGGCTCAGCCAGGCAGAGCGCCTCGATCGCCTGCACTTCGTCATGAAGGTACAGCAGCTCACGGGCCCCGTCAGCGCCAAGGGAGTCGAGGATACCGCGTTCTACCAGTACAACCGGCTGATCTCGCTGAACGAGGTCGGGGGCGACCCCGAGCTCTTCGGGGTCGCCCCCGACGAGTTCCACCAGCTAAATGCCGGCCGCGGCGCCGGTTGGCCATGGGCACTTTCGGCCACGTCGACGCACGATACCAAGCGCAGCGACGATGTGCGGGCCCGCCTCAACGTCCTATCCGAGATCCCGGCGGAGTGGCGGGCTCGGGTTCGGTGGTGGCGTCGCCTCAACCGGCGGAAAAAGACCGCAGTGGATGGCGCGCCCGCGCCTGACGCCAACGAGGAGTACTACCTGTACCAGACGCTGCTGGGCGCGTGGCCGCTCGATCCGCTCTCCGACGGCGCCGCCGCCCACTTCGCAGAGCGGCTCCAGCAGCACATGCTCAAGGTGCTCCGGGAGGCGAAGGTGCACGAGAGCTGGACAAATCCCCGCCCTGAGTACGATGAGGCCATGCGGCGGTTCCTCGACGCGCTCCTCGATCGCGCCGGTGACAACCCCTTCCTCGAGGATTTCCTGCCGTTCCAGCGACGGGTCGCCCAGTGGGGCATCTACAATTCGCTCTCGCAGACGGTGCTCAAGCTCGCGAGCCCCGGCGTCCCCGACTTCTATCAACGGACCGAGCTATGGGACCTGAGCGTGGTCGACCCCGACAACCGCCGGCCCGTCGACTTCGCGCGCCGCCGGGAACTGCTGCAGGGGCTCGAGCGAGACATCGCGGCCGCCGGCGAGGACCTCACGACGCTCGCGCAAGATTTGGTCGCCACCAAGGAGGAGATGGTGGGGGAGAATATCGCCCAGACCTCGGACGCCAATCAGCCCGTGGAGGCGGCGATGCAAGGCTGGATGCAGAGCGAGGGGCACCGGGCCAACATCCTGCACAGGGCCTTCACGCGTACCGGGGCCGGCGTGTGCCGCGCCGGTTCGGCGTACTTCTTCACACAGATCTTCCTTCGACCTGGTGGTGCGTGAGTCTCGACGAGTCCGCTCGCGACCCACGGCGAGCGCTCGGCAGGCACGTCCGGATCAGGACCTATCTGCGGCGAGCGCCCCAGGAGCCCGCGCGACCGTTCGTCGCGGCGGACGTCACCAGGTCGCGCCCTCGGTAGTCTTGCCGCGCTCCATCGATGTCTTGAAGCTCTGAAGGCCTTCCTCGATCTGGCGCCCGGGTCGCTGCCGAGGAGCCTGGTCAGCACGGCCCCCAGCCGCCCGCCGGGCGGCGCGTACTGCAGGGAGACCTCGACCAGCGTGGCCCCCTCGCCGGCCGCGCTGAAGCGCACCGAGCCCGCGTGTTGGATCGACGAGGTCGGCGTGAATCTCCACGCGATCAATTCATTCACCTGCTCGTTGATGATCTCGGCGTCCCATTCCACTGGAACACTGGCCCGCGTCTTGGCGACCCAGTGAGAGCGGGTCGGACCGAGGACATTGACCGACTCCAGGTGCGACACGACGTAGGGGAGGTTGCGGAAATCCCGCCAGTACGCGTACAGCACATGGGGCGACTCATTGACGACGATCGCCTTATCGATCTTGATGCCGAGGGTCCCGCGCCGGCCGAGACCGGCTGGCCGATCGATTCCGAGCGCACCGTAGAGGTGGCAGCGGCCGGAGAGGCCCCGGTAGAAGAGCGCCGCCCCCAGCGCCGCCATGCAGACCGCCACCGGAGAACGCCGCCAGCCGAATAGCGCGAGGGCGCCGCCGCTCAATGCCGACAGCACTCGCTCGGCCCCTCCGACGTTGACGGATCGCCGGTCCGGCTTCAAGATCTCCCGCCGTGATGCGGGCGGTGCTGCCGTCTCGCTGGCTGTCACCCGCGTCTTCAATGGCCTCATCGCACCCCTCCTCGCGCCCGCGACGCGTGAACGCGCCGTATCGCGGTCCGCGCTGCCCCACAAACGCGAATGACTCAACGCATGGCCTGTGCCAGCGGCATGTCAGCCGGTCGGGCTGCGGGAACGGCTCTTGCTAGATTCGGCGGGCGCACACGGGGGTTGTAACGGGGCCGTACCATAGCCTGCCGCGGTGCGGCGCTCGCCAATGTTCAGCGGCTACAGCCGGCAGGGGAGGAGTAAGACCAGGAGCAAGACCGACCCCCGAGCCGTCGAAGCGAAATGGGAGGCCACGAGCGGCAGCCCATTGGGCCAGCGTGGCAGCACGGGGTCGGCCTGAACGAGCGATGGACGAGCTGGTTCCTCGGCGAGGTCGACGACGTCCTCGAGGGGGGGAAGCAGGGTCCATCAAGGCCTGCGGGTAGTGAGCAGGAGAGCCGTCGGTCATCAACCGCGTCATCAACGAGGGACAACACCATGCTAGGATGGGCGCTCGCGTTTCTCGCCATTGCGCTGATTGCCGGACTGCTGGGGTTCACCGGTGTCGCCGGCACGGCCGCCTGGATCGCTCAGATTCTCTTCATTGTGTTCCTGGTGCTCTTCGTCGCGTCGCTGGTGTTTGGACGCGGATTCCGGCGACTATGACTCGTGGCGTTGTGACGACTGACCGTCGCCGGTTACGCGCCCCTTGAGGAATCGTCGAGATCGAGCAGGGCCAGGCCGACCTCCGGCCGTTCTCGGCGGCGGAGGAACCGCGGCGATTCCTCGAGCACGACCTCCAGGGTGGGTCGGACTCGCGCCTCGAGCAGATGCCCCCCCTGGGTCCGGCCATCACGGTGCCCGAGAACAACATGGGCGTGGACCTTGGGCCGGTCCGCCTGGTCGAGCGCCACGTTCCCGGTCATCGAGACGACTTCGACTTGCTCGGTGACGGGCAGCTTGTCGTACTCCTTCCGCTCGACGTCGAAGAAGGCGAGGGTCGCTGAGCTGAACGCTCCGACCGCGGTGAAGTGGGCCACCGAGATGCCGCGGTCGGCCGCGAACGCCGTCAGCCCGCTCATCACCTCGTCGCCGGGAGCGAAGACGAGGGCGTAGATGGTGTGGCCGGCCCCGTCGTGCAGGATCGTGGACTCCACGTGTCACCTCCCTCGCCGGACGAGGCCGGCCTCCCGTTCGAAACGGGGCAGGATGGCCTGAAAGAAGGCGTTCCGGACCAACCCGGCAATGATCTGCAGTGCGCTGCTCTGAGGATCTTCGACCCGTCCCCAGAGGTCTGCCTTCGTGGCAACCTCGTCGCGTGGACGGTTCTCGAGGATCCTGGCAATTCCACCCACGATACCCTCGTAGATCTTGCGGAGCACACCCTTCTCGCGGTCCTGGCGGGCGTCGTACACATCAAGGTTCCGGAAGAAGGGCTTGACGTAGCCTCGGACGATCCCGTTCTTCACCGACAGCTCCGAGTAGAGCGAAAAGGTGCCTGCGACGACGTCGAAGCCGCCATGGGCCCGGAGCAGATCGTTCAAGGCCGTCGCCTCCGTTCCCTCGATCCGGACGGCGAGGTCGAGATCCGGGCCTTTCTTGTCCGCCTTGAACGTCGCGGTCGCGTCCAGGTCTCCGCTGGCCATGAACGTGCCGCGGGGGCGAACGGCCGCGACGCCCTCCGCCCGCTGATTGCTGAGGTTCTTGGCCTCGAGCGTCGCCCCGGCCAGGAAGAGTCGATAGGGCGGGTTCTGCGCCTGGTTGACGAATCCGATCACGCTCGAGCTCATCTTGGCGGTCTCGACCCTCAGCAGGAAGCGGGTCACGCCGATCGGGACCGGCGAAGTTCCGGGGAGCTGGTCGGGAAGTTCGGATCGACCGGGACCTGGGGGATGGCCGCGCTGGCCGCCAGTCACAACTCGTCGCGTTGAACAGACCCGTAGAGGGGCCTGTTGGAAACGACGAACCGTCTTCCCGGCGCGCGCGGCGGATCAACGGTCGGGACCACTCAGGACCGACCCCGTGCCGGGAGCGGATCGCGCGCCGAAGGACACGAGGCCGAAGCGATCACGAATGCTATAGCCGGGATGCTATAGCCGGGATGTGACGCCTCCAGAGCGCGAGAGAGAACACGCGTCGCTTTCGCCGGCGTTTGAGACTCGAAAGCCTGCTGGGACGCCAGGGTGTCGGCGCCGGCGACAGCGCGTCGTGGACTCGTCGGGCGGCCGACATTGCTGTCCTGTCGAATTGCAAGCGTAACGGCGCACATCGTGGAACAGCGCATCGGCAAGCCGATTGCACATCGCGCGCACGCGGTAGAGTCGTGAACCACAGAACCGAAAGAGGGAGGTGTCATGTGAACGCCGACATCATCAAGGGCAACTGGAGGCAACTGAAGGGGCAGGTTAAGGAGTGGTGGGGCCAGCTCACCGACGATGACCTCGATCGGATCGAGGGAAGCGGCGAGAAGCTGATCGGACGGCTGCAGGAGCGGTATGGCTGGACCAAAGAGCGAGCCGAGGAGGAAGTCGACCGACGGTTTCGTGATGAGGCCAGCCAGGGGAGCGTGCGGCGCTAAATGTAGCGGTGGAACGTCCGGCGCCCCGGAGCGCCGGACGAACCGTGTAGACCGGACAGTCGCGGCCGCCGGACGAGCCAGAGGATTCGCGGGTGCCAGCACCTACGGATTTCCACCGCTCGACGTGTTTACGATCGTCCCAACCGGGGTAAAAGGGAGGATGGCGATCCGATGTCACTCATTCTCTTGATCGTTCTGGTCTTGGTCGTTGTCGCCGCTCTGCCGACCTGGCCCTATAGCGCCGGCTGGGGATACTATCCGAGCGGGATCGTCGGGATTATTCTGATTGTCCTTCTGATCCTGGCGCTGACCGGTCGTTTGTAAGCGCCGGGATCCCTGTCCCATACGCCGGATCCCGAGGCGAGGAAACCGGACCAATCGTCGCGCGGAGCGGGGGGCGACAGCCCGTTCGGCGGCCGCTAACCGCGCCTACGGACAACGCGCCGGGGCGCGGCTAGCGCGGCGTTTCCTGCATCGGCCCTTTGTTCGGGAGACGCATTCGCGATCCAGTCGACCCACTTGATGGACTTCTACCACGGCGATGCAGCTCTCCGGCGTGCGGACACCGGGGGCGCCTCACGCCGGCCGCTGGGGGCGGTCCGGATGTGGCCAGTCGACGTGGAAAAAGGTCCCGCGGGGAGCGTCTACGCGTTCGAAGGAGTGGGCGCCAAAGTAGTCGCGCTGGGCCTGGATGAGGCTGGCCGGAAGGCGCGCCGTGCGGTAGCCGTCGAAGTAGGACAGGGCAGCGGTGAGGGCCGGTGTGGGGATGCCGTGCAAGACCGCGAGGCCGGCGACCTCCCGCCACGCCTCCTGTCCCGCGTGAAGAGCGCGCCGGAAGTAGGGATCGAGCATCAGGTTCACCAGCGCGGCGTCGCGCCGGTAGGCGCTCGTGATCTTCTGGAGGAACCGGGCCCTGATGATGCAGCCGCCCCGCCAGATGGCCGCGATGGTCCCGAAGTCTAGCTGCCAGCCGTATTCCTGCTGGGCCTGGGCCATGAGCTGGAAGCCCTGGGCGTACGCGCAGATCTTGGAGCAGTAGAGCGCCTGCCGTACGCGGTCCACCAGCGCCCGCCGCGAGCCGCGGAAGGCGCGCCGCGGGCCTCGGAGGCGGCGTGCCGCCGCCACGCGTTCGTCCTTGAGCGCGGAGAGGAAGCGCGCGAAGACCGCCTCAGCAATGGCGTTGGCCGGGATGCCCATGTCCAGCGCATTCACGGACGTCCATTTGCCGGTGCCCTTCTGGCCCGCGGTGTCGAGCACCGCGTCGACGAGGTAGCGCCGGCGATTGATCGGGTCGGGCTGCCGGAGGATGTCGGCCGTGATCTGGATCAGGTAGCTGCCGAGCTCGCCCCGATTCCACTCGGCGAACACCTGCGACAGCGCGGGCGGCTCGAGCCCGCCGAGCTCGGCGAGCAGGTGATAGGCCTCGGCGATGAGCTGCATGTCGATGTACTCGATGCCGTTGTGAACCATCTTCACGTAGTGCCCGGCGCCGTTCGGGCCGAGGTACGCGGTGCAGGGCTCGCCGCCCGTCACCGGCCGGCCCGGGGCATAGGTCTCGATGGGGATGCCGGTCTTCGAGTCCACCTTGGCCGCGATCGCTTCCCAGAACGGACGGAGGTGCTTCCAGGCCTCCGGGTGGCCGCCGGGCATGAGCGAGGGCCCGAAGCGAGCGCCGACCTCGCCGCCGCTCACACCCGAGCCGAAAAAGCGGCAGCGGTCGGCGTACTGCTGCTCGCGGCGGATCGTCTCCGTCCACTGGCTGTTCCCGCAGTCCACCACGAGATCGTCGGCGCCGAGCCCGGCCTGGAGGAGCTGCCCGACGATGGCGTCCACCGCGGGGCCGGCCTTGACCAGCACCAGGATCGTGCGGGGCGTCGTGAGGGAGCGGACCAGGTCCAGGACGGTCGGGCAGGGGACGAGGTGGCCGAGCGTGTCCGGATGGGTGCGGACGAAGTCATCAATGATGGCGGTGGTGCGGTTGTACACCGCGACGGCGTAGCCGTGATCGGCGAGGTTGAGGGCCAGGTTCTGGCCCATCACCGCCAGGCCGACGAGCCCGATGTCTGCGTGTTGTGCTGGCGCCATTGTCGTGGGACCTGGAGGCCGGCCGTGGCCGGCGTGAGCTGCCCCCGCGGACCCAGAGTGATTCTAGCCGATGCCCCCGGAGATGGGACAGGGGCTCGGAGCAGCTCGAGCGGAGCGGCGGCGGCGAGCGGCCGGGCGGGCCAGGGGATAGCGGCACTCGATCAAGGGATCAAGGACCTGGCGGGATGCGGCACTGGAGCACGGAGTCAGTGCCCGAGATCGGCTAGACTACGGGCGCCTTGGCGCTCCACGACGACGAGCCATACTTGGTCGACCAGCTCGGGCGCGATGCCCTGTGGGTCGGGCAGCCGATCAAGCGGGTGGAGGACTGGCGGCTCCTGACCGGGCGCGGGGCCTTCATCGATGACCATCCGCCGGTTGCGAACGCGTACGCGGCGGCGATCGTGCGCTCGCCCCACGCCCACGCCCGGATCCGCGGCTACGACCTGACGGCCGCTCTCGCGATGGAGGGCGTAGCCGGCATCGTCACCGGCGCCGACGTCGCGGCGGCGACGAAGCCGTTCTCGGTCGGCGTCACCGCGCCGGTCCACTACTATTGCGCGGCGACGGACAAGGCGCGGTTTGTCGGCGAGCCGGTGGCCGTTGTGGTCGCGCGCGACCGCTATCTGGCCGAGGACGCGGCCGCGACGGTCTCCGTGGACTACGAGCCGCTGCCGGCGGTGGTGGACGTGGAGCGAGCGCTCGAGCCCGGCGCGCCCATCCTGCACGAAGCCGTCGGCTCCAACCTGGCCGGCCATCGTCGGCTGGTCTACGGGGATCCCGAGCGCGCCTTCGCGGAGGCGGACGTCGTCATCCGCGAGCGCTTCCGGTTCCCGAAGTTCGGCTCCACGCCGATCGAGACCTACGGCGTGATCGCCCGCTGGGACTCGCTCGACGGGGTGCTCACCGTGTGGTCGAACTTCATGGGGCCTTTCATCATGCATCCGCTGACGGCGCGGGTGCTGGGCTTGCCGGAGAACAAGCTCCGGTTCATCGTGCCGCCCGATATCGGCGGCTCCTTCGGTATCAAGTCGAGCATCTACCCGTACATCGCGCTCATTGGCCTGGCGGCGATGAAGACCGGGGTGCCCGTGAAGTGGATCGAGGACCGGCGCGAGCACCTGCTGGCGTCGTCGAGCGGCACCGACCGGATCGCCGACCGCGAGCTGGCGGCGCGCCAGGACGGGACGATCCTGGGGATGCGCTTCCGGTGGCTCGACAACGTCGGGGGCTACATCCGGAGCCCGGAGCCGGGCTGTAGCTTCCGGCCCACCGGGAACTTCGTCGGCCCCTACCGCTTCCAGCACCTCGAGGTCGACGCCTCCGTGGTGATGACGAACAAGAGCTTGACGGGGCCGAACCGCGGCTACGCGTGCGGCCACCTCTACTTCGAGACCGAACGGATGCTGGACCTGCTCGCCGAGCGGCTCGGGATGGACCCGGCCGAGGTGCGCCGCGCGAACCTCATCCGCACGGACGAGTTCCCGTACCGTACGCCGACGGGTGGGCTCTATGACAGCGGCGACTACGAAGCGGCCTTCGCCAGGGCGCTGGAGATTGCGCACTACGCTGAGCTCCGGCGCGAGCAGGCGCGGGCCCGGGCGGCCGGCCGCTGGGTCGGGATCGGGCTCGCGCTCGCGGTCGATCCCTCCGTATCGAACATGGGCTATGTGGCGACGGCGCTCGACCCGCAGTTCCGGGCCAAGCCGGAGTACCTCCCCAAGTCGGGCGCCGTCGACGCGGCCACCCTGCAGATCGATCCGCACGGCCTGGTCACCGCGATCCTGGCCACCACGCCTCAAGGTCAGGGCCACCAGACGGTCGTCTCCCAGATCGTCGCCGACGAGCTGGGGCTGCGGCCGGAGGACGTCACCGTGGTCGACGAGATGGACACCTTCACGCGGGTGTGGTCGATCTCGTCGGGGACGTACTCGAGCCGCTTCGGCTCGGTCGGCACCAGCGCGGTGGCGCTGGCCGCCCGCAAGCTGAAGGCGAAGCTGCTCCAATTCGCCGCTCACCTGATGGATCTACCCGTGGAGCGGGTCGAGTGGAGCGGCAGCGTCGTGCGACCGCGGCAGGCCGGGGGGCCGCAGTACTCGATCAAGGAACTGGCGGGGCGCGCGCACTGGAACACGGAGTCGCTGCCGGCGGGAATGGAGCCTGGACTCCAGGCGACCGCGGTCTTCGGGTTCCCGGAAGCGAGGGCGGTCGACCCGGAGGACCGTGTCAACTCGTCGAATACCTACGGCTTCATCGCGGAGGTGATGGCGGTCGAGGTCGATCCCGACACCGCCGCCATCACGATCCTGAAGTACGTCACCGTGCACGACGCCGGGACCATCATCAACCCGATGATCGCGGAAGGGCAGATCTACGGCGGGGCGCTCCACGGACTCGGGGGCGCGCTCTTCGAAGAGCTGCAGTATGACGCCGACGGACAGCTCCTGACAGCGACGTTCATGGACTATCTCGTGCCGACGGCGAGCGAGGCGCCCGAGATCGAGATCGCGCACGTGGTCTCCCCGTCCCCGCTGACGCCGCTCGGTTCGAAGGGTCTCGGCGAGTCGAGCTCGATGACGGTCCCGGCGGTCATCGCCAACGCGGTGTCGGACGCCCTCGCGCCCCTCGGAGTCCGGATCACGGAGCTGCCGATGGCGCCGAGCCGGCTCTGGGCGCTGATCCAGGCGGCGCGGGAGAAGACGCCCGGCGCGGAGCCACCCGGGCCCCCGTCCGGTCGGTCACGTGCAGCGCCGGCCGCGCGGCCGTCACGGCAATGAAGCCGGCCCCGTTCGACTACGACGCACCGGCGTCGGCTCCTGACCGCTGCTCACAAATGTTCTACCCCGATTGTGTCCCTCGGCTTGACAACTCCGGCACTGCCCCGGGACCGCGTCGTGGTTTTTCCACGCCTTTATTTACGAATGGGAATCGCCAACGGGCGTAACGGCGCCCCAGTCCCGCCCCGCAATTTCAGGGGGGAGGCGATGAACAGGAACTCATACACCTGATCCTTGGCCAGGTCTTCCAGCCACATAGCTTCCAGGAGCGATACCCCTCGTTCGGCGAACAGGTAGGTGTGCACCGGAACAAAGTTCTTGGGGTTCGTCGAGGGAAAACTCTCTACACCGAAGTTATCCGCCCCCAGCAGCATCGCCTGTTGCCCTTCCACCAGCCACTGGGCTGCCTCGAGGCTCAGGCCCGCTTGATCGGCGAGCCGGTATTTGGCGGTGTCGGGCCACAGGGTCATGAGCCCAGTCCGCGTCAAGACCACATCGCCCGGCCGAAGCGTCGTCCCCTGTTTCTTCAGCGCCTCCTGCAGGTCCGCGGCGGTAATGGAATAGGACGCGGGCAAGTGCGCCAGGTTCTTGGACTTCGCCACATCGATGAGCACCCCTCGGGCCACGATGGGAGGATACTTGTCGGCCCCAGACTTGGTCCATCCCCGAACGCTGAGCGCGTCCTCGGCGCTGACCTGATTCCAGATCTTCCCGTGCAGCCCGAAGTGATTGAGGGTGTCAAGGTGGGTGCCGCTATGGGTATACATGGAGACTGCGTCGCCGGAGTAGGACAGCAGCTCCGTGGCGGTGTCTCGTGCGGGTATATGCGTCATCCATATCTGGAAGGTCGGATCCCCGAAGGGACCACAGCAGTTCGGCATTCCTACGAACAGGTCCACGCCCAGATCGTAGACCTTGCCGCCGGCGACCTGCTTGAGAATGTCGAACCTGGAGGCATCGGTCATCATGTTGAGAGTACCGATTTCATCGGTGGGGCCCCACGGACTTTTGGCCGCCACATCCTTGGCGATCTGTGCCAAAGCCTCCCCTGGCGCCACCGCGAGCATCACCACGCCAACAATCCCGAATACTGCGACCATCGGTTTCATGGCATACCTCCTTCTCACTGGGACATGATTGCTGGTTTGGGCCATGGCATTCCTCCTCGTCGTCCATCTCCTGCTCGGCTACCGCGAGCTGCGCGACAGCCCTACTCCCGCTGTCGAGCGCGTGCGGTGGCTCAGCCGACTGCCGAATGTGGCGACGGTCAGTCGGGCTTAGCCACGGCCGGTACCGAGGCCGTCACCAAGCTGCGTGGCGTCATCCGTCAGCTGGTGTGCGACCGCTTGCAACAGGCGCGTTGGGCCACCCTGCCGAACAGCGGGTGGTAGTCCGCGCCGGACGACTCCCGCGACGTCCATGCCCTCGTGGCCGCGTGCTCGGAGCTGCGGCATCTCCATGTCGTCGCGCCGGCTTCATGAGCCGTTGACGTCTGCCGCGCTGGGGCTGTCGTGGTGAACGGACTGGCCAGTTCGGACGGCGCGCCCGGTCGCCAGAGCTAGGGCGCACCATCGATCGCACACGTTCCGCCGGCATGTCAAGGGCGAATTTTGGCGACGCTGGAGCCGTATCATGGCATCCCGTGTCAGGGAGAGTCTCCTGAGCTCTTGGCAGCTGGAGGCCATGACGGTCGGCCCGACCAGCCCTCGAGCCTCGAGCAACCCGATGCGCTCAGTCGACTCGCTCCTACCGCCGCCTGTCGTGAGGCCGCTACTGGTTCCGCCGGTAGCGGTACACCCACGTCTCGACTCGACCCTCGCCGAGACCACTCCACCCGCCGCTGCCGCCATACTTGACGTTGATGAAGTAGAAGATCGCGTTGATGGGGTCGTACTGCAGCGCGTGCCAGCGTGCGCTCAGCCCGGGCAGGAACTCCGGGGGCGTGCCGGCCGGCTGAAGCGCCGTCCACTGGTCGAGCTCGTCGAGCAGCCAGAGCCCAACTGTTCCGTCCGTCTCTCCCTGGGCGACGATCCAGACTCGATTGGCCGGATCATACGCCAGAGTCTCGGCGTTCCGGACCCCGGGAGGTACGTTGGTGATGGGCGTCCAGCTCGCGAACAGGGCGTCGAACCACCACATCCACGATCCGTCGGAACGCCAGTGAGCCACCAGGTGTTTCAGTCGGTGCGGGTCATACGCGGAATACATACGACTGAATCGCGCGACGTCTGGGAAGGACCCCACTGACGGTGTCCAGCTGTTGGTGGCGAAGTCGAAGCGGTGGTACCTCGGCAGCGCGTTGCCAAGCGTGAAGTAGAGCAGGGTCTGGAGCGTCGGCTCCCAGATCAGGAGCTTGTTCAGCGCGTTGCCGGCGGGCGGGGAGGTCGTCGCCAGCCGTGTCCACTGGTCGGGCGCGCGGTAGGCCCAGACCCCGGAATCAAGGACGGCGACGAAGCGGTCATTGATCGGGTCGTACGCGACCTCTTGGAACACGTGCTCCACCGTGGGCCGGCCGTGTGGCGTCGGATTTGGTCCGCCGTTACCGCCGCGCATGATGACGCAGGCGGGGTCGGCGGTGGGATCGGTCAAGCACACCGCCGGCACGCCCTCCGGCGGGTACTGCTGCCGCCACATGTTCGTGGTGACGTCGAAGATCTCGACGTCATTGCCGGGATGGGAGCCATGGCCGCCGCCGAAGTAGAAGATCCGGCCATTGCCGTACGTGAACCCAGAGAAGGGCCGCCCGGCAGGGTTGGTGGTGACACTGATGAAGGAGCAGTCCGTCCAGTGGTTGCACCAGTACCGCGGCGTGGGAACAGTAGTGAGCTTGAGCCACGTGTTGTCGGCGAGCGTGTCGAACAGGGCGGCACTCGTCGGCGCGACGGTAAACGTCTGCGTGTTGGAGCTCTGCCCTCCGGGCGCCGGGTTCACCGCCGTCACCGGCACGGCCCCCGCCGCGGCAATGTCGCCGGCGGCAATCGTGGCGGTCAACCGGGTCGCGCTGACGAACGTCGTCGGCCGCGTCCCGCCGTTCCACCGCACCGCCGCGCCAGTCACGAACCCACTCCCGTGTACCGTGAGCGTAAACCCCGCGCCCCCTACCACGGCACCGCTCGGCGAGAGCGCGGTGAGCGACGGCGCCGGGATTGCCACCGCGAAGCTGATCGCGTAGTCATCCAGATTCGCGTTGCCCGACTCGTCCTGACACCGCACGTAGTAGGTGTAGGTGTTCCCCGCCGTCAACCCACTCACCGCCTGGCTGTGGCTCGTCGCCCTCGTCGTCGCAAACGTGGCCGGCAGGCTCCAGTAGGCCGTCCCCGCCACCGTCCCGTACCGACACGTCGCCCGTTCATTCGTGCTGAGCGACAGCACCGTCGACGCCGTCCCCGACCCCAGAACCCCGGTCGGCGCCCCAGCGCTGCGCACCGGCGCGGTCGGGTCCGGCGGCCCCACCGCCTCATGCGCCCCGATGTCCCACGGCACCGTCCGGTTCGCCCCTCCCACGTCGTCCGTGAACACCCCCGGGACGGCCGCCCCCGCATTCACCAATCGCGAGACCGCGCTCGGCCGGTAGTTCCCTCCTGCATAGTTCGCAAAGTCCGCCGCCGTCAGCCCCACCACCCCGTTCGGTCCCGGCACCGCCGCCGGCCCCGCGTTGTGCCCCGTGCCCGCGGCCCAGCCCTCCCCGCTCGCGTACGCCGTTGGTGCCCCATACACCGCCACGTTCACCAGCTTCGGCCCCACCCCCCCCTGGTTCAGCACCCCGAACCCCGTCAGCTTCACCAATGTCGCGTTGTAGATCGTCGCCCCCGCCCCGTACGACGCCCAGACCCCGTACCGCGAGTTGTGCACCAGCACGTCACTCGTCACCGCCGGCGGGTAATACACGGCCGCCCCATTCGGCGCCTGCACGATCAGCCGGTGATACCGCCCCCCCGTCGGCGCCACGTTGTACAGCCCGTGCGGCTCCGGTGGTGCCCCCGTGTTGACCACCTCGAGCTTCTCGATGACGACATACGGGTCCAGCACCGTGATCGCCGCCGCATAGCTGTCACTCACCACCACCCGCGCCCCGTTTCCCGGGGTCCCGTTGTGTTCATGCCCGCCCGCCGCCGTCAGCCACACATAGTGAGTCGCGTCCGTCTTCGACCCGCCGATCACCAGCTTCCCCGTCAGCGGCCCGTCGTTGTATACCGCGCCCTTCTCAATCGTCCCCCCCGCCGACACCAGGCTGCTGAACGTCGCCGTCGCCCCCGACGCGAGCCCCGTCAGCACGGCCCCCACCGTGCAGCGGCCACTCACCTCGTCCACCGTCATCACCGGCCCGTTGGTCTGCGCCCCGTCCTCCGGCCGATACCGCCCGCTACACCCCCCTCCGCTCACCACCTCGCTCGCCGTGAACTTCCCCGCCCTCGGCGCCACACTCCACACCTGCCGCGTGATCAGATTGCCCCCTCGCGCATCCTCCCACGCCTGCAACGTCGCAAACTGCCGCCCCGCCAGCCCGATCGATTTCACCGCTACCGGGGCCGCGACCGCGAAGCTGATCGCGTAGTCATCCGGATTCGCGTTGCCCGACTCGTCCTGACACCGCACGTAGTAGGTGTAGATCTTCCCCGCCGTCAAGCCATTCACCGCCTGGCTGTGGCTCGTCGCGCTCGTCGTCGCAACCATCGCCGACAGATTCCCGTAGGCCGTCCCCGCCACCGTGCCGTACCGACACGTCGCCCGCTCATTGGTGCTGAGCGACAGCACCGTCGACGCCGTCTCCGACCCCAGAACCCCGGTCGGCGCCCCAGCGCTGCGCACCGGCGCGGTCAGGTCCGGCGGCCCCGCCGTTTCATGCGCCCCGATGTCCCACGGCACCGTCCGGCTCGCCCCTCCCACGTCGTCCGTGAACACCCCCGAGACGGCCGCCCCCGCATTCACCAATCGCGAGCCCGCGCTCGGCCGGTAGTTCCCTCCCGCATAGTTCGCAAAGTCCGTCGCCGTCAGCCCCACCACCGCGTTCGGTCCCGGCACCGCTGCCCCCGCCGGCCCCGCGTTGTGCCCCGTGCCCGCGGCCCAGCCCTCCTTGCTCGCGTATGCCGTCGGTCCCCCATACACCGCCACGTTCACCAGCTTCGGCCCCACCCCCCCTTGGTTCAGCACCCCGAACCCCGTCAGCTTCACCAATGTTGCGTTGTAGATCGTCGCCCCCGCCCCGTACGACGCCCAGACCCCGTACCGCGAGTTGTGCACCAGCACGTCACTCGTCACCGCCGACGGGTAATACACGGCCGCCCCATTCGGCGCCTGCACGATCAGCCGGTGATACCGCCCCCCGGTCGGCGCCACGTTGTACAGCCCGTGCGGCTCCGGCGGCGCCCCCGTGTTGACCACCTCGAGCTTCTCGATGACGACATACGGGTCTGCCACGGTGATCGCCGCCGCATAGCTGTCACTCACCACCACCCGCGCCCCGCTTCCCGGGGTCCCGTTGTGCTCGTGCCCCCCCGCCGCCGTCAGCCACACATAGTGAGTCGCGTCCGTCTTCGACCCGTCGATCACCAGCTTCCCCGTCAGCGGCCCGTCGTTGAACACCGCCCCCTTCTCAATCGTGCCCCCCGCCGACACCACGCTGGTGAACGTCGCCGTCGCCCCCGACGTGAGCCCCGTCAGCACGGCCCCCACCGTGCAGCGGCCACTCACCTCGTCCACCGTCATCACCGGCCCGTTGGTCCGCGCCCCGTCCTCCGGCCGATACCGCCCGCTACACCCCCCTCCGCTCACCACCTCGCTCGCGGTGAACTTCCCCGCCCTCGGCGTCACACTCCACACCTGCCGCGTGATCAGATTGCCCCCTCGCGCATCCTCCCACGCCTGCAACGTCGCAAACTGCCGCCCCGCCAGCCCGATCGATTTCACCGCTACCGGGACACTCGGAATCGCGCCGACCCGCGCCCCGTCAAGGAACGCCGGGATCAAAGACACGCACAAGACAGCCACGCCCCGGCAGTGGGTAGCGCGGCCGATCCATGATCGATTCGTCTTCCTCATTCGGCGTCTCCTGAGCGGGGACATGGTCGCCAAGCGCAAGCGCTCCAGATGATGGCGACGTATTCGGCGCCGTTGCCACCGACGGCGCGGCGCCAATAGTACGTCATCGCGCTTCAGAAATGGGGTTCCTCTCCGAAAACTGTCACAGTCGGAAATGATTGGAAACAAACGCCAAAAGCGTAGCAGCGTTGGTTGCACTCGCTGCGTGGGTCTTCAGGGCCCGCCGGATGGCTGCCAACCGCGTAGGGAGTATCGCTCGCAGGTGCTCGCGCGGGGGCTGGCGTCCCCGCCGATTCTCAAGCCAGTCCCGCGTACGCTGGGCCCATTCGCTAGCTCGGCGCCGTGGCTGCCCTACCCGATCAGAAGCTGAAAGTCATTATGCCGTGGGCAGTTACGCCGTGACACTTTCGGGAGACGAGCCAGAAATGGAGTGCGTAGTCTTCCTCAGGGCGGGGGAGCCCAGGGCCAGGACCGTCCGATGTGGGGGTCGTAGGAAACGCGCCTGAGCGTGGCGGAGAGCGTGAGGGCCCCTTGGCCGCGGCCGGATCGAGAACGTCCAGCGCGAAGACCGTGTCAACAAAGCCGACCAGGAGAGGCCCGCTGAAGGCGAAGGCGGCAACGAGCCAGCCCCATCGACCGGAACTGAGTTAGGTGCGACGGCGCCGTGATCGAGAGCGGCGCTCCGGCGATCGGTCCCCCGTCGGCAGAGTGGTGGACGCCGGGCGACCGCGGGTGGTGATCGAGCTGGGCGTGGGCCTCATGGCGGTCGGGTTGATGCAGGCCACGCTGGTGCCGATTGCAACCCTGGGGGCCGGGAGTGTACCGTGCGCGGGATGGGGGCGGGAAGCGCGAAGGCGGAGACGTGGATCGGGCGGTCGATCGGCGCGTAGCCGGCTGGCGGCTCGCGGGGTGGGGGACCGGCATCGCCAACTATTCGCCGGCCACGCGCGCGTACGCCGCGGAGCGACCGTCCCGGCGATGAAGCCAGCCCGGTTCGACTATCACGCGCCGGCCGACGTGGAAGACGCGCTCGCGCTGCTCACCCGCTACGGGGGCGAGGCGAAGCTGCTCGCCGGCGGTCAGAGCCTGGTGCCGCTGCTCAACTTCCGCCTCTCGCGCCCGGCCGCGCTCGTTGACCTCAACCGCATTGCATCGCTCGCCTACATCCACGAGCTGGACGGACACGTTGCCCTCGGCGCCGTGACCCGCCAGCGGGCCATCGAGTTCTCCCCCGTCGTGGCGCGCCGCCTCCCGCTCCTGACGGAGGCGACGCGGTGGGTGGGCCACTTGCCCATTCGCTCGCGGGGGACGATCGGCGGCAGCCTCGCTCACGCCGATCCATCCGCGGAATACCCCGCGGTGCTGGCCGCGCTCGACGGGCGCGTCGTCGCCCGCGGGCCGAGGGGCGAGCGCGTGCTGGGCGCGACGGAGCTGTTTCAGACGTACCTGACCACGAGCCTGGCCGCTGATGAGATCCTCCTTGAGGTCCGGTTTCCGGCCATGCCCGAGGGTGCCGGCTACGCCTTCGAGAAGTTCAGCCGGCGGCACGGAGACTTCGCCATCGTCGGTGTTGCGGCCGTGATCGTCGGCGAGGGCGCGCGCTGCACGACCGCGCGCCTGGCCATCGCCGGCGTCGGCGCCGTGCCCATGCGTCTGCGCGCGGCGGAGGAGATCCTCGAGCGCGATGGGCTCGGCGAGCGCGCCGTGGAGGCGGCGGCCGCACGCGCCGCCGAGCTGGTCGATCCCGACTCCGATATCCACGCGTCGGCCGCGTACCGGCGCAACCTGACCCGCGTCCTGACCGCCCGAGCGGTGCGGCGCGCGATCGCGCGCGCGGCCGGGAGCTGACGTGTCCGGGACGGTCGAGGTCCGCGTCACCGTGAATGGCCAGGCCCGCGAGGGGCGCTGCCCGCCGCGCACGCTGCTGGTCGATTTCTTGCGCGAGGACCTGGGGCTGACCGGCACCCACGTCGGCTGCGAGCACGGCATCTGCGGCGCGTGCACGATCCTGGTGAACGGCGAGGCGGCGCGCGCGTGCCTGATGCTGGCCGTCCAGGCTGACGGCGCCGAGCTGATGACGATCGAAGGCCTCATGAGGGAGGGCGTGCTCCATCCCCTCCAGGAGGCGTTTCGCGAGCACCATGGGCTCCAGTGCGGCTTCTGCACACCCGGGATGCTCATGACGGCCTTGGATTTCCTCCGCGTGAACCCGCGTCCCACGGAGCAGGAGATCCGCGAGGGCCTCTCGGCGGTCCTCTGCCGCTGCACGGGCTACCACGGCATCATCAAGGCCGTCCAGGCGGCGGCGCCGATCCTGGCGAGCCGGTGACCGTGGCGAGCGATCCGCGCTATCTCGGTCGTCGGTCCCCGAAAAGGAAAGCGGTAGCGGCTGACCAGCGGATCAGGCTAGCCCACCCGCACTCTCCGGATCGTGGCGTACAGCAGCAAGTCGTAGACGATCTTGAGCCCGCCGCCCAGCACGAACGGCGCGGACAGTGACACGCTCTGAATGACCCAGCCGGTCACTGCCGGGCTCACGGCCTGAGCGACCGTGCGGGTGGTGTTGGTTAGGCTCGCCGCCCGCTCGCGCTCGTGGTCCGGGACGACGAGCATGAGAAACGCCTGCCGGGTCGGCACGTCCATCTGGGACAGCAGGTGCCGCGCCCAGAGGAGCGGGACCGCGACCATCACGCTGGGGGCGAAGGCCAGCAGGATGACGAGCACGTTGGAGACGAGGTGCGAGAAGACCATGGTGTTGACGAGGCCCAGTCGCGGCGCCAGGCGCGCTGCCAGCAGGAGCGAGAGGCCGGACAAGAGCTGGGCACCGAAGAAGATCCAGCCGAGGCTGGCGATGGGCAGCTCGTAGCGCGTATAGAACCAGTAGGCGACCAGGGTTTGCAGGATGAAGCCGCCGGCCAGCGAGTCGAGGGCGAACAGGGCGGCCAGCTTGCGGACGAGCGGGGACGAATCCTGGGCGGAGCCGCGGGCTGACCCGGCGGAGGCGGGCGCGGACGGGCGCATGAGCGCATACACCACGACCTGCACGATGCCGCTCACCAGGAACACCGTGAAGAACACCCAGGGCGCCGCCCCCGCCTGGCCCACCAGCGCCGCCCCCACCGCGCCGGCGGCATAGCCGATCAGGTAGTACTGGCCCAGGACGAGCGTGAGGCGCTCGCGGGACGCGGCCCGGGCCACCACAACCTGCTCCAGGGCCAGGAAGGGGCCTGTTTCGCCGGTGCCGACCGCGAGGTTCCCCACCATGGCTGCGGCCACGACCATCCACGGCTGGTGCGCCACCAGGAACATGACCGCCGACAGCGTGATGAGCCCGGCCAGGAGGATCAGCACGAGGCGTGCCCCCCAGCGCTCGGCGGGGCGACGGACGGCCAGCGTCAAGCCCGCGCTCGCCAGCAATGTGAGGGTGACGGCCAGGCCGAGGCCGCGCGCGTCGAGTCCCTGATCGGTCAGGTAGACGGGGAAGAGGATGCCCAGGAAGCCATAGCAGAACGTCCGGACCGTCTTGGCGACGAAGACCAGCCGGGCGTCACGCGTCATGGGCGGTGCCCACGCAGGCGGCTACCCATTGTCCTGCCGCCGGTGGGTGATTAGAGCGTGCGCAGCGCCACGGTCACTGGCACCCGTGCCGCGCGAATCGCCGGGAGCAGGCCGCCGGCGGCGCCGATGAGCAGCGACCACACGAGGCCCTGCGAGAGCAGACCCGGCGTCACCCGCAGGTCGAACGCCACCTGGGAGAAGGTGCTGAAGTTGAGCGTGGAGAGCGAGGCGCCGTCGCAGTAGAGATAGGCGAGGGTGCCGCCGATCGCCCCGCCCAGCAGCGCGAGCAGCAGCGCCTCTATCAGGACTGAGACCACGACCGGCGCGCCGCCGAAGCCGATGGCCCGCAGCGTGGCGATCTCGATCTGGCGGCTCGCGATGGCCGAGTACATGCAGTTGAGGGCGCCGAACATCGCGCCGATCGCCATGAAGGCGGCCACGGTGTAGCCGAGGATGTTGATCAGGTTCGACAGGATCTTCGCCTGCTTCGCGTAGTACTCGGGCTCGCGGAGGACGGTCGCCGAGAAGCGCGGGTCGTCGCCGACCGAGTTCTTCAAGGCAAGGATGCCGGCGTCCGAGCCGTCGGCCAGCGTGGCCGTGACCGACTGAAAGCCCACCCGCCGGAAGGCCGACATGGCGACCTCGGCGTCGGCCCAGATCTCCGACTCGTGCACGTCGCCGCCGCTCTGGAAGATCCCGACCACCGTCCAGTCGCTGTCGCGGAAGCCGATGCGGGAGCCGACCTCGAGCCCGGCGAACTGCTGGGACGCCTTGCGGCCCACGATGACCTCGCGCACGCCGGGCGCGAAGCGCCGTCCCTCGGTGAGCGTCACCTCACCGCGGATCGCGAAGGCCGCCGGCTGCACGCCGCGGACCGGCACGTTGTTGGGGTCCGTCTCGCCCTTGCGCGGCAGATCGACCATCACTACTAGCTCGGCCGAGGCGAGGGGACGGCCCCCCGCGTCGCGCGCGATGCCGGGCAGGTTCGCGAGCAGCGTGGCCTGGTCGCGCGTGACGCCGCTCGACAGCTCGGCGTCGGAGCCAGCCCGCAGCATGATCACACGATCGGTGCGCCCGGTGCTGGCCAGGGTGTGGCGGAAGCCCTCCGCCATCGCCAGGACCGATACCAGCACCCCGACCACGCCGGCGATGCCGACCACGACCACCAGCGACGTGCCGAGTCGCTGGGGAATGGTCCGCAGGTTGATCAGCGTGATCTGAGCGACCTGGCCGAGCCAGCGCACCATCAGCGGTGTCCCGCGAGCGCGTCCACGATCCGGAGCCGCTTGACGCGCAGCGCTGGCGGCAGACCAACGATGAGCGCGACCGCCACCGCCACGCCGAAGGCGAGCACCCAGGTGGCGCTGCTCACGAAGAGGGGCGGGAAGCGGCCGCCGGTCGAGCCGTTCACGACCGTGAGCAGACCGATCGACGCGACCATGCCGAGGCCGGCGCCGATCAGCAACAGGAGGACCGCCTCGGCCAGGACCAGCGCCGTGACCTTCCCGTCGGTGAAGCCGAGCGTCTTGAGGACGGCCAGCTCCGGGATGCGCTCGCGGACCGACTGGGCCATGGTGTTGCCGGTCAGGATGAGGAGGGTGAAGAACACGGCGACCAGGATGCGGGTGACGAGCGCGCCCACGTCGCCGATCTGCTTCGCAAAGCCGATGGCGAACTCCTTCTCGGGCTGAGTCTTGGTCTCGTCGGGGGAGTTCATGAAGGCCCGGTCGATCGCCGCCGAGACGGCCCGGGCCTCGGTCGAGTCGGCGACCCGCACGATGTACCAGCCGGTCTTACCCTTGCCCGCCTGGCGCGCCTCGTCGAAGTAGGCGACGTTGATCAGCACCATGTCGGTGTTGCCGCGCACTGCCGGATCGTCGGCGTCGAGAATGCCGACCAGGTCGAACTCCCAGTTGAGGCTGCCGTCGGCCTTCGCGTGGATCTCCGAGCTGATCGGGAGCTTCTGGCCGAGCGTCCAGCCGAAGCGCTCGACCAGGCGCTGGCCCGCGATGGCGCCGGTGCGCGTCGTGGCGAAGGCCTCCCGCTGGTCGGGCGGGACCGTGAACTCGGGATACATGTCGAGATACCGGCCTGGGTCCACCGCGAACACCGGGAACGCGTTGCTCTCGTTCTGGTACCGGGCACCGAACCAGTCCGCGTAGGCCGCGCCCACCACGCCCGACACCTGCTCGATGCGGCCCAGATAGGACATCGGCAGCGGCTCGATGATCGAGTAGCGCGCGGTGGTGAGAAGGCGCCGGGCGTCGGCGCTGTCAGCGCCCGACTCGAACGCCACGGTGACCGCGTTCAGGAGGCCGAAGAGCAGGAACGCGACGATCACCGAGAACAGGGTCAAGATCGTCCGCGTCTTCTTGCGGAAGAGCCCCGCCCACAGGAGCGGTGCATACCGCACGGCCCGCTACGCCTCGGTGGCGGCGGCCAGGACGCCCTTGTCCAGGTGCAGCCGGCGTCGTCCGTACTCGGCCGCCTTGGGATCGTGGGTGACCATCACGATGGTCTTGCCGTGCTCCTGGTTCAGCATCTGGAGCAGCGTCAGGATCTCGTGGGCCGTCGCCCGATCCAGGTCGCCGGTCGGTTCGTCGCAGACGAGGAGCGTCGGATCGGACACGATCGCGCGGGCGATCGCGACGCGCTGCTCCTGGCCGCCGGACAGCTCCTTGGGCCGGTGCCGGGCCCGGTCCCCGAGGCCGACCAGGGTGAGGGCGATCTCGGCGCGCCGGCGCCGCTGGGCCGCGCCGAGATTGGTCAGCAGGAGCGGCAGCTCGACGTTCCGCTGCGCCGACAGCACGGGGAGGAGGTTGTAGAACTGGAACACGAAGCCGATGTTGGCCGCCCGCCATCGCGACAGCTCCCCGCTCGAGAGCTGGTCGATGCGCTGGCCGTCGACCACGATGCTCCCGCCGGTGGGCGTGTCCAGCCCGCCGATCAAGTGCAGCAGCGTGGTCTTGCCGGAGCCGGAGGGGCCCATGAGCACGATGAAGTCGCCCCGGGGAATGTCGAGGTCGACGCCGTGCAGCACCTCGATCGTCTCGCCGCCCCGCCGATAGTGCTTTGTCACACCACGGATCTCGACCAGGTCGCCCATCGGTCAGCCGCGCTCGGCGAACTTCACCGCGTCGCCGTCGTCGAGCGACGGGGGCGGCGACAGCACTACCCGCTCGCCGTCACGGAGACCGCTCAGAACCTGGCGCTGGCCGCCAGCAGTCGACCCCAGCGTGACGGTGCGGCGCGCCACCTTCCCGTCGGCGACCACGAACACGACGCCCCGATCGCCCTCGGCTCGCAGCGCTTCGGTAGGCACCACCACGATGGAGGCAACCGCCGGCGGCGTCACCGCGCCACCGGTCTTCGAGCTCAGGAAGGCCACCCGGACGCCCATGTCCGGGACGATGCGCGTGTCCTTCGACGTGATGGCGATGCGGACCTTGACCGTCGCCTTGCTGCGGTCAGCGGTCGGGATGATGGCGATCACCAAGCCGGGGATGTGCCAGTCCGGGTACGCGTTCAGCGTGGCCTCCACCGGCTGGCCCGGGGTAACGCGGTTGATGTAGGCCTCGTTGACGTCCACCTGGACCTCCAGGGAGTCCATGTCCACAATAGTTCCGATGCCCGTACGGGTGAAGCCGCCCCCGGCCGAGATCGGCGAGATCATCTCGCCCGGCTGCGCCGCCTTGGCGACCACCACGCCCGTGAACGGTGCGCGCACCACGGTATTGTCGAGCTGCACCTCGGCCACCGCGACCGACTCCTGCGCCACCCGGATCTGCTCCGCGGAGCTGGCCAGCCTGGCCCGGGACATGTCACGCTGCGCCAGGGCGGCATCGAGGGACTGCGCGCTCACGAGCTGCCGCTCGAACAGTTCCTGCTGGCGGGTGTGATCGCGCTCGGCCTGCGCGAGCTGGGAGCGGATCTCGGCCTGCTGGGAGCGAGCGGCGACGAGCTGGGCCCGGGCGAGCGCGAGCTGCGCCCGGGCCTCGGTATCGTCGAGCCGGGCCAGGACAGCGCCCTCCCGGACGCGCATGCCCTCCTCGATCAGCACCGTGACGACCTTGCCGGTGATCTTGGCGGAGACCGTCGCCTGACGCCGCGCGGTGACATAGCCGCTCGCATCCAGGACGGAGCCCGTACCCGGCGCCTGGGTCGCCGCACGGGCCACCGCGGTGCGGACGGTGGGGGTGGCCGGCATCGCCAGACTGAACCACAGCAGGCCGGCCAGTGCCACGAGCACGCCTCCGCCGAGCACGAGCCAGCGGCCGCGCGAACGCGGCCTGCGCGCGCTGCGATCGATTCGAAGCTGTTTGAGAAGGTCCGACCTCTCCACGACGCTCTCTAGTGTCCCATACCCGGCCCAGGGTGCTGAGGACGCCGCCGAGACCTTGCGTGCCGTAGAGAACCCGGCCCTGGGCTAGACTTGGACAGGAGGTAGCCTTGGCCCGGTAGGAGCGGCCGCGGTCCGCCGGGCGCGTCCATGTGGCGCCGGATCCTGTCCTCGAGCCGCTTCGTCGTCCTCGTCGCCGTGCTCGGCACGCTCGCGGGGACGCTTGCGCTCTTGATCTACGGCGCGATCGAGGTCGTCGTGGTCGTCACCGACGCGATAGGGGAGGGCGCGGTCTCGTCCAAGGGAGCCAAGACGCTCCTGCTCGGACTCATCGAGGTGACTGACGTCTTCCTGATCGGTGTCGTGCTGTTCATCATTGCGCTCGGGCTCTACTCGCTGTTCGTCGACGACACGCTGCCCCTCCCCGGCTGGCTCGAGATCCACGACTTGGACGACCTCAAGGCAAAGCTGGTCAGCGTCGTGATCGTGGTGCTGGCCGTGTTGTTCCTGGGGGAGGTCGTGCAGTGGGATGGGCAGCGCGAGCTGCTCGGCTTCGGCGCGGGCATCGCGCTGGTGATCGCGGCGCTGACGTTCTTCCGCTCCCAGAAGACCTCCCGGAAGGATTGAGTTCTGCTGCATGTAGTGTGAGGACCAGGTCTTCCGTGATATCCGTCATCTGGAGGTTTTTCTGGTGGGCGAGCGCGGCTTGAGCGCCGTCTGCAGGTCCTCATGCTCGAAGGCCGACGCCATGCGGTTGATCTGCGGCGCTGTCAGGCCATGCTGGGCCGCCGCGGCGCGCCAGGTCGCGACCGCCTTGCCGACCTCCGCCGCGATCGCGCCAGCCGTCCTCGCATCCAGCTCGAAATATTCCGCCACCTCCATCGCCCGCTCCAGCGACGCTGTTCCGTCTTCGAGGTCGATTGCGGTCGTGAGAACCCGCGGCCTGGTGTCGGTCGGCACAGGATTGAGGTCGTAGGCCGGCGCGAGCCGCCAGCCGTCCGGGCCGGCATAGAGAAAGCCGTGGTTGCGCAGATGGTCGTCGGTGTTTGAGATCAGGATGCTGAACACGATCCGCCGCCAGAGCGCGCGCATGTCCTCTTTCGGGGCCGCGCCGTACTGCCGGAGCGCGTCCACGAACTCGAGATAGCTTAACTACCTGATCGCGCAGAACCCTTGGGACTCGATGCCGAGGGCGACGTTGAACTTGCTGCGGAAGTTCTCGAGTGCGACGGCGGCCGTCAGCTCGACGATCTGGGCTTCGCCGAAGTGCGCGCGCACCCGGTCGAAGAGCGCGTCGGTTACCCGCTGGCCCGTCACGGTCATCGTCTCTGCGTACTCGAGGGCGACCCGCTCGGCCTCGGAATAGAGCGCGCTCGTCGACGCCTGGTCGACCTGCCGCACCTTCTCTTCACTCGCGCCCGCCCGCATCCCCCGGGATGCGTTGATATCAATTCAGAACGGACATCCGTTGATGAGGGCCACGCGCAGATATACGAGCGCCAGCAGCTCGGGCGCGAGGAGACCCGAGCGCTCCACCGCGGCTGAGAGCTGCTTCGCGGCCTTCATGATCGGCGGGCAGTGCGCCTGCACCTTGGTGGTATTCAGCACGAACCCGAAGGCGTCGCGCTCGCGGGCGAACGTGTCGCGGAGAATCGGGTCGTCGCCCGGGTCCTCGATCTCACGGACGCGCGGCATGGCGCGATTATAGCCTCACTCTCGAGGACCCTTGGCTCCGAGCTTGTGACCGAAGCGCCTGGCGGCTTCCCTTCGCCGGCCGCCGGCCCTTCCGAACCCGGGCTGGAGGGGTCCGGTGCCGCCGCCGAGGCCGAGGACGCCGCGCAGCTCGAGGGCGTCACGACTCAGGCGCATGGCCTTCGCGCCGCGCACGCACTCGTGAATTATCTCCTCCACTCCCGGGTAGAGCAGACGTCGTCTTCGTCTGACATTCCCCTTCCCACCCGTCGCCGGCTCTTCCTCGTAGCGCCCGTTCTCGGCGACGGCGGTGCAGGAGGTCCGCACGGCGGGACCGCGACCGCGACCTATCACACAGCGCTACCCGGGACGGCGGAGGCAGCACCGCAACACGCTGCTGGCGAAGCTCGGTGCCTGGGGTATCCGTCAAGGTCGAAGACTCCCTTGACGGCCTGTGCGTGCGGGCGCCTGTTTTGAGCCGAAGCGACGGGTTGCCTCGACGATGGGCTTGATCGGAGCGGCGAGGTCGCCTAGCATGGCGAGCATGTGGCAGGGAAGCGTGGTCGGCATTCACATCGCCCCCGCTGCCGCCCAGCCGATGCAGGCGGTGATGGAGGTGCGGGCCGTGCCCGGCCGAGGCCTGGAAGGCGATCGCTATTTCCTGGGCACCGGTGTGTACTCGACGAAGGACAGCTACGGCGGCCGCGAGGTCACGCTGATCGAGACGGAGACGCTGGACGCGCTGCTCGGCGGCGTGGTCAACGCCGAGGGCCACCGCCTCTCCATCAAGCTGTCAGCCGCCGAGAGTCGCCGCAACCTCGCCACCTCCGGCGTCCCGCTGAACCACCTGGTGGATCGCGAGTTCTTGGTGGGGTCGGTGCGGCTCGCGGGCACGCGGCTCTGCGAGCCGTGCAAGTACCTCGAGGGTCTCACGCGGGCGGGCGTCCTGGGCGCGCTGATCCACCGTGGCGGGCTCCGGGCGCGGATCCTCAGCGAAGGCATCATCCGCATCGGCGACCCCATCCGGCCTCACTCGACCTGACGGCCCTCGCCGCCATCTTGTCGCGACGGATGCAGGCTCGACCCGGAGGCGCTGACGGGTGCGTTTACGGCCCGCTCGGCGGTTCCTGCCGGCTTGCCGGCTCCGGCCCCTCGCCAGTTCCGGGGTTCAGGCAAGGCCCTGAAACCGCGGGCCGAGCGAGTCTTTGCTCGAAGGGGGCGCAAGGTGTCTCGTCTCGCCTTCGGACAACCCGAAGAATAGAGCGCCCGGCCCGGCCGTCTCTTCACCGTTGGTTCGCGACTCTCAAATCTTTCTCGACCAGGAGGTTCTGCGATGAATCGGATGACCCTGAACAGGCGATGGATCCCTGTCGCCGCCCTTGCAATCGTTGCGATCGCGCTGACCACCGTGCCCGGTGGTGGCGGCCTCCCACAAGCCTTCGCGGAAGAGCGAAGCGTCCTCGGCGTCCACATCCAGGAGTTGACCCAGGATCTGGCCAAGGGCCTCGGCTTGGCGCCGTCGACGAGCGGTGTGCTCGTGTCGGGCGTGCGTGAGGACTCGCCGGCCGCAAAGGTGGGCCTGAAGGCCGGCGACGTGATCGTCGAGTACGATGGACAGGCCGTCCGTCAGCCTCGCGAGCTGTCCGAGCGAGTGGCGGCCACGCCGGTCGGCAAGACGGTGACAATGAAGCTCATGCGCAACGGCCAGGAGATGACCCTGTCGCCGACCACGATGGGCATGGAGGCGAAGCGGGAGTCTAGCGAGCGAGGGCGGGGTCCAGAGGGGGCCGATCAGCCCGAAACGGGCAAGTTCGGGCTTGCCCTCCAGCCACTCACGGAGGAGCTTGCCGGGCGCCTGAAGACTTCACAGAAGCAGGGCATGGTCGTCCAGGCGGTGCGGAACGGCAGCCCAGCCGATCAGGCCGGTCTGCGCCGGGGCGACATCATCACGGAGGTCAATCGCCAGCCACTGTCGAACGTGGATGAGCTGCGGGCCGCGCTGGAGCAGGCGACACCGGACAAGCCAACCGTGCTGCTTGTTCATCGCCGCGGCGGCTCGATGTACGTCACGGTGAAGGGCTGAGATCAGCACTGCGGTGTTCCGGCCCGATTGGAGGCCGGAACACCGCAGCGGCCCCCGCCGGCCGTCCCTGTCAGCCCCGCCGAGCGCGGTTCCGCCTGAGCTGATCGTCCAGGACGAAATCGAACGTCGCCACCTTCCCACCGTCGTTTTCCTTGACCGCCAGAACCAGATCCGGGTTGAAGATCCAGTCCGACTTGTTCTGCGGCTCGCCGGGGAAGTAGAGCTGGGTCGTGAGCACCGGCTGGTCGGGAGCCAGGACGTTCACGTGGAGGTGGCGGGTGCGGCCGGGATAGAGCCCCGGAACGATCGTCTCCAGACGGTAGCGTCCGGCCTCATCGGTGAGCTGATGCCCGCGAAGCCGGTAGCCGGCATTGTCGTACTCCCCTCGGTCATCCGCCTGCCAGAAGTCCACGAGCGCCTGCGCAATGGGCTGGCACCGCGCCGAGAGCACCACTCCCGTCACGACGATCCGGGTTCCCGTGATCCCTGGCTCGAGGAGCGAGGCGCGACGCGGTGAGCTGGGCTTGAAGAAAGGACCCGCCATCTGGGGCGGCGCGAAGTCGGCGTCACCGCAGGCCGGGGTCGCCTGCGCCACGCGCTCGCGCGCGACCGCCCCCGGGACGATGGCGAGCATCGCCGACGTCGCGAACGAGGTGCCGAGGAACTCGCGCCGTGTCTGTCGGATGCGTCTCGTCATGCCGCACTCCTTCGCGTTCGCTCCGCGCCCGTCTGAGTAGTCCGTTCGAGAAGACTCGCCCACCGTTCGAGCGCCGCCTCTCCGCCGTCGCCCCTCTGGGGGAAGCTCAGAAAGTGGGGCCGAAGCCCCATCTTCATGACTGCGGACGAGCCGCAGGTCCATGACGATTCGGAACGCAGCGACCCCCCCCCCCCCGGGGGCGTCCAGCGCTCACTGTACACCCGGCCTCTGCGGCCGGCACCTGGCTCCGAACCCGGGGGACGCAGGTGACTCCTCTGGGTGAGGGGGGCAAGCGATGAAACCAGCGCCCGCGGAGGGCCTCTGGAGACGGCATCGTCCCTGGGTACTTCAGCGGTCAGCCCACGCCAGAGCGCGCTCGACGGCCCGGCGCCACCCGCGATAGAGGCGCTCTCGCTCGGCGGCCGGCATTGTGGGTCGGAATGCGCGCTCGACGGAATGGCGTGCGGCGATCTCGGCGAGGGAAGTCCAGAGCCCGGCGCCGAGGGCGGCGAGCGTGGCGGCACCGAGCGCCGTGGTCTCGATCACTGCCGGGCGGAGCACATCGATATCGAGGAGGTCGGCCTGAAACTGGCACAGGAAGTCGTTCGCCGCGGCGCCGCCGTCGACCCGCAACGCGCGCAGCGGCATGCCGGCCGCGGCCAGCATGGTCTCGAGGACGTCGCGGGTCTGGTAGGCGATGGCCTCGAGGGCGGCGCGGACGAGGTGGGCGCCCGTGGTTCCGCGAGTAATTCCGATGATCGCGCCCCGCGCGTACATGTCCCAGTAGGGTGCGCCCAGCCCGACGAACGCGGGGACCAGGTAGACGCCGCCGGTGTCGGTGACAGACTCCGCCATCCGCCCGCTGTCCGCAGCGGTGCGCAGCACGCCGAGGCCGTCACGAAGCCACTGGATCGCCGCCCCCGCGATGAAGACAGCTCCCTCGAGCGCATAGGTCGTCTCGCCGCCGATCTGCCAGGCGACGGTGGTGAGCAAGCCGCTGGCCGACCGCACCGGCTCGGCCCCGGTGTTTAGAAGGATGAAGCAGCCGGTTCCGTACGTATTCTTCACCATCCCGGGCTCGACACAGGCCTGGCCGAGGAGGGCGGCCTGCTGATCTCCGGCCACGCCGGTGATCGGGAGTCCGGCCGGCAGCCAGCCGAGGTCCGCCGTCATGCCGAAGAGGCCCGCCGAGGGCCGGATGTCGGGCATGAGCGCGCGGGGAATTCCGAGGGCGTCCAGCATCGTCCCGTCCCATCGCAGGGACCGGATCTCGAGGCACATCGTCCGCGAGGCGTTCGATGCGTCGGTCGCGTGGACCCGGTGACCGGAGAGCTTCCACAGAAGCCAGGCATCGACCGTCCCGAAAGCCAGGTCGCCGCGCTCGGCGCGCTCGCGGGCGCCCGGAACCTCATCGAGGAGCCAGCGGATCTTGGTCCCGGAGAAGTACGCATCGATGACGAGCCCGGTGCGCTCGCGGACTAGGGGTTCCAGGCCCTCGGCGCGCAGCCGCTCGCAAAGCGGCGCCGTCCGCCGGCACTGCCACACGATCGCGCGGTGGATCGCGCGCCCGGTCGACCGGTCCCAGACGATCGTGGTCTCGCGCTGATTGGTGATGCCGATCGCCGCCAGGTCGGCGCCGGTCGCTCCCGCGCCGTGGAGCGCGGCCTGAGCCGCCGCCACCGTGACCGACCAGATGTCTTCCGGGTCGTGCTCGACCCAGCCGGGGCGCGGGTAGTGCTGCGGCAGCTCGGCATAGCCGCGGGCGCGCACGCGGCCCTCGGCATCGACCAGGAGCGCGGTGGAGCCGGTCGTGCCCTGATCGAGGGCCAGAATGTAGCGGCTCACGCGGTGGACCGCTGGCGGACGTTGCTGGGCACGGAAGCTGTCACGGCGCCGGGTCTGGCCGAAATGGTAGCCCGGACACCTTGATCGCGACGGGGCAATCTGGCTATCGGGTCTGCGTCGACCAGCGATAGGTTGCCGATCAAGGGTACGTGCGTGCCCGCGAGCCGGCGAGCCCCTCGATCCGACCCCTCGGCGCCCTCGCGACGCGATTCGGGTGAGGCGGTGCCGGCACAGGTTCGACATCCTGCCCACCTGGGCGGCAGAAATTCCTGAGCGATCGGCTCCGGAGCGCCGTGCGTACGCTCGGCCCGTGCGTTTCGCGCGTGGTCCGTGTATGATCGGCCGCAATTCACCGGTGCCGTGTGCGTCGATGTTGCCAGGGTCTCCGACCTCACGGAGGTCGTCATGCGTGTGTTGTCCGGGCGTCCGCTCCACCGATTGAAGGGCATCGCCTTCATCCGATCGAAGTACCGGGGAGACCCCGCCCGGATCGTCTGGTGAAGCGCTGAGGCCGCTGGCGGCACCTGAGCGCGCGCCGCGCCTGCCGGACCGGATCGACATCGACGCGGCGGGATTGTAACCTCGAACGGAACAGCCGAGTGCAAAGCCGGCAGCGACCGCACCGTACACAGGCTCCCGCGACGGCACCGGCGAATCTCGAGCGCGACGCGCGGGATATGCTCCGGACCGGGATGACCTGAGCAAGAAGGGAGCAGCCCCATGACCACCGACACCAGCTCGATCGCCAGTCGCGACATCGCCTTCCAGGTCCATCCGTTCACCCAGCTCCGGAAGCACGAGGCGGCAGGCCCGCAGGTGGTCACCCGCGGCCAAGGTATCTACGTCTACGATGAGGAGGGCCGCGAGTACATCGAGGGCATGGCCGGCCTCTGGTGCACCTCGCTCGGATTTGGCGAGGAGCGGCTGGTCGAGGCGGCGGCGCGCCAGATGCGCCGGCTTCCGTATTACCACCTCTTCAACCACAAGACGCACGATGTGGCCGTGGATCTGGCCGAGCGCCTCATCGCCCTCATGCCGGTCCGGATGTCACACGTCTTCTTCAACAACTCGGGCTCCGAGGCCAACGACACCGCGGTGAAGCTGTGCTGGTACTACAACAACGCGCGGGGCCGGTATCGGAAGAAGAAGATCATCGCGCGTCTACGCGGCTACCACGGCGTGACGGTGGCGGCGGGCAGTCTCACCGGGATCCTCACGGTCCACCGGGACTTCGACCTCCCGATCCCGAACGTGCGCCACGCCGACTGCCCCGACTACTACCGCTCCGGCAAGCCCGGCGAGAGCGAGGAGGAGTTCGCGACGCGCCTGGCCGAGAGCCTGGAGAACCAGATTCTCCGCGAGGACCCGGAGACCGTCGCCGCCTTCATCGCCGAGCCGGTCATGGGGGCGGGGGGCGTCATCGTGCCGCCGCGCACGTACTTCGAGAAGATCCAGGCGGTCCTGAAGAAGTACGACGTGCTCCTCATCGCGGACGAAGTCATCTGCGGCTTTGGGCGCACGGGCCGGATGTTCGGCTCGGAGACCTACGGCCTCTGGCCCGACATCATGACGTTGGCCAAGGGGCTCTCGTCCGCCTACCTGCCGATCTCGGCCACCGTGATCGCCGAGGAGCTCTACCAGGCCCTGCTCCAGCAGAGCGACAAGATCGGGATCTTCGCGCACGGCTATACCTACTCCGGCCACCCCGCGTCCTGCGCGGTCGCGCTCGAGACGCTGAACATCCTCGAGGAGCGCGATCTGGTCGGCCACGTCCAGCGGGTGGCGCCGCCCTTCCAGGCGGGCCTCCGCCGCTTCGCCGATCACCCCCTGGTCGGGAACGTGCGTGGCGTCGGGCTGCTGGGCGGCGTGGAGCTGGTCCGGGACAAGACCACCCGAACGTTGTTCGATCCGCCGGGGTCCGTCGGCGACATCTTCTCGGCGCGGGCGAAGGATCACGGCCTCATCGCGCGCAACCTGCAGGACACCGTCGCCCTCTGTCCCCCGCTGATCATTACCGAGGCCGAGATCGACGAGATGCTCCGGCGCTTCGAGAAGGCGCTCGTGGACACCACGGCGGCCATCGGGGACTGAGGCCTCCGGACTCGAGTCGCAGTCCGGTCTGCGCGCCACCATCAGCGGAGAGGAAAGCCCACCAACCGGTTGTTGGCTCGCCGGCAGCGGCCCCAAACTGGTTGACCGGCTCCACTCACATGGCTAACATGGCCATATGAAAAGGGCCAGGATCGCTGAGCTCAAGAATAATCTCTCCCGCTACCTGGCGCATGTTCGAGCTGGCGGCACCGTACTTGTGCTGGACCGGGACCTGCCCGTGGCGCGGATCGTGCCCGTCCAACACCCCGCCCGGGGTGGCTCCGGCGAGCAGGATCGGCTGCTTCGGCTGGAGCGCCGCGGTCTCATCCGGCGCGGCACCGGTGGCCTCCCGGACTGGCTGGGCCGGCGGAGACCTCCGCGACTTCGCGGAAGCGTGCTGAAGGACCTGCTGGCAGAACGCGAGAGTGGCTGGTGAGGTTCTGGGACACGTCGGCGCTGCTTCCGCTCTTTGTCGCTGAGCGCGAGACCGGTCGCTCTGAACGGTGGCTCCGCGAGGATCCGAGCGTAGTGGTCTGGACATTGACTCGCGTCGAGCTGCTGTCCGCACTCGCTCGGCGCCGGAGAGAGGAACCCGCCGCGGCTCGTCGACTTCTTGCCGCTCGGCGCGAGGTGCTCAGCGCCTGGGAGCGGTGGTCCGAAGTGACGGCGGTCGATGTGGCGAGACGCCATGCCGAGCGGATCGTCGAGGCGCATCCCCTGCGAGCCGCCGACGCGCTTCAGATCGGCGCTGCCCTCGCGGCGGCCGAGGATGAGCCCCGGGCCGTTGAGTTCGTGACGCTGGACCAACGCCAGGCTGACGCGGCGGAACGGGAGGGCTTCCGGGTTCTCGGCTCGCGCTGAGAGACACGATCGTCGGCTGCCCCACGCGTGGCCGGCCGTGGCCTTTGACCACCCGCAGCCCCTCCGATACGCTCGCGGCGAGTGGTTGCCCGGCTGGCCCGAGGCGGTGTCGGCGCGTGCCGTCTCCTCGGTGCCGGACGGAAAGCGCGACGCGAATTCTCTGGTCTGTCGGCACGCGACGGGACGCGAATACCGTTGCGGCGGTGGCCGCGTGGAAGGCGACCGGGTGGAGGCACCGCAATGAAATGCGCGCGGTGTGGGGCGGCGAACGACGCGGGCGCCCGATACTGCGGAGATTGTGGCGTTCGCCTCGACGTCGTCTGTGCGCGTTGCGGCGCGTCCGTGGCAGCCGGTCGCAAGTTCTGCAGCGCGTGCGGGGCGCCTCAGACCGAGGTCACCCCACCCGCCGAATCAGCTCCCGTCGGACGCCTGCCCTGGCCTGAGGCCTATATCCCGAAGCATCTTGCCGAGAAGATCCTGACTTCGCGGGCCGCGCTCGGCCCTGCTCGCCGGGGCGTACGGGATAGCCGGCCAGCCCGAGAAGGGTCTGCAGGTGATCGAAACTTTGGCCGCAAGAGGCTCCGTCGGCTCCTACCAGCCCGAGGTCCACCGAGTTCGGGGGGAGCTGCTATTGACCCAGTCGCCGACAGCCGTGGCGGAAGCGGAAGCGTGCTTTCGCGCCGCCATCGAGCTGGCCCGCGCCCGGCAAGAGCGGTCGTTGGAGCTTCGGGCTGCCACGAGTCTGGCGCGCCTGCTCCAGCGGGGCGGGAAGCGGGACGAGGCGCGGGCGCCGCTGGCGGCGGTCTATGCCGGCTTCACCGAAGGGTTCGAGACCGCCGACCTGCGACAGGCGCGAGCGCTCCTCGCCGAATTGGCCTGAGCGCATGTCCAAGAGGCGCCCAAGCCGCGCCTCGCTGGGCCGCCCGATAGCCGATCTCAAAACCTGGGGGGCGCGTGTAGAACGTGCCCGAACCTTTGCGAGTGCCGCCCCAAAGGACCAGGAACCACTCGTCACTGGGATTCACCTCCCCGTCTCTATGTCCGATCCGTCCGGGTTGTCCTGCTCGCCATCTTCCTCTGCACCGCCTGCAGCACCGCCTTCTAAATCGCGATCTTCAACTCGATCTGGTCGACCACAGCTCGCGGTACTCGAACTCGGCGTTTGCCCGAGCGCGTTCCGTCGGCCATCCGGATCAGCCCGTAGGTCTCCAACAATCGGAGATCGTCCTGCACGTTTTTCAAGTCGCGGCTGACCATCTTCGCAAGCTCGTAGATCGAGCCTGGGCGGCCGGATCGAACCGCACGGAGAAGCGCGAGCCGGTGTGGAGTGAGGAGGTTCCGCGCGGCCTTGATGCTGGTGAAGTAGACCCCATCACCTCGACGGATCCGCCGGCCCGCCTCGACGGCTTTGAAGGCGTCACGGAACCCCTCGAGCGCCTCACCCGGCGGCTTGATTTGGATCGTTAGTTTCTTGGCCATGTGTCGTCTCCCGTGGTCCGCCGCACGTCGGTCGTGAAGTCCGCCGGGAGCTGGTCGATGCCGGAGAAGCTGTATGGTTCCTCAACGCCCTCGACGTGCCGATGGTGCCCCTTCGGCGAGTGGTTGTCGTAGAGCACAGCTGGCGTCTCTTCACTCCGCCGCAACATCCCGAGCTTTTCGCGAGTCCCTTGCCGCATGCTTCCTCCCCTGAGTCGAGTACCGACTTCCACACTCGCTCGGCGCGGGCGAGAGCTATGCCAGCAGATCCGCGACCCGAATGCGGGGGCGTGGCCTGGCCAGCGGGGAGACCGTCGCGGTCTTCCTCAAGAGCCGCACGCTCTTGTACTCCCAGCCGTAGGGTCGGGCGGGTGCTCGCGCCGGCTGGCGGTAGACCTCGAGGAGGTCGTCCTGCAGGTTCACGATCCAGTAGTCGGGAATGCCCGCGCGAGCGTAGAGGCCGCCCTTGCGAAGGCGATCGAGCGCGACCGAGGTGTCGGCGACCTCCACGATGAGAACCGGGCTGCTCGGGTGCTCCTCCAGGTAGTCTCGGAGCCGGCCTCGCACGACCACGAGGTCCGGTTCGGGTTCCGAGAGGTCGTCCAGGGCGACGGGCTTTTCCTCTCGCACGTGATGACTCGGACCAAACACGGGCTCGAGCGCCGCCCGAACGAGGCCGACCACGACGGCGTGGCGGCTTCCCTGGGGCTCGCGGACGACGAGCAGTCCGTCCAGCAGCTCGACGGGAGTATCCGGTTGGAGTATTCCCCGCGTCACCATCAGGTCGTACCGGGCTCGCGGGATTCGCCAGAGTGGCAGCGGCGGAAGCCTGGGCGCGCGCGTGCTCATCCGATGGGCCACTATACGCCGTCTGACCGCCGGGACTCAACGTGACGGCGTGGATACGTCCGCGGTGGCCCGGGATGCGGGCGCAACCGCGTCGACGGGCGCGGGTTCGCCTCACCGCTCGGGTCAGTGACGAGGACCGGCTTCGAAACCGGCACGCATATATTCGTAGCTATCTGAATAGCTACCCAAACGCGTGATGGAGACGTCCCATGAAAAGGGTGCAGATGACCCTTGATGAGGATCAGGTGGCGGCGGTCGACAAGGCGGCGAAGCGGCTCGGAACGACGCGCTCGGCGTTCACGCGCGGCACGTCCCGGGGAGCCAGGCGGCGAGGCCCGCCCGGAACGCGTCGAGCTCGAGGAGGCGGATGCGCGCGTCGTGGCGCGCCGACTCGCGGGTCTTCGGGGTGTTATAGCCCCAGGCGGCGAGGAAGAGGCCGACGTCGTCCAGATCGGCGTGGGTCGTCACGTGCTGGAGCGTCTCGAGGCGATCCTCGACAAACCAGAGCCGTGGGCGGCGCCCGACCGCTGCCGCGTAGTCGTAAATCACAGCGCGCAGGTTGTCGCACTTGTGCGTGCCGGTCTCCTTGCCCTGGATTGTTGCCAGCTTCACGTCCCAGTGCTCGAGGATCCGGCGGGCGAACTCGCCTTCCTTGGTCGTGACGAGCACCGCGCGCTCCGGCTCAGCTACGAGTCGTCGGAGCTCGCCGAGGTCGCAGTACGGCGTGTTCCGCCAGAGCCAGTCCCCGGGATCGCCGGCGATCCACTCGCGGCGCACGTCGTCGAGGGTGCGGCCGAGGGCACCGACCAGCGCGTCGCCGCTGAGGCGTCCCGATCTGACGAGGCCGGCGCGCACTGCCGTCCAGTCCTGCAGGATCGCGGCCTCGGGGTGGCCCTGGACGATGGCTTGGACCAGCAGCGGCATCTCCCAGCCGCTCAAGATCACCGGCCGGAGCCTCCGGAAGGCGGGGAACAGGTCGTCGGCGGGTGCTGGCTCTGCGGGCCAGATCCGCAGATAGGTACGGCGGCTCACCTCGAAGTACTCGGCCATCCCGTCGCACAGCACACCGTCGAAATCGAGCGCGAGGATGTCGGGGGCGGTCATGGCGAACGCACAAGACAAGAGATGGGTTGTGTCTTCACCACGGACCGACGTGGCGACGTCGCTCGCCCGAGGTGGACGCGCCCACCCCGTCAGCGCCGGGCGACTCGGCCGGGGGTACGGCGGCGCCCGCGCCCTGGCCGCCGCGGAGCCGTTGGTCCGGGGCCCGCATCAGCGCGAAGGCGAGGAGCCCGATCCCGACCCAGACCGCCTCGCGAATCCGGCGGGTCAGGCTGAGCGACAGCGCCGCGGTCGGGCTCAGCCCGAGCGCCGCGAACGTCGCCAGGTATCCGCCCTCCACGGCGCCGAGGCCGGCCGGGATGAAGAAGACGGTGAACTTGACGGCAGCGACGAACGCCTCGATCACGGTCGCGGTCACCAGGGAGACCTCGACGCCGAGGAACCGGAGCACCATCCAGGTCTCGAGCGCGCCCAGGAGCCACGCGACGAGGAAGCAGCCGATCGAGAGCAGCAGATGAGCCGGCTCCCGCCGGTAGAAATGCACGAGCCGAGCGTCGATCCGCGCCACCGCGGCGTGGTCGCGGAGGGAATCGAGGCCGAGCTGGCCGAGCATGCGGCCCGCCCAGCCGAGAAGCCCGCGCGACTGCGCCAGAACGAACACGCCAAGCGCCATCGCCTCGGTGATCAGGACCCACGGCATCGCCGAGAAGAGCCGGGACTCCGGCACCGCGAGGCGCGCGGCGCCGAGCAGGCCGACCAGCAGGAACAGGGCCTGCGCGATCGTGATCGTGGTCTTGGCGATGATGACTGACGGCACGCTCACGTCGATCGGCACGCGGCCGCGCAAGAGCCAGGCCTTGACCGCTTCCCCGCCGAGCGCGGCGGTCGGCGTCGTCAGGTTGAAGGCCTCGCCGGCCAGCCGCGACGCCACCAGCGTGCTGAATGGCGGGCGTTCGTGCGTGAACACGAACCGCCAGCCGAGCGTCTCCAGCAGCACGACCGGGATGGCCGGGATGCACAGGACAAGCAGCAGGCGCCACGAGAGGTGAGCCATCGATGCCAGCACGGCCGCTGGATCGTTGCGAAGAATGAGCGCGACGAACGTCGCCACGCCCAGGAGCAGCAATGCCGGCCGGAGAACGCGCACGTCAGCTCTCCCGGTAGAGGACGAGCAGGATTCCGACGAGCACCAGGCTGACCTCCCACACGCGCCCGGCCCGCCGCGCCTCGGGAGGCGCCGATCGGAGCTCGAGCCACCGGCCCCACCCCACCGCGACAGCCAGGAGCCCGAGCGGGATGTGGGTCACCTCGATCAGGAACTCCTCCTTCACGTTGACCCCGCCGTGCGAGTGCGCGAGCAGCAGGCCACCCCCCACTGCGCAGAGCAGCGGAAAGACTAGGGCCGGGCCGCGCGAGGCGAACCGTCCAGTGCGCACCATCCACTCGAAGACCCCGAAGGCGATGACGATGAGGGCGAACACGCGGTGCTGGATGATCTCGGGGTACGCCATGCTCTCCCAGAAGCCGAGCGGCCCGAGCGGCCACGCGCCGGGATCCGCGCGCACCACGATGAAGGCGGCGAGGCCGAGGAAGATCAGCGGCCAGTGGCGTGCCCACCGCGCCCGACCCGTTCTGGATGCGACAGCCAGCGTGCCCATCGTCAGCACGAGGAGGCCCGCCACGTGATGGTTGTACTCGGACCACGCGCGGTCCGCGTCCGTCCGGGCCGCGTCCCGGCTCTCCACGGGCATCTCCGCGATCGCGGGTGAGCTGAAGCTCGGCCACTTCGGGGTGAACCGCTGGGCCATGTCGCCGAAGGTCGCGCGGTCCGTGGTGAGGTCGATCGCGGGCGGCAGCGACGTCAGCGAGGCGGCGACGAACAGCGCCGTCACCCCGAGACCGACCTCGACCTCGACGTTTCGACCCAGGCGGCCACGATCCTCCGGCGCCCCGCGCGCCCGGCGGATGGCGAGGAAGTTCGCCGCCCCGAGCAGCAGGAGCGCGCCGAGGATGGCGACCTTGGCAAGCACCATCACGCCGTAGGCCGTGCCGAGGAGGCCGGCAGGACCGTCGACATAGACGAGCGTGAGCCCGCCGCCGGCGAGGACGAGCGTGGACACGGCCGCCAGGAGGAGCGCCGAGAATCGCGGGAGCGAGATCGCGGCGCGAACGCTGCGCCGCCACCACGGCGACAGGAGCAGGAAGTGGATCAGGCCGCCGATCCACACGCCGGCCGCGAGCTGGTGAGCGGCATCGAGCGCCAGGAGCGCCGCACGAGGGCCGGGGCGCGCCGCCGCGTGGCTCGTCCAGGCCGACGCGACGCCGAGGGCGATCGCGAAGCCGGCGAGGGCGATCCACCCGCCGACTCGGTCCGGTCGGCGCCGGAGATTCCAGCCGGCGAGGGCGAGGCCGGCACACGCCACAACCCTCGCGACGCATCCGCGGACATACGTCGTGCCGAGCAGCAGTGGGACGCTGCCGGCCTGACTACCGAGCGCCCAGACCTGCACGGCCAGGCCGAGGCTCTGCGCGCTGGCCAGCACCACCGCGCCGAGCGAGATCCAGCCAAGCGTTCGCGCGAGCGGGCGTGCCGACTCCGGATCGCGCCCATCGGGCCGGAGCAGGACCAGCGCGAATGCGACTCCGCCGATCGCCACGGCCTGGCCGGACAGGATGAGGCCGCGGAGCAGGACGTCGAGAAAACCGGTCACCACTCAGCCGGATGCCCTGGCGGGGATGATTCCCGAGGCACGCATGGCCGCTAGCCGGCTGGCATTGCGGAGGATCTTCCGCACCCTGTCAGGCTCGGGTGGCCGCGCGACGACTCCGGACGAGCAGGACCAGCCCGAGGAAGATGGGAGTGCCGACGGCGGTCGCGGTCAGAAACCACGCGGCCTTCCCGAAGGCGGCGAGCACGATGACGAGATAGATGAAGTCCCGGTGGCCCAGCGCCTCGACCAGCCGGCCCGCGAGCGTCGGGTCGGCCGCGCCCGTCTCGTCCCGCATCGTCTTGCCGGAGAGCAAGGACGCGACGCCGAGCGTGCTCGCGCAGGCCACGCCACCGGCCACCAGCGGCCAGGCCGACTGGCGTTCGAGGCTCCAGCCGACGGCCATGCACCCGAAGACTGCCACGTGCACGATGTTGTCGCCCCAGAAGTCGAGCATGGCGCCGGTCTTCGTCTCCTGGAAGGTCAGGCGTGCCAACTCGCCGTCGCAGCCGTCGAGGATCGAGTGCGTCAGGAAGAGCAAGGCGCCCGTGAGCTGCCACGTCGCGTCCGAGGACAGGAAGAAGGTCGCCGATCCAAGCCCGATCGAGAGACTCACGAGGGTCATGACGTTGGGCGTGATGCGCGTGCCGAGCAGGAGCCGGGTGATGGCCAAGGAGATCGGCCGCTCGACATGCCGCGACATGAACCCTTCGCTCTGCTTGATCAGGCCCCTGAAGAGCCAGCGGTTCGCGCGTGGGACGTCCTCCGAGCCGGCGAGGGGGAAGCGGCCGGTCGGGTCGAGCGCCGGGACGACCGGGTCGAACATCGCCGAGAGCCGCGCGCGCATGTCGTCGGCGGTGGCGCATCGGCCGACCACGGCCAGCACGCGCTCCGGGTCGTCGCTCTCGACGGCCATGGCGCCCGATCCATCGACCCAGATCTGGCCGGTGTCGAGCGGCGCCTGGAGGAGCGAGCCCAGCCAGCGCGCCTGCGGGACCACGTTGGTTGGCAGCACCACCACCCGCCGGCCGGATGACGCGCGTGGTCCGTTGGCGGGCGAGGCAAGGTCGGTGCTGTCCCGCGCGAGCGGCGCGGCGCCGGGGGGAAGGTGCACCGCGTCGACCCGGGGGTCATGGACGAGGACGCGCGCGTATCCGGCGCGCCGCGCGGCGAGCGCCAGGCGGCGGACCAGCGGCAGCCCGGCGATGACCGTGTGCGGCGAGACCGCCGCGCTCGCCGGCGCGGCGATGACGAGCACGCCGCCGGAGAGACGGGCCGTGGCAAGGACCGCCGGCGTCAGCGCGCAGTCCCGGGTCGGCACCGGATCGGCAACACGATCCCGCCCTGTCGACTCGATTCCCGGGCCGCGCTCTCGACGGCGGTGCACAGGGCGGCCTCCGCCATATTCGAGGAGTGGCTCACCCCGTGGATCTCCTCGACGAACTGACTGACCACGGGCGCGAACCAATCCGCGTGGGTCGAGCCATCGGACAGGGCCGGCGGGCACGCCCAGCGCCGGGTCTCTCCGTCGCGCCGCAGGACGAGCGTGTCGTCCTGGAGCTCGATCGTCCCGTCTTCGCCGGTCAGCTCCGCCCAGTTCGCTCGGACGTCGGCGGCCCAGGTCAGGAGGATCTCGGCCGATGCAGTCGGGAACCCGAGGCGCACGACGGCGGTGTCCTCGACCGCCAGGCCCAAGTGCCGCCGGGTCTCGAGGCTCGCGCTCACCGAGGTGGGATCCTCGCCGAGCCAGCGGCGCAGCACGTAGACGACGTGCCAGCCGTGATCGGTCAGCACGCCACCGCCGGCGAGCGTGGGGTCGACGCGCCAGTTGCCCGCGCCTGGGTCCGCCACCGCGGCCGGGCGCGTCCGGAGCGTGTGCCAGACGACGCGGACGACCGGTCCGAGGGCGCCATCCTGGATCAGCTCCTGGGCCCGTCGAATGATCGGTGCATGGTGCCAGTTATGAACGGCGTGGAGTACGCGTCCGGTGGTGGCCGCGAGCCGGGTCAACGGGTCCAGCTCCTCGAGCGCGACGACCAGTGGCTTCTCGCACAGCACGTGGCGGCCCCGGCGGAGCGCATGGCCGGTCAGGGGCGCATGGCTCGAGGGCGGCGTGCAGATGTCGACGAAGTCGACGTCGGCCTCGTCCAGGAGCTCGTCGGCGGAGTCGTACCAGCGGGCGCCCGGGAGCCGGGCATCGCGCTCAGCTCGCCGCTCCGGGCGAGCATCACTGACCGCCGTGATCTCGACGTCGCGTCGGCCGAGCCAGCCGGGCAGGTGCCCGTGGAGGGCGACGTTGCCGAAGCCGATGAGCGCGCCCCGCATCACGCGAGCGAGTGGTCCCGCAGCACGGTGCCGAGCGCCTCGTCGAGGATGTCGAGGCCGGCGAGCGCCACGTCCTCCTTGATGGTGAGGGGCGGGTTAATCCGGATCGTCGGCGAGTAGGTCATGGCCACGAGACCGCGCCGCAGGCACTCTCGATAGAGGGCCTGGGTGACCGCCTTCGGGAGCGGCTCCTTCGTCGCGCGGTCGCGGACCAGCTCGATCCCGAGCATCAGCCCCACGCCTCGCACCTCGCCCACGCACCGGTGCTTGTCCTTAAGCGCCTCGAGCCGGCGGAGCATCACGCGGCCGACGCGCTCGGCGTTCTTCACCAGGTCTTCCCGCAGGATGATCTCGAGCGACGCGAGCCCCGCGGCCGAGGCGAGCGGGCTCCCGCCATAGCTCGACGAGCTGGCGCTCGGGTTCGACCACGGCTTGCTGCTGGAGAGCGCATCGGTCGAGAGGACGCCGCTCAAGGGGAAGCCGCCGCCCATGCCCTTGCCAATGGTCATGATGTCGGGCACGAGCCTCTCGTGGTCGCATCCCCACATTGACCCCGTACGGCCGAAACCCGTCAGCATCTCGTCGGCGATCAGGAGCGCGTCGTGGTCTTTCGCCACCTGCTGGAGCGCGCGCAGGAAGCCCTCGGGCGGGATCACGTTGCCGGCGGTGCCCTGGATCGGCTCCACGATGATGGCGCCAATCTCCCCCCCGGTCTGGTGCTTGATGACGTCGCGCACGAACTCCGCGCAGGCGATGCCGCAGTCGGGATACGTGAGCTTGAGGGGACAGCGGTAGCAGTCGGCGTACGGCGTCAGGTGGCGGCCGGGCGCGAAGGGGCCGAGGCGGTGCTTGAAGTCGCTGCCCAGGAGGCCCAACACGCCGCCCGTCTTGCCGTGGAAGCCGCCCCAGAAGCCCACGACCTCGTGCTTGCCGGTCGCGGCCTTGGCCAGGCGCAGCGCCGCCTCCACCGCCTCGGCCCCGCCCGAGAAGAGCTGGATCCGCGTGAGCCCTTCCGGGGTCAGCGAGGCCAGCAGCTCCAGGAACCGCGCGCGGGTCTCCGTCGTGAAGCTGCCGAAGGTCAGGCGCTCGAGCTGGCGCTTGAGGGCGTCGACGTAGTGGGGGTGGCAGTGACCGACGCTGCCGACGCCGATGCCCGCCACGAAGTCGATGTACTCGTTGCCGTCCTCGTCGATGAGCGTGCAGTCGACGCCGCGGGCCATGGCCACGCCGGCGAAGAGCGCGAAGGACTGGAGTCCGGGCGCCATGTGCCGCTGCTCCAGCTCGACGATGTGGCGCGATCGCGGTCCGGGCTCGCGCGGCGACGTCACGCGCCGGTCTCCGAGAAGCGCCGGGCCAGATAGGCCGCGATCTCGGCCGCGGCCTCTTCGCGATAGAGCGCGAAGCTCGGCCAGGCGTTCACATCGAGCAGGACCAGGCCGCGCGGCGTGGCGATCGCGTCGCCTCCGTACACCTCGAGGCCCAGGGCCCCGGCGGCCGCGTGCACGAGCTGCGCGAGCTCGCCGGGATCAACCGGATGGCCCGCCACGACTTGATCGCGGTGGTAGAACCAGCGAAACGACGTCGGCGGGATTTCGGAATCAGGGCTCCGGCTCGCCTGCGGCTCGCCTCGCACGGCCACGGAATCAGGGCTCCGGCTCGCCTGCGGCTCGCCTCGCACGGCCACGGAATCAGGGCTCCGGCTCGATTCACTCGGGCCTCGCCTCGCGCCGCGCTCGCCCCAGGTTCGCGGCCGGCCTTCACCTCGAACTGCGGGCTCGCCTGGCACGAGTTCGGAATCAGGGCTCCGGCTCGATTGACTCGGGCCTCCGCTCGGGCCGCGCTCGCCGGGGGCTCGCGGCTGGCCCTTAGCTCGAACTGCGGGCTCGCCTGGCACTCCGACACCGTAGAACTTGATGAGGTCGCCGTCCACGTGGGGCTGAAGGACGGCCCGATCGATGCCCCGGGCCGCCAGCGCCCCGAGCGCGTCGTTGACCGCGCTCGCGTCCTCGGCGAGGACGACGTCGCCGGGTTGCGTGTTGTGCACGTCGGCCCGCTTCACCCAGACTGGCAGCGCCCCGACCGGACCGGGCTCCCGCGTGGTCACCACGCGGCTCGCGATGAACGGGACACCGGCGTCCGCGAGCAGGGTGATCATCCGCTCGCGGTAGGTGTTCAGGATCGCCTCGGGACGGTTGACCTGCTGGATGCCGCTGGCCTCCCAGGCTCCGAGCAGCTCCAGTACGCCGAGCCGCTCGCACATGAGGAAGGCACAGCTCGGGCGCGGATCGATCGCCACGCTCACGTCCTCGGGGGTCTTGAGGAACACCTGGAAGCCTTTGGCCTCGAGGTGCTTGGCCGTCAGTCGAAGGATCTCGGTATCGTCCGTCTCGCGTCCCGGTGAATGCTCGCGCTCTCGGAAGATCCCCCAGCAGCAGATCGAGGTCACACGCCACCTCCAGAGTGGACGGCCGCTCGCGCCAGGGTCTCGGCCAACGCGACGTCTTCCTGCCGGTCCACGTCCACCACGGTCTGGATCACCTCGCCGTACATCGGCGTTCGCTGCGTGGAGAGCCAGGCCAGGTAGTCGCGCAAGCGCCCCAGGCCGGCCGGGATGCCCAGCGCCAGCGCCTCCCCGGGGAAGACGTAGATCCCGGCGGTGACCAGCGCGCCGGAGTCGCCGCCGACGGCGGTCACGCGGCCCGCTCCGTCGACGTCCACCCAGAGCGGTTTCTCGTCGGCCACGACCGGCGTCAGCGCGAGCACGGTCGAGCCCGCCGGCCGGGCCTGCGACGCGCGTACGAACGCGACAAAGTCATGGGGCCGGCACCAAGCGTCCACCGTCGACACCAGCAAGGGAGTCCCAGTCCGGGCAGCCACGACCTCGCTGAAGCTCTCGAGCGACGACCCGGTCGTCTTGACCAGGAACCGGATCCCGAGAGCGGGGAACCGCGAGCAAACCCACTCCACGCACGAGGCGCTCCCCGCGTTCACGATGACGACGAGCGACGTGACACCGGCGGCCAGGAAATTCCGGATGACGCCTTCAATAAGGGGCACTCCGTTGACCGGGACGAGCGGCTTCGGCAGCGCCACGCCCGCCTCTCGCATTCGCCTGCCGTCCCCGGCTGCGATGATGGCGCCGGCAGGCGGTCCCTCCCACGTCATGCGAGCAGCGCCTCGAGCTCCTTCAAGGACGAGATGACGCGATCGTCCGGACAGCATGGTCGCCTCTCCCGGGCCGGGTCACCGAGCCAGATGTGCGGCATCCCGACCATCCGCGCTCCAGCCATGTCCCGGGCCAGTGAATCGCCGACGAACGTCACGTCTGCAGGAGTCAGGGCGAGCGCGTCGAGTGCGTACCGGAAGATGCGGGGATCGGGCTTCGTCCACCCCACTTGCGTCGAATCGACGATGACCTTTAGGAATCGGCTGATGCCGGCCTCGTCGCACACTGCCCTCAGGTTGCCGTAAAAGTTCGAGACGACGCCGAGGTTGTAGCGGAGGCTGAGCGTCCCCAGGACGCGTGCGTTCGTGCGGAGCTGGTCGCAGGCGTCGTCGGCGAATCGCGACGCGAGGCGCTCGGTCAGCATTGTGTCGTGGAGTGAGAGCGCCTCCGTGAGCCCGCCCACCAGCGCGCGCACCGTGTCCCGGAGCCCGAGGCTCGGCGGGATCCGCCCCACCAGCCGGTCGTCGGCGGCATAGAACGCCGGGTCGAAGCGCTCGTTGGCAACCGCGACGCCCTCCTCGCGCAGGAGCCGGAGGCAGCGCTCCCTCCAGGGAAGTCCGTCGGCGTCGAGTGTCCCACCGAAGTCAAAGAGCACACCCCTGCTAGCGAAGAGTCACCCGCTTGGACGTGGTCACGGACGCGAATTATAGCATTGGGGGTTCGATACCGGCGATGGGTTGGAGCGAAACACTGCTATCGTTAGCGGACGTGAGGCGCCCCGGCGCGCCCGCCCTGGACACTCGCATGGAGGACGCCAGATGAACGTGCGACACGTCGTAGCCGCCTTGACGCTCGTGCTTGGACCGAGCGTCGCGCTGGCCCAGAACTTCGGGCGCGAAACTGACTTCAGGATCGAGACGGAGCCGCCCCAGCCCGGTGCGCGCGGCCTGGGAGTCAGCGGATACCTCTACAACGAGACCGGCGCGCGGGTCAACGACGTCCAGCTCCGGATCGAGATCCTGAATTCGAGCGGCGCCGTCGTCGCCGAGTCGTACGGGTGGGTTTATGGCAGTGTCGGCGCGACCCAGCGCGCGTGGTTCTGGGTGGCCGTCAAGCGGCGCGGGCACGGATACCGGGTCTCGGTGCACTCGTTCGAACGATACTCCGCGAAAGCTCGTTAGACCAGCAGGATGCGTTTGGCCGAGGGCGCCCAACGACGCAGATAGGCCTTTCTTCAGCAGCCTGCTGGCTGGTGACCCGCTCGGGGGGCCATAACTCGCAGGCTGCTCAAAAAGGTCCAGATGCGAGGCGGCGCCCGAAGGCTGCACGCGAGGCGTACTCCCTGTACGTTGAGCGTGCGGCCGAGGGCGCCAACGAAGCAGATGGGCCTTTTTCAGCAGCCTGCTAGCCTCGGCTACCAGACGACTTTGGTGGGGTCGCCCTTGTAGAGGGACCGGATGTAGGCGAGGATTTTCCACACCTCGTCGTCGGAGAGCACGTCCTTGAAGACCCGGGGCATCGTCTGGTCCGGGATGTCGCCCTTGATGAGCTTGACGAGTGTCTCGTCGTCGCCGCCGAACTTCCAGGCGTCGTCCAGCAGAGGCACCGCCATCCCCCCGCCGCCCTGGACGCCGTGACAACCGGAGCAGCCGTTCTTGAGGTAGAGCGCGCGACCCTCCTTGACGGCGTCTCCATTTCCCTGGTACGGATTCAGCGTTTTGTATGGCTTGTCGTCGGCCACCGAGCCCTCGGGGGCCACCGCCAAGCCGACCGTGAGCGCGAGCAGGCCGCTGAGGAAGGCGCGTCGGCGGCGGTGTTTCGGTCGCGCGCCTGGGCCGGGCGGTCCGGGTTTCCGTGGGGCGAGGGCGGGGTGCTTTCGCGTGGGGGCCGCCACCGCGGGGTGCGCCTCAGTCGTACAGATGGCGCTGCTCGCCGGCACGGTCCGGGCTCTCCGCCCTCGGCGCGTCGGGCTTGGTCGGGGGCGAAGGCAGGAGATCCAGCTGCGGCACCCCATAGTCGGTCAGGATTCGCCGGATGTCGGCCTGCCTCCTATCGAGCACCGCCTCCAGCCGGGCCTTGAGCGGGCGGTCATCCTTCCGGACACCCATCGAGATCTCGAAGGTCATAGGGATCGGCCCCTGGCCCTGGAGGGGGATCAGCTCGAGGGCGGGAGCGCCACCGCGCGTTCCGAAGTAGCCGGCGATGGGGCCCCACACGACGGCGACGTCGATGACGCCGGCTCGCAGGTCGTCCATGATGCTCGAGGGTCGGCGCGCCGAGGCGCCGGATCGATAATCGTAAAACAGGGGGTAGCCGACGACATTGTCGCGGATGCCGCGCTCTCCGAGCGCGCTGTGTGGCGGGGTGTCTAGGTGGACGCCGACCTTCAACTCGCGCAGCCGCGGCGCGTCGAGCGAGTCGAGCTGCAGGCCCTTGCCCTTGGCGTGAGCGATGACGTAGGCGGACCGATAGTACGGTCGCGTCCATAGCACCGGATCATATCCCTTGGGGATCCCGATCAGGACGTCGCAGTGGCCGGCCGCGAGCGTGTTCCTGACCAGGCCGCGCTGGTGAGGCCACCAGTGATACGCGATCGGCGCGCCGAGGTCTTGCGCGACGACTTCGGCGATCTTGTTCTCGAACCCCTCGCCTCGCTGATTGGAGAACGGGAGGTTGTCGGGATCGGCGCAGACCCTCAACGGCTCCGGCTCGGCACCGGCGCGCCCCACCCCGAGGGCTGACAGCAGAAGCGCAGCCAGCGCGACGCCCGTCGCGCGATCCAGAATCCGGGAGTACGTCACTGCTTTCTCTTCCCGCCTCCTATCGAACGTCCTCGCAGGCTGCTGAAGAAGGCCCAATGGCTGAGGTTCGGGGGGGGGCCTCGACGGCCCCCCCCGAGACGGTTTACTCCAGGACGAAGACGTGGAGCGTCCCGCCCACGCTTGTCGCCTTGTCGAGCCCCGCCTGATAGGCGACGCCCACGGCGCCCAGCGCGCCGAAGGGGTCATCCGACGGCAGGTTCGCCGATATCGGCAGCCCGAACCATCCGCCGACGCCCGAGTAGATCGCGACGTACTGCTTGCCGTCCGGGCCGATGTAGGTCATCGGGTTCCCGATCGTTCCCGACGCCAGCTTCTGCTTCCACAGCAGCTCGCCGCTCTTGGCGTTCACCGCCTTGAACCAGCCGTCCATCGTGCCGTAGAACACGAGGTCGCCAGCGGTGGCCAGAGCGCCGCTCCAGGCGGGGAAAGGTTCCTTGATGCTCCACACCTTCTTCCCCGTCGCCCCGTCCCACGCGATGAATTCGCCGAGGTAGCCGCCGCGCCCCGGGAACATCAGGACGTTGGCGCCCACGTAGGGTGCGCCCGAGGTGTACTTCACCTCGACTCCCTCGTAGTTCATGCACATGTTGTTGGTGCCGAGGTAGAAGAGCCCGGTCCGCGGCGAGAAGGCGGCCGGCTGCTGGTCTTTGCCGCCCATGGCGCAGGGGCAGATGTCCTTGGTATCGGCTCCAGCCTTGGTTCGCTTGTCCTTGTTCTCGATGGGCCGGCCGGTCTTCTTGTCGATGCCGCTCGCCCAGTTCACGAAGACGAACGGCTCCGCGACGAGCAGGGTCCCATCCTTCCGGTCGAGCGTGTAGCCGAAACCGTTGCGGTCGAAGTGGACGAGCGCCTTCACCGCTTTACCGCCGATGGTGAGGTCGGCCAGCAGATGCTCGTTGATGCCGTCATAGTCCCACGCGTCCCACGGGGTCATCTGATAGGCCCACTTCGCCACCCCGGTGTCGGGGTTGCGGGCCCAGATGGTCATCGACCACTTGTTGTCGCCCTCGCGGGGCGTCGGGTTCCAGGTGCCCGGGTTGCCCGTGGAGTAGTAGAAGAGGTTCAGGTCGGGATCGTACGCGTACCAGCCCCAGGTGGTGCCCCCGCCGATCTTCCACTGCTCGCCCGGCCAGGTGCTGGTGCCCTGGCCGGCCTGGCCGTAGTGCGGGTTGGCCGCGTTGAAGTCGGGGCCGAGCAGGAGATCCGAATCGGGGCCCATGCTGAAGGCCTTCCAGGTCCGCTGCCCGTCATTGATGTTGTAGGCTGCCACCCAGCCGCGGACGCCGAATTCACCGCCCGAGACGCCGACGATGAACTTGTCCTTCACCACCAGGCCGGAGCCCGTCATCGTCTCGCCCTTGGTGGGGTCGGCATTGCGCGCCTTCCAGACTTCCTTGCCCGTGTTCGCGTCGAGCGCGATCACCTGGCCGTCGAGCGTGACCATGAGGATCTTGCCCTGGGCGTAGTTCACCCCGCGGTGGACGAGGTCACAGCACGCCACCGGCACGGCGCGGTCATCCTGTTTGGGCGTGTACCGCCACTTGATCGGGGCGCCCTCCTTGGTCAGGTCGAGCGCGTAGACGTGGTTCGGATAGGCGCTGTGGGCGTACATCGTGGTCCCGACGACGAGGGGTTGGCCCTCGTGCCCCCGGAGCGCGCCGGTCGAGAACGTCCACGTCGGTTTCAGCCGGTTGACGTTCGCGATGGTGATCTGATTCAGCGAACTGTAGCGGGTCGCGGAGTAGTTCTTGCTCGGAATGGCCCACTGGGTGTCATCCGCCTGCAGGGCCATCAGTTCCTGGTTGGCGTGGGCCATCGGCGCGAGCAACAGCAAGAAAACGAGCGAGACGCACCAGAGGAGACGCATCGTTGCACCTCTCCTTCGTCGACCTGAACTTGGAAAGGGTCCAGGGCTCACGGAACGGCACATGTCACGAGTCCGGTATCCTCATCCACGAGAGCGTCGGACCCGCACTGCGCAGGAGCTCCGGTCAGGCGTCAAGGGTCGGTCTACTGGTCAGGCGCTCGGGCACCTCCTCTCCTCGCCCGGTCGAGGGGCGTCAGGGAAACGGCCGGGGAACGGGGACGGCGCGAGTCTAGGCAGGTGTCGGCGAGCTGTCAAGAGGTGCGGATCCGGTACTATGCGACTACCGATGAGGATCATCTCCGGGGGCCAGACGGGCGCGGACCGGGCGGCCCTCGATGCGGCGGCGGCGCTCGGGCTGCCGACGGGCGGCACGGCTCCGAGCGGATACTGGACGGAGTCGGGGCCCGACCCGACCCTGCGTGAGCTCGGTCTCGTCGCCCAGGGGACCGTCGAGTTCAGAACCGAGCGGAACGTCCTCGAGGCAGATGCGACGGTGATCTTCGCCACGCGAGGCGACTCGCCAGGAAGCGCGCTCACGCTGGCGATGGCACGGCGGCGAGGCAAGCCTGTGGTCGTGATCGACCCGTGGATGCCTGACGCCGGCGACCGGCTCGCGGACTTCCTCCGGCACCACGCCCCGGCGTCTCTGAACGTCGCAGGTCACCGCGAATCGCAGGCGCCGGGGATCTACCAGCGCGTCCTCGACGTCATGACGAGGGTCCTTGCAGAGCCCCGCCTCGCTCGGGGGGGATGACAGACGGCGGCGGTTGAGGTAGGGTGCGGGCCAGAGCCTCGACCCGACAGCGAGCCGAGCTCGGCTTTCGAGACCGGCCGTGCCAGGACTGGATACCGAGCCACGCCCAAGAGCCTCGGGGCGAGCTCATCCCGGACAGCAGCTGGCGCAGAGAACCCGTCGTCCCGAGGAGTGATCGATGAGCGACCGTGGCGGAGCGAGCGGACGGCTCGATGGGCGCACCATTCTCATCACCGGGGCGGCGCGCGGAATCGGCGAATCGTGCGCGCGGCGGCTGGCCGCCGCGGGGGGCCGGCTCGTGCTGGCCGACCTCGACGGGCCCGGTGTCGAGAAGCTCGCCGGCGAGCTGGGCCAGGTGGGGATGCAGGCCGACGTCACCCGTCGCGGGGACATCGACCGCATGGTCGACGAGCCCTACCGGCGCTGGGGGCGACTGGACGTGCTCTTCAACAATGCTGGGGTGATCAAGGTCGAGCGCATGCTGGACGTGACCGAGGAGAGCTGGGATCGGGTGCTCTCGGTGAACCTTCGGGCGGTCTTCTTCGTCTTGCAAGCGGCAGCGCGACGGATGGTGAAGCAGGACCCCATGTCCGGGTCCGAGCTTCGCGGCAAGCTCATCCAAACGGCGTCGATCGCCGGGTACCGCGGCGGCAGCGTGCACACGGCGCCGTATGCCGCGTCCAAGGCCGGCGTCATCAGCCTGACCCGCTCGGCCGCGCAGGTCCTGGCTCCCCAGCGCGTGACCTCGAACTGCGTGTGCCCCGGGGCCGTCGACACGGCCATGTGGAAGCAGATCGACCGCGAGTGGGGCGAGGTCGAGGGGTGGGCGCCGGGCGAGACCTGGACGCGCCGGACCGCGCTCATCCCGCTCGGTCGGCCGGAAGTTCCGGACGATGTGGCTGGGCTCGTGGCGTTCCTGGCCGGGCCCGATTCCGACTACATGACCGGTCAGGCCATCAACGTGGACGGCGGGCTCATCATGGGCAACTGAGCTCTGGAAAGAGGGGCCTTGCCATCGCGCTCCGAACCTCCCGCCACGCTTGCGCTGCCGGCGCCGGCACTCGTGGGAGGCCCGGATAGGCATTCCAAACAGCGCCCGGCGCTTGCCAGGCTCATTGAATGACCAGGTAGAGATCCCCCCGAGGCTCATCCCTGCTGGCTCGGCCACGGCCCTTCAGCCGGAGCTTCGTGCCGGGTCGAATGCCTGCGGGAATCGTGACGAGGATCTGGGCCTGCCCATCATCGGTTTCCACCGTGATCTGCTTTCGTGCGCCCTCGGCTAATTCGGCCTGCGTCAACCGGAGCGACAGCACGACGTCGTGATCACGCGTCAGGGGATTGGCGCCCGCGCCGTCCAATACCCCCAGCAGCCGGCGGGCGAGCCGACCGAGAGTCGCCCACGCCGAGCCTGGCGCAACCGCCGGCCTCGTCTCGGACACGGACCCTGGCCGCTGCCCATACGCCGCTCGCAAGGCGGCGCGAGCGACCTTCAGCAGGACAAGGGCCGGCGTGAACGGCGTGACGATGAAGACCCTGCCCGCCACGGTCGCGCGGCCGCCGAACAGAGTCTGGTAGAAGTATTGACGGTCGACGCGCATCCCGGTGCGCGCGAACTCGCGCGCCAGCTCTTCGAAGACGGCGCTGGCCCGGGGGTCGGCGAACAGGTCGCGGAAAAGATCCTCGCGCTGGCGGCTCCAGTCACTGGACGCGCCGGAGCGGCGGCCACCATCGTAGGTGCGCCGCCTGAGCGGATCGATCAGCACCGCATACGCCTCGCTGAGCTGCTTGAAGCGCTCGGACGCCTCCGGCTTGCCCGGGTTGCGGTCCGGGTGCCACTCGAAGGCAAGCCTCCGGTACGCCTTCCGGATGTCCTCCTCGGTGGCCTCCGGCTCGAGACCCATGAGGCGGTAGTAGTCGACACCCGCTCGCGCGTGATTTTTCATCTCGCTCCGAAGCACAGCATAAACGCGAACGCCTCAGCGGGGAACCGATGACCCGCTGGGCAACTTCTCGGCGAGGACCACGAGGCTGTTGGCGATCTGGTGCGCGCTTGTGAAACGCTCGAGCCTGCCATCGAGCCGGCAGAGCGCTCCGTAGCATCGCGCGAGCCACGCGCCGAGGCGGTCGCGGTGCAGCACCGTCGAGGGAATCAGGTTCGTCAGCATGTGGATGCCCCACATCCGCCGCACCGTGAGCCCGGCAGCGCCGATCAGGCCGCGGAGCTCCGACCGCGTGTACAGGCGAAGGCGCATCGAGGCGACCGATCCGTTCGATGACGGAACGGGATAGCGCAGCCAGCATCCCTCTCGGAGCGGCCGGGCGACCTGGCGCCAGACGTCGCCCGGGCCCACGCGGTAGTCGAGCGAGTCGCCCGTGAGGCTGCTGCCGAGGGCCCACACTAGGTCGAGGCTCCACTTATGCTCGCATTCGAGCAGGAGCAGCCCGCCCGGCCGGAGCACGCGGCCGATCTCGCCGAGCGCGCGGTCGGCGCGCTCCACGAAGCTCAGCGTGCTCCCGCAGCAGCTCACCACGTCGAACGCCTCGTCCCCGTAGGGAAGCGCCTCGACGTCGCCCAGCGCCAGCGCCGACGTGCCCAGACGCTGGCGTGCGATGGCGACCAGCCCGGGCGCGATGTCGACGCCGTGGCTCGCGTACCCCAGGTCCTCGAGGAGCGCGGTCTGGAACCCGGTCCCGCAGCCCACATCGAGTGATCGTCGAGGGCGTCCGTCCGCCGGCGGCTGGAGCTGGGCGCGGAGGATCGCGTGGAGCCGGGCATACAGATGTGTGGACCAGGACTCCAGCTCGTCGTACGAGCCGGCCATCGCATCAAAAAGGCGTGCGACGTCGGACGGCACAATGCGATCCTCGACTGTTGGTGTCATCCAGTGTAAGTCGGGCGGAGGGCCGGAGCGACACTCCGAACTTCGTCACATCGGGAACGGCGTTCGAGCTGGTGGGGCCGTCTTCCCATGGGTACTCCGGCAGCTCTTGGCCGCGATCGGCATCCGTTTCGCGTGAGGGAGGCGAGTGACGAACCCAGGGATCCCGACACACAACGATGAGTCGTGGCCAGTCCGGAGGCCGGTCCGTGTCCTCGACGACACCCAGGCGCGAGGCGGACCCACCGTGGGCCGGATGCTCGCACGGCTCGCCGGCGGAGCGTTCCAAGGGCGCCAGCTCGGCCAGGCCTTCTCCGTCTGGAGGCAGATGATCGACAGCCGGAGCCTGATCTGCGCCGGGCTCGCGGGCTCGATGAGCAGCGCCGGTCTGTGGCCGCTCATCACCTGGCTCATCGAGCGCGGCTACATCGATCTCCTCGTCTCCACGTCGGCCAACATCACCGAGGACCTCCTGGAGCAGCGCGGCGTCCCCTTCTATCAGGTCGACGCGGATCGGGCCGACGACGCGCGGCTCTGGGAGCTTGGCTTCTATCGGTTCTACGATCACGTCGTCAGCGCGGCCGAGTACGACAAGATGGAGGACCTGACGGCCGAGTTCTTCGATCATCTGGCGGCGGCGTGGCCCCGGCCGAGCATCTCGGGCATGCGGTTCATGCACGAGCTCGGCCGGTGGCTCGACGGCCAGGGGCTTGGCGGCTCGATCGCGGCCACGTGCGCTCGGCACCGCGTGCCCTTGTTCGTCCCGGCGGCACCCGACGGCCCGCTCGCGGAAGGCTACCGCAGCGCGCAGCGCAAGGGGCCCGTCGTGGACCTGTTCGAGGACTACGCGGTCGCGCTCCGGATCATGGATCGCTACATGACGCCCGCGCGGGGGACGGCGGCGCTCTTCTTCGGCGGTGGGGTCCCGAAGGACTTCATCCAGATCACGGCGACGAGCGTCTGCGCGATCCGCGGCAGCGCGGATCCGAGCCCGCACCTTGCCGCGATCCAGATCACCACCGACAACGCCGTGTTCGGCGGGCTGGGCGGTGCCGGGGTTGGCACGGAGAGTATCTCCTGGGGCAAGGAGTCGCTGGCCGGATCGAACGTCATGGTGTTCAGCGATCTGACGATCGCGTTGCCACTGCTGTGCCAGGGGCTCCTCGAGGTGTACGGCGGCAATCACGTGCGACAGGCACGGGATGTGATCGTGGGCGATCTCACCGGGCTCTTCGATGACTGAGTCCGTGCTGAGGGCAGGTTCTCGCCGCAACCGCCGCCGTCTACGAACTGACGCTCGTCACGGCCGACAATCGTTCCAGTCAGAGCGAGCGGCGCGGCCTCCTACAGTTCCTCCTCGAGGGCAGGACGACCTGGACAGCGGCCCGGGTAATGCGAAGAGTGCACCAGCTACTTGGAGGGACGTCGGGAGCCGGCGACGTAAAAGACCGCCCCCCCGCCACGCGCTACAGGGCGCCAGCCGCCTCCTGGAGCCGCCGGTCCGCGGTCAACATCTGCAGGCCCTCGATGCGACGTCGAGCGAGCACGAAGGTGGCAAGGTGGAGCGCGTCGAGCGCCCGAAGCGGCGTCCCCTCCCCAACGTGGCAGGCCAGCTCGCAGACCATGGGCGTGAGCTCCCACAGATCGCAGCGGGCCCACACTCGGGCGACCTCCCGCTCGGCATCGCTGAGGTGCGCCTCGGGACAGGTCGACTGAAGGCGCAGCCTGGTCAAGGCGCGGGCGGACTCGACGAGGGCCAGCCGTGAAGTCACCAGCACCCGAGCCCGCCCGATCTGTCGCTCGACCTCGGGGCTTGTTCCCGCCTCCAGCACTGCGCGAAGGACGGCGGACGTGTCCAGGTAGAGGGCTTCAGGCGTCGATCGGGGGGCGCTCGGCACGAACCTCGTCCAGCAGTTGTCTGGCCGTTCCCGGTGGGAGCCCTAGACCGTTCACCCGCCACGTCCAGTCGAGCTTGGGCCTGCTCGCTCGCGTGATCTCTCCCGCGTCCGCCAGCCCCTGCAGCACTTCTTCAAGGTCGGAGCCGACGTGCCGCTGACGACGGGCAGGCCGGAGCTCGGCCACCACCTCGTCGCGATCGGTGACGAGGATCGTCTCGCCCGCCTTCACGAGGCGAACATACTCGGAGAGCCTTGCCTTGAGCTGCTTCACGCCGACGGCCTTCATGCCTGGTAGAGTAGTCACCGGTGGTCACCGAGTCAAGCTCCGCCCCTCGAGAATCTCGATGAGCGCTCTCAGCGCTTGATGCGCCTGGTCTGATACATCACGTTGCCGGCGGTGATCGCATAGACTGGCGTGATCGGGCACCCGGCCGCTCGGAGCGCGCGGGCGGTCCAGCTGTTGCAGTTGTCGACGACGTGGTACCCTCGGCGGGCCAGGAAGAAGGCGCTGTTCGGGTAGTAGCCTGCCCCCACGCGGATCGGCTGACCGCTCCCACTCCTCGCGTAGGTCTCGTGGATGAAGCGAGAGAGCGCGTCGAACCCGCGGCGCGACACCGTGAGCTCGACGATGTCAGCGCCGCGGAAGACATCCGCGGCGCTCCCGTTGAAGCCAAGCACGTGCAGGACGCTTCCCGACGACGCGAAGGCGGCCTTGAGCGCCATTGACCATGTCTTTCGGTCGGCCTGGTAGTACTCGCGGTCGCCCCAGCCCACCTCCACCGACTCGAACGGCGCGAAGGCGTCCTGCTCGGGCCAGATCGACTGGGAGACGTCCCGGCGCGCGACGATGATCCCCGTGTGCATGCCGTGGTTCACGATCCAGAGCGACACCGTCGGCTGATCCGGTCCGGGCGGGTACAGGCCATCGACCGGCGCCAGGCAGCCGGCGAGGATAACCGCCGCGACACCGAGCAGCCCGAGCGCTCGCACGTCGGTCACTCCCCGAGCGTGGCGTCCGCCAGTCGCACGAGGCTCCACGCGTCCCGCCCTCGATCCAGCAGCGACTGCCACAACGGCTGCGGGCCGGTGTGGTGGAACGTGTGAAGGATGGCGACGCGTGCGTGTCCTCCGGCAGCCTCTGCGAGGCGAAGGCTCTCGGTGTAGGGGATCGAGTCGTCGTCGAGGCCGTGGGCGATCACGACACGACATTGGAGCCGCGCCACGGCGGCCAGCGGAGACAGCCGGTCGAGTGCTCGCCGGGCCTCTATGGGAAGCGCGTCCAGCAGCGCCGGCAGGGCCTCCTCCCGGCGATTACGCACGAGCGCCATCAAGCGCCGGCCGTTCTTGCCCAGTCGCCCCTCCAGCACCGTCGTCGGCGCAGCTGGATTGGCGAGCTTCTGCCGCGCGATGGCGTCGAGAAGGCTGCGGTCCGGCTCGCGACTGACGAAGTCGACGAGGAGAGCCAGCAGTTTCCAGCGGTTGTACTCCTCGACGCGGTGCCGGTAGCGCCGGCCGCCGAATTTGTGGGTGCCGGTCGTGATATATGCGATGACGTGCCGGAGATCGGCATAGCCGCCGAAGCTCCCCGCGAGCCGGAGGCCGGGCGCCTCGGCGGCGGCGAGCAGGGCGGGCCCCGCGCCGAAGCTGAAGCCGGCGACACCGACCTTACCGTGTCGTCGCTGCAGCGCGTCGATCGCGCCCCTGATGTCCTCGAGCTCCCGCCCGCTGAGCCGGAAGGCGGCAAGCCCGGGAAAGTGTGGAACGATGACGAGCTGGCCGTGTCGGGCTAAGAGCGCGGCCAGCCGCGTCAGCTCCGGGTGTCGGCGTCCGCTCGGCGACAAGCCGTGCACGAGAAGCAGCGCGGCGGTTGGCTTCGCGGGGCGGTAGAGGTCGGCATCCAGCGTCCGGCCGCTCACCGGCAGGGCGATCTCCTCGAGGGCCGGGCCGGGCGCCATGCGTGTCGTCCAGCGCTCGACCCGAGGCGCTGCCAGCTCGGCGGTGAAGTTGAGAGGCTCGGCGAAGCGGGCGGCCAGGCCGAGCAGCATCCCGCCCCCGGCGATGGCGACGGTCGCGGCGACCAGGGCTCGCCGTGTCACGACCCTCTTTGTCGTCCTTGGTGGTCTCGAAGAAGAGCACCCGGGGGTGGATCGGCGTCTTGTTCTGGTTGCTGCGGCGGCGGGTCCCTCCGGGTCAGCGCAGCGAGCGCGCGGCGATCGTCGCGGACCGCCGGATCTCGGTCGCACACCTCCAGCCACTCATCCGAGTACGTATTGTAGAGTGAGAGCTCCCCCGGAAGCTCCCGGGCCAGCAGCTCGCCGCGATCGAGAAGGGCGAGCACTGCCGATGGGCCGATGAGCGAGGTCCGCAGGAACGCGCGCCGTGTCCAGACCTGATCGAGCATGCGTCCTCCCTTGCCCGACGCGCGCCCTCCGACGACCGCCTCCTGACTGCCGGGGGGTGGATCCTCCCGCGCCGCGCAGACCCGAGAAGAATACGGGATCGAGCCGTGGATTGCACTGCGGAGCGCCCTCGATTCTCCGAGGATCTGAGAGAGTCAAGATGGGATCGCGTCACTGATCTCGGACCTCGAGCAGATATGCCGGAGCGCGCGCTCCAGGCGGGGGCTTCAATGAGGTGGGGTCGAGGCGCCTCACCTGATGATGGCCCGGGAGAGTCGACGAGCGATCCTCGAACTGTCAGGGACACGAATTCAGGACGTTGACATCAGTGGTCCTGGCTTCTTGCTTGCCGCCCGGTCCTCGTTCTTGCTCCAGCGTGAGCTTGATCCGGCTACACTCACGCTAGGGCAGGGGCCGTCCTGACCAGGAACAGCGAGGGAAACGAGAGCGGAGGAGACAACAACCAGGCCCCGCCGCAGCATGAAGGAGAGGAGACCACAGATGGGCCGAATTCGCCGGATCCTGCACCCGTCGGATTTCTCCAAGGCGTCCCGCGCGGCGTTCGATCAGGCCGTCGATCTGGCGAAGACCAATCGTGCCGAGCTGCTGCTGGCGCACGTGCTCACTCCTGTGATGCCGACGGTTGACGGCGCCATCTCGCCTCAGACGTGGGCGGACATCGAGGCCTCGACGCGGGAGGCCAGCGAGAAGAACCTGAAGGCCCTCGTCGACAAAGCCAAGAAGGCTGGCGTGCGGGTGACCGGGTTGCTTCTGGAAGGGCTGCCCCACGAGGCGATTGTCAGGGCCGCGAAGTCCAAGCGGGCCGATCTGATTGTCGTCGGGACGCACGGGCGGACCGGGCTGGCGAAGTTCTTCCTGGGGAGCGTCGCCGCCCGCGTGGTGTCGATGGCGCCCTGTCCCGTCCTGACCGTGCGGGGGAAGTAGGCTCGACGCATCGCCCGGCATCGCCCACGCCGCGTTGCGGCGGCACGGCCCGAGCTGATCCACGACGCCCGCGCCCGTTCCCTCGAGCGGGCGAGCACGGGACGAGGTCGTCGCGAACGCACCGGAGCTGAACGATCACATGCGCGTCAAGGCCCTGGCGTTGGACTACGACGGCACGCTCGCGTCCGCCGACCGCATCGCGCCGGACGCGGTCGAGGCGCTCGAGCAGGCGCGTTCGGCGGGCGTTCGGCTCATCCTTGCGACCGGGCGCGTCTTCTTCGAGCTGACCCGCGTGTGCGAGCGCCTGGACCTGTTCGACGCCGTGGTGGCCGAGAACGGCGCGGTGCTCTACGTCCCGGGCGCGGGCGTGATCAGGGATCTGGCGCCCGCGCCGCCGCCACGGTTCTTCGCCGAGCTCGACCGCCGCGGCATCTCGTACCAGGCCGGGCGGGTGATCGTGGGCACGTTCCGGACTGAAGAGGACCGGGTGTGCGAGGCGATGGCCTCGGTCGGTGTCAGCCTGGACCGTATTTGCAATCGCGAGGCGCTCATGCTGCTCCCGGCGGGAATCTCCAAGGGGACGGGTGTTCAGCAGGTGCTCACCCGGCTCGGCCTGTCGTTTCACGACGTGCTCGCGATCGGCGACTCCGAGAACGACGTCGAGCTGTTCCAAGCTTGTGGCTGGCGGGCGTGTCCGGAGAACGCGGTTCCGGAGCTGACGAGGCTGGCTGACTGGGTCTTTCCCGGGAGCAACGGGTCCTCGGTGGCGCTCGCGATCCGGAACACGATCCTGGCCGGTCGGCTGGAGGGAACGGCGTCTCCGCGGCACCGGCTCGAGCTCGGCTGGGCGGTGGGAACCACCGAGCCGGTCGCCATTCCGGCCCGCGACGTCAACGTGCTGATTCATGGAGATCCGCTGTCGGGCAAGTCCTGGCTCGCCGGTGCGCTCGTCGAGCGCCTCCTCGAGGGGCGCTACGCCGTCTGCGTGATCGATCCGGAGGGGGACTACCGCGTCCTCGGGCGACTGACGGCCGTGACCTGGACCGAGGTGCGGGATCGCGAGTCGGTCCTGCAGGGGCTCGGCCGGTTCGACCGGGATCCCGCCGCCGGCGTCGTCCTCGACCTCGCGCTCCTGCCCCACGCCGAGAAGCTGTCGCTCATCGAGGTTGCGCTGGAGCTGATACGGGCGCGGCGGAGCCGCCACGGGCTGCCGCACTGGGTCGTGCTCGACGAGGCACACTACGCGCTTCACCGGCAGGCAGTGAGCGAGCGAGCCTTCCCCGCGGAGGACAAGGGCTTCTGCCTGGTGACGTATCGCGCGAGCTGGCTGCGGGAGTCGGCGCTCCGCGCCGTGGATGCGATCATCCTCGCCCGCACGACGGACAACGCCGAGCTGGACTGCCTCGGCGCCTATGTCGCCGGCCTGCCGGCCGCGAGCCGGATGGCGGTTCCGGTGCTGCGAGACCTCCCGCCGGGCGAGTTCGTGCTGCTGACGCCACTCGGGACCGGAGCCGTCAGCTTCGTCGCCGCTCCCCGCGCGACGCCGCACGGGCGCCACCTCCGCAAGTACGCGGACTCGACCGCCCCGAGCGACGCCCGCTTCGTGTTCCGCGATCGGCGCGGTCACGATGTGGCCAGCGCCGACAGCTTGACCAGCTTCCGGGATCGGCTGGCCTCGATCGAGGACGACGTCCTGGCGCACCACGCCGCCCGGGGCGACTTCTCGCGGTGGGTGCACGACGTGTTCTCGGATCGGGAGCTCGCCGCGCAGCTCCGGAAGAGCGAGCGGAGGTGGAGCCGGGGAGAGATCTCGGATCTGCGCCGCGCGATCACCGAGCTGATCGTCCACCGCTACGCCCTGGAGCCGTGAGGAGTGCGGCCGGCTATGGATTCCCGCGCCGTCCCCTTCCACGAAATCGGGCGCAAGGGGAAGGCTGCCGTCGGGGATGTTCACGTGCTGCGTGAGGCGATCGAGCGCCCGTTCGCCGGTAGTCAGTGATCAGGCGCGGCTCCCGAGTCGCCCCCAGACCTCCTGACTCGCTCCTCGGTCTCGCGGGACGATGAACTCGCGCAGCAAGCCGACCGCGGCGCAGCGTCCGAGAGCAATGCCAGCGACTCGCTCCGCTGCTTGATCACCTGCAGCAACCGGTCCTGAAAGTCGCGCAGAATCGCGTCGCCCCACCACCGGCCATAGAAGTTCAGGTTCGAGGTCAGTTCGTAGCGGGAGATCAGCCGAAGCGTCCGGACCGTGCCGCCGGCGGGGACGATTTCGTAGGCCGCATCGATGAAGCGGAAGTAGTTTCCGGTCAGTACGTGCTGATCGAACACGACCGGCCGGATGCTTTCGGGCTCGACCGTGATCGAGAACGCGACTCGCTGGTAGGGCGTCCACTCGGTGATGCGCTCGGAGAGTCGCAGCCCACCTTCGAAGCGACCGGTCCGCGCCGCTCCGAGCCCTTCGCCGGACAGCGCGGCTTCGATCGGACGGGGAATGCCTAACCATTGAAACGCCCCGGCCGCGTACTCGTGCGGCCTGATTGACTCCACGCGGATCACCTGGTTCCAGATGACGTCGGCCGGTGCGCGCACTGCGACTTCGCGGGCAACCTCGTAGATCTCGGTTGGACTGTTGATGAGCCGCTCCGATGGAGCGAGGAGGAACGGACCAACCACGATGATCGCCGCGAGTCCGTTTCGCGTTCGGCGATAGAGGCGAACGAGGCGAAACAGGAACGCCCCGATTGTTGCGGCGAGGACAAAGGGGGCGGCCAGGATCACCAAACACATCAGGCCTTCGACTCGAAGCGCTGCGAAGGTCGCGAACAAGCCGAGGAGCGTGATGGCGGGGATGAACACCAGCCACCGATACGAGCGCAGCGCATCGTCGCTCACGATCATGAGCGGGATGGCGCCCAGGGCCGCTGGAGTGACGAAGAGGTATGTGATGGAGGCGAGAGTACCGGATTCGCCAAAGGCGAGCCGTGCGATCAGACCATAGACGATGCCGAGCAGAATGCCCGCGCCGAGTATCCAGTAGCGGTTCCTGGTCAGAGGCATGCGTCTTCTCCTCGGGGGCGGAGATGGCCGGATGGCTTGTCTGACCGCGATGGTAGCCAGGGACACCGGCACCGTCAAGGAGCCCGGGACCGCGGTCGCCGCCACCGCTCGCGCCGTCACACGCGGCACACCGGTTTTGGCCATGGCACAATGAGGCGCCGATGGGACCAGACGCTCCCGGGAATCCGCTCGAGTCCGAGCGCTTCGGTCACGAGAAAGGCGCCTTCCGCGGCCCAAGCGAGCTGAGCGCGCCGGACTGGGTGGTGGAGCTGCCGTACGAGCGCTCGTTGTCCCCGGACCTGATCGTGTTCACCGAATCGACCAGCGTCGGGAGCGCCGTCGAGGACCTGCTCCAGCTCGCCGAGAGCGTCGCCCACCGGGGCCGGCTGCGAGCTCACGAGGGGCCGGACGTCCGGGCGCGAGATCCGGGAGTCGCATGAGGATCCTGGTCGTCGACGACGAGCCGGACTTCCTCCAGATGGGCCAGCGCCTGCTGGGACTGATTGGGCACGTCGTGAGGTCCGGATAGGCCCGCTGACGTGACCGATCCCTGTCGAACGCCGTTCCCCGCCGTCGACATTCTCATCGAGACGCCGGCCGGCCTCGTGCTGATCAAGCGGGCGAATCCGCCCTACGGCTGGGCCATCCCGGGCGGCTTCGTCGACGAGGGCGAAACCGTCGAGGAAGCGGCGGTCCGCGAGGCGCGCGAGGAGACGGCGCTCGACGTCGAGCTGATCGAGCTGTTCGGCGTGTACTCGGATCCCCGGCGCGATCCGCGGCGCCACACGATATCGGCCGTGTTCATCGCCCGTGCGGCCGGCACGCCCGTCGCTGGCGACGACGCCGCCGAGGCGCGTGCCTTCCCGCCGGCCGATCCGCCCCCGCCACTCTGCTTCGATCACGGTCGGATCCTCGACGACTATCGGCGATATCTTGCCACCGGGCAGAGACCACGACTGATCGGGCGCGCCTCGCCGTGACCCGGCCGCGGCGAGGGCGCTGACCGCGTCGCGGCGGACCGACGTGGACGATCGGTGTCCTGGACCCAGGCCTTCCCAGGGCCGCGTCAGGAGCGGCTCTCCAAGGACTGTCGCGACGGCCACGAATCCCGTACACTGGTGGCGTTTGGTGGGTCGGCGGTTCACGGTGAGCCAGGCCGGCCTATCAGACCGCGTTCCAGTGCTCTTCCCCGTTCTGGAACGCGCCCTCTACGGCGGAAGAGAGCAGGGAGGCGGCGCCCCGCGGGGCTTCTCAGCGTGCTTCAACGGTTCTCGCCCGGTGGCCGCTGCCTGCCAGGCGAGGCCTGACCCGGTGAGAGCTCGAGGCGGCCGAACGCCTCCAGGCTCCAGTCATGAGGGAAGGAGACCAGCATGCTCGTGTCCGCCGTGTCGACCCCGCAGTACTCCGGATGGCGCTGGCGAATCGTGAACTATGCCGGAGAAACCGTCGAGGAATCCGACACGACCTTTCCGACCATTGCGCGCGCACTGGTGGAAGGGGGGCTGCGCCTTCGGGAGATCGATCGCCCAGACCTCTCGGTCCGTTCGAACCCGTACGGCCGCTCCACTGCCTACCTCCGGCATCGCTAGGCCAGTGGTCGAGGAGCGAGATCGGTGAGAGTCGAGGTCCTGGGTAACGAAGTCGAGTCGGCGCTCAAGACGCTCAAGAAGCTGATGGTGAAGGGGGGCGTCTTCAAGGAGATGAAGCGCCGCGCGTACTACGAGAAGCCTTCGGTGCGGCGCAAGCGGAAGCAGGCGGAAGCCCGAAGGAAGCGGCGCAAGGCGCTAAGGCGGGCTCAGTCTGCCGACGAGTAGACTCGCCCCCAGGGGCTCGCCACCGGGGGAACCGGTGGTGCGAGGCGCCTCGGCCGAGGGCCGTGGCGGATGACCCTCGAGCCCCGAAGGTCGGGCAGCGACGCGTGGCCCGCGGGGACGTTTATCTCGGGCCCGCTGGCGACGCGGAACGCGGCGCTCTTCACCGATCTCTACGAGCTGACGATGGCCGCCTCCTACTGGCGGGAGGGGATGCGCGGCCGTGCGACCTTCAGCCTCTTCGTCCGGCAGTTGCCGAGGGAGCGGTCGTTCCTGCTTGCCGCCGGGCTCCAGGACGTCCTCGACTACCTCCGGAGCATCCAGTTCTCTACCCAGGCGCTCGAGTACGTCCGCACGCTGGGCGGATTCCACGCGGACTTCCTGGAGTTCTTGCGCGGACTCCGGTTCTCCGGGGACGTGCGGGCGGTTCCGGAGGGGACGGTGCTCTTCGCAGACGAGCCGCTCCTCGAGGTCACGGCGCCGATCATCGAAGCCCAGCTGGTCGAGACGGCCGTCATCAACTTCTGCCACTACCAGACGCTTGTGGCCAGCAAGGCAGCGCGGTCCGTTCTCGCGGCCGAGGGGCGGTCTGTGGTCGAGTTCGGGCTCCGGCGGACGCCTGGTGTGGACGCAGGGATGAAGGCCGCACGCAGCGCATATCTGGCCGGGGTGGCGATGAGCAGCAACGTGCTCGCTGGCCTCGAGTACGGGATTCCGCCGGCGGGGACGATGGCGCATTCGTACGTGAGCGCGTTCGCCCACGAGATCGACGCCTTCCGGGCGTTCGCGCGGGCGTTCCCCGGCCGAACGGTTCTCCTGATCGACACCTACGACACCGAGGCCGCGGCGCACAAGGCGGTTGCCGTCGCCAGGGAGATGGAAGGCCGGGGCGAGCGGCTCCTCGGCGTGCGCCTGGACAGTGGTGACCTCGCCGGGCTCAGCACGCGCGTGCGCCGCATCCTGGATGACGCCGGGCTGTCGTACGTGCGCATCTACGCCAGCGGGGGGCTCGACGAGCGCGACATCGCCGCGTTGCTGGCCAGGGGCGCGCCGATCGACGCCTTCGGCGTGGGCACTCGCATGGACGTCTCGGCCGACGCGCCCTACCTCGACATGGCGTACAAGCTCGTGACGTACGAAGGTCGGGATGTCCTCAAGACGAGCGCGGGCAAGACGACTTTCCCCGGCGCGAAGCAGATCTATCGGTTTCAGGGCCGCGATGGGCCGTTCGAGAGCGACCTGCTCGCGCTGCTCGAGGAGCCGCCGCCGTCGCGGGCCGCGAGATCGCTGTTGCGCCCCGTCATGAGATCGGGCCACCTGGTCGAGCCACACCCGACGCTCGAGGCCGCCCGGGCCCATTGCCAGGATCAGCTCGCGCAGCTGCCAGCGGCAGTCCGCCGCATGACCGATCCCGGGCCGTATGCCGTCCGGTACAGCGACCGCCTGCTCGGACTCCAGCGTGCCGTGACGGCCCGGATCATGGCGAACGAGATCGCGCCGATCCGGCAGCAGGCGCGCGAGCCAGCCGAGGGTTCGAGGCGGCTCGGTCGATCGAGGGAGGCACGAGCCGCGGTGGCTCGCACGCGCTCGGTATCCGAAGCGCCAGGGCCGAACAAGGCGGGCCGCCCGCCCGCGGAGGTGGTCTCACGACCCCAGGTGCGCCGGCGACGGAAGCCTGCCGGCGCGGCGCTTCGCAAGGGCAAGACCCCAACCCCCGTAGAGGCGGAGCAGAGACCCAGAGTTGCACCGGCCGCCAGGCAGCGAAAATTCCGGAAGCGCTGAGGTGAGACGGTGGCCGTCGAGCAGCCTCTTCGCGGCGTGTCCGGGCCAAGGCGATCCCGCAGCTGGCAGAGCAGGCCGACTGGGTCTTTCAGGGAGCAACGGTCCGTCGGGCGCACCATCCGGGAGAAGATCCTGACTGGTCGGCTCGGCGGGCCGGTGACGGGAGTTTCTGTCTGCCTGACGCGCAGTATCTGACCCCTCGATGCCGCCGTACCTCCGACGAGTGGCAGCTCGCGCCCGTGACCTGACCGGGCCACCGTGCGGCAAGCAGGACGCAAGCCGACGGTCGGGTGCGGATCGCGGCGCGGTGATCCGCCCCCCCGGAGGCTAGGTGCCTGTCGGAATAGCCTATGCGACGTACCGCCTTCGTTCGAGCGCCGGCTCCGCCGGCGCGATCCGTTCCTTGGGGGGAGGTTCGGAAGGGGGGCGAAGCCCCCCTCCGAGTTTCCTAGGTGGGCCGGTACGTGTTCCTGGACGACGTGGCTCTGGCCGACTGCGCGGTCGACATCGAGGGGCGGGATCTAGCCGACGTCTTCGAGACGGCCGCGGCGGCGCTCGCCGAGATCATGGTGGAGCCGGCGACCGTGCCGACGACTGTGACGCGCCGCATCGAGCTGAGCGCGCCCGCGCTCGACCTGCTCCTGTACGACTGGCTCTCGGAGCTGATCTATCGAAAGGACCGGGATCGGGAGATCTTCAGCGAGACCCGCGTGCGGGTGAGCGGGAGCGGTCCCTACGGTCTGTCGGCGGAGGCCACAGGAGGCGCCATCGACGCCGAGCGGACCGCGCTCGGGGCCGACGCGAAGGCCGTGACCTTTCATCAGCTCGCGCTGGAGCCGGTGGCCGGCGCCTGGCGGGCGCGCGTCGTCATCGACATCTGATCGGGTGTACGCTTTCCGCTTGGCGCTCCACGGTGCCCGAGCCCCGGACACGCGGCACAATTCTGCTGAGGAGGTCGGGAAGGGGGGCGACGGCGCCCCTCGGAAGCGAGCGAGTGGCATGAAGACGGTGCAGGTCAGCGCCTTCGTCTGGGAGGTCCCACCGAGCGAGAAGCCGGGGATGCTGGTGCCCGCCCGCATCTTCGCGTCGGAGGCCCTGCTCGGCCGGATGGACCAGGGCGTATTCGAGCAGGTGACGAACGTCGCGTGCCTGCCGGGCATCGTGCGGGCGGCGCTCTGCATGCCCGACGGTCACTGGGGGTACGGGTTTCCGATCGGCGGCGTGGCGGCCTTCCGCGCGGACACCGGTGTGATCTCGCCCGGCGGTATCGGGTTCGACATCAACTGCGGGATGCGGCTGATCGGGACTCGTCTCACCGAGCGCGAGGTCCGCCCGAGGCTGCGCGAGCTGATCGACGCGCTCTTCGCGGCGGTTCCCTCAGGTGTCGGGGCCAAGGGGTTCGTCCATCTCTCCGAAGCCGACTTCCGCCGGGTCATGGTCGAGGGAGCCGGCTGGTGCGTGGCCCAGGGTTACGGGTGGCCCGACGACCTGGCGCACATCGAGGGAGGCGGCTGCCTGCCCGGCGCCAATCCCGACGCCGTGAGCCAGCGGGCGACGTCGCGGGGGGTCGACCAGCTCGGCACCCTCGGCTCCGGTAACCACTATCTGGAGGTTCAGGTCGTCCCGCCGGGCGGCATCCACGACCCCGCGGTCGCCGGGCGCCTGGGGATTCACGCCGAGGGGCAGGTGCTGGTCATGCTCCATTGCGGCTCGCGCGGCTTCGGCCACCAGATCGCCACCGACTACCTGCGAAGGTTCGTGGAGGCGATGTCGAGGCACGGCATCGCCGTGCGCGACCGCGAGCTGGCATGCGCGCCGTTCCGCTCGACGGAAGGCCAGGCGTACTTCGGAGCGATGACCGCCGCCGCCAACATGGCGTTCGCGAACCGGCAGGTGATCACGCATCGGGTGCGTGAGGTGTTCGGCAACGTCTTCGATCAGGATCCACGCGACCTGGGTCTCTCGGTCATCTACGACGTGTGCCACAACACGGCGAAGGTCGAGCGACACCAGGTCGATGGGGACGCGCTCGATCTGGTTGTGCACCGGAAGGGTGCCACTCGCGCCTTCGGACCGGGCGCCCCCGACGTTCCGAGCGCCCTCCGGGATATCGGGCAGCCGGTCATCATCGGCGGCTCGATGGAAACCGGCTCCGCCCTCCTGGTGGGAACGCAGCGAGCGATGGACGAGACCTTCGGCTCGAGCGCGCATGGCGCCGGCCGCACGATGTCACGGGCCCAGGCCAAGCGCCAGACCCAGAGCGAGACGCTGCTCGCCGAGATGGAGGCGCGCGGCATCATCGTCCGCGCCGCGTCGAAGTCCGGGATCGCTGAGGAGGCCGGCTTCGCCTACAAGGATCTGACCGCCGTCGTCGATGTCCTGCAGGGCGCGGGCATCTCGTACAAGGTCGCGTCCCTCAGGCCCATCGGGAACATCAAGGGATAAACGCGCGGGCGGGCGTCGCGGCCCGATGTCCAGGACCGACCCCCGGGCACGCGGGAAGGAGATGTGCAGTGGAGACCAAGGACGGTCCGGGCTTGATCGAGACCCAGCTCCGGGCCTGGGGCGCCGAGCTGGACAAGCTGAAGGCGAAGGTCGACAAGCAGGTTGCCGAGGCCAAGAAGGACTATTACGAGCACCTCGAGGAGCTGCGCGCTGACATCGAGGATCAGCTCCGGAAGTGGGGCCCCGAGATCGAGGGGTTCAAGGAGAAGACCGACCACGCCGCCGACGAGGCCCGGCGCGTGATCCGGGAGCTGCGGGCGAAGATCGAGAGGGAGCTTCGGGACTGGGGGGTGGAGCTCGAGGCCCTTCAGGCCCGGGCCGGACGGGCGGAGGCCGAGGCGAAGCGGCTCATCGACGATCTGCACGAGCGCCGCAAGGCCTTGAAGAAGAAGCTCGGCGAGCTGAAACACGCGAGTGAAGGCGCCTGGGAGGACCTCCGGGTCGGCTTGGCGAAGGCCTGGGAAGAGCTCCGGCCCGCTCTGCACAGCGCGATCGCGAAGTTCAAGTAGACGCTCAGCTCCTCGTCAGTCGGCAGTGAGGGAGCGCGCTGCGCTCCCCTGGACCGTCCCTTGCCCGCCCGCGGTTTTGGTGTCGTGGCGGCGGTGACCGAGGTGACCGATGAGAGCGGTGACCGATCTGGACACGCCGGCGGTGACCGTCCGGCTCGACATCATGGAAGACAATATCCGCCGCGTGCAGGACCATCTCGCGCGGCACGGCCTGGCCAATCGCCCGCACATCAAGACCCACAAGATCCCCGCGCTGGGACGGCTGCAGATGCAGGCGGGCGCCGTCGGCATCACCTGCCAGAAGCTGGGCGAGGTCGAGGTGTTCACCGAGGCGGGCGTCGCCGCCGACGTGCTGCTGACCTACAACGTGCTCGGCCGGCAGAAGACCGACCGGCTGATGGCCCTGGCCAAGCGCCTGCGCCGGCTGGCGGTGGTGCTCGACAGCGAGGTGGTGGCGCGCGGGCTCTCCGAGGCTGCCCGCCGGCACGGGGTGGACGTGCCCTTCCTGATCGAATGCGACACCGGCTTTGGCCGGAACGGCGTGCAGACGCCGGAGGCGGCTCTGGACCTCGCGCGCACCGCGGTGAAGCTTCCGCGGCTGCAATTCGAGGGGCTCATGACGTTCCCCAACCGTGAGCCCGGCACCCGCCTCTTCTTCGAGCACGCCCTCGAGCTGTTCAAGCGAGCCGGGATGTCGGTGCCCGTGGTCTCGGGCGGGGGCACACCGGCCCTCTTCACCGCGCAGACCCTCCCGATGCTCACCGAGCATCGGGCGGGCACCTATATCTTCAATGACGTGATGGTGGTGCACTCCGGCACCGCGACCTGGGACAACTGCGCGATGCGGGTGCGGGTGACGGTGGTGAGCCGGCCCACCGAGACCCGCGCGGTGATCGACGCCGGCACCAAGGTGCTGACGTCGGACCAGTACACGGTGACGGGCTACGGGCACGTGATGGAATACCCCGGGGCGGTGATCACGAACCTGTCCGAGGAGCACGGCATCGTGGATCTCTCGGCCTGCCCTGAACGGCCGGCAGTGGGCGAGGCCGTCGACGTGGTGCCGAATCACTGCTGCGTGGTGAGCAACATGGTGGACGAGCTGTATGGCGTCCGTGGGGACACCGTGGAGGCGGTCTGGCCTGTCGCGGCTCGGGGCATGGTGCGCTAGTGTCCCGAGTCAGAGATGAGCCGACAAAGCGCCGGGTGGGGTGGGTACTCTCCCCGCGGGACACGCTGTGTCGCGGAGCGTCGCCGCACTCAAAGGGGCCACGAGATCGATGGTGGTCGGCTTC
>Ga0187892_10000876_pt1 | contig 74881 bp, 73 predicted proteins | sample MA1701073metaG_FD_139345 | JGI IMG/M metagenome (GOLD analysis project Ga0187892, IMG submission 139345) | Bio-ooze microbial communities from a basaltic lava cave in the Kipuka Kanohina Cave System on the Island of Hawaii, USA - MA170107-3 metaG ...
AAGGTGCAGGGCAGCGAACACGGCGGCCGGATCGTGATGGCGGACCTGCGCGCGTACATCCAGCGGCTGCAACAAACCGGCAGCCAACCGGCAGCGGCGGCGCCAGCGCCAAAGCCCGGGGCGGAGCGCGTTGATTTCTCCAAGTGGGGTCCCGTCCGTAAAGAGAAGGCCGCGCCGGTGCGCAAGACCATCGCGCGACGGATGGCCGAGGCGTGGACGACGGTCCCGCACGTGACCCAGTTCGATGATGCGGACATCACGGCGATCATGGGCCTGCGAACAAAGTACAAGACCGCGTACGAGCAGAAGGGCGCGAACTTGACAGTGACTTCGTTCGTGATCAAGGCGCTCGTCCTCACGCTGAAGAAACACCCGGTCTTCAACTCCAGCTACGACGAGGCGGCCGGGGAAATCGTGTTCAAGGACTACTACCACATCGGCGTCGCCGTCGATACCGAGCATGGCTTGCTCGTTCCCGTGTTGCGCGAGGTGGACAAGAAGAGCATGCTCGACCTGTCGAAGGACTTGGCCGCGTTGGCCGACAAGGCGAAACAACGCAAGGTCACCGGCGACGAACTCAAAGGCGGCACGTTCACGATCAGCAACCAGGGCGGCATCGGTGGCGGGCATTTCACGCCGATCGTGAACAAACCCGAGGTCGCCATCCTCGGCGTCGGGCGCGGTTCGTTGAAAGCGGTCGTGAGAGACAAGAAGATCGAGCCGCGGACGACGCTGCCGCTCGCGTTGTCGTACGACCATCGCCTGATCGATGGGGCGAATGCCGCCCGCTTCATCACCGACTTGGTGCAGGCGCTGGAGACTTTCAACGAAGCCGAGTTGAAGTTGAACCCGTAATCACGTTTCCGTTACCATGGACCCCATCCAAACCGAGATCGTCGTCCTCGGCGCAGGCCCGGGCGGATACGCCGCTGCGTTCTACGCCGCCGACAAAGGCAGGAAAGTCATCCTCGTCGAGCGCGACCAACGGCTCGGCGGCGTTTGCTTGAACCGCGGTTGCATCCCGTCCAAAGCGTTGCTGCACGCCACGAAGCTGATCAGCGAGGCCAAAGACTCCGAAGCGCGCGGCATCCGGTTCGGCTCGCCGCAAATCGATCTGTCGCGGCTGCGCGCCTGGAAGGAATCGATCCTCGAAAAGCTCGGCCAGGGAATCAAGGGCCTCGCCCAGAAGCGCGGCGTCGAAGTGCTGTGCGGACGCGGTCATTTTGAAAGCTCGAAGCTGCTCCGGGTGGAGACCGGGGAGGGACAGAAGTTCGTCGAGTTTCAACACGCCATCGTCGCGGTCGGCTCGAAGTCGGCCTTGCCGAAGGCGTTCGACCTTGGTAACCCGCGCATCATGACCTCGCGGGAAGCGTTGGAGATCGAGGACATCCCGGAAAACCTGCTCATCGTCGGCGGCGGGTACATCGGGATGGAGTTGGGCACCGTTTATGCCGCGCTCGGCAGCAAGATCGTGGTCGTCGAAGCGCTGCCGTCGATCCTTGCCGGCGCGGACCAGGACCTCGTTCGCCCGGTGCTTCGGTACGTCGAGAAGCATTTCCAGGAGTTGCGCGCGAACACGAAGGTGCTCCAGATGTCCACGAGCGGCAAACAGATCAAGGTCGAGATGGAGTTCAACGGGCAGAAGGTCGAGGAGCTGTACGACCGCGTCCTGGTCTCCGTGGGTCGCGTGCCGAACTGCGACGATCTTGGCCTCAAGAACACCAAGGTCGAGCGCGACGAGAAAGGCTTCATCAAGGTCAGCACCAAGCAACAGACCAGCGACCCCAATATCTACGCCATCGGCGACGTCGCCGGCGGCGTGTTGCTCGCGCACAAAGCCTCGAAGGAAGCGCGCGTGGCCGTGGACGTGATTACCGGCGAGGAGGCCGAGTTCCACAGCGTCATCCCGGCGGTGGTGTTCACCGAACCCGAGATCGCCTGGTGCGGTCTGACCGAGGCGGAAGCCAAGGCGAAAAACGTCCCGGTCCAGATCGCCAAGTTCCCTTGGGCCGCTTCCGGTCGCGCGCTCACGTTCGACCGGACCGACGGGATCACCAAGCTGATCGTCGAGCCTGAAACGGAGCGTCTGCTGGGCGTCGGCATCTGCGGTCACGGCGCCGGCGAGCTGATCGCCGAAGCCACGCTGGCCATCGAGATGGGCGCCACCGTGCGCGACCTGGCCGAGACGGTGCACCCGCACCCGACGTTGTCGGAGACGCTGATGGAGGCAGCGGAGATGTTCTACGGCACGGCGACGCATGCGTTCGTGCGAAAGAAGTCACGGTGAGGGAGGATCTTGGAACACGGGAGCATTTTCGCTGATGGCCACACGGCAGATCAACGTCGATTTTCTCGTCCTCGGCAGCGGCATCGCCGGGCTGACGTTCGCGCTCAAGGTCGCGCCGCACGGCACGGTCGCGATCATCACGAAGAAGGACCGCGCCGAGTCCAACACGAACTACGCCCAGGGCGGCATCGCAGCGGTGATGGCGAAGGACGATTCGTTCGAGTGGCACGTGCGCGACACGCTCGAATGCGGCGCCGGGTTGTGCCGGGAGGACGTCGTCCGCGTGATCGTCGAGGAGGGACCGTCGCGCATCCGGGAACTGATCGAGATCGGCATGCACTTCGCCGAGCACGAGGAAGGCGGCGTGCGCGAGTTCGATCTGGGGCGCGAAGGCGGCCACTCCAAACGGCGCGTGCTCCACGCGAAAGACGTGACCGGACGCGAGATCGAGCGCGCGTTGCTCAACGCGGTCGCCAGGCAACCGAACATCCGCATCTACGAGAACCACCATGCGATTGACTTGATCACAACGAAGAAGCTTTCGGCACTCGGCGCTCAGCCCTCAGCCCTCAGCGCTTCCAACCGCTGCCTTGGCGCCTACGTTCTCGACAAGCCCGGCCAGCGCGTCCTGACGTTCGCCGCGCGGGGGACGCTTCTCGCCACGGGCGGCGCCGGGAAAGTCTATCTCTACACGAGCAACCCCGACATCGCCACCGGCGACGGCATCGCGATGGGCTACCGGGCAGGCGCGACGATCGCCAACATGGAGTTCATCCAGTTCCACCCCACGTGCCTGTATCATCCCAAGGCGAAGTCGTTCCTGATCAGCGAGGCGGTGCGCGGCGAGGGCGCGATCCTGAAAAACCTCGCCGGCGAGCCGTTCATGGGCGCGTATCACAAACTCGCCGATCTCGCCCCGCGCGACATCGTCGCCCGCGCGATCGACGCCGAAATGAAGAAGCGCGGCGACGCGCATGTGTTGCTCGACATCACGCACAAGCCGGCGCCGTTCGTGATGCAGCGTTTCCCGAACATCTACCAGACGTGCCTTCAGTACGGCTACGACATGACCAAGCAACCGTTGCCGGTCGTGCCCGCCGCCCACTACACATGCGGCGGCGTGCGGACGGACGTGGACGGGCGCACCGACATCGAGGGCCTGCTGGCCGTTGGCGAGGTCGCATCGACGGGTTTGCACGGCGCGAACCGGCTGGCGAGCAATTCGTTACTGGAAGCGTTGGTCGTGGCGCATCGGGCTGCGCAGATCGCCGAGTCGCGAATCACGAGTCGCGAATCACCAATCACGATCCCGCCCTGGCAGCCCGGCAAGGCGCACGACCCGGATGAACTGGTCGTCATCTCGCACAACTGGGACGAAATCCGCCGGCTGATGTGGGATTACGTCGGCATCGTGCGCACGACCAAACGGCTGGAGCGCGCCCGGACGCGCATCGCGAATCTCCAGCGGGAAATCCAGGAATACTACTGGGATTTTACCGTGACGCCCGATCTGCTGGAGTTGCGCAACATCGCGACCGTGGCCGGGCTGATCATCGATTGCGCGCTGATGCGCAAAGAGAGCCGGGGGTTGCATTACACGCTGGACTATCCGGAGCGTGATGATGGGAACTGGAGGAAGGACACCAATTTGAAATTGTAGAGCGCTTTGGAGTGCGGTGGCTTGACACCGCCTTCATCGCCGAGGCTGGACTCGGCGGGGTTAATCGATCATTCGGCGCGTCGAGCCGCGCCGATGAAGGCTGCGTCAAGCCGCAGCACTCCGAGGAACACAACATCAAGAGGAGCGAACGATGGCTGCCAACCAATTCACCGCCGACCAACTCGAATTCCTTGTCCAATTCCTGCACCCGGACAAGGTCCATCGCTGGTCCACCACGGTCGATGACCGCGTCAATGCCGCCATCTTCGGCGTGGACGTGACCGAGTACCGCGCGTTGCGCGAGCGATTCGCCAACCGGGTGCGCACGGCGGCGATGGAATTGCTCGCCGACGCCGACTTTGCCCGGCGCGTGGACAAACTGCCGTTCGCGCCCGGGTCGGTCGTCGTCGGCCTTGGGGACAGCATTACGGACGATTACCAGTCGTGGTTCGAGATACTCACCGACCTGTTCCGGCCGCGGCGACCGAAGGAGGGGATTCAGTTCATCAATGCCGGCATCTCGGGCGACACTACCTCGCAAATGATCACGCGGTTTCTGGAAATCGTGACCGCCAAACCTCATTGGATCATCGCCATGCCCGGCACCAACGACGCGCGCCGTCACGGCGAGAAGCCGACCAAGACGCTCGTGAGCATCGAGGAGACCGAAAAGAACATCGCCATGCTCCGCAACTACGCCGCCACACAGACCAAAGCGCGTTGGGTCTGGATGACGCCTGCGACGGTCATCCCGGAAAAGATCGCCGCGCATTGGATGATCGGCGTCGGCCAGATGACGTGGCGCAACGAAGACCTCGCCGCCATCGCCGCCGTGTTGCGTCGTCAGCCGGAGCCAGTCGTGGATTTGCAGAAGGTCTTCGGCAATCCCGCCAACCCGAAGCTGCTGATGGACGATGGCCTGCATCCGAACCTCGCCGGGCAGAAGGCGATTGTGAGAGCATTGATCCAGCGGATGACGGAGTGAACAACCTGGCGCGAAGCGTCATGGCCTCAAGTTGCCTTCAGCGAAATCACATCGAGCGTTGTCGCTGGCGAGGCGAGGTCAGAGTTGCTTGACCTCGCCGACCAGCTTCGTCAGTGACTCTTTCGCGTCGCCGAAGAGCATCGAGGTCTTCTCGTTGTAGAACAACTCGTTATCCACGCCCGCAAATCCGGGGTTGAGGCTGCGTTTGAGGAAGATCACGTTCGCCGCCTTGTCCACGTCGAGGATGGGCATGCCGTAGAGCGGACTGCCGGGAGAACTGCGCGCGGCGGGATTGACCACGTCGTTGGCGCCGACCACGACGACCACGTCGGTGCGTTCGAATTGCGGGTTGATCGAATCCATGTCGCAGAGCTTGTCGTAGGGGACGTTCGCCTCGGCAAGCAACACGTTCATGTGGCCGGGCATGCGGCCCGCGACGGGATGGATGCCGTATTTCACGTCCACGCCGCGTTTCGCCAGCAGGTCGGCCAGTTCCCGGGCTTGATGCTGCGCTTGCGCGACCGCCAGGCCGTAGCCGGGCACGATCACCACCGCTTGCGCGTAAGCCAGCAACGCCGCGGCATCCTCGGCGTTGGTCTCGCGCGCGGTGCCGCCTTTGCCGGCCGCGCCCGGCCCCGACGCAGTCGCGCCGACGCCGCCAAACAGCACGTTGGCAAGCGAACGGTTCATCGCCTTGCACATGATGTTCGTCAGGATGATTCCCGAGGCGCCGACCAGCGCGCCGGTGATGATGAGGCCGTGGTTGCCAATGACGAAACCGGCGGCGGCGGCCGCAAGGCCGGAATAGGAATTGAGCAGCGAGATCACGACCGGCATGTCCGCGCCGCCGATCGGGATTACCAGCAGCACGCCCAACACGAACGCAGCCACGTTCAAGGCAATGAAGACCGACGGTTCCGTGCCCGACGCCAAGAGGAAGCCGGACATCCCGAGAATGGCTAGAACCAGCAGCAGGTTGATCGCGTGTTGACCGCGGAACAGGACGGGCTGGCCGGGAAGGAGCCCTTGCAATTTCGCAAAGGCGACGAAACTCCCGGTCAACGTGACCCAGCCGATGAGCGTGCTGGCGTAGATGCTGATCTCGGTGTCGAGCGGGAAGGATTGCAGCGGCTGCACGAGCCGGTGCCATTCTGCCGCCGCGACGAGTGCCGAAGCGCCGCCGCCGAAACCGTTGAGTACGGCCACCATCTGCGGCATCGCGGTCATCTTCACCGCGCGCGCCATCCATGCGCCGAGCGCGGCGCCGAGCAGCCCGCCCAGGATGATCCATTGGAAACTGACGACCCTTTGGTCGAGCAACGTCACCACGATGGCAATGAGCATTCCGACGGCGGAAATGAGGTTGCCGCTGCGCGCGGTGGCGGGCGACGACAATCGTCGCAGTCCGATGATGAAACATGCGGCGGCGACGAGGTAGGCCAGTTGCAAGAGCGCGCGCATCGCTATTTGTCGTCGGGTTTCTTCTTGAACATCTGCAGCATGCGATCGGTCACCAGGTAGCCTCCCACGACGTTGATCATGGCCATCACCACCGCCAGGAAACCGAGCACGGCGGCCAGCGTAGTGGCGCCCCCGCCCGCCACGACGATCGCGCCCACGGCAGTGATGCCGGAGATGGCGTTCGAGCCGGACATCAGCGGCGTGTGGAGCAGCGACGGGACTTTGGTGATCACTTCGAACCCGACGAACATCGCCAGGACGAAGATGACGATCAGGGTGACGAGAGAATCGCTCATGTGGACCTCCGATTTTGGAGCTTGGATTGCGCGACCAGCATGCCAGTGCAATGTCTCATAAACTTGGCGCCGCCTCAACGCTTGCAGGGAGCACCGGGGAATGTCCACTCAAATCGCCCCGCCGGCACTCTCACTGGCGGCCTGAAGATTTCGCTTTCCTCCTTCCTCCTTCCTCCTTCATCCTTCCCCCCATGATCATCGGCATTCCCAAAGAGATTAAGAACCACGAATACCGCGTCGCGCTCCTGCCCGTGAACGTGCAAGCGCTTGCCGCAGCCGGGCACAGTGTTCTGGTCGAGCACGATGCCGGCGTCGGCAGCGGGGCGTTCGACCCCGAGTATCGCGAGGCCGGGGCGAGGGTCGTTCCGTCGGCGCGCGAGATCTGGCGGCGAGCGGACATGATTGTCAAGGTCAAGGAACCGCAGCCGGAAGAAGTCCGCCGGATCCGTCCGGGGCAAATCGTGTTCACCTACTTTCATTTTGCCGCCGACAAGCAACTCACGCTCGGCATCATCAAGTCCAGGGCGGTTGCCATCGCGTACGAGACGGTGCAGCTCGACAACGGCATCCTGCCGTTGCTGACGCCGATGAGCGAGATCGCGGGGCGCATGGCGGTGCACGAAGGGGCGAAGTTTTTGGAAGAACCGCTCAAAGGCCGCGGCTTGCTGCTGGCCGGCGTGCCCGGCGTCGCCCCGGCCAAGGTCGTCATCCTCGGTGGCGGCGTCGTCGGCGCCAACGCGGCGAAAATGGCCGCGGGCCTCGGCGCGGACACGACGATCCTCGACATCAATCTCGACCGGCTGCGTTATCTCGATGACGTGATGCCGAAGAACGTCACCACGCTCATGTCGAACGCCTACAACATCCGCGACTCGATCTTGCAGGCCGATTTACTCATCGGCGCCGTGCTCGTGCCCGGCGCGCGCGCACCGCATCTGGTCTCGAAGAAGCTCGTGCACCAGATGAAGTACGGCTCCGTGATCGTGGACGTGGCGGTCGATCAAGGCGGTTGCATCGCGACGACGCGCGCGACGACGCACGATCATCCGACGTACATCATCAATCACGTCGTGCATTACTGCGTGACCAACATGCCCGGCGCCGTGGCGCGGACTTCGAGCTACGCGCTGACGAACGCGACGTTCCCGTACGTCATGGAGATCGCCCGCAAAGGCTGGCGCCGGGCGACCCAGGAGAACCGGTCGCTCGCGCGCGGATTGAACGTCGTCGAAGGAAAAGTCGTGTTCGCGAAGATTGCCGAGCAATACAGGCTGCCGGTGGCAAGCGCGGTCTGAGTGGCATCCGCCCGTGGTCAGCGCGACGGCGGGCGCTGATTCGAGGAGGTCAGGTCGCGCACGCTGATCTTCGGCCGTGCCGGCGCGGAGAGGATTCGTTTCGCATCTTCTTCCGCCTGTTCGTGCCGGAGGGTGTCGAGGAACTTGCTGAGCGAGCCGCCTTTCAAGGCCTTTCCATCCCGCGGGCGGGTGAGTTCGTCCCAGAGCATCTCGTGCCACTTGCGGTTGCCGTTGTTCTGCTGCAGTTCGTCTTCGGGGACCTGGAGGATGTCCGATATGCGGCCTGGCAGACTCTTGGGCGACAGGATGAACATGGTGTCACCGACCTGGAGGAACTGATCGTACTGCAACAGATGCTCGGTGATCGGTTGCCCATCCACCTTCGTGCCGTTGCGGCTCTTGAGATCGACGACCTTGACCGTGCTCTCGCCCATGATGAGTTTGCAGTGTTGGCGGGATGCTTTGGGGTCGTGGACGACGACGTGATTGTTGGGCGAGCGTCCAATTTCAATGTCGAGCAGGGGCAATTCCCAATCCTGTCCCTTGTCCTCACCCTTCAGGCAAATCAGAAATGGCATGTCCGGTCTTCCTCTCGCGCGATCTTGCGCGGGAGAATAGCGGGGCGAACGGAAATTTCAATTCAAATTTGAGCGACGGGCGAAGAAATGTCGTTGTTGCTTGTGCGCGGCGGGCTGCTACTATCCCGCGCTTCACGATGAAAAAGAGCAAAGCAAGAATCTTGGAAGAAACCCGCTGGAATTATCCCCTCCGCATCGCCCGCTGGTGGCACGAGCATATGCGGGAACGAATCAACGCCAGCCGCAAACTGTTCGGCAAGACCTTTTACCGGGGCGACTGCCACTGCCATACGATCTTCAGCGACGGCATCGGCACGGTCGAACACATGGCCCAGATGAAGGAAGCGGCCGGTCTGGATTTCCTGTTCATCACCGATCACTGGACCGTGGCGCAGAAACGGGAGTGCGTGAAGTTCAAGGACGTCTGGTGGGGACAGGAGCCGGTCACGCAGTTTCATCACATGGGCATCCTCGACAACCCGCGGACGTACCAGGTGAAGAAACACCTGCATCAGGACGTCGCCGCCGCGCGCAAACTCGGCAAACTGGTGTTTATCCCGCACCCGAAAGGCTGGTATCCGCTCACGCGCTACAATCAGGAACAGGAGGACGTGTTGTTCACGCTCGGCGACGAGTTCAACATGGAGATCATCAACGGCGCGAACAACCAGTTCGATTGCTTCGACGTAACCGATGAGATGTCCGTGGCATTGTGGGACCGGCTGCTCTGCGCCGGGCGGCGGGTCCACGCGATGGGCAACACCGACGCGCATCTGCCGCATTGCCTCGGCTCGGTCTGGAACGGCGTGTTCGCGACAAAACTCGCGAAGCCGTCCGTGATCGCCGCGCTCGGCAAAGGCCGTCATTTCGTAAGCGAAGCGCCATTGATCCATCTGGAGGTCCACAGCGGTGGACGCCGGGCCGGGATGGGGCAAAGCTTGCGCGTGAGCGGCGGGAAAGCCACACTGCGGTATCGCGCCGCCGACAGTTTCGGGCTGCAAGTCCTGCGCGTAGTGCAGGACGGAAAGGTCATTCGCGAGATCGAGCCGGGACGGAAGCCGACCGCGCAAGGAGCGATTCCGCTCAAAGTTGGTCCACGCAGCCGGTACGTGCGGATCGAGTGCAACGCGAAGGATTGGCGGCGCGCGTTCAGCAATCCGGTCTATTTGGGGAAGTAGGACGGGCATTCCTGCCCATCCTGATTTGTGGATTGGTCAGGCAGGAATGCCCGACCTACTCGTATGAGCGACAAGGACGAGAAAGTTGCCGGTCTGATCGCCGGTCTGCATTCGGACAAGTACGATCCGTACTACCTCGGCTATTTCGAGTGTTTCAACCGCCAGCTTTTCTACGAAGCGCACGAAGTCCTCGAACAACTCTGGCTCGCTTCGCGTGGCACGGCGAACGCCCGGTACTATCAAGGCTTGATCATGGCGGCCGGCGCGTTCGTCCATTTCCAGAAGAATCGACCGAAAGGCGCCTCCCACTTGCTGGAGTCGGCCATCGAGCGATTGAAACCGTACGGCGCGGTGCATGAGGGCTTCGAGGTCGGCAAGTTCGTCGAGTGCCTCGAATCGTGGCTCCATCTCGTGGACTCGCTGGAGTACAAGGCGAGTCCGTTTCATCCCAAACTCGCGCCGAAGCTGAGGTTAGTGGACGCGTGAAGCTGTCGCTGGCGATCACGGTGATCTTGGTGGAACTCGGTGCGGGTGTGCTGTTGACGATGCCACTGGTTCCGATCAAGGAGGTGCGCAGCAGTTTTTTCACTTTTCACAGCCTCATGGCGATGGTTTGCTTCGTTCTAGCAGCCTGCATTTGCGGTTTCGTGTTGCGGTCGTCGCCGTGGCTAACCGGAATGCTTGTCGCACTAGCGTTGCTCTGCATCGGGAGCTTCTCCGCCGTACGTCTGCGAAAGTTTGACCTCATGCAGTATCTGCATGTGGGAGGCTCCATGCTCGGAATTGCCTGCCTGTTTGGTCTCGCCGCGTACTGGCTGAGTCCGTTCGCTCTGTGGAGGTGGTGGAGCACGATTCTGGGTTGCGCTTTGCTAGGCACTGCCCATAACGCGATGGCTCTCGCGCACTGGTATCTAATCTCAAGGAACCTGTCTTTCGCTTACCTGATCCGAATCACCAAACTGTTGCTGTTGGCCCTGGGCCTGCGTTCCGCTTACTTGGTCTTTTACCTCTACTCGGTCTTCCTGAACCCAACGGACACGCTCTACTTGGATGGGCGTCTGTTATCCATCAACGGTGACCTCGTTTTCTTCCTCTTTCGCGTGCTGTGGGGTTTAGCGCTTCCCCTTGTGCTTGCCTTCATGGCTTGGCGCTGCGCCGTCGGCAAATCGAACCAAGCGGCCACAGGGTTGTTGTATCTCTGCGAGTTCAGCGTGTTGTTCGGCGAACTGTTCGCGGCGTACCTGATGATTTGATTTGGAGTGCGCTGGCTGGACAGCGCTTCATCGGCGCGGCTCGACGCGCCGAATCATCGACCGTCCGCCGCCGAGTCAAGCCTCGGCGAGAAAGTGGCGTCAAGCCGCCGCACTCCAAATGGGTTGCATCTTCGTAGCCCCGCCGCTACTGTCCCTCCGATTCATGCAGACGCTGGAACGCCTCGAACAGATTTATTCCCAGCCATTCTTCGACCTGATTTCACAGGCGCGTGCGGTGTATCTCGACCACTGGCGGGACAACGAAATCCAGCTTTGCACGCTGCTCAGCATCAAGACCGGCGGATGCAGCGAGGATTGCGCGTACTGTGCCCAGAGTGCCCATTATTCCGCCGGCGTCGAGTCGGAGAAATTGATGTCCACCGAGGCGATCCTCGCAGCCGCGCACAAGGCGAAGGCCAGCGGCGCGACCCGGTTCTGCATGGGCGCGGCGTGGCGCGGCGTGCGCGAGGGGGAAACGAAGTTCGAGTCGGTGCTCGAAACGGTGCGCGAGGTCAGCAAGCTCGGCATGGAGGTCTGCGTCACGCTCGGCCAGCTCACCGAGACTGCCGCGCGCGAACTCAAGAAAGCCGGCGTCACCGCCTACAACCACAACCTCGACACCAGCCCGGAGTTCTATCCGAACATCGTGACCACGCATTCGTTCGACGACCGCCTGCGCACCATCCGCCACGTCCAGAACGCCGGCATGTCGCTCTGTTGCGGCGGCATCATCGGCATGGGGGAGACGGAACTCGACCGGCTCAAAATGCTGCGCGTGCTGACGACGTTTGATCCGCCGCCCGAGAGCGTACCGATCAATTGCCTGATGCCGATGCCGGGCACCCCGCTCGAAAGTCAGGAGCCGCTGGACGTGTTCGAACTGGTGCGGCTCATCGCCACGACGCGCATCGTGTTCCCGAAAGCCAAAGTCCGTCTCTCTGCCGGACGGACCCGCCTATCGCGCGAGGCGCAGGCGCTCTGTTTCTTTGCGGGGGCGAACTCCATTTTCTACGGCAACAAGCTCTTGACCGCGAAAAACCCGGAATCGGACGCGGACCGCGCGCTTCTGAACACCCTGGGGCTTTCCCCCCAGCCGCCGCGCCCGGCGGAAACCGCGTGCGTGGGGACCTAGCCATGCCTCAACCGGTCGCCATCCACGTTTTCGACAACGTCATTCTCGGCACGGGCGTCAACGACAACCTGGGAAAACTCGGCTACGACGTGCAGCGCCTCGACAACGCCAGCGAGTTGCCGGCGCGGGCCGCCGAACTCAAGCCGTTCCTGATCGTCATCGACCTGACCATCCGGATCGGCGATGCGAACGGCGCGATCCAGGCGGTAAAAAGGGACGCGTCGCTCCAGCACGTACGCGTGATCGCGTACGGCGACCATCAGAACGAGGCGTTGCTCGAAGCCGCGCGCCGGGCGGGCGCGGACGTGGTCACCAGCAACACGGCGGTCGCATCGCATTTGGACGAGGTCGTGCAGCAGGCGTTGACCTGATTGCGTCACATGGAAATCACCTTTCGTTGTCCGCACTGCAAGAGCGAGTTGAGCTTCGACGATCTGTCGAAAGAAAGTTCGCCGTGCCCGCTCTGCAGCAAGGACATCCCGTTGAAGATCACCGAGCGGATGCGCAAGGAAAACGTCGTCGATCAATGCGCGATCTGCGGACTGGACAAGCTGTACGAGCAGAAAGATTTCAATCGCACCTTCGGCATCGCGCTGTTCCTGCTTGCGGCGCTGGCGTGCGTGGTCTTGTGTTGGAAGAACATGGTGGTCCTCGGCTACTCCGTGTTGATCGCCGCGGCAGCGTTCGATTTCATCCTCTACCGATATTTGTCGAACGTCGTGATCTGTTACCGGTGCCACTCGCAATACCGCAAGTACTCGCCGAAGACGGTGGTGCTGCAATTCGAACTCGGCCTGCTCGAAAAGTTCGACCCGCTGGACAAAAAGGCAGGAGCGGAAAATCCCGCCGCCGAGTGGAAACAGCGGTAGGAGAAGGGAGTTCGTTGAGAACTTCTCCCACTCTTCTTCGAGCGTGCAGCCAGGCGGTTTTCCTTGCGCTTGTGCTGTCCTCATCCTCGCCCGCCTCGGAGTTGAAGAAGGACGAGGAGATCGTTTTCTTTCCCTCTTTGGCGCAGAAGGTGGCCAAGGGCGCCATTTGGGAAACGGAGATTCACGGCTGGGTCTATGAACCTGAGCAACGCTCCGTGGCACTGGAGTTGTTCCGCAAGTCCCTCGGCGTGAAGCGCGAGGAGGTCAGCGATTCGGAGAACGCGCTCTTCACCGAACGCGCCCGGGCGTTCATGGTGGACAACGAACGCGGGAAACCGATTTCGATTCGCGTCGGCGAGAAGGTCCATGCCGTCGGCAAGTCGGAGCCGAACGGGCACGTGTCCGGGCGCGTCCGCATCCCCGCCGAAGACCTCACGTCCGAGCGGGTGAGCTTCTACGCCGTGTTGCCGGCGGGCGATTCCCGCGTGTTCGCCGGCGAGATTCATCGGCTCGACGCGGCGGGGCTGTCCGTGATTTCCGATCTCGACGATACGATCAAGGTGAGCGAAGTGCGTGATCGCAAGGCGCTGTTGATGAACACGTTTTTCCGTCCGTTCAAGCCCGTGGATGGCATGGCCTCGATCTATCAATCGTGGGCGAAGGCGAACGGGGCGAAGTTCCACTATGTGTCCGCGAGTCCGTGGCAACTGTATCCCTCACTGGCCGACTTCGTTCTGGCCAACGATTTTCCGGCCGGCACGTTTCACTTGCGGCCGTTTCGCTGGAAGGACGAGACGTTTTTCGACCTCTTCAAGTCGCCGGAGAAGTACAAGCTCTCGACGATCGAGCCGATCCTGAAGCGGTTCCCCGGCCGGCGCTTCGTCCTGATCGGCGACTCGGGCGAGAAGGACCCGGAGATTTACGCGACGCTCGCGCGCAAGTTCCCCAAGCAGGTTGTGCGCATCCTGATTCGCGACGTGACGAACGAAGCCGCCGAATCGGATCGATACCGGCTTCCATTCAAAGGGTTGCCGGCGACGCTTTGGAGCGTGTTCCGCGATCCCAAAGAGGTGGCGGATGCAATCCCTCGATGACAACCCGACCCGACTGACGCCCGGGCGGAGACGCGAGCGCTGGCTGGGCGCCCCTTCAACGTCCAGACCGTGTCTCCATCGCAAGTGTCCTTGTTTCCAACGAATATCGCGCGTGCAATGCCAGCACACGCTCGACGTATTCACACGCTGCCGGCGACAAGCCTTTCGTCGCGAAGCCGAGTTTTTCGATGCGGCTCGGCCCACGATGGTATGAGGCAACCACGAGGGCAGGTAACGAATCGTTGAGGCGGTCCCGTTTTTTTTCCAGGCGCGCAGCGATTTGTTCCAGATAAGCCCTGCCCACTTGTCGATTCAGGTCTGGCTCGAATGCGCGGTCGAACGGGACTTCCCGGCCAAACTTCCTTCTCGTTACCTCGGCCCAGGTCGATTCCTTGATTTGCATCAGGCCGCGTTCGCCCGCCCGGCCCACGGCGCGGGGGTTGCCCTGGGATTCCACCTGTGTGATCGCCCGCACCAACGCGTCGTAGTTGATCTCGGACGGATTCGCTGCGGGGACCTCCCGGGTGCGCACGGGCCGCGAGTGAAACACGGTCGCGAGCAGCACGCTCAAAGCGGCTACCCACAGTCCCACGCACAAGACACTTCGGTACTTCGTCATGCAACGACGCGATTCGAGGCCGGTTCGTCCTCGCGGCGGGCTGGGGGATTCCGCGAGCGACCTGGCAGCGGGTCCTTCGCCCGCGATCAGCTCAAGACCGAGTCGGTCGTTGGAATTGCAGGAAGCAAGCCAGTCACGGATGCGAATGCAATGCGGAGGCCACGCAAGTGAGTGCTGGTTCGAGGTCAACCGCGCGATGTATCGCGCTACTACAAACGGCTGCCGACCGTTGCAATACGGCGCGATTTCGGCAAGGATGATGGCCGCATGGCCCAAACAGTTGTCACGGCGCTGCTCGTTCTGGCCGGCCTCTATCTCGTTGCGGGCGCCGTGTTCGCGGTCCCTTTCGTCGCGCGCTGGGTGGACAGGATCGATCCCGGCGCAGCCAAGAGCACGCGGGGATTTCGCGTGGTGATATTTCCGGGCGTGGTCGCATTCTGGCCGCTGTTCGCAATGCGATTGCTGCGCGGCATGGACCATCCACCCGTGGAGCGGAACGCGCATCGACTCGCCACCGCAGCCGCAATCGCACGAGAGGAGGACCCGTGATCGCCGCCCTGCGCCGACGGCATCGAGTGACGGTCTGCTCGCTGGCTGTCATCCTGCCGGTGATCGTCGTGGCGGGACTCGCCTTGCGGTCCGCGCCGCCCACGATGGACCAACTGCCGGAGCTGGATCGGTTCGTGCCCGGCTTCCCGATCGAACTACCGTCGGTTTCAGACTCAGCGCTTTCACTTTGGAACGAGCTGCCGCACGTCGGCGTTCCGGTGTTTGCGGATCGGAATCCACCGACGCGTCTCGCGGTCCGGATGTTCGTGAAGGAGTCCTTGGACAAGCCCGAGTTGCTCTTGTACTGGTCCCGCGAAGCGATCCCCCCGTCGAACGGGCCGGCCAACAATGCCCACTTTCTCGGCGTCCTGAAGCGCGGAAAGTCGCTTCATCCGTTGCCGGTCGAGGCGCTCGCGCACAACGGCCATCTTACGCTCTACAGCCTGGCGACTCACGAGGTCATCGCGACGGCGATCTTATCCACGGCGAGACCGCACGCAAAGGAGGCCGGCAAACCATGAGCGTCGGGTACAAAGCCGTCGGCTGGAACCGGCAGAAGAAAATCTACGATCTCGCCCTGGTCGCCGGCGTCGCCGCATTTCTGGCGCTGTTCACCGTCGTCAGCCTTGTCGCATTCCCTCACGTCACGGCGGAGATACTCCTGATTCGCGCTTTCGGGACGGCGGCGTTGTTTCTGTTGCACGTCGTCCTCTGCATCGGACCGCTCGCGCGACTCGACCGGCGATTTCTTCCGCTGCTGTACAACCGCCGCCATCTCGGCGTGACCACCTTCCTGCTCGGCTTCGTCCATTCGGTCCTGGTCGTCGTGACGTATCATACCGGCTCGGACCTCAACCCGATCGTGAGCGTGTTCGTGAGCGATGCGGGCGCGAGCGTCTCGCAGTTTCCATTTCAGGCGTTCGGGTTCATCGCACTGGTGATCTTGTTTCTCATGGCGGCAACGAGCCACGATTTCTGGCTGGCCAACCTCACCGCGCCGGTTTGGAAGACGCTCCACATGCTGGTCTATGTCGCCTACGCCGCGCTCGTGGTCCACGTCGTGTTCGGCGCGCTGCAGTCGGAGACGAACCCGTTGTACGCCGCCGCGATGTTCCTGGGCGTCGTCCTGGTCGTTACGCTGCACTGCATCGCCGCGACGCGGGAGAAACCGAAAGACGCGCCGCGTGAGCCGGCGACGCCGGATGGGTTCGTCGAGGTCTGTGCCGTGGAGGAAATCCCCGAACACCGCGCCCGGATCGCGACCCTGGCCGGCGAACGCGTGGCGGTCTTTCGGTACGACGGCAAGATCAGCGCGGTCTCGAACGTCTGCCAGCACCAGAACGGTCCGCTCGGCGAAGGCAGGATCGTCAAAGGCTGCATCACCTGTCCCTGGCACGGCTACCAGTATCTTCCCGACACCGGCGCATCGCCGCCGCCGTTCACGGAGAAGGTGCCGACGTTCCGGGTGAAAGTCGCGGACCGTCGCGTCTGGGTCGATCCGCGCCCGAATCCACCGGGCACGCGCGTCGAGCCGGCAATCATCGAACCGAACTGAATCATGACTGATACCAAACCGCCCGACACCGACGGATTCTACATCGGTTGGTCGTCGAAGGCCCCTGATCGCGCCGCGGCGTTCACGCGCAGGATCGTGATCTTGCTCCTCATCGTCGCGGTCGCCGGTGCCGTGACGCTGGCGGCGTCGCAACGGACCATCGGCGTGGCGACGTTCGAGTACGGGAAGAAACGGTCCTTCCAGGGCGTGTTTTGGAAGGACCCGTATCCCCATCTAGCCATCGAACGACCCGGCCGAGGCGATGGCTACGGAGTTTCGCGTTATCCGCTCGTCGAGCCGTTCAAGTTCGGCCTCTCGCCGGCGCTGAGCGTGAAGTTCGACGGACAACGGGTCATTCTTCAAGGCAAGCTGATCTACCGCGACGGACAAACGATCATCGAACTATTGCCCGAATCACTGCAAGGCCAGGGGCCAGCGCCCCGGTCAGGCGAAGCCGTCTCGCTCGGCACGCACACCTTGCGGGGCGAGATCGTGGACAGCAAATGTTTCCTTGGCGTGATGAATCCCGGCCATCTCAAGCCGCATCGCGCGTGCGCCATTCGTTGCATCAGCGGGGGCGTGCCGCCGGTGCTGTTGGTCCGCGATCGGGACGGGAACGCGCTTTATTTGCTGCTCAGCGGCGCCGATGGTCGGACAATCAACCGGGAAGTCCTCGCCATGGTCGCCGAGCCGATCGAGATCACCGGCGAGGTCGTGCGCCACGACAACTTGCTGCTGTTGAAGGCGGAGCCGGCGGCGTATCGGGTGTTGAGATAGTGGCCGACGCGCAACGATTCACCGTCCCACTGCATCCCATTTCACGCGGTTGAGTTTGACTGCGCTTTCCAGTAGCCTATGGCCGTGGAGCAACCATCGAAGGCAATGTTTCACCAGCGGGATTTCTGGGTGAGCCTGGGGTTCGTGTTCACGAACGTCGCCGCGCACCTCCTGTGGAACCGCATCGACGTGTACTGGCAGTTCGTCGCGACAGCGGTCGTGCTCGCCTTGTTTCTCGCCTGGTGGCTCGCCAGGGAATGGCGGCGCTTGAAATTCGCGATGACGAAGTTCTATTGCGCGGCCGCTGCGTTCGACCTGATCGCGGAAGGGGCACTGCAGCACGTCCACAAATGCACGCCCGATAACATCCTCTGCACGGGTCGGATGTGGCTGGTGTTTTTCGCCGGTTGGATCGTCACGGTCGGGTGGAATTGGTATCGCTCCAGGCCGGCCATGGCGCCAACTTCCGCTCCCCCGACGGCCAGCTAGGTCATATTGTGCGGGGTTTCCGCCGATTTTCGGCGGTGCGGCCGGGAAATGTGGTCGAACGAAATGCAGCCGACGACGCTCAAAGGATTTTGTTGGGAGTTTGGCCGGCGACCGTTATACTCCCGTCACGTGCTTGTGAACTGAAATCGCCCATGCTCGCAGTCGATCCACCGCTCAGTGAGGCGAAGAGGCAGTACCCGCTCTTCCAGGAATTCCTTCCCCCGGGCGAGATCGTCGATGGGGATTATCTCCTGCGCTTCGCCCGGACCGCCGGCGATCTCGATGCCGCGTTGAAGCTGCGGTACGATGTGTTCAACCTCGAACTCAAGGAAGGCCTCGACGCCTCGCACGAAACGCAGCGTGACGAGGATGAATTCGACGCGCAGTGCCACCACTCGATCGTGTGGGACAAGACCACCGGCAAGATCGTGGGCACCTATCGCATGCAGACCCACGAAATGGCCCGGCGCGGGCGCGGATTCTATTCGGCGGTGGAGTTCGATCTTGCGGGACTTCCGACGGACGTGCTCGACCAGGCGGTCGAACTGGGGCGCGCGTGCGTGGCGAAAGAGCATCGCAACAGCCGGGTGCTCTTCCTGCTCTGGCGCGGGCTGGCGCAATACCTTGCCCACAATCAGAAGCGGTACCTGTTCGGCTGTTGTTCGTTGACCAGCCAGGACCCCGCCGAAGGCAAGGCGGTGATGGATTACCTCGCGGAACACGGGCATGTGCACCCTTCCTTTTCGGTGCTGCCGCAGCCGGGCTATGCCTGTGGCAGCAAAGAAACCGTCGCGACCCAGCCGGCGACGGTCCAAGTCCCGCGGCTGATGAAGATTTATCTGATGTACGGCGCAAAGATCTGCGGCCCGCCGGCCATCGACCGGCAGTTCAAGACCATCGATTATCTTGGGCTCATCGACGTGCATGAGTTGGACGAGAAGACGTTCCGGTATTTCTTTCGCTAGCACAATGACCACGGTTTCGACACAGACAGAATCCCCTTCCGCCGTATCCGCTGGCCGGGATGAGAACGGGGATCGCTGCCGCGAGCGCGAGCAGGTGGTCCGGGGCAGAGATGACATTCGCGCAATCCTGCGCTTGCTCGCATTCGCACCCGTTGCCGTTTGGACTTGTGCGGCTTGCCTGGCCGGACGATTGCTCCCGGCGAAAAAGCGTCGCCGGTGGCGTTCGCTCGTCTTCCATTCCTCCGCTCGCGCAACCGCCTGGGTCGTCGGCATGCGCGTCACCACCGAGGGCGCCCCGCCGCGCGCGCCGTTCTTTCTCGTGACCAATCACCTGAGCTACACGGACGTTGTGTTGCTCGCCTCGCAACTCGATTGCATCTTCGTCGCCAAACGCGAAGTACAGGCGTGGCCGTTTCTCGGCGCGCTCACGGCGTCGGTGGACTCGATTTTCCTCGACCGCGAGAACCTTCGCGACATCCTCCGCGTGAACGACGAGATCGAGCACGCGCTCGAACGCGGCGACGGAATCGTCGTGTTCGCCGAAGGCACCAGCAGCCGGGGCGAAACCGTGTTGCCGCTCCGTCCTTCGTTGCTCGAACTGCCCGCGCGCAAGGACCTCCCCGTCCGGTACGCGAGCATCAGCTACCGCACGCCCGAGGGAGCGCCGGCGGCGGACCGGGCGGTTTGCTGGTGGGGCGACATGACGTTTCCGGGCCATTTTTTTCGTTTGCTCAAGCTGCCGTACTTCGAGGCGCAGGTTGTGTTCGGCGAAAAGGCAATCCAGGAAGCCGACCGCAAACAACTCGCTCGACGACTGCACCAGGCAATTTCTGAACGATTCGTTCCTGTGACCGAAGTTGTAGCCGCCCGCGTTGAGGGCGGCCCAGCCCCGAACGTCAGCCACGGTCACCGCCCGCGGCTGCAAGCCGAGATACCATGACACACACCGCCGCGCTCGCTCAGGACAACATCCGCTACTTGCAGCAAGGCCTCGCTCTGCTGCGCGACATCGACGACGCGATATACCGCTACGCCGCCCCGCGTCTCTTCGCCAGCGGCATCGGCGGACACATCCGGCACAACCTCGATCATTACCGCAGCTTTTTCGCCGGGCTGGCCTCGGGACGCATCGACTACGACGACCGCGACCGCGACACGCGCATCGAGAACGAGCGACAACAGGCGATGGAACAGACCCGCGCGTTGATCGCCGAGCTTGTCGAGCTTCGAGAACCCGAGGTCGAACGGCCGGTGCTCGTGAAGATGGACTGCGGCGAACAAAGCGCGGCTTCGGACACGTGGCGGAGTTCCACCGTGGGACGCGAGCTGCAATTTCTCATCAGCCACACCGTCCATCATTACGCGCTGGTCTCGGTCATCCTCCGTCTCCAAGGGATCGAGGTGAACGAGGAACTGGGCGTGGCGCCCTCGACGTTGCGGTATCGTCACGAGAACCTGCAATGTGCACCGCGACCTGGCTGATGTCCGACCAGGGCTACGAGTTGTTCTTCAACCGCGACGAACGCCGCACCCGCAAGCCCGCATTGCCGCCCACGTTGCGCGAACTCGACGGCGTGAAATTCCTCGCGCCCACGGACGGCGATTTCGGCGGGTCCTGGATCGGGGTCAACGAGTTCGGCTTGGCGCTGGGGCTGTTGAATTGGTATCCGATGGCAACCGCCGCCGACACGTTGTCGGGAGCTCAACAACTCAGCCGCGGATTGCTGCTCATCTCGCTCATGGACCAACGCTCGCCCGATGACATCGCCCGGGTCCTCTGGCGCAAAAAACTCGACGCCTACCCGCCGTTCCTGTTGCTGATCCTCGCCCCGCGCCTCAAACCGCTGCTCGTGAAATGGGACGGCGAGCAAGTCTCCAGCGCGATCAACCCGACGCCGCCGGTCACGACTTCCTCATTCGACACCGCCAACGTGATTCGCGCCCGCGAGGAACGTTTCGCCGCACTTGGGCGCCTGGGCACTCGGGAACTCAAACGCTTTCACTTCAGCCGCGACCCGAACGGCGACGCCTACTCCGTCTGCATGTCCCGCCCGGACGCACAAACCGTCAGCTTCAGCCACGTGATCGTGACGGCGGATCGCATCGAGTTTTCATACAGCCCGCGCACCGCGGACGGCGGCTTCGGCCCGGTCGCTTCGCTCTCCTGTCCCCGGCGGAACTGACATGCGCAAACGCCGGTGGCTTTACGTCCTTCTCGCCTACGCCGTCGTTTTGCTGGCGTCGAACCTGGTCCGCCTGAGTGAAGGACGGCGCGCCCGGCCCCTTCCCGAACAGAAGGTCGCCAAGCTCGGCAGGGTCGAAGTAGCGTACACCGACGCCGCGCCGGCCGAAGTCGAAGCGCCGCCGGTCGTCCTGCTTCTCCACGGCACGCCGCTGGCCTCGGACTCGTTCGAGCATTTCGCGCCGACGCTGGCCAAGACCTGCCGGGTGCTCAATCCCGACCTGCCCGGCTTCGGCCGCTCGACGCGCGACATTCCCGATTACTCGATCGCGGCGCACGCGAAGTACATGCTGCACCTGCTCGATGCGCTCGATGTGGATGCCGTGCATCTCGTCGCCTACAGCCAGGGCGGCGGCGTGGCGCTCGAAATGGCAAAGCTGGCGCCGCAGCGGGTGCGGTCGATCACGATGCTGTCGTCGATCGGCGTGCAGGAACTGGAGTTGCTCGGCGATTATCACGTCAACCACGCGTTGCATCTGGCGCAATGGGCAATCCTGTGGCTGGTCGAGAACGGCGTGCCGCACTTTGGCTACCTCGACGACACGCTGTTGAACGTCCCTTACGCGCGCAACTTCCTCGACTCCGATCAGCGTCCGTTGCGGCGCATCCTCGAAGAATACGCCGGGCCGATGCTCATCGTGCACGGCCAGGAAGATGGACTGGTGCCGGCAGCGGCCGCGCAGGAACATCATCGCATCGTCCCGCAAAGCGAGTTGGCGATGTTGGAAGGCGGGCACATGCTGCTGTTCACCGAAGGCGATCAACTCGCCGGTCGGGTCAACATGTTCCTGCTCGAAGTCGATCGCGCCAACGCCACCGTCCGCGCCACGGCGGACCCGGAGCGCGTGGAATTGGCGAGGCAACCGTTCGATGAAACGCAGCGCCCTCAGGCCACGGGCATCACGCTGGCGGTGTTGATGCTGTTGCTGGCGCTGGCGACGTTTGTGAGCGAAGACCTGGCGTGCATCGGCGGCGGGCTGATCGCCGCGAACGGGACGATGGGTTTCGTGCCGGCGGCGGTGGCGTGTGGGCTGGGGATTTTCCTCGGCGACCTGATGCTCTACTGGCTGGGCCGGTTCGTGGGCAGGCCCGCGACGCGGATCGCGCCGCTGAAATGGTTCATCCGCGAGGAGGCGCTGCAACAAGGGGCGGATTGGTTCCGCCACAAGGGGCCGATCGTGATCGTGCTGAGCCGGTTCCTGCCCGGCAGCCGGTTGCCGACGTTCGTCGCCGCCGGCGTGCTGCACGCGAACTTCTGGAAACTGACGGCTTGGGTGGCGCTGGCGGGTCTGGTGTGGACGCCGATACTTGTCGGGTTCGCCTACGTGGTCGGCGGCAGTGCGATGCGGTGGTTCGTCGCGTATCAGAAGTACACGCTCCTGGCCGTTGCCGGGCTGATCTTCCTGCTCTGGGCGTTTGTCGAACTGGTCGTGCCGTCGTTCACGTTTCGCGGGCGGCGCTTGCTGCTGTCGCGCTGGCGGCGGCTGACGCGCTGGGAATTCTGGCCGTTGTGGGCGTTTTATCCACCGGTCGTGCTCTACATTCTCTGGCTGGCGATCAAGCACCGCAGCCTGACGCTGTTCACCGCGGCCAACCCGGCGATGTTCGCGGGCGGGTTCTTGGGCGAGTCGAAGTCGGAGATACTCAAAGGGCTGGCCGGCTCGCCGGAGTTCGTCGCGCGTCACGCGTTGGTGAAATCGCCGGCGGAAGCGCGGGCGTTCATGGAGCGGGAAAGGCTCGCGTTTCCCATCGTGCTCAAACCGAACGTCGGCCAGCGCGGGCTTGGCGTGGCGGTGGTTCGATCGGACGGCGATCTCGATGCATACTTCCGCACGCAGCGCGGCGACACCATCGCGCAGGAGTACGTAGCCGGGCAGGAGTTCGGCGTGTTTTACTATCGCTACCCGAACGAGCCGAAGGGCCACGTCTATTCGATCACCGAGAAACGAATGGTGTCTGTCACTGGAGATGGCAACAGCACTCTGGAGCGATTGATTCTCGGGGACGACCGCGCGGTGTGCATGGCGCGGTTCTTTCTCAAGCTCCATCACGAGCATCTCGATGAAGTACCCGCCGCAGGGCAGGTGGTGCCGTTAACGGAACTCGGCACGCACTGCCGCGGCGCGGTGTTCCTCGACGGCGGGCACGTGAAGACTCCCGAGTTGGAAGATGCGATCGACCGGATCAGCAAAGGCTACGAAGGGTTCTTCTTCGGCCGGTACGACATTCGCACGCCGTCGGTGGAAGAGTTCAAAGGCGGCCGGAATTTCCGGATCCTCGAACTGAACGGCGTCACGTCCGAGGCCACGCACATCTACGAGCCGGGACACAGCATTCGCGCAGGCTGGCAGACGATCATGCAACAATGGCGCATCTGTTTCGAGATCGCCGAACAGAACCGCGCGCGGGGAATCGCGCCGGTCTCGTCTGGAAAGCTTCTGGCCGCGTTGGCCGAGTACAAACCTGCCAGCGAGGCGCAGTGATGGCGCGTTGAAAAGTGCAACGGCTTGGCGCGACTCAACCATCCTCAAGAAGGTCTGGGTGTGCTTTCCTGGCGGTCAGATTACTCCCGCACTTCGTACACCGCGTCGCCGATTACCACGTCCGCGTTCGGACCGATGGCGAACCACGCCAGGGCGTGTTGGTTCTTCGCGAGCAACTCGAAATACTCCTGCGAGTTGAATTGGACCGGAACGCGGCGGGCCTTGGCCAGGGTCTGCGCGCGGGAATCCACCCACACGCTGCCGTTCCGGTAAAAGGCGCGTCCGTGCACGAACCGTTGCTGCCGGACGTACCGATCCAGCCGCTCACCGGCTTCCTTCGCCGCCGGCAGGGACAAGGTAGGAGGAGGCGCGGCAGCCAGGCTCTTTTGCGCCTCCTCGCTCGCCAGGCGAAGATCATCAAGGTTTTCGGCTGACTTCTGGAATTGATAGGCCTTCGCGCCGGAGACGGCGGCGGCGCCCGATTTCTCCTCGCGGAATCCGCGATATATCTGGCCCGCGCTGTCGCGCGCGTCTTTGTCGCGTTCGAGTTCCGTGAACGAGCGCATCGTCAACGGCAGGTTCTTCCGCGCTTCGTCCTCGACGATCAGGTAGGCGGTGTACGGCGTGACGATGCCGTACTGACGCGCGAGATCGGTCACTTCGTCCCGAAGCTCCTTGTTCTCGCCGTGCAAGCGAATTTCATCGAGCAGATAACCGACCCGGCGCGTCGCCCAGAGGCGCGCGATGAAAGCGTGGTCGCCGTCCTTGCCATCCAACTCGACATCTTCGCTGAACCGCTTCGTGACGCCGTTGACGGTGCCTTCGATGATCACCGCTCCCGCTCCTTTGCCGGCATAACGTCCGACCACGACCAGTTGCTCCCCCTTGAACAAATCCGGCAACGACGACGGGTACATCTTGCCAGCCTTGATCCCATCCGAGAATTTCAGCCGCACGTCGGTCAGCACCGGCGCATTGATCTTGGTGAAGAAACCCGACAGTTTGACCTCGATGTCTTCCTCGGGCAACACATACTGACTGAACGCCTTGGTCGCCTCGGTGATCTTGTCGAGCAGGTGCGTGTTCACGTCCGTGCCGATGCCGAAGCAAAAGGCCCGCACGTTGCCGGCACTGGCCTTCCTGACGGCGGAGACAATCTGCTCCTCGTCCGTGTTGCCGACGGTCGGAAGCCCATCGGTGAGGAAGATGACGACGAACGGCCGGTCGCTCTTGCTGCTGCGCAGGTCGAGCGCCTTGAGCACTGCTTCCTCAATGGCGGTGCCGCCCATGGGCTTGAGGCCGTCGATGAACTCGTTGGCGCGGCGGCGGTTTTCCTTGTTCGCTTCGACGAGCTTCTCGAACAGCGGCTCGACCTCGGTCGAAAAACGCACAATCTCGAATCGGTCGCCGTCGTTGAGGTTCTCGACGCAGAACTGCAACGCCTTTTTCGCCTGGGCGAGCTTGCCGCCGGCCATCGAGCCGGAGGTGTCGAGCACGAACGCGACGTCCTTCGGGATGATCTTGCCGCCTTTGGTCTCGATGCCGGGCGACGCGAGCAGCAAGAAATAGCCATCGCCTTCGCGGTCCCGGTAGGTCATCAGGTTCACGCCCACGTCGTCTTCCTCGGTGGCGAAGAGGAGTTGAAAGTCGGTGTCGGGCCGGACGTTGTTGCTTTCGAACCCGATCGTGGCTTGGTGCGGTCCCTTGCGTTTGATTTCCACGGAATGGCTCGGCGAATAGATCGACTTGAGCGGTTTCTTCGATTCGAGTTCGACCTTCACCCGGACGGTCTTGATGGGAGCAGCGGAGAATTTCTCGGTGTTGAGCGGATAGATGTAGCTGACGAGGCCCGCGTCGGACTTGAGCACCTGTGTGTACGAGAGCGTGATGCGTTTGTTGCTCCGCGGCTCGATCGGGAAAATGCGCGCACGGAACGTGTCGCGGTCGGCGTATTCGAGCAACGCCGGGTCGCGCATTTTTCGGACGATGTCCTCGTAGATGCTGCGCGCCTTCTCGGACGGTAACAGCTCCGCCTCGACTTGTTTGCCGCCGATGTCCATCGTGAACTTGTCGATCTGCGCGCCCTTCGGGACCGGGAACAGGTACGTGCCTTCGAGCCGCTGGTGGTTCGGGTTGTAGAATTCCTGGTCGATCGAGGTCGTGGCGATCTGGCCGTCAATCCTGACGGTGACGTGGTGATACGCCACTTCGAGCGGCGCGAAGGGATAATGGCCGTGCGGGACGGCGACTTTGTCGTGGATGACGATCAAGCCGTCGGCGCATGCGTTCGCGGCGAATGCGGCAAGAAGCCAGGCCCAGCGTTTCATGTCGGGTTAGACGGAAGAATGCGGTGAAAAGTTCCCGGCCACAACGAGAGTGCATCTCACCTTTTTGCGCGGTCAACGAAGCATGGTGGCGCGAGCGTCCCGCTTGTCGCACTCCGACAGCCAGCCGGCGCGACAAGCGGGACGCTCGCGCCACCATGCAAGAGCTCACTCAGTCTAAACACCTCCACGGAAAAACGTAGGAAATCCAACCGATCAAGAAACTGAATGCACCCTACAAGAAGGTTGCACGCGGGGCGGATGTTCCTTACACTCCGCAGCCATGGGTTCCGCCTCGGAAGCCGAGTTGCTGGATCGATGCCGCGAAGGCGACGCGGACGCGTGGGACGAAATGTTCGACGTGCATTACGCCGCGGCGGGGCGTTTCATCTTCCAACTCGCGCCGAACCTCACGCACGAGGACGTCGAGGAGATTTGCCAGGAAGCATTTCTTTCCGCGATCAAGAACATCGACTCGTTTCAGGGAAACAGCGCGTTTCAGACCTGGCTGTTCCGCATTGCCGCCAACAAAGCGCGCGACTACCGCGAGAAACAACAGGCCGCCAAACGCGGCGGCGGCCAGACCATCGTGTCGCTTCAGGCCAACGATCCGCACACCGATTTGCCCATCGACCCGCCGAGCAACGCGCCGGCGCCCGACGCGAACCTGCTGACCGTCGAGAAAATGGCGCTGGTGCGCAAGGCGATCGACGAACTGGGCGGGCCGTGCCGGGAGGTGATCGAGTTGCGCTACTTCGGCGACCTCAGTTACGAGGAAATCAGCCGGGCCCTGGAGTTGAACGTCAAGACCGTCGGTTCGCGGCTGAGCAAATGCCTGGATCAACTCGAAGTCATTTTGCGCGACATCTCGAAACGGGAAAATTTGCCGTTTCCCGTCTAACGCAGTGAGACGTATGCCAGACGAACCCAACAAACGAATGGACGAGTTGCTGAAGTCCTACGCGAAGAAGCGTCGCGAGGAAGCCGGCGCGCCCCTCGAAATGCATCCCGCCACGCGCAAGATGCTCCAAGCGGAAGTCGCCAAGCTCGCCGAACAGGCGGAAGAAACCACCGCCGAATCGCAGTTGTGGACCACGCTGCTTCGACAAGCGCGTCCGGTTCTTGCCGTCGGCGCGGTGGTGGCTGTGCTGGTGGTGATTGGGATCGTCTGGGTGCAACTCCGGGCGCCCTCGCCGATGGAGATGGCCAAGAACGAGGAGCGCGCCCAGACGCCGGCGGCAGCGTCGGTGGATGGGACGGGCGTGGAATCGGGCGGCACGACGCTCGAGTTGCAGATGGACCAACTCGAGGCCGTTCCCGAGAAGAAGGTCGCCGAATTGAATGACGACCTTGCGCCCGCGCCGGCATCGGACGTGAGGGGAGCGCTCCCGACGTTGCGAGGGAGCCTGCAAAGGCCAGAACCGGAAGTGGCGAAATCCGATGCAAATGGAAACGCATTGGGCAACGGATCTGTGTTCGGGATGGCCGACAAGGATGCCGCCGTCGCCGAAGGGGAGAAACTCGCTTTCAAGTCCGCGACCCGTCCGGCATCGCCCGCCCCGACTGCGCAGGCGCCGCTCGCGGCACCCAGTGAGGAGCAAGGCGAATTGATCGCCGGGTTCTCCCGCCTCGATGCGCCCCGGCAAGCGACGGGACAGCGGTTCAACCGGGTCGGTCCGAGGGCTGCAGCCGCTGCCGGCAAGGAATCCGCGGGATTCGAAAACGTTCTGAACTCGTTCACCCTGGCGCAGGAAGGCGACCGGGTGTTCATCCGTGATGAGGACGGATCGACCTACGAAGGACGAATAATCGCTGCCCCCCGCGACAGCGCTCGCATGGAAGAAAAGGCGAAGCGCGAGCTAGGCGCATCGGAAGCGAAAACAGCCGCCGCCGCGCGGACAAGACAGGCCGGCGAGCAAGCGAACATCACGAATTTCTTCTTCGTCACCGGCACCAACCTGAACCTGAACAAGGTCGTCGTGTTCGAGGGCAACTTCCTGATCGCTCCCCAAAGCGCTGCTACGCTTGGGACTGCAGACCTTTCCGGTGAGAAACAGGGGATCGACTCCCGCATTCAAGGCCGCGCGCGAATCGGCGGCGGGAACGAAATCCAGATCGAGGCCGTGCCGGTCGGCCAAATCCCCCCGCAGAATCGCTGAGGGAAAGTCGGTTTCCGTCATTGGTAGTGTCCTAATTCTAGGATCCTACCGTCCCATCACCACGCAGGCGTTGATCCCGCCGAACCCGAAGCTGTTGCTGAGGATGTAATCCACCCGTTTCTGCCGGCCCGTGTTCGGAACGTAATCCAGATCGCATTCGGGGTCCGGCGCGCGGAGGTTCAACGTCGGCGGCAGATACTCGTGACGCAACGCCAGCGCGCAAACGACGGCCTCGATCGCGCCGCTGGCGCCGAGCGCGTGTGAGTGGAACGGTTTGGTGCCGCTGATCGGCACCTGCCGGGCGTGTTCCCCGAAGACCTGCTTGATGGCCAGCGTTTCGGTTTTGTCATTGAGCGGCGTGCTGCTGGCGTGGGCGTTGATGTAGCCGATGTCCACCGGCGAGAGCCGCGCCTCGGCTAACGTGTCGCGCATGCAGCGCGCGCAACACGAGGCGTCGGGGCGCGGCGCGGTCATGTGGAACCCGTCGTTGTTGTTCGAATACCCGAGCACCTCCGCGTAGATCGGGACGCCGCGAGCGGTTGCATGCTCAAGGTCCTCCAGCACCAACGCCGCCGCGCCTTCGCCCATGACGAAGCCGTCGCGCTGCGCGTCGAACGGCCTGCAGGCCAGCTCGGGCGCGTCGTTGCACTGGCTCATCGCTTTGATCACATCGAACGCGCCGAACGTGAGCGGAAACAACGGCGCCTCCGCGCCGCCGGTGATCATGGCCTTCGCACGGCCTTCCCGGATCAGCCGGTAGCCTTCGCCGACGGCCATCGTGCCCGAGGCGCAGGAGTTCGAGTTCGCGTTGCTCGGCCCGACAAACCCGAACTCGATGGCGATGTGGCTCGAGCCGCTGCCGCCGAAGACCTGGATGGCCAGGCTGGGTTTGATGACGCCGATGCCGTGCTGCAGGAAGACACGATGTTGTTCCTCCGCCGCGGGCGTGCCCCCGAGCGCCGTGCCGAACGCGACGCCGATGTCGGGGTACGGTTTCTCGCGGTTGTACGGAAGGTGCGCGTCCTCGACGGCCATCTTCGTGACGGCCATCGCCATCTGCGCGCAGCGATCCACGCGCTTGATGCGGTGTGAGTCGAAGTATTCGAGCACCTGAAAATCGTGAATCTCGCCGGCAACTTGCGACCGCAACGCTGACGCATCGAACCGGCTGATGCGTTGGATGCCCGACCGGCCGCGCTGAATGCCCTGCCACAAGCCCTCTTTGCCGTGGCCGACGGTGGTGACGGCGCCGAGGCCGGTGACAACGACGCGGCGTGGGTTCATGGGGACCGTGATCTACCTGCGACCATATGCGTTTTCTGCGCCACGGTTTGTTCCAGGTGTTTCTTGAACGCAGCCAGCGTCCGCGATGCGACGTGATGAATGAAGAACCCGCCGATGATTTTCTCCGCCACGAATTTTCCGATCAACGGCCAACCGAGTACCAGGTCGTGCCGGATGCGGACCAGGACGCCGGCGGCGGTCGGCGTGAACGTCCATACCACGACCATCCCTTTGGTGAACGCTTTCAGGTGTGTAAACCGAATCTCCCACGCTGGCCGGTCCACCTCGAACCTTGACGTCCACCGAATCGGTATCCACCCGCGCCGCGCCGCCATGTTCACGATCCGGGCGCCACCCGAAGCCGGCAGCGTTCGAATCCAGCGGTAATGCGGCAACAGCTTCGGCCAGTTGTCGAGGTTCGACACGGTGTCGAAGATCTTCTCGCGGTCGGCTCTGATCACGATGGAGTTCTCCTGGTGCATGCCGGCCTATTCCCGAGCGTCTGACGTGAATGGCATTCCGAACTCCCGCCGGTAAATCCTCGGGTACTGTTCCCGGTCCTCCGTGGGTGTGACGCCGAACTGTTTGTGATAATCGCGGGACAACTCGTGTACGCGCACGTATCCGACGCGTTCGGCAATGTCGCTGATGGTGAGCCGGGACATTTGCACGAGTCCGCGCGCCATGCTCAGGCGCATCTGCTTGAGTCGTTTCATCGGCGACATGCCGACGGCGAATTGGCACGAGCGCGTGATCGTGGCCCGGCTGCGATTCACGGACTCGCTGATGGTCCGCAGATTGACCGGTCGGCGCAGGTCCTTGCGCAAGTCCGTCTCCACCTGCCACCAGAGCGCAGTCTCTTGCTCGAAGCGGGCAACCAGCACGACTTTCTCGATGCTTGGTTCCTCGACGATCGTTGGCGATGGCGTGGCCACGCGGCTACTCGATAGCGTCTTGGCCTGCGCACTGCAACCCATTTGGCGCAGTGCCGGCGAAACCAAAGCGGTAACCGACCCTCCTCAGGTGCGCTGCAACTCCGCAGGCCAAAAGCCTGCGGCTGCACTTGGCACGATCAACCACTTCTCACCTCCCGGTGACGATCTTCTCCTTGCGGTGGTAACTCGACCCACGCAGCTTTCCGCGCGTGCGAGACGTGGAACGCGACAATTGCTTCCAGCGTCCGCACGGCGTCTTGGGCGGCATACGGGAATGCGCCTCTGCCATCGAGCCATTCCACGATTTCGGCAACGGCCCGGTCCATCGAGGTGGATTGACCGCGCTGACTCGCCCAGTGATCCGTGCGGCCATCCCAGAAATCAATGGCGATACCGGTGCCGCCTACGGTTGCGCGGGCTTTCGTTCCGTAGAGAATGATCAGCGCGGAACCCGTGGCGTAGTTGGAATTATCGACCGTGGCCGTCAGCCCGCCGGTGAGACGCATCACGCCCCAGCCACCGGGGTCGTGGAAGTCGGGGCCGCGGCAATCAGCCTTGGGGGAGAGATCGAGCGTCGCGGAGACCGCCTCGACTTTGCGGCCGGTGAGCATGCAGAGCGCGTCGATCAGGTGTGTGCCTACATTGCCAAGCCGGCCGTTGCCCCAACGGAGCGCCGCGGAGGTGAGATCGCCCAGCAGGCCTCGCGCGATCTCATCCCGCAGGCGGCGATGGTGCGCGTGGAAGCGACGGTTGTGGTTGATGACCAATAACGCACCGGCTTTCTCGCACGCGGCGAGCATTCGCTCCGCATCAACGACGCGGGTCGCGATCGGCTTTTCGCAGTAAATGACCCGCACGCCGCGTTCGGCGCAGGCGATCGTGATTTCGGCATGTTGTGGCGAGTAAGTGGCGACGCTGACGATCGCGGGCCGTTCCTTGTCCAGCATCTCGCGCCAGTCGGCGTAGGTCTTGACGCCTGTCCGTTGCGTGAACCGTTCGCGCCGTCCCGCATCGCGGCTGCTGCCGGCCACGAGTTGGACGCGTTCGTTCTTCGACAACGCCTCCGCATGCGTGCCGTCGAGGTTGCTGACTTGTTGTCCGCCAATGGCATCGCCCGAGACCTGATCGCCCCCGCCGATGAAGCCCAGGCCGATGATGGCGGCGCGATAAGTTGGGTGGGGACGATTCAATTCGCCTGGAAGAATAATCGCCCAGGCTCAGTCAGAGCAAGTCGGATGGCAGGTCGCCGCGATCAATACACGATCCCCTGCGAAGGATCGAACACGTAGCGACAGGCGTTCCACACCGGCCCGCTCGTCGTGAGCACGTTCGCGAACGCAATCGCGTCAATTTGCCGGGCTTGGGAGCCACTGAAGAATTCGACGTGGCCGTCGTAAAACACGCAGTTGTAGCCGGTGCGATGGCAGGTGTTGCGCGCCGCGCCGCCGGTCGTGCCGAGTTCGAGATGATCGAACGCGTACGCCAGGTTCCCGCATCGCAACGGGATTGCCGGCCACGTCATCCCCGTGCCGTAATGGTTGGAGGGATGCGCGATGACGCTGTCATCGGCGGGATGAGGACACCGGTAGGCCGTCGAATAGGTGCCCCGCCAACGGGCGCCGTCCGCGGACGTGTTCCAGCCCCAGGGCGCTTCGACGAGCCAGATCGGGTCGGTCTGCGCAGGACAACGCCACACGCTCGCGCCACTCGCCGACGGCGCGGGCGGCAGATACGTCCCGATCAACACGCCGAACCCGTAGCTCCAAGGCTGGGAAGAAATGCCATAGACGATCTCGTACTTGCCCGGCGGGACGCGGCCACCGTTGTCCTCGCCGTAGAGGTTCAGCGCGGTGCCGATCTGCCGCAGGTTGCCCATGCATGCCGCGCGCTTGCCGGCATCTTTGGCGCCGCGCAGGGCGGGCAACAGCATCGCTGCGAGGATGGCGATGATCGCGACGACGACGAGAAGCTCAATGAGAGTAAAAGCACTGGAAGATTGGAAGACTGGAAAGTCGGACGATTGGTGTTCAGGCCGGGCGGTTCCATCCTTCCATTCTTCCATCCTTCCGTTGCTTCTCATCGCCGCCGCCACAATAGCACAATCGCGCCGAGCATTGCCAGCATCGCCGTGCCCGGCTCGGGAATGCTCAGCCCGTACTTGTCCGCCAGCGTTCCGGCGACTTGGTTCCGCTGTGCATCCGTCAACGCCGCGCTATAGACGACGATCTCGGCGATTTCTCCGTTGAGCGAACTGGCGGAATCCCCGCTGCCGCCGCCATAGCCGACGCCGATGGCGGCGTAACTGGCCGCGAGCGGCAGGAACTGGCTCCCAAAACTGGTGGTGGGCGCGAGCGCGACGCCGTTGATTCGCTGCGTGACCGTGCTGCTGTTGGGGACGATTACGTCGTACAAATAATAGTTCCCCGCAGCGGGCGGGGCGTTGTTCACCTGTTTGAAGGCGAGCGGGCCGGGACTGCCGTTGGCCGCGTAGATCAGATGCCCGCTACCGGAGCCCGGGGGCGCGTTGTGCCAATATAGTTCCAAGTCCGCAGTCGCTGTCAGGGCGGTGTTACTCGGGCCAAGTTTAAACAGGCCGTTGTACGTCTTGCGCACGTTGTTCTTCGCGATGATGAAGATCGAAAGCCCGCTGGTCAGGTCCACGGTGTTGTTGGTCGCGATGAGGAAGTCCGACGCCCCGTCGAAGTGGAGAGCCGGCAGCCCATTGATCGCGTTGGCAACGAGGTCGGGCTGGTTGGCGGGCGTCAACGGGGTCTGACGCGCGTCGTTTCCATTGACGCTCTGGTCGGCCCAGTTGGTGACATTGGTCCCGCTGCCGTCCACGGTTACCCCGGCATCGGCGCGGAACCAGAGCTCAAGGTCGCTCGTAATGACCTGGCCAAACAGCGGAGCGGCAGACAGGAACAGCCCCAAGAGGCCGCACAGCAGAGCATCTTTGCGCGTTTTCATCATAAGTCCTCCAACGCGTATCAGTTTCCGTCGGAGCGAGCTCCGGAGCAATCCGTGTCTGGTGGTCTAACTTCTAGACACGTGGTGTTTAGCGCCTCCGCGCCAGCGTGCCGCCGTCGCGGAACTCCGCCATCAGGAGCGTCTCGTGGGCCGTGACCTTGCCGGTGTTCAGCAGACGCGTCACGATCCGAAACAAGCGCTTCGCAAAGGCGTTCCAGTTGAACTCGTAGTGGGCGACCGACGGCAGCACGTTGCCCAGGTACGCTTCGAAGCTGAGCGAGATCAACGACACGTCTTCGGGAACGCGGATGCCCGACTTCGACAGCCAACTCATCACCGTTAGCACGTGTTTGGGACGCGCCACGAGGAGACCGGTCGGCGGGCTGGCGGAACGAAACAGCGTCCGCAGCGCCGAAGCGATCCCGGCCACCTGTCCGTTGTGAAAGGTGACCTTCGTTTGCACATCGCGATCTGGCGCCGACGCGGGTGCGCCCGACAGGAAGCCTTCGACGAACGGGGCATCCCAAGCCGGCCCAAGCCGGGGCAGGACCAGGGCGAGCCGGTCGTGGCCCCTCGACGTCAACGCGCCCACCGCATGACGGCAAATGGCGCGGTAGTCCACGCCGAGAGTGGGCAACAGCGATTTTCCTTCGGCCGAACCCACGCTCACCGCGCGGAGGCAGCGCTTCGCAAACCACGGGTCCAGCAACCGGCCCACGCCCAGCAACACCCAGCAATCCACCCGGCGCTGTCGCACCAGTTCCTCCATCTCCTTCTGCCAATGGGCCGAAACGAAGCGCGGATGAATGTGGACCTCCAGTTCGCATCCCGCGGCGCGCAGATGCTCCTGCAAGTGCGCAATCAGAAACAGCATGAAGGGAGTGAGCGCGCGATAATCCACGGAGCCGAGTACGGCCACCGTTCTCGCGTGGGAATCCGAGGAGCGTTCTCTGGCTTTCGAAGTGACCCGACGCCGGGACCCTTTCGACACCTCGATGAGTCCTTCGCGTTGCAGGTTTTCCAGCGCCTCGCGCAACGTCATTCGGCTCACCTGGAATCGATTGCACAGGTCGCGTTCGCCGGGGAGGAACTGGACGAAAGCGCCACTGCGCAACTCGCGGCGGAGAATCTCGGCTACCTGAACGGCCAAAGTCAGGCGGTGCGGTATTTCGATCACAGCGGTCCACGAGAATAGTGGCGGCAGTCTGTAATCACAAGACCGGCGAACGCCCGCGTCCAGAGCGGTCGCGATCAGTACCCACGGCTGCAAGTTCTCGCCACCTGCGCGCCTTCGACCTTGACCGCGACGGACGGACCTTGGATTGTCATCCCCGATGAAGATTGCCTTGATCGGACTGCCGCAGGTCGGAAAGAAAACGTTGTTCTCGCTTTCCACCGGCGTGCCCTACGACCAGTTGGTGGGCCGTCCCAGCGATTACGCCGTCGGCACGGTCAAGGTCGCCGATTCGCGCATCGACAGGCTTTCGGCGTTGTACAAACCGAAGAAGACGCGCTACGCCGAGATCGAGTGCACGCTCGCACCAGCGCCGCCCAAGGAAGCCAAGCCGCGCGAACAATGGCTCGGCAAACTCAAGGACATGGATGCGTTCTGCCATGTTGTGCGCGGGTTCGACGACCCGGCGGTGTTTCATGCCGGAGGTTCGGTCGGTCCGCTGCGCGACATCGAAGGGATGAACCTCGAACTGGCGATCAGCGACCTCACGCTTGTAGAGTTGCGCCTCGACCGCATCGCGCACGAGCAGAAGCGCAAACACGACCCCGAACGTGCCGAGGAGGCAGCGCTGTTGGAACGGCTCAAACCGTACCTGGAGGCCGGCAAATCCCTGCGCGAGCATCCGATGCAGGAAGCCGAGTTGAAGAAGATTCGCTCGCTTCAATTTCTCACGCTCAAGAGCCTGGTGACGGTCCTGAATCTCGGCGAATCGAACTTTCCCAATCCGCAATTGCTCGATGCCGCCAGGACGAAACTCACCGGCCCCGGCAACGAAGCGTGCGCGCTCTGCGCCAAGCTCGAAGCCGAAGTTGCCCAGATCGAAAATCCCGGCGAGCGGGCAGAGTTCCTCAAGGCCCTCGGCATCGAAGAACCCGCGATCCATTTGCTCACCCGGCTGCTCTACAAGGCGCTTGGCTACATCAGCTTTTTCACCGTCGGCGAAGACGAGGTGCGCGCCTGGACGATCCATCGCGGCGGAACGGCGGTGGATGCCGCCCACGCGATCCATAGCGACCTGGCCCGCGGGTTCATTCGCGCCGAAGTCATGAAGCACGACGAACTGCTGACCGCCGGCGCGGAACGCGGCTCCGGCCACGCCGCGGAAGTACTCCTCAAAGAGACCGCCCGCCTCCACCTGAAAGGCAAGGATTACGTCGTCGAAGACGGGGACATCGTCCACATCCGGCACAGCGGTTGACAGCTAACGCCTTTGCGGTCGCGAGGCATGTTGCCCCCCCCAATCATCGGCTTCGTCACGAAAATCTTACATAGCGGCAACCCAGAAAAAACCGTTGACAAAAGGGGCATTGGGTCGGAGGGGTCACCATCTCTCTATTGCATGCGTACGTGTTGATGCCGAACCATTACCATCTGGTGGCCGAATTTGCTGGCGCGGGGCCGATGGAAAGATCGGATACACAGGTATCGGCACGATGTGGAGAAAGGCCATCCGCACGGGTGTGGCGGAGACGCCGTGGGAACAACTCGTCGGCGGCGTGGTGTTGGGGAGCGCGCGGTTTATGAAAACGGTCCGTCGGCATCTGCGTGGCAACGAGAAGGAACAGGCACCGCTGCGACAGTTGAAGCCCCCCGCGGATGGCCTCCTCCACATCGTGCCGTCGGACGCCAGCGATGCGGGCTGACCTTGGGGGAGTTGGGGGTAGCCGCGGGCGGGATAGATTATCGCAGCGTGGGTGGAGCGGTGAGGCGCATCGCGCAGCGGGCGGCCCGAGACAAGTCACTCGCCGGTGAGTTGGAAAACATGATGGCGCAAATCGAGAATAAAGAGATGCGCACCCCAGATGACGCATCGCGCTTGTGACTTTGGCATTGCTTTCGGTGCACCAAGCGTCAAAACTGACCCGTACAATGAATGCTTCCCTTGGAAAGGTGAAGAGGTTGTTTCACAGTCTCACACAGGACGAGTTGAAGCTGGTCCTCGGGATTGCCCACCGGAGCACATTCGAGCCCGGACAGATCATCCTCCGCCAGGAACAATCCCATAATTCGCTCTTTCTGGTTGAGGAGGGAGTGCTTCATGTCGAGCGCTCGTCCGTGCTGCTCGGGCAGATTACCGAGGGCGGCTTCTTTGGCGAGGTAGGTTTCTTTGTGCCGGTGCAGGCCACGGCCACCGTGCGTGCGGCCAGTAAAGGTTCCCTCTACGAGATCCGGCGGCTGGACTTTGACCGGTTTCTCGATCAATCCCCCGCGCTCGGTTGCAAGGTCCTTCGGGCGATTTTGCAGCAGCTTGGGGAGAGGCTTGCCAACGCCGATCAAAAGCTGGTGGACTCCATTTGCTGGGGAAGCATGACCCCCGGGGCCCCCGAGCAATGAACGCCGCGAAGCGCCGGTAGGCCGAACCATCCAGCGCAGCCGATCCGGCGAGCGCGTTTCATCGCCCGGACTGTTTCCCCTTCGGTCGCTTTCCGGCGCTGCCTTGTTCGATCAACGTCCCGCGCGCGATGCGGGCGGATTCCTCGACGACGGCAAGCCGCTCCGTTTGATTGGCGGCCCGGTATTTCTCGACGAGCGCTTCGTAGGCTTCGAGCATGTCGGGGTCACGCGGGAAATGGCGGTGGATCGCTTCCAGTGCCTTGAGCTCGACCTCGGGCACGCGGTGGCGAAGCGCCAACTGCCAGAGGTTCGCCAGATGGGCGAGCTTGGTGGTGTCGTTGGGCAGGTTGCTTGCTGCGGCGAGGTATCCGTCCATCCACTTCGGCAACGCAGCCGCGTCGCCGGGAGTTTTCGTCGCGAGGATCGTGAGACCCTCCCATGCGCGGACCGTCTCCGGCTTGGTCCCGCCTTCCCGGGTGATCGCCAGCCACGCCTCCCGGGACGGCGCGCCCGCGGAACGCCCGTGTTTTGCCTCGAACGCCGCGATGGCGTAGTTCGCCACGATTCGTTCCTCGGCAGTGCGACCGGCGGCGACGACGGCGAGGAGCTTCTTGAGTTCGGCTTCGTATCGCCGCCGGTCGGCCTTGGCTTTCGCGCGTCGCGCGAGGAACTCATCGATCCACGGCAACCCGGTCTGGCCGCGCAGGACGACGTCATCGACCTTCTCCATCCGCCGCAACGCGCGGTCGGAGAAATAGAGGCCCGCGAGGCCGGTCAGCAACAGCAGGGAAATGCCGATTGCCGACTGCCGATTGCCGATTGATCTGAGCGAACGCAACGCAACTCCATTCGGCAATCGGCAATGTCGTTAGTTCGCCTTCGCGCCGCACTTGTGACAGTACGGTCCCTGGACGATCGTCTCGCCGTCCTTGGGACAGACTCCATAGACGTCGAGCTTGGTGCCATCGCTCGAACAGAACCGGTCGCCGGCCTGATAAGGACGGAAACATTGCGGACAGATGTGCGAGCCGCCGCCGACCTTGGCGACGATTTTCTGCGCGTGATCGATGCGCGCCTGCCACGTTTTCTTCTCGTCGTCGCTCGCGTCGCCCGCCATGCGCTTGCGCGCGTCGCCCACGATCTGGGCCGACAGTTGCCGAATCCGACCGGCCGCGAATGCGCGGTCGCGATCGTCCACGTTGCCGATGCGCGGGTTGTATCCGCCCTCCATCACAAACCGGCCCGCTGTGGCGGCCTGATCCTCCCGGAACAGATACCCCGGACCGCCGCCGTAATAATCGGCCCAGAGGTTCAACACGGCCATCGGTTCGTTCTTCGCGCGATCGGCCTTGAGATAAACCACGCTGCGGTCGATGTAGCTCGGGTGGTCCGCGGCCTTCGCCGCTTGCTCGAAGTATCGCAACGCGCGCTCGGTGTCCTTCAGCCGGAACTTGCAGATGAACCCCGCGGTGTAGGGGATCCGCCAGTTATTCAGTTTGTCCACGGCCATCGCCTTGTCGAGCAACCGCAACGCTTCCTCGGGCGACTCGAACTGAATGTCCAGCGCGCCTTCCTCGTACGCCCGGGCGAACATCGGATCGAGGTCGGTCAACGCGTCGTACCGGCGCGCCAGCCGTTGCGCGTCCTCTTTCTCGATCTTCGCGATCGACCCGCGGTACTGCAACAGCCGCATCCAGCCGACCTGCGACAGGAATTTGCCAAAGCCGGCCCGGGCGTCGCGCGACCGCGCGTGGATGGCGCTCTCGCTGCGTTGTTGAGCCAGCCGCGTGCTCATCCACATGCTCAGCAGCAACGCGACGATCAGGACCACGACCGAAGTTTTCGGAAGATTGGCTTTCATGTTCCTCCTTCGGGTCAGGCGAGGTCGCGTCTGTGGAACAGGATCGTTGCCAGCGACAGCAACACGGCGCTGTAGATCACCGCGTAGCCCATCGCTATGATGACCAGCGCCCACGGAATGCTCAGCCCGTTGCCCAGCTCGGTCTTGAGGTCGAGCAGGCTGAAGTTCGGGAGTACGCTGAACAACAGTTGTGCCAGGGCCGGCTTGGCGGACGCGAGTTTCTCCGTCGATTGTCCGATCACATAGACCACGATCGTCAGCAGCGCAGCGGGAATCTCCGGCAGAAACGACGCGAACAGCACGCCCAGCGCTGTCGCCATGACCATCGTCGCCCACGTCGTCAGCGCGACCTGGATGAAATCCGCGCGCCAGGCGTCGGTCGAAGTATGCAGGATCACCAAGATGCCGATAGTGAGGATCAGCAGGTTCAGCGTCCCGAGCCAGACGACGCCGAGGAATTTGCCGAGCAGATACTGGCTGCGCCCGAGCGGCTTCGAGAGCAGCGTCATCACCGTTTTCTCCCGCAAGTCGCGCGCGATGTCGAGCGGCGCGACCAGCGCCGTCAACAACCCCGCCAGCAGCAGCAGCGCGCCGCCGGCGTCGTACATCAGTTCCTTTTGCCGCCCGCCGGTCAGGTCGGCGTACAGGCTGCCGGCCGCCACGAGAACGAGCACGGCCAGCAGCAGAAAATACAGCGAACGATTCCGCAGCAGCCGCCCGTAGGTGGTCCTGCAGATGACGATCATGTCTTCCATAAGGGATCTCCTCAGGTTGAGTTTTGGGTTGCGGAAACGGGAGCAGCGGTTGCGTTCGCTCCGCGCTGGAGGTTGTCCTCCTCGATTCGCCGGAAGAAAAAATCCTCCAACGTCTCGACCGTGGTGTGCACTTCGATGGATGAAACGCCCGTCTGGCGAAGGATCGCGCTCGCTTCGTCTTTCAAGCCGGGCTGGGTCAACCGGATCGACCAATGGTGATGCTCTCTGCTGATCGACGAGGCAAGGGGTTCAAGGCGGTTCACTGTATCGAGGCTGAGGTCCTCCACGACGAGCGTGGTGTTCCGGGCCGGCAACAGCTCCTTCAAACGACCGTGCGCAATCAGGCTGCCCCGGTTCAGGATGCCCACCTGGTCGCACATCTCTTGCACATCCGAGAGGATATGACTGGAGAAAAACACGGTCTTGCCAACCGTTTTCTGCCCGACCAGGATGTTCTTTAGCTCTTTCCGTCCGTACGGATCAAGCCCATTCAGCGGCTCGTCGAGCACGACCAGGTCGGGCCGATTCAACAACGCCTGCGCCAGCCCGATCCGTTGCAGCATGCCGCGCGAGAACTCCGCGATGCGCGTCTTGGCCTTGGCGGTCAACCCGACCATTTCCAGCGTCTCGGCGATCCGTTGTTTGCGCGTCGCGCGGTCCATGTGCAGCACCTTGCCGCACAGGTCGAGGAACTCGGCGGCTTTGAGGTACGAACAGAACGACGGGTCTTCCGGCAGGAACCCCACGCGTTCCCGGGCGTACTTGTCGTGGATCGGGAGTCCGAGCAACATGCCCGAGCCGCTGGTGGGTGTGATCAAGCCGAGCAGCAACTTGATGGTGGTGGATTTGCCGGCGCCGTTCGGGCCGAGGAAGCCGTAGATTTGTCCCTGCGAAACGGCGAGGTCGAGGTTGTCGAGCACCAGCACGCGCGTCTGGTTGCGCCACCCGACGGTGTACTCCTTCGAGAGCCCGCTCGTCTCGATCGCGTTCACCCGCTGCAATGGTAGCAGCTTGGGCAAGCGCAGCAAGCAGCAAGTGGGGAGCCGAGCACAAGTCGGGGAGCATCCAGTTTTGATCGCTTTGATTTCCCACGTCTTTCATGGGGTTGTTCAGATGGAAGTTTTTGCATGGTGGCGCGAGCGTCCCGCTTGTCGCACTTCCAAGAGTCAGCCGGGCGCGACAAGCGGGACGCTCGCGCCACCATGCAAAGTTGGCCGTTGAAAAAGTGAGATGCGCCAGTTCCTCACCGAGGAACGCCCAGCCGGTCGGCGCAACCACTGCCCACGCACTTCAAAACTGAAACGCCCCCACGCGATAACGCTCAAATCTCCTCGGGCCGCCAGAGGAACGCCGGCAGAAAAAACTTCCCGAACAGATTGGCGTACCAGGTCGTGATGATCGTGCCGTCGGCGAGCTGGCCGCTGTTCGGATAACACGAATCGTCGTTCACGATGTCGTTGGCGATGATGCGCGTGTCCGCCGCTTCCCACGACTCGCCTTCGTCGCGGCTGACGGTCGCGAAAATCGAGCCGGGATAAGCGCGCGACGCGTGCGTGCACAGGATCCGCCCATCCTGCAACAGCAACAAGTGCCCGGGCGAACTCATGCTGCTCATCTCGGTGGGTTGGAGTTCGCTCCAGGTCTGTCCGTTGTCGCGCGAGACGGATTGATAGAGCATGCCCTTCTTCGTCCAATCCTTGCCCGTCCACGCCTCCGACCGGGCGATGAGGATGATCTTGCCGGTCGGCGTGCGCACCATCGAACATTCGCCGATGATCGCGGGATGGAACGGCAGCTTGGAGTGAAATTGCCAGCTACGCCCATCGTCGTCGGAACGGAAAATGGCGATCCACGTCACCTCCCACGTTTCGATGCGACCGTTCGGTCCCAGTTCGAGGTGGTTCACGGCCGCGAGCAAGCGACCGCTCGGCAAACGGATGACGTGGCGCTCGTTCTCGGCGTACGGATGCGCGCCGGGAACGGTGAGCGGCTCCTGCGTGAACTGCCACGTCGTGCCGCGGTCGGTGGACTAGGCGCCCCAGAGGGTCGGCGCGTTCACGCCGTTCGCGTCATAGACCCCGTCCTTGTAGCCGCACCCGAAACGGTAATCGAGCGTCACCCAATCGCCGTTGGGCAACTCCGTGATCGGTCCGCTGCGATGGTCGGCGTGACCGAGGTCGTACATGATTTCCTTCGGTCCCCAGGTATGCCCGCTGTCTTTCGAGCGAACGAGCATCATCCGTCCGTCCGTGGCCAGGTGGTCGGTCGCTTCGCGCGCCGTGATCACGATCTCGCCATCGCGCATCACCGTGACCGACGCGGGATGATAATGCTTCGTGTCGTCCTGGTGCGCGATGACAAGCCGGCCCTGGATCCGTTTCGGGAACAACTGCGGATAATTCTGCGCGTACAACATCTCGTGGGATTGCCGGAGTTGGACCAGGTCCGCTTGAAGTTGCGTCACTTCTTGGCGAAGCGACGCGAGATCCAGCTTCAACGTGTCCTGTCGCGGGCTGACGTAGAAGAAGGTCTCGAACTCCGGCCGCCGCGGTGGCAATTCCACCCGCAACCGAAGCGGTTTGCCCTTTCGCAGGAACTTGCCGGGCACGGTGAGCCGATAAAACCCCGAGACGCCGTGCGGCGCCCAGGTGCGATGCGGCTGTTCGACCAACGACTGGAACCGGCGCGGCTCGAACACCAGGACGAAATCGTCCTTCGCGGCGGTGAACCCGAGATTGCCGAACGTGGCGATCGTGCCGATCGGGAACTTCAGTCGTTCGACGCCGTCCACGAACAACGTCGCCTTCGGATACGGGAAGCAGGGCCGAAACGCCGGTCGCAGTTGGCTGCCGCCGATCCAGACAAAGGTCGTCGTCCGATTCGCGCGCGCCGGGCTCGTGTTCCACTCGACGTAGTTGCGGTCGCGATGGGCCGGGTATTGGAACATCCTCGTCTTGCTGCCGGTCACGTCGCCGCGGAAATCGACCAGGCTGTACTTGTGCGCGGAGAAGAACGAACTGCAGGCCGGCACGCCGTCCTTCGACAGGCCGATGGCGCGCGCGAACCCTTCTTGTTCGCGAATCGCTTCTGGTTTGAGGGCCGTCCGTTTGCGCTTCGATGCCATGGCTCAGTTGTTCACCGCGTCAGATGTTTTCAGTTCGCACGCTCTATCTCAAGGGAACCTCGAAATCAAGGTCTGGCACGCGCGCCCGTCCGTGGCCCGGGAGCTTTGCGGAGATTTGCCTGAACCAGCGCTTGCTTCTTGTATCGAGACGCAAGTGAGTATAAGTGACGGCCCGGCAGGTGCCGATGCACGAAAACAGCGTCGAGGTTCGCAGCGTGACCAAACGGTTCGGCGAGGTCGCCGCCGTCCACGAGGTCTCGCTGCGCGTTCGTCGGGGCGAATTTTCCGCGTTGCTCGGCCCGAGCGGGTGCGGCAAGACGACGTTGCTGCGGATGATTGCCGGGTTCGAGACGCCCACGAACGGCCGCATCGTCATCCACGGCGAGGACGTGACGGACCTTCCGCCGTATCGCCGGCCGACCAATCTCGTCTTCCAGCATTACGCGTTGTTTCCTCACCTCACGGTCGCGGAAAATGTCGCGTTCGGACTGCGATACAAGCAGTCGGCGGCCGGCGATCGGCGATCGGCGATTCAACAGGCGCTCGCGCTCGTGAAGCTGACCGGCCTGGAGACGCGCCGTCCCGACCAGCTCAGCGGCGGCCAGAAACAACGCGTGGCGCTCGCCCGGGCGCTGGTGCTCGAACCACAGGTGCTTCTCCTCGACGAACCGCTCGGCGCGCTCGACCAAAAACTGCGCCGGGAGATGCAGGTCGAGTTGAAGGCGTTGCAACGGCAGCTCGGCATCACGTTCCTCTTCGTTACGCACGATCAGGAGGAGGCGCTGACGATGAGCGACCGCATCGCGGTGATGAACGCCGGTCGGGTCGAGCAAGCGGGCGCGGCGGCGGAGGTGTTCGAACGGCCCCGGACGCGGTTCGTGGCCGAGTTCATGGGCGCGGCGAACTTTTTCAACCTCGATGCCGCTCCGTTCATCGTCCGGCCCGAGAAGCTGGACTTGCATCTGCACCAGCCGTCCACGAAAGCTTCGCTCGAAGTCACCATCTGCGAGCGCGTCTATCAGGGCATCAACACCGTCTGGATCGTCGAAAGCGCGCGCGGCGAGCGGTTCACTGTGTGCGAACAAAACGACCGGCCATTCGCAGACGAATCGAACTTCCAGGTAGGTCGCAAGGCGTTCCTGTGTTGGGACGCAAAGCATCAGGTCGCGCTCACGGAAGGGAGTTCGTCGTAGCGCAGTTCACCGCGCGATTCGGGGATCCAACACGGCAATGAATCGCCTTACTACAAACAACCGAAACAAAACTGTCTGGCCTTTGGTGATGCCGACGTGGCTCGTGCTCGGCGTGTTCTTCCTGTTGCCGCTGGGGATCGTCTTTGTCGTCAGCTTTGCCCAGCGCGGCGCCTACGGGGAATTGAAGCCCGTCACGGACTTCTGGCAGCATCTTTCCTCCGGGGAGTTCCTTGCCAACTATGGCCGGTCGCTCGACCCGCTCTATCTCGGGATCGGCTGGCGGTCGCTTTGGATTGCGACGGTGACGACGGGCCTCTGCTTGTTGATCGGCTACCCGGTCGCCTATTACATCGCGCTTCTGGCGCGGCCACACCGAAAGAACCTCCTCCTCGCTCTGGTGGTCGTGCCTTTCTGGACGAGTTTTTTGATTCGCACGTATGCCTGGATGCTGATCCTGCGCACCGAGGGGCTGGTGAACACGCTGTTGCTCCAGGCGGGACTCATCGGCGAGCCGCTCGACCTTCTCTACAACGAATTCGCCGTGCTCGTCGGCCTGGTCTATGGCGAACTGCCGTTCATGGTTCTGCCGATCTACGCCGCGCTCGAAAAACTCGACCGCTCCCTGCTCGAAGCGTCCACCGACCTCGGCGCGCCACCGTGGTCCACGTTCTGGCGGGTGACGGTGCCGTTGACGATGCCGGGCATCGTGGCCGGGGTGGTGCTCGTGTTCATCCCGAGCCTCGGGCAGTTCATCGTATCGGACCTCCTGGGTGGATCGAAGAGCATCCTGGTGGGAAACCTGATCCAGAACCAGTTCACGGTCGCGCGGAACAAACCGTTCGGCGCGGCGATTTCGTTCGAGCTGATGGCCGTCGTACTGGCGATGCTTCTGGCGTACACCTGGTACGCGAAGCGGGGAGGCGGGAACCGTGAAATCTGAAACGTGCCTGGCACCCGGCCGCGTGTGGCTCGCCGCCCATGCGTGGTTGGTGTATTTGTTCCTCTACGCGCCGATCGTCATCCTCATCCTCTTCTCGTTCAACCGCGCGAAGCAGACGGCGGTGTGGGAAGGATTCACGCTCGAATGGTACGCCAAGCTGGTCCGCAACGAACTGATCCTGCGTTCGGTGAAGAACAGCCTGCTCGTGGCGGCGATCACGACGGCGGTGTCCACCGTGATCGGCACGATGGCCGCGCTCGCGCTCGACCGAGGTCCAGCGCGGTCCAAATTGCCGACGCAAACGCTTTTGTACCTGCCGGTCATCATTCCCGAGATCGTGCTCGGCGCGGCGCTGGTGACGTTCTTCGGCGCGGTGCACTGGCGGCTGGGCTTGGGGACGGTGGTGATTGCGCACGTCGTGTTCAGCATTTCGTACGTGGCGATCGTCGTCCGCGCGCGGTTGGCGGGGTTCGATCGCTCGCTGGAGGAAGCCGCAATGGACCTCGGCGCAACGCCGGTGCAGACTTTCTTCCGGGTGACGCTGCCGTTGATCCTGCCCGGCATCGTAGCGGGCGCGTTGCTGGTGTTCACCATCTCGATCGACGATTACGTCATCACGTCGTTCGTGGCGGGCGTGGGCGCGACGACACTGCCGCTGCAGATTTACTCGATGTTGAAAGTGGGTGTCACGCCCGAGGTGAACGCGGTCTGCGCGCTGCTGCTCGTCTTCACCGTGGTCTTGATCGTGACAGCGGAGAGACTGTTGCGCAGAAGTGGATAAGATCGACAGGACACGCCACGGGTTCTGAGCGGGCTGGGACGGGCTAGCTAGCTAAGCTAGGACAAGGTCTCGTAGTACGACTCGGTCGCCAGTCCTGTTTTCTCCCGCACGGCGGAGGCGATTGCATCGACCTCGGGATGGCTCAGGCCGGTAACGGTCGGGTCGGCGGGCGGACGAGCCAGCGTGTACACCTGCACGAGTTTGATCCGTCCGCCGTTGCGGAGAATGTGGTTCAACCGGCCGCAGTACGCCTCGATTTCCTGCTGACTGGGGCCGACACCGCCATGCCGGACAAACATGCTCTGGATGACGATGGGCCGGTCGTTCGCGACGCGCTGGATGTTTTCGAGGACGCGCTGGAAGGGGACCCGGCTCTTGTCGATTTGCTTGTAATACGCCTCTGTGCCCGCGTCGAGCTTGGCCCAAATCTCGCCGTTGTGCTGATCGAGCCAGAGGAGCGCTTCCTTGACGGTGGGGCGATTGAGGCCGGTGGCGTTGGTGATGATGACGATCTTGAGGTTCGGCAGCCCGACCTCGCGCTTGATACGCACGGCGGCTTTGACGATCTCCAGAAAATACCGCGAGGTCGTCGGCTCGGCGTCGCCGCTCAGGGCGATGTCGCGCAGGACGAACAACTCGTCGCGCACCTGATCGAACGGGGGCACGGACTTCAGTTCGCGGGATTGCGCCATCGTCAGCAGCGTCCGCAGTTCGTGCTCCAACGTCGGCATGTCCACCTTGGTGACCGTGGCCGGCGTCTTGCGGTCCACCTGGCAATAGACGCAGTCGAAGTTGCAGACCTTGTCCGGGTTCGGATTGATGCCGATGGAGATGCCCTTCGACCGCCGCGAGAGCACCGGATAGGCGAATCGGAACTCCTGCACGCGCCGCGGCGAGCGAACGGAGAACGTGCGCGGATGAAACCGAGCCGGGTCCACGCGTGGAGTCGCTGTCGTCATGATGGCTTGACTGTAGCAGGCCGGACATCGTCGGCAAGCGGCGACTGCGCGACCGGGCGCAGTTTGCCGTCGCTCGTGAGCGTGAACTCCCGCCCGCGCCAGCACAGGCGGTTGCCGGTAAAGGCGAGGACCCACCAGAGTGTTCCCAACCAATCGCGGAGGGGCATGAGCCACACGTAGGCGGACGTTTTCAGGTCGGGCAAATAGCTGAGCAGCAACGCGAACGTGTACGCCAGCCGGGCCGTCACCACACCGGCCCACACGGTCCAGCCGAGCGGGGAGAAGCCAGCGGACAGGAGGAACAATGTGGCCCAGGTCGTGCCGTGGGTGAGCACGGAAAAGAAATACCCGAGCGGACGGCAGACCCGGTAGGTTCGCGCGAGGCGGACTTGGTGCTGCATCATGCGCAGACAGGAAGTCTCATGGTGGATCAGGTCCACAAGGTAGTCGCTCAGCACCAGTTTGTGGCCGTGTGCACGGACCAGCTTGCCCAACATGTAGTCGTCGGCAAGTTGATCACGGATCGCGTCGAACCCGCCGATTTCGACCAGACACCGGCGCCGGACCACCATTGTTGCGCCGAGCGCGAAGTCCAGCCTGCCGAATCGTTCGACGAGCAAGATCGACGGGACGAATTCCGTGCAAAACGTGAGCGCCTCGATTGCTGCGGGCACTGTGCGCGGTGCTTTCCAGCGGTAAGGGCAGCAGACCAACCCCACCGTTTCGTCGGCGAGCGGCGCGACGATCCGCTGCAAATAGTCGTTGCCGACCAGGATGTCGCTGTCACAGATGACCAGAACGTCATGTTTCGCCCTCGGCAACATCGAGCGGAGGTTGTTGACCTTGCGGTTGGCGCCGCCGTTCTCGCCGCAGATGACCAGGGCGATGTCCTTTTCCGGAAATTCGGCGATGATCTTCCGAAGAATGGGCACGCTGGGTTCGGATTCGTCCTCCACGCCGAAGAGTATCTGATAAGCCGGATAGTCCTGCTCGCACAGCGCGCGGAGATTTTCTTCGAGATCGTCATCCAAGCCGCGCATCGGCTTGAGCACCGAAATGGGTGGGCGGAAGCGGTCGCTCGGCGGTGGCCGGCGGCGATGGAAGAACAGCGCCGTGCAGGAGAAGCCCAGGAGCCAGAAGACGAATGAGCAGACGATGCCGAGTAGGCAGAGAGCCGTCAGCGAAAGGGGAGGCGGCAACATTGGACGCCGGATGTCCTAAGCGGCGGTTGGCGCGGTCCTCCGCAGCGAGAGAAACCGGAAAAACTCGGCTCCCTCCCGCAACCGCCGCTGAGCAACTTCCTTGTCCTTCAGCATGGTTTTGACGATCCGCAGGATGGGCCGGGGACGGAAGTAGTAGCGCTTGTAGAACTTCTCCAGCGACGCGCTGATCTCGCGCGCGCTCAGGCCGGGGTATTCGAGGACGGCGTTCTGGATGCCACTGCCCGAGACGAGCTGGTCGGACCTGAGGTGTCCGTTCTCGACGGCCCAGTGATACAACTCGGTGCCGGGGTAGGCGGCCGCGAGCGAGACCTGGATGCTGAACACGTCGAGTTCGCATGCATAACGCATCGTTTGCTGGATTGACTCGCGCGTTTCGCCGGGCAGTCCGAGAATGAATGTGCCGTGGATGACGATGCCGAGCCGATGGCAGTTTCTCGTGAACTCCCTGGTTTGTTCGATGCGAACGCCCTTCTTGATGTTGTCGAGGATCTGCTGGTTGCCGGATTCGTACCCGACCAGCAGCAGCCGCAGTCCGTTCTCCTTGAGGATCTTGAGCGTCTCGTAGTTGACGTTCGCGCGGGAGTTGCACGACCAGGTGATCCCGAGAGCGCCGAGCTTTTTGGCGATTTCGCGAGCCCGCGGCAGATGGGCGGTGAACGTGTCGTCGTCGAAGAAAAACTCCTTCACCTGCGGGAAGAGTTCTTTCGCCCGTTTCATCTCCTGATACACGCTTTCGGGACTGCGTGTCCGGTAGCGGTGCCCGCCGATGGTCTGCGGCCAGAGACAAAACGTGCATTGCGCCGGGCAGCCCCGCCCCGTGTACAGCGAGACGTATGGATGCAGCAAATAACCAATGAAGTATTTCTCCACGTGCAGGTCCCGCTTGTACACGTCCACGACGAATGGCAGGTCGTCCATGTTCTGGATCAATTCGCGCTCGGGGTTGTGGACGACCTGTTCGTTTCGGCGGTAACTGATGCCCCGGATCGTTTCCAACGGCCTGCCTTCGGCAACGTCGTTGAGCGTGTAGTCGAACTCCTTGCGAGCCACAAAATCTATGGCTTGCGAGGCGTTGAGCGTTTGCTCGGGCAGGACGGCTGCGTGCGCTCCGACGAAGCCGATGCGCATGTCCGGATAGTGGCGCTTGAGTTCCTCCGCAACCTTGCAGTCGTTCTGGATTGAAGGTGTGCTCGTGTGGATTACCGTCAGGTCGAAGTCCCCGGCCATGTCGAGCACGTGTTCAACGCCAAGGTCGTGGGCGGGGGCATCGACGAGTTTCGAGTTTTTGACGATCGCCGCGGGTTGTGCGAGCCAGGTCGGGTACCAGAACGAACGAATCTCCCGCCGAGCCTGGTAGCGCGAGCCTGCGCCGCCGTCGAAGCCATGGAAGCTGGGCGGATTCAAAAATAGCACGCGTGCGCTCATTTAATTCGTGGCTCCGGATCCTGCGGCTCACCTTTGACTGTCGGTGCCAAAATAGTTGGACCAAGCCAGTTCAAGCAAGCCGGGAGTGAGCGCGAGCGGGCGGTTCTCGTACCGGCAGATGTCGAGGCAGCGCTCGACGAGGTCGCGCGGCTCGCAGCATCGCATCGGACGATCATCCCGTTTGTAGAGCACCATCAGCACGTCGATCAGCCTGGGGTCGAAATTCAGCTCCCGCGATTCGACGTAGCGCTGGAAGATTTCGGCGTAGGTTTCGTTGGTCGGCATGTCCACCTTGAGCCGATACCCCATGCGTCGGAGGAACGCATCGTCCACGAGTTCGCTCGGGTTGAGGTTGGTGGCGAAGATCAGGAGTTGCTCGAATGGGACCTGGATTTTCTTGCCGGTGTGGAGGGTGAGATAGTCCACGTGGCCTTCGAGGGGAATGATCCAGCGGTTGAGCAAGTCGCTGGGTTCGACGCGCTGGCGGCCGAAGTCGTCGATCACCAGCGTGCCGCCGTTGGATTTCATCTGGAAGGGCGCTTCGTAAAAGCGAACGCTTTGGCTGTAGATGAGGTCCATCGTCTCGATGGTCAACTCGCCTCCGACGATGACCAAGGGGCGCTTGATCTTGACCCAGCGATGATCGTAACGGAACGCCGGTTGTGGGTTGATCGGTTCGTGATTGTGTGAGTCGAGGATCTTGATGACCTGGCCATCGACTTCGATCGCGTAGGGGATCCAGATTTCGCCGCCGAGCGAGTCATGCAAGGCCTTGGCGATGGAGGTCTTGCCGTTTCCCGGTGGGCCGGTCATGAACAAGCTCCGGCGAGAGTTGGCCACGAGGCCCAGTGTTTGGATGGTGGACTCGGGTAGAACGAGGTTTTTTAAGGCCGCCTGCACGCGCTCTGGCTGAAGTGGCTCTTTCGTTTTCTCCTGCCATTGAACCATCGCCGTATATGCGCTCAAGGAAACCGGCGCAGGGCCGATGTATCCGCTGATGTCGAGCAATCGGCGGACGCGCTCCCATCCGCGATCGAGCATTGCATAACGATGGTTCTGAAAGCCGGCGGTGCCACGGATTTCGATAAATTTCTCGCGGTACAAGTGCTGGAGCATTAGTTCCGTCACCGGCATGGGCAGTTTCAACTTCTCGGCAGCCCGTTCTGTTGTGCAGTTTGTGTCGGAATAGACCGTTTTCAGGGTGAGATCGGCGAGGAACCCGAAGTCCAGTCCCGTGTTCTCCACTTTCTCGGGTATCGCGGGCGCAAGTCTGTCCGTTGTAACGGGACGGTCCAATGTGTCCGTGCGGGGTTCCTCGACCTTCATTCCACGTCAGTTATACTGCAAATCTGCGGGTGTGCAAAACTTTTGGAGAGGAGCGGATGGGGGAAAAAACTCCTTGGTGCTGGCACCGTGGCAGCTTTCAGGGATGCGGAATACGTTCACCAGCGGGTTGCCTCATTCTCGGCTATCCCCGTGGAAAGGGCCAGTTTACGGATGGTCCGTGGCATACTGGCTGCTAATTTCCCTCTCATGCGATTTCAATTGCCCTCTGTTTCACTCGGCTCTCGTGGCCCGGCAATGCCTTCGGTCATTGCAGCCCTCGACGTCGGCACAAGCCGTGTGAAATGCATGCGCATGCAGCGACGCTCGGGCCGATACGTGCTCACGCATTTTGCGTCCCGTAGCGCGCTTCCTGCCAGCGGAGAGAGTCAGGTCCCGCAGCCGCAGATGTCGGAGATCATCCGCGGGCTGATGAAGGAAATCGGAGTGAAACGAGGACACGCGGTCGCCTCCCTCAGCGCCCGCTCGACGCTGATCCGCCACGTGGAGTTTCCTCAGATGCCGCTCGAGGACATGAAGAAAGCGCTCAAGTTGAATAGCGCGCCCTACCTCCATCAGCAGTACACGAACTACAACTTCGACTGCTACATCATTCCGCCCCGAGGCGAGGCGCCCAAAGGGCCGGTGAAGTTGCAGGTCCTCGTGGGTGGGGCGAGCACGCAGGACGTGTTGTACTGCCGCGATTCCATCCTCGGGGCCGGACTGATCCCGCTCGCGATCAACCTCGCGCCGGTCGCCGTGTTGAACGCCTATGAATCGAGCGATCCCAAGATGATGGAAGAGGACACGGTGGCCCTGGTGGATGTCGGCTACGAGAACTCCGTCATCAGCATTCTGAGCAAGGGCCAGCCGCTGCTGACGCGATCGATTCCGTTTGGGGGATCACACGTCACGGGTCACATTGCCAAGACCTTGAGCGTGGACGAAAAAGCCGCCGAGGAAGAGAAGCTGAAGATGACCGAAGCGGTCCAAGTGCTCGTCGCCTCGTGCCTTTCTGTGTTCGCGCGACAACTCCGGTCGTCCATCGATTTCTTCGAGCGCCAATACGAAGTGCCAGTCAAACGCGTCCTCTGTTCCGGAGGGACCGCGCTCTCGAACGTCATTCTGCAGTTCCTGACCGACGAGATCGGTCTGCCATGCAAGGCCTGGGACCCAACCGAAAACGTCGAGAAGGACCTCAAGAGCCAGAAATCGGAGCTATTGAAGGAGCAAGGCGCAAACTTCGCCGTGGCCATGGGAACGGCCCTGGCTGTCATGTGACCGAGGAGAACGACGATGCCAATTCGGATCAATCTTCTGGAGGAAGAACAGAAGGCAAAGCTCGCGCGAAAGCGCGATCCCGTGATGCTTACGGTGCGCCTCGGCGTGCTTGCCGTGGCCTTGGCGCTCGTGGGGTCCGTGATCCTCTACGCACGCGAACGCGCCATGAAGGCGCAGCTTGCCGGTCTTCGAGCCGAATGGGAGCAACGCCAGGCGGGCTCGGTCGCAACCGAGAACGAGATCAAATTGCTGCAGCAATCGATTGCCAAAGTGGGCATCGTGCGCACCCAGGTTCAGAACCGTTTCCTGTGGGCGCCGCAACTCGAGCTCTACAAGGATGTGATCCCCAGTACGATCCAAATTACGCGGTTCGTCGGTCATCGGGAGGTTTCGACCGCCTCCGCAGCGCCCGGGTCCAAGGGGCCGGCGTCGCCGAGAGAACAGGTGAAGGTTACCCTGGAGGGGGTTGCAGAAGGAGGCCGCCCGGAACTGGTAGTCCATGATTTTCTTACGCAGTTGAAGGCCAACCGACGGCTTACGGACCAGGTCGAAGAAATCCGCCTTGTGTCGTTGACGAAGGGCGGTTTGGTGAGATCGGTCGAATCGATCGGCGGCACGGGGGAGCAAACCAATGCCCGTTTTGTGATCGAAATCCAGTACAAGCAGCGGCCAATCCAGGCCTAAATCGCCATGACAATCGAAAAGGAAAAACTACAGAAGATCGTGGCCATCGCCATTGGCGCAACCTGCGTGGCTGTCGCGTACTATCAGTTTGTCATCGAGGGATTTCAGCTCAGCGCCATTCGAAAACTCCAAACGGAAGTCACCAGCCTGCAAGACAAGATTTCCAAGGCGAAGGACAACGAGAAGAAGCTCGTCATTCTCAGCAACACGAGCAAGCAAGACGAGCCCTTCCTGGCAGCGCAGGAAACAAAAATCGTAAAGGGCGACCAAATCGCCTGGCTGTGGCGGGAAATGTGCGACTTCGCAGACAAGCGGAAGATGAACCGGCTGGCAGTGGTGCCGGAGTCGCCGACGCCGAACGGATTGCCCGACAACGACGTGTACGAAGCAACGGGAGCGTCGCTGAACATGTATTGCGGGTATCACAAGCTCGGCGAATTCATGCGCGACCTCGAGAACTTGTTTTCCACGCTCCAAGTGCAACATGTCGAGATCATTGGCGGAGGTGAAGCAACCCCAGATAGCCATACCGTCCGCGTGCAATTCCAGTTGTTGGCCCTCAAGGATGAAAAACCGGATGCCTCGAAAGTGGCCCAATCCTCTTCCAAGGAATAAATAAATAGTATGAATCGCAAGCATTCTCAGACCTGTATGGTACTGTGCGTCATCATTTGCCACCTGACCGCGTTGCTCGTGGTAGCAGAGTCGCAGGGAGCCGCTTCGACCGATCCGTCCCAATCGGGATCCTCTTACAACAACGCAAACAACCGCCCGGATCCGTTCCTGCCGGTGCGCTTGAAAGGCCGAGGCCCTGATCCCGTGGTCACGGTGAATGAAGGGGAATTGCACTTGCAGGGCATACTCTGGCATCCGACCAGGCCGGTCGCCGTGGTCAACCGCCAGCGCGTCTTCCTGAACGACACGGTGACGATCCGGTTGAACTCCGGGGAGCATTCGGTGAAGGCCATTGCGATCGAGCGGGAAAAGGTGGTCCTGAAGGTGGACGATCGACAAGTGGAACTTGTGCTGGAGCGGTAGTTCCGAGAATACCTGCTCCCCAATGATTTCCTCGGTTTGCAGCCAGTCGTGATGCAGATGCCAGTGATGGCCCGTTTACTGCTTTTCCAGATTGCGGCTCTGAACGAGCCGCCAAAAACAAAGCAACGAAGGTTCGGAGGACCATGAAAACAAAGCTAGTCATCGTCACAACGCTGTTGGCAGGATCGCTCGCCTTTGCTGAAGAGCAAGCCCCCGCCGACGCCAGTCAAGAGCAGGCCCCTGAAGTTAGTCAACCCGACCAGCCGGAGAGCAGCCAGCCGGAAGCCAGCCAACCGGAAGCAACCCAACCAGAGCCCAGCCAGGCCGAAAACGGACAAGCCAGTGAGAGTGAAGCCGCACCGGTCGAGGTCGCGCAAGCGGAGACACCCGCCGCGGCCGCGGCAGCGCCCGAGACGGCGGCTGAGTCCGAGGAATCAAAGCCCTCGGGCGAAGCCCCGACCAGCATTGAGTACGTCGGCGCTGAGATCGCGGACGTTTTGCGCACTCTCGCCCGACAAGCGGGGCTCAACATCGTCCTTGCCGAAGACGTGCAGGGCAAAGTGACGATCAGCCTGACGGACGTTCCGTACGAGAAGGCCATGAAGCTGATCGCGGAATCGAAGGGATTCGTCCTCACGAAGGAAGACAATGTTTTGAAGGTACAGTCAAAGGCCGCGGTTGCGGCGGAACCTCTTCAGGAGGAGATCATCACCCTCGAGTACACAACGGCGGCCGATGCCGAGAAGGTCGTGAAACCGTTCCTGACTCAGGGCCGCGGCAGCGTCACTATCGATACGCGCAGCAACACGCTCGTCGTTTCCGATGTGCCAGCTCGTTTGGAGCAGATCAAGGAGATCGTGAGGCGGATCGATCAGCAGACTCCGCAGGTCATGATTGAAGCGCGCGTGATTGAGACCGCGAAGAACCCGAGACAAGACTATGGCATCCGGTGGGATTCCCTCCGCAACTACGAAATCGCCGCGAAGAACATGGGGTACAAGTTCGATCCGACCAGGGGCGCATTCGGACGATACCCGGGCGGCGACAAAGAGGTGCCGATCCGGGATGCTGAGGTCGCGGTCCTCACGGCAAGCGATTTCCGGCTGCTGATCAGCTTCCTGAACAGCAACGGCGAAACCGAGTTGCTCGCCAGTCCGCGCATCGTGACCACGGACAACAAGGAAGCGAAGATCAACATCGCGCAGCAGTTCCCGATTCCGTCGTTTACTTTCAACCAGCAGACGGCTTCGTTGGAAGTGTCCGGCTTCACGTTCAAAGACATCGGCATCCTTCTGGGGGTGACGCCACACATCAACAAGAACGGCTTCGTCACACTCGAACTGAAACCCGAGGTCAGCAGCTTCGATCCGACCAAGGTGCAAACCTTCGGCGGCGCCGTGCAGGCCCAGGTCCCGATCATCGACACACGGAACCTCCAGGCGAGCGTGTTGATCAAGGACGGTCATACTCTCGCCATCGGAGGGTTGATCCGCGAGGATATTACCCGCAGCTTCACCAAAGTCCCGCTGATGGGTGACATTCCAGGTTTGGGGGCGGCTTTCCGAAGCAAGAGCTTCGACAAATCGAAACGCAACCTCCTGATCTTCATCACGCCGACGGTCGTTGGGCCCGAGGGTAGCACCGGCTTCGAAGACCAGTACACGGGTGTCAAAGGCACCGCTGACGACGACTATGCCAATCCAAAGGGCTGGCGCGACAACGCCTTCCCGGTGCGCGAGCAAGGGAAGCGGGCGCGAGCTGTGGCAGCGTCGAAGTAGCTAACGCATCGTTCTCCTGAACCGAAAACGGCTGGCTCCTCCGGAGAGCCAGCCGTTTCGTTTTCTCTCCGAGTCGCCAAGAATTCCGTGGCGGGAATTTCCGTTGACAGCCCCTCTTGCCATGTTAGGCTCCCAAACGGTTAACGACAGTAGAAAGGAACCGCCATCATGATCAATCGCAAGCTGGGAGTTTGGTTGTTCGTTTTCGCCTTGTTCTTCGGTCTATCGGCCCCACCCACGTTCGCGGACGATGCCGCCCGCAAGCTGGGCCGAGGTTTGGCAAACACTCTGTTTGGCGTCGCCGAAATTCCGATTCAGATACAGGCCACGTTGGAGCAAAAGGGCAGCGGTGCAGCGGCCACCTACGGCGTTATCAAGGGATTCGGTCGCTTTTTCATGCGCGAAGGCATCGGCATCTACGAGATTCTGACGTTCCCGATTCCCTACCCGAAGTATTACGAGCCGATCATGGAACCGGAATACCTGCTCAACGAAATGGATTGAACAACCGTTTTTTTCGAAGAGGCGTCCAGGCGAACGGAGCTTGGGCGCCTTTTTTGTGTCGGAATCCGCTCGAACGCCCGGGCGTCTTGGCCTGTCCAAGCGATAGAATTCCATAGGTGATGTCATGAAGAATGGATCGAATCGAACAGCCGCGTTGCTGCTCACCGTCCTGCTGGTGAGCGGCTTGGTATGGGGAATCTTCAACATCGTTCTGACAACGGAGACTGCTACCGCCGCTCCCAAAGGGCCTCTTCTGGGCGAGAACCAGACGAAGCTCCTCCAGCAGATCAACCAGGAGCAAACCGCCCTGGCAAAAGCAGTCACTCCTGCCGTCGTGATGATCACGGGCACAAAGGAAGTCCGACGCTCGCGGGGCGAACACCCGTACTTTGACGAACCGTTCTTCCGCGAGTTCTTCGGTCGGGAGTTCCAATGGCCGCGGCAGTGGCAGGAAAGGTTCCTCGGCTCGGGGGCCGTCGTTAGCGAAGATGGCTACATCCTGACGAACCACCACGTGGTGGACAAGGCCAAGGGCAAGAAGGTCGCCGTCATTTTCGCAGATCGCCGGGAACTGGAGGGCAGGATTGTTGGTTCCGACTCGAAAACCGAGGTCGCAGTGATCAAGGTCGATGCGAAAGGATTGCCCGCCTTGCCGTGGGGAAACTCGAACGAGTTGCAAGTCGGCGAGGTCGTGTTTGCCGTTGGAAGCCCCTTCGGATACAGCCAGACCCTCACCAAGGGGATGGTAAGCTATCTGGGACGCACCGGCATCATCGACGGGGGCAAGGGCTACGAGAACTTCATCCAGACGGACGCGGCGATCAATCCCGGCAACTCCGGCGGTCCGCTCGTGAACATCCGTGGCGAGATCGTTGGCGTGAACACCGCCATCGCCTCGGCCAGCGGCGGATTCAATGGGGTTGGGTTCGCCGTGCCCAGCAACCTCGCTCGCAATGTGGTCGATAGTTTGATCAAACACGGGAAAGTCATGCGACCCTGGCTGGGCGTGAGCCTGCAGGACTTGAACGAGGGCCTCGCCAAATCCTTCGGCCAGGAAGGAGTGAAGGGCGCCTTGATCAGCGATCTCGTGAAAGACAGTCCTGCCGACAAGGCCGGGTTGCAGCGCGGCGATGTGGTCGTCCGGTTCGGCAACGAAGAGGTGCACGACAGCGGGCATCTCAAATATCTCGTCGGCCAATCGCCGGCTGACGGTTCGGTGAAGGTGTCCGTGCTTCGCGACGGAAAGAAGAAGGACTTCGTCGTGAAGCTCGAACCGCAGCCGAAGGACTTCGAATCGCGCTTCGGCGGCAGGCAGGCGGAAAGCGAGGAGGAGGAAGGAGAATCCGAAACGGACAGCGCGCGGGACAATGTCTTGAACGGCATCAGCGTGCAGAATCTGAACAAGGCCCTGGCAGATCGCTACGATGTCCCGTCCGATGTGGGAGGCGTGCTCGTCACGGACGTCGTCCCCGACAGCGTCGCCGGGGAGAAGGGCTTGCGCCGGGGCGACGTGATCGAGGAAGTCAAACGCCAGCCGGTCAAGAGCGTCGCCGACTTCGAACGGATCGCCTCCAAGATCGGGGAGGACGAAACGGTCCTACTCGCGGTGAACCGGCGGGGAATGAGCCTGTTCATAGCGCTGACGCCAGCGCAGGGGGAAGAAGGTAGCGACTGAGTTCCCGGCGAAGCGCCATTGACCACGGGGCAGCCGATCTGCTAGAAGCATCGGCGCCCCATGAAACTCAAGCATCCTCTTCCGACCACCGTCATCGGCAGTTACTCGCGGCCCAAGTGGCTCGATCTCGCGCTGCTCAACCGCAAGAAGGGCCTGCTTACCGATGCGCAGTTGCAGGAAGCCTTCGATCACGCCGTCCGCTCCGCCATTCACGATCAGGAACTCGCCGGCATCGACTACATCAGCGACGGCGAACTGCGACGCGAGACGATGGTGTATTTCTACTCGCGCAACATCCACGGCTTCCAATTCGACGGCAAACTGCGCGCCATCGGCAACCTCGACAGCCATATCCGGATGCCCGACCCTGTGGTTGTTTCCAAAGTGCGTCGCAAGAAAATCCCGATGGCCGAGCATTTCACCTTCTTGCGCGACCATTGTATCCGCTCGACGCCCAAGGTCTGCTGCACTGGCCCGCACATGATCGCCAAGCGCGCCGAAAACCGGGCTTACAAGACCGACAAGGAACTCGTCTTCGACCTCGCCGATATCATCAACGCCGAACTCAAACGCATCGAGGCGCAGGGCTGCCGGTGCATCCAGATCGATGAGCCGGTATGGATCGGCTACCCGGACGAGATGGGGTGGTGCGTCGAAGCCTTCAATCGGACTGTGCGCGGGCTCAAGTCGTTTATCGCCGTCCACGTTTGTTTTGGCAACTACCTCGGCAAACAATTGTTCCACGGCAAACTCGAATCGCTTTTCCCGGCCATCCTCGGCGTTAACGCGCACTGCCTGAGCTTTGAATACGCGCGCCTCGGTTTCTGGCAGTTGGACGTGTTCAAAAAGCACCAATGGCGCGGCCACCTTTGCGCCGGCGTGGTGGACGTGAAGAACAACGTCATCGAAACCCCGCAGCTCGTGGCCAGGCGCATTCGCAAGGTGCTTGAATACTTCCCCGCGGACAAAGTCATCCTCGCGCCCGATTGCGGCTTGAAATTCCGCCCGCGCGCCCTGGCCTTTGGAAAACTCAAGGCGCTGGCGGAGGGCGCGGCGTTGGTCCGATCGAAGCTCTGAGCGATGACCGGTTCGTTTGTGGTGGATACCGCTGGCGCGCTTCGCATCCTCGTTCCATGCGTGCGTTGAAAATCCGTCTCGGTCAGTCCCCGCGCGAGTTGCGGGCAGGTCTGGCGAAGATCGAGGCCGAATTTCCCCACCGGTTTGGCAATGCGCGACGGGACCACGGGATCGTCTTCGAGAAACTTCCGCAGGGGGCCGGCAGTTCGCTCCGCGTGGAACGGACGACGGCGCAAACGCGAATCCGATACAACCGGCCCGCCGACGCCTTCCGCGCGCTGGGGCGGGTGTTGGGTCAAACGGACCGCACACCCACCGGCGCCTTCGAGGAAACCTGCGCTTTCACCATGCTCGGCGTGATGCTGGACGCTTCGCGCAACGCCGTGCCAACGGAACGCACCCTCGAATCCTTCCTGTGCCGGTTCGCTCTGATGGGAATCAACACCCTGATGCTCTACACGGAAGACACATACGAGGTCCCCGGTGAACCGTTCTTCGGCTACCTGCGTGGCGGGTACACGCGGGCGGAACTGAAGCGGCTCGACGATTTCGCTTATCGACTGGGCATCGAGATGGTTCCGTGCATCCAGACGCTCGGGCACATGGGGCAAGTCCTACAATGGCCGGCATACGCCAGGTATGTGGATACGCCGGCGATCCTGTTGGCGAACGAAGCAAAAACCTACGCGCTGATCGAGAAGATGATCCGCGCGGTCAGCGCGCCGTTTCGTTCGCGTCGAATCCACATCGGCATGGACGAGGCGCACGGTCTTGGGACCGGTAACTTCAAGCGCCGACACGGCGAGCGCGATCCCTTTGACATCTTCAACGAACATCTCGCCCGTGTCCGCGCCATCTGCCGTCGCCTGCGACTCCAGCCGATGATCTGGAGCGACATGTACTTCCGGCTCGGCTCGAAGCGCAACGATTACTACGACAAGGAGAGCGTGATCCCGCCGCGAGTGATCGCCAAAATCCCGCGCGACGTGCAGCTTGTCTATTGGGACTATTACCATCACGACGCTGGATTTTACCGGGAATGGATTCGGCGTCATCGACGGCTCGGGTCAGAACCGATCCTGGCCACGGGCGTGTGGACATGGGACCATTTTTGGGCGGCCCTGCCGCACACGTTCAGCGCGCTCGACGCCTGCATGCGCGCCTGCAAGGCCGAGGGCGTCCGCGAGGTGTTTGCGACCATGTGGGGCGACGACGGGGTCGAGTGCGATTTCCATTCGGGCCTGCCCGGCCTCCAGTATTTTGCCGAACACGCCTATCAGTCGAACGTGGACCGGGACCGCCTGCGCTCGAACTTCTGCGGCTCGTGCGACGCCCGCTTTGACGACTGGTGCACTGCAAGCCAGCTCGATTCGGTGCCCGGTCTCGCGAGGCCCGAGCGTTCGGCGACAAACATCAGCAAGCTCATCCTCTGGCAAGACCCGTTCCTCGCGCTCGCCGATCCGCACCTCGACGGTTTCTCGTTGCGTGGACACTACCGGGAGCTGGCCCGTTCGCTGGACGCGGCCGCGAAATCGTCCCTCGCCCAGCGCCGCCTCCGTTTTCCCGCCGCCCTCGCGCGCGCGGTGGGCCACAAATGCGAGTTGCGTCGCCAACTCGCGCGCGCCTATGCCGGGAACGATGCGCATGCGCTGCAACGAATCGTCAATCGCGACCTGCGTGCCGTGAGCCGGGCGGTGAACGACCTGTGGCAAATTCATCGCAGGATGTGGCTCGCCACGTACAAACCGTTCGGCTGGGAAGTGCTCGAGCGTCGCTACGGCGGACTCCTCGCGCGTCTGGACAGCGTGTCGAGCCGATTGCGTGATTACCTTGCGGGCAAGATCGATTCGATTCCCGAGCTGGAAGTCAACCTGCGACCCACGCTCCGAACCGTGGGCCCCGGCCTCCCCTATGCCCGCTACGCCCGCGTCGCGACTCCCAGCTTGCTGAAGTAGGCAGGCGGTCGAACCCACCGGAGGGCGGACATTCCTGTCCGCCACACCCTGGGACGCCAGGCAGGCGGACAGGAATGTCCGCCCTCCGTCATGTCGCACACGCACAAACTTCACGTCGTTGAAAGATCGGGCCGGGATTTCCCGGTTTAATCAGTAGAAGATGAACGCGCCGCTCGCGATGGCCAACGCAGCAATCGACCCGGCAACGCCAGCCGCCGCTGACGTTACCCGATCACCCGGTGCTCGCGCAGGTATTTCTTGAGCGCCCGGTGATCGAGGGCAATCCCCAGCCCGGGCTCGGTGGGAACGCACGCATACCCATCTTCGTACTGCATGCGCGGCGTGACCAGCGTGTGTTCCCGTACCCATTCGCTTTGCAGATCGCTCGGCATCACGCAGTTGGTCGCCGCGGCGGCAGCGTGGAGCCGAACACGCTGCAACACGCCCAATTCGAGCGCGCTGCCCTGCCAACAATCCTTCCCGTGGAATCGCGCAGTCGCGGCCAACTGGATGAAGTCGAACGTGGACCCGCCGCCGAGGTTCAGGGCGTCCGCCGCCTGCTCGCGCAACGCCCAGCGCAACACGTCTTCGGTGCGGCAGTGGCAAATGATCGGAACACGATACCGCGCGCGCGCGACGCGCCAATCCTCGGGCATGCCGTAGGCGAACGGGTCTTCGACCTGGACGCGGAAGGGGAGCTTCTCGATGGCGTCGAACAGGTGTCCCGTCTCCCGCAGACTTCGCCAGGCGCACATCGGATCGACCGTGAAGTGGAAGTCCGTAGAAACGTGCCGGGATGCTTCGACAAGCGCTTGCACGGTGTCGCCGAGGCCGTCGGACTTGATCTTCATCCCGCGCAGTCCGAGCTGGTCCGCGCGTTTCACGTGCTGGACGAGCCGTCTGGCGTCCGGGCGGTTTGCCCAATAATCCACCGCGACTCGATTGCGCACGGTGCCGCCGAGGAACGTGTCCGCGGGCAATCCCGCCCGTTTGCCCACGGCATCCAACCACAGCGATTCCATCAACGGGCAGCTCCGAGGCAAACCCATCCGCCACGAGGGAACCCGGTAAGGTGATGCCATGCCACCGGGCTGGAACTCGCTGGCCCAGATCATCGAAGGATGCGTTTGCGCCAGATCGACGTTCAGCAGCGAGTGCAACGTTGCTTCCACGGCCTCTGGTGTTTCCCCGCGACCACATTCCCCGATGGCAACCAAGCCGTCTTTCGTACGTCCCTCAACCAGATGAATCGGCAAAGTCGGCCAATCCATCCCGTGTGTGTACGGGCTGCGCTCGGTGGGTTCTCCGAACAAGACGTCCGCGCGCACGGGGACAACCACCTGCCAGATATCGAAACGCGTCAGTCGGAGAGGGGTCATTTCTTTTTGATCGACCTCGCCGCAGGGTCGGTTTCGCCCGTGCCCGGGCATGTAAGGCCTTCCCCAGCGCCGCCAAGCGCTCAACTCATCCGCATCGGCATCAGCACGTACAGGAACGGGGCGTTGATTTTGATTACGCCCGGGCTGAGTTCGTCGGTCATCTCCAAGAACACTTCGTCGGCGTCGAGGTTGCGGAGCGGGTCCATCATGTACTCGGGGTTGAAGGCGATGGACATCTCCTTGCCTTTGTAGTTGATTGCCAGGCTCTCGCGGGCCTCGCCCACGTCCGGGGTGTTGGCGCTGATGGCGAGATTGTTCTTGGTGAAACTGAGTTTCACCGAGTTGGACTTGTCGCTGGTGAGCAACGCAGCGCGGCGAAGCGATGTCAGCAGACCTTCCCGCTCCAAAGACACGCGCTCTTTGCACTCGGCCGGGATCACCTGCCGGTAGTTCGGATACGTCCCCTCGATCAACTTCGAGACGAGCAACAGGCTCGCTTTCGGCTCGGGGGCTTGCTCTTTCGAGGCCGCCGCAGCCGGCTTGCTGAGATGGAATGCGACCTGGTTCTCGCCGATCTGGATTTTGACGTCGCCTTGGTCGGTCAGCAAGCGCAGCAATTCGTTGACGGCCTTGGTCGGCACGATCACGTCGGCTTCGTTGGCCTTGGCGAACTCCTGTTCGTGCTCGGTCAACGCCAGCCGGCGGCCATCGGTGGCGACCACGGTCAGCTTTTCCTCCTTGAACGACATGAGCACCCCATTGAGCACGAACCGGGTCTCGTCGTTGCTGATGGCGTAGGACGTGCGCTTGAGCATATCGCGCAACACCTGTTGAGGAAAACTGAAGTCGCGTTTCCCATCGAACTTCGGCAACGGCGGAAATTCCTCCTCCGGCATGCCCATGATCTTGAAGAACGACGAGCCGCACTTGATCGAAGCGACGTTCTTGTCGTCCACTTCGATCTCGATATCGCTGGTGGGCAACTCGCGGATGATGCTGAACAACCGGCGGGCGGGCAGGGTCGTCGCGCCGCCCTTTTGCACTTCGACCTCGATCTCGCAACGGATGCCGACATCGAGGTCGGTGGTGGTCAGTTGCAGCGCGTTGCCGCTGGCCTTGCACAAGACGTTGGAGAGAATAGGCAAGGTCGTACGCGTACTGACGACGTTCTGGACCTGGTTCAATCCATCCAGGATGCGATCTTTGGCTGCTCGTAATTTCACGGCGTCCCTCTGTTGTTCACGGTTCTATTAATACAGACTGTGGTCTCTAAGACTAAACTATTCTTATTAAGGGCGGTGAATATCTGCAACAAGAATGCATCTCGGCTTCGCGACGCGAGTTACGTCTCAAACCGGGACCAACAACCGGCCAGCAGGATCGGGAACCAGGGAACAAGCCAGTGTTTTCAGTCGCGGTCCAAACTGCTCACATGTTGTCGGGGACATATTGGGAAGCTTGTTCAACGCTGGAGTTGTTGGTTGAGGTAATTGATCGTCTGGCGGAGACTCGGGTCTTGTTCCATCAGGCTCTCGACCAGCCGGCAGGCGTGCAACACCGTGCCATGGTCGCGCCCGCCGAAGGCTTCGCCGATGTCGGAGAGCGAGCTGTGCGTCAGCCGGCGGGTGAGATACATCGCGACTTGGCGGGGGAAAGCGATGTTTTGCGGGCGCCGCTTGCTGGTCATATCGGCCATGCGGATGTCGAAATGCTCGGCCACGCGCTTCTGGATGCTTTCCACGGTGATCGTGCGTCGCGATTCCTCGTGCAAGGCGTCCCGCAGGAGGTGCTCGATGGCCTGCGGGGTCAATTCCGCGCCGGTCAGTGAGGCGTACGATGCGACGCGAATCAGCGCGCCTTCGAGTCGGCGGATGTTCGAGCGAATCTTCTCGGCCAGGAAGAAGACAATCTCGTCCGGGAGCTTGATTTGCATCAACTCTTCCTTTTTCCGCAGAATGGCGACCCGGGTTTCCATGTCGGGCGGCTGCAACTCGGTGACGAGGCCCCATTCGAAGCGGGAGACGAGCCGTTGTTCGAGGCTGGGGATTTCGCTGGCCGGCCGATCACTGGACAACACGATCTGCTTGTGGGCGTCGAACAAGGTGTTGAACGTATGGAAAAACTCCTCCTGCAAGCGTTCCTTGCCGCCGAGGAAGTGGATGTCGTCGATCAACAGGATGTCCGCCTGCCGGTATTTCTTGCGGAACTTGACGAGGGAGCTGGTCTGGATGGCGAGGATGAACTCGTTGGTGAAGCGCTCGGACGAGATATAGACGACCTTGCTGGATTTCTTCTTCGAGTTGGCGTATTGCCCAATGGCCTGCATCAGGTGTGTCTTGCCGAGGCCGACCCCGCCATAGACGAACAGCGGATTGTACGCCTTGGCGGGGGATTGCGCGACGGCCATGGCGGCGGCGTGCGCGAAATGATTGCTCGGGCCGACCACGAACGCCTCGAAGGTGTACCGCGGGTTCATCTTCGCGTCGGCGTCCTTGTTTTCTTTCGGCTCGGCGATCTCCATCTGCTTCGGACGCGCGGGGGGCGCTGCGGCCTTGAGTTCGGGGGTGACGACGAATTTGACGCTCAACGCGTCGCCGGAGACCTGCGCGAGAATATCGCGGACAAGGTCGCGGTAATTGTCCTGGAGCCAGATCTGGATGAACTCGTTGGGAACGCCGAGGCTGAAAACGTGGTTGGCATAACCGGCGGGACGCAACGCAGCGAACCAGAGATTGTACGTGTCTTCGTTGAGCATCCCACGGAGTTTGGCGCAGGCGTCGTCCCAGAGCTTTTGCGTGTCGGGTTTGGTCGGGTTCGTCACGTGAGCGGATTCCTTATTCGATAACCCGACAGGATGCAAGCTGTTCTGCGGCGGGTTTTGGCTCGGCTGCGCGGCGTTATTCACAGTTTATCCTCGGCTTCCCTGTCTGGCTGTTCGTATTTCGATTCCGATGATCGTCCTCGCTCGAAGCGCGGCACGAACGAACTTCCGCATGGGCGCAGGCACGCTTGCAAACGACGGCACACGCCAAGAAATTCGGCCCAAACCAACCGAAAGCGAAGCCTTTGGGCGCTACAGCGGCAAACGTCCCATGCGAACGACATCGCACGGAAGGCGAGACTGGGAGGGCTGCAAACCGTCCGAACGGACATACCTATGCCAACCGACCGGCTGCAAAAATCTACTTAATAACAAGTTATTCACAGCCCCTCATCCATCCCTCGCTTTCCCGCGATGCGCGGAGAATAGGAACGACAGAAAATGTTTGCAAGAAAATTTTCCGGAAAAGTTTGCGCGGGTCATCTCACTCTTCAAGCGGCGGACGATGCATAGTGGCGCGAGCGTCCCGCTTGTCGCACTCCAAGAGCCAGCCGGCGCGACAAGCGGGACGCTCGCGCCACCATGCAAAAGCAGATCAACGATGGTGAAGAGAGCCGGGAAACACAACGGGCCACCCATCACGTGGACGAGCGGCCCGTTCGGAATCACTGCCTTCGTTCTACTAAACGTCGTAGTACAGGTGGTACTCGTACGGATGCGGACGCAGACGCAACGCGTCGTACTCCTTTCGCTTCATCTCAATCCACGTGTCGATCAGGTCCTTGGTGAACACGTCGCCTTTGAGCAGGAACTCGTGGTCGTCGTCGAGGTGCTTGAGCGCGGCGCCGAGGTTGTCGGGCACGGTGGGCACCTTCTTGAGTTCCTCGGGCGGAAGCTCGTAGAGGTTCTTGTCCATCGGTTCGCCGGGATCGATCTTGTTCTGCACGCCGTCAAGCCCGGCCATGAGCAACGCGGCATGCGACAGATACGGGTTGGCCGCCGGATCGGGCGGACGGTACTCGATGCGCTTGGCCTTCGGGTTCTCCGAGTAGGTCGGAATGCGGATCGCCGCCGAGCGGTTGCGCGAACTGTACGCCAGGTTGACGGGCGCTTCGTAGCCGGGCACGAGCCGCTTGTAGCTGTTGACCGTCGGGTTGCAGATCGCGCAGAGCGCCTTGGCGTGTTTGAGGATGCCGCCGATGTAATGCAACGCCATCTTGCTCAGGCCCGCGTATTCCTTGCCGGCAAAGAGCGGCTTACCGCTCTTCCAGATGGACTGGTGCGTGTGCATGCCGGAGCCGTTGTCGCCGAAGAGCGGCTTCGGCATGAACGTCACCGTCTTGCCGTGTTTGCGGGCGACGTTTTTGATGACGTACTTGTACATCATCATGTCGTCGGCCATGGCGGTGAGCGCGTTGAAACGCAGGTCGATCTCGGCCTGGCCGGCGGTGGCGACTTCGTGGTGCTGGCGCTCGACTTTGAGCCCGCATTGTTGCATCACGAGCACCATCTCATCGCGGATGTCCTGTTGCGTGTCCGACGGCGGCACTGGGAAATAGCCTTCCTTGTGGCGAATCTTGTTGCCGAGGTTGGGCTGTTCATCCTTGCCGGAGTTCCAGATCGCCTCGACCGAATCCACCTCGTAGAACGCGCCGTTGACCTTCGAGTCGTAGCGGACGCTGTCGAAGATGAAAAACTCGGCCTCGGGCCCGAAGAACGCCGTGTCGCCGATGCCGGTGCTCTTCAGGTACGCCTCGGCTTTCTGGGCAATGGCGCGGGGGTCGCGATCGTAACCCTGTTTGGTGATCGTGTCGGCGATGGTGCAGACCAGGCTCAACGTCGGCGCCGCGCAAAACGGGTCGATGATCGCCGTCTTCGGGTCCGGCATCACCAGCATGTCGCTGGCCTCGATCGTTTTCCAGCCGCGGATGCTCGATCCGTCGAAGCCGATCCCATCTTTGAAACTGTCCTCCTCCAGTTCGCCGATGGGCATGGTGAAATGCTGCCACGTGCCGGGCAGGTCCACGAATTTCAGGTCCACCATCTTCAGACCTTTGTCCTTCGCAAATTTCAACACTTCTTTCGCTGTCATGTTTCTCCTGATTGGTTGCTGCGCCGAACCGCGCGTGTCCTCACGCGCTCCTCGTGCGCTTGGTTAAATTGCTTTCGCTCCCGGGCACTTAGGCACTCAGGGCACTGTTGCACTTACACCGCTTTGTCGCCCCGTTCATCCGTCCGGATGCGGACGGCTTCCTCGACGGGCATGACGAAAATCTTGCCGTCGCCGATCTTGCCGGTCTTGGCCGATTTCGCAATCGCGTCGATCGCTCCCTGCACCAAGTTGTCGGGCACGACGATGTCGAGCTTGAGTTTGGGCAGAAAATCGACCGTGTACTCGGTCCCGCGATAGATCTCCGTGTGGCCCTTCTGGCGCCCGAACCCTTTGACCTCGGACACGGTCATGCCTTCGACGCCGATTTCCGACAGCGCCTCTTTCACGTCTTCCAACTTGAACGGCTTGATGATCGCCTCGATTTTCTTCACGCAAAGCTCCTTCCGCAAATGCAACCCGTACAAACGCGCGCCGCTGCGACGAACGCAGCGCATCTGAGAGTCACTCCCCGGGCACGGATTGGGAGCCGCATCCTAGTGAACGCCCCCGGGCAAGTCAACACGCCAGCCCCCTGAGTTATTCACCGCCATTCACCGCCTATTCACGGCCAGCGCTACGTGGCGACGAAGCCGCCAGCGCTTTAGCAACGCAGGTGCCAGACGCCCAACCCACGGAAATCGGCACGGTCGGCGGGGCGCACTCTGACGAAGTTTTCCCGCCGTGGCCAAATCTCCGCAGTGACCGCATTTTTCTCGCTGACTATTCCTTCGCCGTCTGGTACATCTTGCCGCACAGGCAAACGTGCCAGCAACGAATCGAAAGGAACTTCATCATGGGCCTATTTGATTTCCTCAAAAAACAATTCATCGACGTCATCGAATGGACGGAGCCTGGCGACGGCATCCTGGCCTGGCGGTTCCCGATGCAGGACAACGAAATCCAGACCGGCGCGCGGCTCACCGTGCGCGAGAGCCAGTTGGCGATGTTCGTCAACGAAGGACGCATCGCCGACGTGTTCCACCCCGGCCTGCATCGCCTCAGCACGCACACGCTGCCGGTCTTGACCAACCTGCTCAACTGGGACAAGGGGTTCGCGTCACCGTTCAAGTCGGACGTGTACTTTTTCAGCACGCGCGAACAGATCGACCAGAAGTGGGGCACCACGCAGCCGCTCACGATCCGCGACAAGGAATTCGGGCCGATCCGGCTGCGCGCCTTCGGGGCCTACTCGTACAAAATCGCGGACGCGCGCGTGTTCTATCAGAAAATCAGCGGCAGCCGCGACCAGTACACGGCGGAGGAATTGTCGGGGCAATTGCACGCGATGATCGTGATGCAGCTCGGCAGTTTCTTCGGCAGCAGCGCCGTGGCGTTCGTGGACATGGCGGGGAACCAGTTGAAGTTCTCCGAGAGCCTGCACGAATTCCTGAAGGAACCGTTCCAGCAATACGGCCTGGCGCTCCAGACGTTCTTCGTGCAGAGCATTTCGCTGCCCGAGGAATTGCAGGAGCGCTTCGACAAGCTGGCGTCGATGAACATGCTCGGCGACCTGCAACGCTACGCGAAATTCCAGACCGCCGAGAGCATCACGACCGCGGCGGCCAACCCCGGTGGCATTGCCGGCGCGGGCGCGGGCCTGGGCGCCGGGATGGCGATCGGCCAGACGATGGCTTCGGCCATGGGCGTGGGAAGCGGCGCACCCGGCGGAGGTGCGCCGGGGACCGATGCGGGCGATGCCGCAGCGGCCCTCGAAAAGGTGCACGATCTGTTCAAGAAAGGCATCATCACCCAGGCCGAGTTCGAAGCGAAGAAGGCGGAGTTACTGAGGAAGATCCAGTAAAACAAGCGCTCGTCCTCGTCCTCCTCGTCGAATCCAGGCGCAATCGAGAACGAGGACGAGGATGGCGACGAGGACGAATGTCCAGCGCGCGATGAGCAGCAAACAATTCGACTGTCCGTCCTGCGGCGCGAGCGTGGCGTTCCAGTGCGCGATGTCGGTCTTCGCCGTGTGCCCGTACTGCCGGTCGATGCTGGTGCGACACGACCTCGACGTCGAAGTCATCGGGAAAATGGCGGTGCTTGCCGAGGACACGAGTCCGTTCCAACTCGGCACGCAGGGCCGGTACGACGGTCGGATGTTCCAACTGATCGGCCGCCTCAAGCAACAGTGGAGCGACGGCGGTTGGAACGAATGGTGTGCGCTCTTCAACGATGCGCGCCACGGCTGGCTCGCCGAAGCGCAAGGATTCTACCTCGTCTGTTTCGAGACGGAACCGGCCGTCGCGTTGCCGGCGCGAGACACATTACGCGTCGAGCAGGGCATCCAGATCGGCGGCGAATCGTACCGGGTGGACGACATCAAAGAGGTGACGTGCGCCGGCAGCGAGGGCGAACTGCCGTTCCCGGCGCCGCACGGGCGCAAGAGCACCAGCGTCGATCTGTCGGCGGATGGCGGGAAGTTCGCGTGCATCGAGTACGCCGAGGACGGCACGCGGCTGTCGGTCGGCCGGTACGTGGATTTCGCGGAGTTGAAGTTGAGCTTCCTGAGGAAACTCGATGGATGGTGAACAGCCGAGCACGGCGCAACCGCAACCCCAATCGCGTTTGGTCCAGACGTTTGCCTGCCCGAACTGCGGCGCGCCGGTGACGATCCGCGCGTCGGGACACACCGTCGTCGTTACGTGCCGCGGGTGCCAGTCGTTGATCGACGTGGCTACGCCGAACCATCAGATCGTCAGCCGGTACGTCTCCCGGCGAAAATTCGAGCCGCTCATTCCGCTGGGCAGCCGCGGAGAACTGTTCGGCAACCCGTACGAGGTGATCGGGTTCATGGTCCGCAGCGACACCGAAAGCGAGTTCCGCTGGCAGGAATACCTGTTGTTCAATCCCTACCACGGCTTCCGCTGGCTGGCGGTCGCCAACGGCCACTGGAATTTCCTGACCATGATCAAGGAGCAACCGTCCGGCGCGTCCGACGGCGACGTGCGGTACGACGGCAAGAACTTTGCGCTTTATTTCCGGGGCCGCGCCCAGGTGGACTACGTGTTCGGGGAATTTTACTGGCGGGTTCGGGCCAACGACGTCGTGAAGGTCGCGGACCACATCGCTCCGCCGCAGATTCTCTCGGTCGAGCTCGATCAAGGCGAACGGGTCTGGTCCCTCGGCCAATACGTCGAGCCCGACGTCGTGCGCGGGGCGTTCAAGGTCGAGACCCCGTTCCCCGTGAAGGTCGGCGTCGCGCCCAATCAGCCGTCGCCGTATCCGAGAATCGGCGGCCCATTCTTCTTCTTCGTGGCGTTGTTGCTGGCGATCCAGGTGCTGACCGACGCATTCGCCGGCAAGGAACCCGTGTACCAGAGCGGCTTCGAGTATGCGCGCACGGCTCCGGACAAAGTGAAGGTCACGCCCCCGTTCGAGTTGAAAGGCCGGGCTTCCGACGTCGAGGTCGTGAGCGTCGCGCCGGTGAACAACCACTGGCTCGAACTGCGGATGTCGCTGATCGAAACGAACACAGGCAAGACCGTCTCGTTCGAGCAAGGGGTGGAATTCTACTCGGGCTCGGACAGCGACGGCGCCTGGAGCGAGGGCAAGCACCGCCATCGAATCCTCCTCTCGTCCGTGCCAGCGGGCACGTATTACCTGACCATCACGCCACAGGGATCGACCGACACGTCTTACTCGGTGGCTGTGCGCCGGGACGTGCCGGCGTGGTCGAACTTCTGGATCGCGCTGACACTGCTGACGTTGCCGGCGATGTTGGTCGGCCTGCTGCGCTACAACTTCGAGACGCGGCGCTGGGCGGACAGCGAGTTTTCGCCGTACCAGAGTTCGAGCGAGGAGGAGGAGTGAAGGGCGCATGAGACGGTTCTTCCTCATACTGGGCATCTTGACCTGCTGCACTCTGGCGTATGCAAACTACCGCGGGTGGGTTGTGCTGAACTCGGTCTTCCCGCGGACGTGGGAACACAAGGAGCCGGGCAAACCCGGCATCTTTCACAAATAACGAAAGGAAATCCAAATGACCATCAACCTCGCGAACCTCGTCAACTCGCTGCTGTATTCGTTCATCGGCATCGTGGTCCTCGGGCTGGGCTTTTACCTCTGGGACCGGATGACACCGTACGATCTCTGGAAGGAAATCGTCGAGAAACAGAACAAGGCCCTCGCGGTCGTGGTCGGCGCCGTCACGCTCGGCATCTCGATCATCATCGCCTCGGCGGTGCACGGTGGATGAGTCGCGGGTGAGCAAGGCGAGCATGGCGCGCGTTCCTCGAATGAGAAGCCGGGGTGAGGGGAAGCGCGACCCATGCTTTGGACAGGACCATCATTCCTAGCCAATGGCCTTCCTCCTCCTCCTCTCCGTCTTCGTCATCGCCACGTGCGGGTTGGTGTACGAACTGATTGCCGGCACGCTCGCCAGCTATCTGCTCGGCGATTCCGTCACGCAGTTCTCGACCGTGATCGGCGTCTATCTGTTCTCGATGGGAATCGGCTCGTTCCTGTCTCGATATGTCGTGCGGAACATCATCGCGGTGTTTATCGAAGTTGAGATGATTGTGGGATTGGTCGGCGGATGCTCGGCGATCTTGTTGTTCGCCATTTTCGAGCATGTGACTTCGTTCCGCGTCGTGCTCTACTCGCTCATCGTCATCATCGGCACGCTGGTCGGGCTGGAGATTCCGCTCTTGATGCGCATCTTGAAGAACCACTTCGAGTTCAAGGAACTCGTGTCGCGCGTGTTCACCTTCGATTACATCGGCGCGCTCTTCGCCTCCCTGCTGTTCCCGCTTCTCCTGGTGCCGCACCTCGGCCTGGTGCGGTCGAGCTTCCTGTTCGGCGCTCTCAACGTGCTCGTGGCGCTGATCACGCTCCACCTGTTCCGTTGTGAGATTGGCTGGGTAAGACTGCTGCGCGGGACCGGGCTGCTGATTCTCCTTGGGATCGTCTTTGGCTTCGTTTATGCCGAGAAGCTGATGACGTTCGCCGAATCGACCGTCTATCCCGAGCCGGTCCTCTACGCGAAGTCTTCCTCGTACCAGCGGATCGTGCTCACCAAGGCCGATCACGACTTGCGGCTCTATCTGAACGGCAACCTCCAGTTCAGTTCGCGCGACGAATACCGCTACCACGAAGCACTGGTGCACGTCGGCCTCGGCGGCATCGCCGAACCGAAGAAGGTGCTCGTGCTCGGCGGCGGCGATGGACTCGCCGTGCGCGAGGTCCTCAAGCATGACGCCGTGCAATCGGTAACGCTGGTGGACCTCGATCCTGAGGTCACGCGACTCTTCTCGCATGACGCCATCCTGCGCGAACTCAACGCCAACGCCCTGCGCTCGCCCCGGGTGCGCGTCATCAATCGCGACGCGTTCACGTGGCTGCGCGATGAAAACCACGACCGCTTCGATTTCATCGTGGCCGACTTCCCGGATCCGTCGAACTACTCGATCGGCAAGCTCTACACGACGACGTTCTTCCGGCTCGTGCACGACGCGCTCACGCCGCGCGGCGCGTTCGTCGTCCAATGCACCTCGCCCTACGTTGCCCGCCGGTCGTTTTGGTGTGTGAACAACACCCTGCAAGCCGCGCAGTTTTTCACCACGCCCTATCACGTCTATGTGCCGTCGTTCGGCGAATGGGGGTTCATCTTGGCCACGCGCCAGCCATTCCGCGTGCCCGAGAAGTACCCGGCCAACCTGCGCTTCGTGAGCGCCGAGACGGTGAAGGGCATGCTCGATTTCCCGAAAGACATGCAGCCGGTCCCGACCGAGATCAACCGGCTCAGCAACCAGATTCTCGTTCGTTACTTCGATGAAGAGTGGTCTGAATATGTGCCGTGAGATGTTTCTCGTCGTTTTCGTCCGCGGCGGTGTGGTGGCGCCCGTCCCCGGGCGCTCCGTTTGTTCTGTTGGGATGATCGCCGAGCGCCCGGGGACGGGCGCCACCACACCGGCTCACATCACGCAGCGCACCTTGGAACAGCATTCGCAATGAATGGAGTCCGCGCATTCCTGGAATGGTCACGGCAGAACTGCACGCGGCGGGCGTTCTTGCTGGCAGGCGCAGGTTCCGTCGCCGCGCTGGCGGGCCTCGGTTTCTTCGCGCGCAAACCAGCGCGACGATTCACCGGCAAAATCCTCGGCGCTTCCGCTGTCGTCGGACATCTGTTGCGGGACGGGAAGATTCCGGCCTCGACCGAGAACGTCCGTACCGGCATCGTGATCGTTGGCGGCGGGATCGCCGGCTTGGCCGCGGCACGTCAACTCGCGCGTACCGGCTTCGACGATTTTCTGCTCCTCGAACTCGAAGAACAACTCGGCGGCAACTCGTGCAGCGGCCGAAACGCCGTCTCCGCCTATCCGTGGGGCGCGCATTACGTCCCGTTGCAGAACCCGGAGACGAAGGAAGTAATCGAGTTGTTCGAAGACCTCGGCGTCATCACCGGCTACGACGGCGAAGGCGTTCCGATCTACAACGAATTCCATCTTTGCGCCGATCCGGAAGAACGGCTGTTCCTTCATGGCCAATGGCAGGAGGATTTGGTGCCACAGATCGGCGTCAGCGAACGTGATCGCGAGCAGTATCGCCGGTTCTTCGCGGCGATGGACGAGTTCAGGTCCGCGGTCGGCAGCGACCGCCGCCCGGCATTTGCCATCCCGATCGACGAAAGCTCGCGCGATGAAGAATTCCGCAAGCTCGACCAGATCAGTATGGCGCATTGGATGGCCGGCAACGGGTTCGACTCCGCGCCGTTGCGGTGGTACGTGAACTATTGCTGCCGGGACGATTACGGCGCCGAGATGAACGACACCTCGGCATGGGCCGGCATCCATTACTTTGCGTCCCGGCGCGGCAAAGGCACGAACGCCGGCGAAGCGACGGTGGTCACCTGGCCCGAAGGCAATGGCTGGATCGTGGATCGCCTGCGCGAATGGCCCGGCACACGGGTTCGTTCGTCGGCGGTGGTGTTTCAAATCGAGCAGTCGAACGGCGGCGTGACGGTCGATTATTACGACGTGACGCGCCGCCACAGCGTGCGTGTCGCCGCCGAGGCGGTCGTCTTTGCCGCGCCTCGCTTTGTGGCCAGCCGGGTCGTGCGCGACCTGCCGCCTGCGGCCGGCTTCGTCTATTCGCCGTGGATGGTAGCCAACCTCACGCTCGACTACCTGCCCGGCGGCGAAGGCGCGCCGCCCGCGTGGGATAATGTGTTGTATGGGAGCGATTCGCTCGGCTACGTCGTCGCCACGCATCAGGACCTCCACCCGTTCCCACAGAGGACGGTCATCACCTATTACCTGCCGCTCAGCGGGAAAGAGCCGGCGATCGCCCGGCACGAAGCGTTGGCGCGTTCGTGGGAAGACTGGGCCAGCCTCATCGTGAACGACCTGGAGCGCGCCCATCCCGGGCTGGGATCGCAGATCGCGCATCTCGACGTATGGCTGTGGGGACACGGGATGATCCGTCCCGTGCCCGGGTTCATCTGGGGCGAGGAACGGCAGCGGGCGCTGAATCCGCACGGACGCGTTGTGTTCGCCCATTCCGACATGAGCGGTATCTCGATCTTTGAGGAGGCGTACACGCGCGGGGTGCAGGCGGCCCGGGAAATACTGCGCGTCGTTCAGCGAGCATGAATACTTTGGAGACAGACAAGCTGAAGCTTGAACTCCCAACGCAAGCTGTTCGGGCACCGAAGTCGGATCGGTCGCCACAGCCCTGGATTCACTCGCCGGCATTGGACGGCGCGTTCATCCTCGCGCCGGCGCTGTTGGTGACGGCCATCGTGCTGCTTTTCCCTCGCGCGTTCGGCGCGGATAGCGAAATCCCGCTCTGGGTCTGGGCCACGCTGATCATCGGCATCGACGTGGCGCACGTCTATAGCACGCTCTTTCGCACCTACCTCGACTCCGAGGAATTTCGGAATCGCCGTGCGCTCTACGTGCTGGTGCCGTTGCTCGGCTGGGTCGCCGGCGTCTTGCTCTACTCGGCCGGCG